>ENA-ORNY01001471-ORNY01001471.1-human-gut-metagenome-genome-assembly--contig:-NODE-1471-length-13447-cov-2.813695_pt1 | contig 13447 bp, 11 predicted proteins | sample MGYA00242122_ERZ509036 | MGnify/ENA primary metagenome ERZ509036 (study PRJEB26280, sample SAMEA2338696) | human gut metagenome | biome: human gut; feature: human-associated habitat; material: faeces... | reverse complement strand
CGATGGCGGACTACATCACGACCATCGAAAAGAGCGTCTTTGTGATGGACTACGACCACAATTCCCCTTCGGAAGAACACCTGGCGGCGACGCACGAGCCGTTCTTCCGCCGCATCCGGGAGCGGGAGCCGGAACTGCCCATCGTGATCCTGACCCGGCCGGATTTTGACTTTCACGCGGAATGCGCACCGCGGCGCGAGATCATCCGCGCGACCTACGAGCACGCAAAGGCTGCGGGCGATGAGAACGTCTATTTTCTGGACGGCGAGCGCTTCTTCGGGGACGAGGACCGCGACGCCTGCACCAACGACTGCACCCATCCCAACGATTTAGGGATGTACCGCATGGCCAAGGTGATAGAGCCCGTGCTCCGCGGCATACTGGAGCGCGCAAAATAATAAAAAAGCAGGAGGAATCCCCCTATGAAACAGGCAAACATGATCCTGGATAAGGACTACGCCATCGCGCGGATCGACCCGCGCATTTACGGCTCGTTTATCGAGCATCTGGGCCGCGCGGTTTACGGCGGCATTTACGAGCCGGACCACCCCACGGCGGATGCGGAGGGCTTCCGCCGGGACGTGATCGACATGGTGCGCAAGCTGGGCGTGCCAGTGGTGCGCTATCCGGGCGGCAATTTTGTGTCCGGCTTCCGCTGGGAGGATTCCATCGGCCCGAAGGAGCAGCGTCCGCGCCGCCTCGACCTTGCGTGGAAGACGACTGAGCCGAACACATTCGGTCTGCATGAGTTCGTCGACTGGGCGAAGAAGGCGAACACGGAGGTCATGTACGCCATCAACCTCGGCACGCGTGATATTCTCGACGCGCAGTACGTCGTCGAATACTGCAACCATCCCTCCGGCACGGCGTGGAGCGACCTGCGCATCAAGAACGGCGCGAAAGACCCGTTTAACATCAAGCTGTGGTGCTTGGGCAACGAAATGGATGGCCCGTGGCAGACCGGCGCGAAAACCGCCTACGAGTACGGCCGCAAGGCAAACGAAGCCGCGAAGGTCATGAAGTGGGTTGACCCCACCATCGAGACGGTTGCGTGCGGTTCGTCCGGCACAGGCATGCCCACCTTCGGCACTTGGGAGCATGAAGTGCTGATGCAGGCGTACGACAACGTGGACTACGTCTCCCTGCACCGCTACTACGGCAATCCGCACAACGACACGCAGGACTTCCTCGCCTCGACGATGGATTTGGACGAGTTCATTAAGACCGTCGCCGCCATCTGCGACGGCGTGAAGGGCACGAAGCACTCCAAGAAGACCGTCAACCTGTCGCTGGACGAATGGAACGTGTGGTATCACTCCAAGAATCAGGATCAGAATTTGTACAAGAACAAGCCGTGGGGCACAGCGCTGCACCTGCTGGAGGACGTGTACAACTTCGAGGATGCGCTGCTGGTGGGTCTGATGCTCATCACGATGCTGCGCAACGCCGACCGCGTGAAGATTGGCTGCCTGGCGCAGCTGGTGAACGTGATTGCGCCGATTATGACGCGCGAAAACGGCGGCGCGTGGGCGCAGACGATTTTCTACCCGATGATGGATGCGTCGATGTACGGCCGCGGCACATCGCTGCTGCCGAAGATTGTGGCGGGCAAGCACGACACGAAGCACTACACTGACGTGCCGGACATGGACGCCGCCGCCGTGATGGACGACGCGGGCAACGTGACGATTTTCGCCGTCAACCGCGACCTGACCGAGCCGATGGTGCTTGACCTCGACCTGCGTTCCTTCGGCGATTTGCGCCCCGCGATGCACTCCGTCCTGCACCACGACGACATGAAGGCAGAGAACACAGAATCCGCCCCGGACGTGGTGAAGCCGGTCATCCTCCCCTGCCCGAAGCCCGGTGAACCCCTCGTTCTGCCTGCTGCCAGCTGGAACGTGATTCGGTTCGTGAAGGGGTGACGCCAGAGGCTCTGCCTCTGGACTCCGCAAGGGGCTTTGCCCCTTGACCCCACAAGGGAGTTCCTCCCTTGACCCTTTCGCGCGATTGAGTTGAGCGCTCTTTCATGCTTTGCCCGCGTGTTGCTTGGGGGAAACCAAGGGGCTTTGCCCCTTGACCCCAGCAGGGCGCTGCCCTGCACCCGCGAAGGGTCTTCGACCCTCTCGACACCCTTTTCGCGATTGCGTTGAGTGCTCTTTCATGCCGTGTCCGCGTGTTGATGCAGGGGTTTCGCCTCTGCCCAAAAGCACAAATTATATATAGAACGAAACACCCCAGAACAGGAAAAACCAGCGCATCATTTTGTCTTGCGCTGGTTTTTTCCTATATTCACTTGCAATGCACCTTGCACCAAAGCTCTTGAATTGGCGGAATCTGCTCCCGCATTCCGGGCGCAAGACGGCTCCAGATAATCCCCTTTGACGGGCGCGGATACTCGTGCCGTGTCTCAATCAGGCGCGTCGGGGTCACGATGTAGTCAATCGCCGTGTCGTAATCCTCCACTGTCACATCGACATCCACCACCTGCACATCATGCCCTGCGCCGACAATCGCGGTCGTTTCGTCGCACAGTCCGACAGTCGAGAGCATCGCGTACTCAAGGTCGAAATAGCCGTGACCCTTGCCGAAGCGGATGCCGCTGGGCGTAATCGCGGAAGCGCCCGTCACCATCATGTCGATATGCCCGACGGCTTCTTTCAGCTGCGCCAGCGTCTGATGTTTCCAGTAGCGGGATACGCCATCCAGCAGCGACGCGATTTCCTCCTTGCCCTCCGGAATCTGACCGGGGCGAATGAGGAAGAAGCCGCGCGTAATGCCGTAGTTGGTCATCACGACAGTCTTTTTGTCGCGGAAAGCCTGTTCCCGCAGGGTTTCGAGGTTGTTGTCCGGCGTAATGAAAATCACGCGGGCGTTTTTGTACATATCCGTCGCGGTCAGCAGCGCCGTGCCCTTTTCGCTGCCCTCATAGTCGCAAATGAACTCGGAAAACTGCCAGCTGAACTTGCTGTCCGGCTTGGCGACGCGCAACAGCTCCTCCCAGATCTGCACGCGGGCTTCCTTGGCGTCAAGCTTCTTCTCCATCATGCTACTCCTCCAGTTCGGAAATTCATTACCTGAAACAGTGTAGCGCGAAGAAACGCTTTTGTCAAGTATAACATATGCTGATTTGTAGACAGGTTTGTATCATTCCTGTTCTTTTTCCGCCTGATGCAGCGCACTCCTCCGGTACTGCATCGGACTTTGCCCGACGGCGGCGGAAAATCGCGCGGAAAAATTGCTCGCATCCCCGAAACCAACTTCCCGCCCGATTTCAGATACGCTGCGGTCAGTCAGCGCCAGCAGCGCCTTCGCCTGCGTGATGCGGGTGCTGACGAGGTAGTTGTAAGGCGTCGTACCCATATAGCGGCGGAACAAGCGCAGGAAGTAGCTGCGGCTCATGTGCGCCTGACGCAGCAGGTCATTCAGCGACAGCGGTTGATTGTACTTCTCGCGGATGGTCTGCGCCGCCTGCTGGATCACCTGCTGATTGCTCTCCGTCTGCTCCTGATTCAGCAGCCCCTGCGCGCACAGCGTCAGCAGCTGATGCAGCGCCAGCGACACTTGCAGCATACTGTCCACCGTGCCGCTCTCCAGCTCGGCGAAAATCGTCTTGAACTGTTCTTCCACTTTCTGGTCGGTTAGCGTAATCGGGGTCAGCTTTCCCTCCGGAATAAGCCATTCCGCCATTGCTGCCACGCCTGCGCCGTCCAGATGCACCCAATCGTGGTGCCAGCAGTGCTGACCGGGGGCAGTCGCGTACCGCTGGGGTTTGCGACAGTCCATCAGCAGCGCCTGCCCCGCGCGCAGCAGCACCCGGTCATCCCCCTGCTCAATCAGCCCCGCGCCGCGCAGGGTGTAAAACAGCAGGTAACTCTCCTTGTGCGTGCGGGCGGTCGAAAAATGCCCCTGCGCCAGATACTGCCCCGCCTCGGTGCATACATACGGCTGCCCCATCGCGGACGCGCCCGGCGTCGTCCGCAGCCAGATACTTTCCGGCAAGACATCCATCGTGTAGGTTAGCATGTGCATCCTCCCCATGCTCTTTTGTCCATATTATACACCAAATTTCGCTTAATTTCTACGGGTTCGGCATTTTTCGCAAAGTAGACTTTTCACAAAGAATCAGCTACCTTTGCGCATGGCAGAATTCGGCTTCCTGCGCTATAATGAGGGCAGTACATGGCGTACTGCCAAGGAGGTATCTCATGCAGCGCATTTTTCTGGCGATTGACATCGGCGCATCGTCCGGGCGGCACATCGTCGGCATCGAGGCGGACGGTGCGCTCCAAACAGACGAGGTTTACCGCTTCCCGAACGGAATGCAGCGCGAAAACGGGCATCTCATCTGGGACATCGAGGGCATTTTCCAGCACGTCAAGGCGGGCATCAAGGCAGCGTTTGCGAAGTATCCGCACATCGACAGCCTGTCCATCGACACTTGGGCAGTGGATTACGTCCTGCTGAAGGACGGTGCGGCGCTTCTCCCCTGCCACGCCTACCGCGACGAGCGCACGCAGGCGGTGATTGACGAGGTGCATCAGCATATGCCCTTCGCCGAACTGTACCGCCGCACAGGCATTCAGTTCCAGCCCTTCAACAGCATTTACCAGCTCTACGAGGACGCGAAAACCGGGCGTTTGCAGCAGGCGGACGACTTCCTGATGGTGCCGGAATACCTGCTATACCGGCTTTGCGGCGTGAAGGCGCGCGAGTACACAAACGCGACCTCGACCGGACTTGTCAGCGCCGCGACGAAGGAGTACGACCCGGAGATTCTGCGTGCCTTGTCCCTGCCAGAGCGCCTTTTCCCGCGCCTGACGCAGCCCGGCACGGTGCTTGGGCAATTGACGCCAGATGTTGCCCGCGAAGTCGGCGGACAGACCAGTGTCGTCCTCTGCGCGACGCACGACACCGCCAGCGCCGTCGAGGGCATCCCGATGGCGGAGAACGCCCCGTTCCTCTCCTCCGGCACATGGTCGCTGCTCGGCGCGAAGATTCCCGCCCCGATTACAACCCCCGAAAGCATGGCATGCAACTTCACGAACGAGGGCGGCGTGGGGGACATCCGCTATTCATGGCTACCCAAAAACGGCGATACCACCCAAAAAAATGGGCTGGCGTTTATGTGTACGAAACGTCAGAAATGTATAATGGCGCGCCTGACCTGTGTTTCTACATCACGTTTAAATCCGGCCGCCGCCTCATCTGGGAAAAGGTAGGCAAAATTTCCGAAGGATACGGGCCGGACGTGGCGGCGGAAATTCGCGCTGCGCTCTCTCCCGCCCCGGAAACAGACGCCGACCTCATCCGCAGCGTGTACGTCTCGCTGGCACACAGCTATGGCGAAGCGATTCGCGAATTGGAGCGCCTGACGGGTCAGACATGGGAGAAGCTGTACATCGCCGGCGGCGGCGCGAAGAATGCGCTGCTGAACGAGCTGACCGCGCAGTACACAGGCAAGGAAGTTGTTGCACTTCCGATTGAAGCGACGGCGCTGGGGAATCTGAAAATCCAGCGCGAAATTCGCTGATTTTAGCATTTTTCATGCGGCAAACGCCATTTCCCAGAGAATAATGCTTTCATGCAGGGGATTTCGCTCCTGCGGGAGCGACAAGGGGGCTTTCCGCTCGCCCCCTTGACCCTTTCGGGCGCACTCCCATGTTACTGGTCGGTTATGTTTATTGGCATTTAGTTAGTGGGCAAAAGGTACACAAACTAAAAAACCTTCCAATAAAAATCAAGCAACAACCGGAGGGCGGGCGAAGGAGTCCAGAGGGCGATCGCGGACTTTGTCCGTTTTCATTGCCCTCTGGAAGCCGCGGAAGTTGCCATTAAGTTAGAAAAGTCAAGCAAGTCACCCGCAAAAACAAATCAAAAGGAGGATTCCCCATGAGCTACCAAGAAGCCAAGCAAAAATACGCTGCCATCGGCGTAGATACCGACGCTGCCATCGCGCGCCTCAAAACCGTGCCGATTTCCCTCCACTGCTGGCAGGGCGACGACGTTCGTGGCTTCGACACCGACCCCAATAAGCCCCTGACCGGCGGCATCCAGACCACCGGCAATTACCCCGGCCGCGCCCGTACCCCCGAAGAGCTGATGGCGGACATCGACGTTGTCCTCTCCCTCTGCCCCGGTACGAAGAAAATCAACCTCCACGCCTCCTACGCCATCTTCGACGAAGAAACCCCTTGGGTTGACCGCGACAAGCTCGAACCCAAGCACTTCCGCAAGTGGGTGGATTTCTGCAAGGCGCGCGGGCTGGGCGCGGATTTCAATCCGACCTACTTCTCCCACCCCATGTGCGACCCGCTGACGCTCTCCAGCCCGAACGAGGAGACCCGCCGCTTCTGGATTAACCACGGCAAGGCGTGCATCCGCATCAGCCAGTACCTCGCCGAGGAGCTTGGTCAGCCCTGCACGATGAATATCTGGACGGGTGACGGCTTCAAGGACGTCCCTGCCGACCGCAAGGGCCCGCGCGACCGCTACCGCGCCAGCATCGACGAAATTCTCTCTGAGCCGTATGACTTTAATCTCGTCAAGCCCTGCATCGAGAGCAAGGTGTTCGGCATCGGCGTGGAAGCCTACACCGTCGGCAGCGCGGAATTTGCCCTCACCTACGCCGCATACAACCGCGACAAGTGCATCCCGCTGATGGACAACGGGCATTATCACCCGACCGAGGTCGTCAGCGACAAGATTCCCGCGCTGCTGGCGTTCTTCCCGGAAATCGCCCTGCACGTCACCCGCCCGATTCGCTGGGACAGCGACCATGTGGTGCTGCTGGACGACGAGACGAAGGAAATCTGCAAGGAAATCGTGCGCTGCGGCGGGCTGGATGGGCGCGTCAACATCGCGCTGGACTACTTCGACGCCTCCATCAACCGCATCTCCGCGTGGACGGTCGGCTTCCGCAACGTGCAGAAGGCGCTTCTCTCCGCTCTGCTGACCCCGAACGACGCCCTGCGTGCCTTGCAGGACGAGCAGCGCTTCACCGAGCTGATGGTGCGTCAGGAAGCCCTGAAAACCATGCCCTTCGGCGACGTGTGGGACGAATACTGCCGTTCGTGCAACGTTCCCGTCGGCACGGACTGGTTCGAGACGGTGCAGAAGTACGAGCGCGACGTGCTTTCCAAGCGCGTGTGATCCCATCTCACAGGAAACATGTTCTTCAACAGTATATAGGAGGATAAACAATCATGAGCATTCTCGATTTGGACATCATCAAAGGCTACATCCGCATGTGCACCGACGGCTGGAATCAAGGCTGGCACGAGCGCAACGGCGGCAACCTCACCTACCGCATGAAGGACGAGGAAGTCGCGCAGTGCCGCCCCTACTTCCGCGCCACCCCCGGCGAATGGGTGAACATGGGCGTTCAGGCAGATAACCTTGCAGGCGAATATTTTATGTCAACCGGCACGGGCAAATATTTCAGAAACATGAGCCTTGCCCCGGAAGAGAACCTTTGCATTGTAGAGATTAACGACAAGGGCGACAGCTACAGAATAGTATGGGGTCTTACAAAGGGCGGCGGACCTACAAGCGAGTTTCCGAGCCACTTCCTCAATCACAGTGTTAAAACGGCAGAGACAAACGGCGAAGCAAGAGTAATTTATCATGCGCACCCCACAAATATTATTGCTCTTACATTTGTTTTGCCTCTTACCGATTCGGCTTTCTCAAAAGTTCTTTGGCAGAGCATGACCGAGTGCCCGGTTGTTTTCCCCAAGGGCGTCGGCGTTGTTGAATGGATGATTCCCGGCGGAGCCGAAATTGCCCTTAAAACCAGTGAGCTTATGAAAAAATACGACGCAGTCGTTTGGGCTCATCACGGACTTTTTGTTATGGGCAACGATTTTGACTCGGCTTTCGGCCTTATGCACACAATAGAAAAATCGGCAGAGATATATGTCACAATGCTCAGCACGGGTCTTCCGATGCTCCAGACAATCCCCGAAGATAAGCTTGCGGATGTAGCGGAAGCTTACGGCGGAAAATTGGCAGAAAATCTCCTTTAAAATACTAAACCGCGATTGTGCCTTTGGGCATCTTCGCGGTTGTTTTTTATATGTGCAGAGTAAATTGGTTTTTATGAAACTCGATTTCTCCGCTGTCGCGCATTTTGCAAAGAACGGCGGATAGCGCACTGCGATCCGCACCGAGATAGTCGGCCATTGCCTTTCTGTCAAACGGAACGGTAAAGGTCTTTGACTTTAACATTGCCGAACGGCTTGTGAGATATGACAGCACCTTTTCTCTTAACGTGTGCTTTGTCAGGTGCTCAATTCTGCCGGTTAAAAATATATTCTTTTCATTTGAGGATTTTAAAAGACGCGACAGCACCGCACCCTTGCAGCCGGACGATATATTGTCGTTTAAAAGAGAGCTATAATTTATCCATAATATTCGGCAATTGCCGCCTGCCCGCACATTGACCGTTGCCTTATGCCCCGAGCACGCAAAAGCCTCGGCAAAAACACCGTATTTCTTTATGCAGCTCACTATCGCGGTGTTGCCGTCTATATCATCTTTTTCTATATATATTTCGCCCGAGAGGACTATGCCGAAATTCGGCACGTCGTCATCTGCCAAAATAATTATTTCATCTTTTTGATATTCTTTTTCAAATATATTTGCTTTGAGCATCAGTTCATCTGCGTTTTCTTTTGATAATCCACCAAAAAACGGAAGCTTTTGAAATTCGGTATTCATAAAAAAATCTTCTTTCGTTGTAATTACAACATAATAATTTTTTATATTATAATATAATCGGCTCAGCAAATCAATCTTTGCAAAAAAAATTCGGAGGATAATATTATGATAAGAAAAATAATTAAAATAGACGAAGATAAATGCAACGGCTGCGGACTTTGCGCCAAAGCTTGCCACGAGGGCGCAATCGGCATGGTGAACGGCAAAGCAAAGCTTATGAGAGAGGATTATTGCGACGGCCTCGGTGACTGCCTGCCTGCTTGCCCCACGGGCGCAATAAGCTTTGAAAACCGCGAAGCACCTGCATATGATGAGGCGGCGGTTAAAGCCGCTCAGGCTAAAAAGAGAGCACAGAGCGAGCCGTTGCCCTGCGGATGCCCCGGTATGCAGTCAAAGCAAATTAAAAGGGGAGAGGATAAAATTCCCGAATTTGCCGTTAAAACGCAGAGCCGTCTTTTACAGTGGCCCGTTCAAATAAAGCTTGTGCCGATAAACGCACCTTATTTTGACGGCGCGGATCTTTTGATTGCTGCGGACTGTACGGCATATGCCTACGGTGATTTTCATAACGAATTTATCAAAAACCGAATAACTCTTATCGGCTGTCCAAAGCTTGACGATGTCGATTACACTGAAAAGCTCACCGAAATAATCCGAAATAACAATATAAAAAGCCTTACCATAGTCAGGATGGAGGTGCCGTGCTGCTCCGGTATTGAGCACGCCGCCAAAACCGCACTTCAAAACAGCGGCAAGTTTATTCCGTGGCAGGTGCACGTTATCTCTACCGACGGTAAAATTCTATAAGATTATTTTCTCAAAAATCTGCGATGTTTGTCGCGGATTTTTTTCTTGACATATTTCTTGACATATTATTTTATTTAGGTATAATATAATTATCTTGTTCACGAAATTGAATGGAGCGAAACTTATGAACAAAATCGAATGTGACATACTTGTCGCCTTATACCGAGGCGGTTTTGCAAATCAGCGTGAGCTTGCGGAGGCGGCAGGGGGTTCTCTCGGCTCTGCAAACAAGGCACTGAAAACGCTGGAAGCAGAGCAGATGATTGACTCGAAATTTGAAATTACCTCCAAGGCAAAGCGTTTGTTATGTCAAAACAAGCCGCAAAGAGCGGTCATTCTTGCCGCGGGTTACGGTACGCGCATGGCTCCGATAAACACCGACACGCCTAAAGGACTTTTGGAGGCTCACGGCGAAAAACTGATTGAGCGAACATTAAAACAGCTTCACTTTGCCGGAATTAACGAAATATACATCGTTGTAGGTTATATGAAAGAAAAGTTTGAGTACCTTATCGATAAATATAACGTAAAGCTGATTTACAATAAAGATTATGCCGAAAAAAATAATCTCTATTCTTTAAAATGCGCTGCCGATTATTTGGAAAATGCGTATATAATACCCTGCGATATAAGGTGCGAAAAAAACCCTTACAGCGAACATGAGCTTTACTCATGGTATATGCTCAGCGATGAAAGAGACGGGAAATACGGGGTAGAAATAGGCAGAAACGGCGAAATTGTTTTGGACAATAATGGCAAAAAACAATATAAAATGATAGGCATTTGCTATCTTAATTCAGAAAAATCAAAAAGCGTTCGTCAAAAAGCGGATATGCTTTGCCTTGACAATTCAAACAATGATTTGTTTTGGGAGGAAACGCTGACAAATAAAAACAAAATGAATATCTATGCCAAGGTGATGAGCCGCTTTGACATAGCCGAAATAAACACTTATGAGCAGCTCAGAGATCTTGATGAAGATTCCGCCCATCTTAAAACGAAGGCAATTGAGCTGATATGCAGGGTGTTTGATGCCACATCAAAAGATATTACAAATATTGCGGTTCAAAAAAAGGGAATGACAAACAGATCATTCACCTTTGTTTGCAAAGGGAAAAAATATATTATGCGCGTGCCGGGCGAGGGTACGGAGTTTTTAATTAACAGAGAAAACGAAGCCGCCGTTTACAGTGTGATAAACAAAACGGGAATCTGCGACAATGTTATTTATATTGACCCTAAAACCGGCTATAAAATAACGGAGTTTATAGATAATACGAGCGTATGCAACCCGTTTGACGAAAACGACGTTAAAGAGGCAATGATGTTTTTAAAACAGTTTCATTCCAAAAAGCTGAAGGTTAGTCATACGTTTGATATATTCGGTCAGATAGAATTTTATGAGAGTCTTTGGCAGGGTAAGGATTCTGTATTTATTGATTACAAAACTACCAAAAAGAATGTTTTGTCTTTAAAAGAATACATTGATTCACACGCAAATGAAAAAGTGCTGACGCATATAGACGCCGTACCTGATAACTTTCTGATTTATAAGGACGGAGACAAAAAATTCGTAAAGCTTATAGACTGGGAATATGCAGGTATGCAGGACCCACACGTTGATATAGCCATGTTTGCTATTTATACGGGTTACAATAAAGAACAGCTCGATAAGCTTATAGACATATATTTTGAAGGAGCGTGCAGTGAAGAGAACAGAATAAAAATCTATTGCTACGTTGCCTGCTGCGGACTTCTTTGGAGCAACTGGTGCGAATATAAAAGAAATCTCGGCGTTGAGTTCGGCGAATACTCTCTTTTACAGTATCGCTACGCAAAAGAATATTATAAAAAAGCTAAAAAACGTATGGAAAAATTGAAGGGAAACGAGAATGAATAAAGCGGAAAGAGCCGTTATAATGGCGGCGGGGTTTGGCAGCAGACTTATGCCCGTGACCAAAGAAACTCCGAAGCCCTTGATAAAAGTCAACGGGGTAAGGATGATAGATTCGGTCATAAAAGCTTTGCACAAAAACGGTGTTAACGAAATATATATTGTCGTCGGCTATCTCAAAGAAAAATTTGATGTTTTGAAAAGAGAATACAGCGGAATAGAGCTTATCGAAAATCCTTATTATGACACATGCAACAACATTTCTTCACTGTATGTTGCAAGAGAGCATCTTGAAAATTCGCTGATTCTGGACGGCGATCAAATAATATACAACGATGATGTGCTTTCACCGTATTTTGAAAAATCGGGATACAACAGCGTATGGACAGACGGAAAAACCGATGAGTGGCTTCAGCAGGTAGAAAACGGAAAAGTGGTTTCCTGCAGCCGAACCGGCGGAAAAAGAGGCTGGCAGCTTTTCAGCATATCGCGCTGGAACGAGAAAGACGGCAAAAAGCTGAAAAAGCATCTTGAGCTTGAGTTTGAAAACAAGCAAAACCGCGGTATATACTGGGACGATGTTGTTATGTTTAATCATTTTGATGAGTATGATCTCACGGTAAGACCGATGAATTACGGCGACGTTATTGAGATTGACAGCCTGGATGATTTGATGAAGTTGGATTTATCTTATAAAAAAATCAAGGAGGAAATACCGTATGAAAAAAACAAATAAAAAAGAAAGAGTGGATTGGCTGATAACATTTTTGCCGCTGACCATAATACTCGGTCTTTGCATAATGTTCTTTTTCCTGCCGGAGCGCTCAAACGCCGTTCTGAGCCAGGTAAGATATTTTTTCGGCAACACAATGGGTACATATTATCTGGTTATCGGTCTCGGAATATTCTTGCTTTCAATATATATTGCAATGTCAAAATACGGCAATATAGTTTTGGGCGGTGAGAATGAAAAACCCAAGTATTCGTTCTTTACATGGGGTTCAATGATGTTCACTTGCGGACTTGCCGCCGATATTTTGTTTTATTCGTTTTCGGAGTGGGTTCTTTATGCCACGGATTCCCATATAAAAGAGCTTGGCAGCGTTCAGGAGTGGGCAGGGGTGTTCCCGCTGTTTCATTGGAGCTTTATTCCGTGGGCGTTTTATCTTGTTTTGGCGGTTGCATTCGGCTTTATGCTTCATGTTCGCAAAAGAAACAGGCAAAGATATTCGGAAGCTTGCAGACCGATTTTAGGCAAACACACAGACGGTTTTGCCGGCAGAATCATAGACCTTTTGGCGGTTTTTGCTTTGATAGCCGGTACGGCCACAACATTTAGTGTTGCAACGCCGCTCATGGCAAATATTATAAAAGAGATATTTCACTTTAATGTCAGTGTAACGCTGATAAATGTTATCATATTGATTGTGACTTGTTTTGTTTATACCTTCTCATTGCTGCACGGCTTCAAAGGCATAAGTATTTTGGCTAAGCTTTGCATATTTCTCTTCTTCGGATTGCTGACCTTTGTTCTGCTCTTTGGCGGAGAGACAAGATATATAATCGAAACCGGGTTTAGCTCGTTCGGCAAAATGGTTCAGAATTTCTTTGAGCTTTCAACATATACTGACCCGTTGAGAAAGACGGATTTTCCGCAGAACTGGACAACCTATTATTGGGCATACTGGATGGTATGGTGTGTTGCGGCACCGTTCTTTATCGGCAACATATCAAGGGGCAGAACAGTCAAGCAGACCATTTTGGGCGGATATGCTTTCGGTGTCGGTTCAACTCTTGCGAGCTTTGTTGTTCTCGGCAATTTCTCTATGGGCAAGCAAATGTCGGGTGAGGCGGATTTTATCGCTCAATACAATGCGGACGGTGATATTTATGCTCTTATTGTTTCTATGATGAAATCTATGCCTTGCGCTGAATTTATTATGATTGTTGTTTTGGCGGCAATGATTGCTTTTTATGCAACCTCTTTTGATTCAATTGCCCTTACCGCCGCGTGCTACAGCTACA
>ENA-ORNY01001458-ORNY01001458.1-human-gut-metagenome-genome-assembly--contig:-NODE-1458-length-13525-cov-4.339050_pt1 | contig 13525 bp, 17 predicted proteins | sample MGYA00242122_ERZ509036 | MGnify/ENA primary metagenome ERZ509036 (study PRJEB26280, sample SAMEA2338696) | human gut metagenome | biome: human gut; feature: human-associated habitat; material: faeces... | reverse complement strand
TGCGAGACGTGCAGCGCCTCCGCGGCCTTCGACATGGTGCCCGTCTGCGCGATGGCGACGAGCTGGCGCAGCTGCTCGAGTTCCACGTTCTTCTCCATACTATGCATGCCACGAATATTAACTGCTCTTCTCGGCATTGTACTCCTAGGCTTTCAATCCGTAATCTGTATAGCGAACACAGAGAGGCGCAACGGCGAGAGGGTTGGTAGCGCAATGAGGACATGGCTTATCACGGGCGCGTCGAGCCGCTGGGCATTCGGGTGATGGTGCTGGAGCCGGGCGCGTTTCGCACCGAGTTCCGGGTCGCCGCCATACGGCACGAGGACGCGCAGATGGCCGCCCACGAGAAGACCGCCGGTGCATCAAGGAAGAGGCTCGCGGACAACCCCTACAGTCAGCCGGGAGATCCCGCGAAGGCGGGCGAGGCCATCTACGAGGCCGTCAGCATGGCCGAGCCGCCTCGCGTGCTGGTGCTGGGCAAGGGCATGGTCGAGGTCGAGTGCAAGACGCTCGAGGACCGCATGACCGAGATCAAACGCTGGAAGGACATCAGTGACGGCACCGACTTCTAACAAGCGGGCGACGCTTCGTTCGGGCGAAGGGATTGGGTGAGAAGGGCATGGAGTACAGGCAGCTATACAACGGGGTCCGGATGCCCATGCTGGGCTACGGCGTGTACCAGATCGACAGCTCCCAGACGGAACGCTGCGTCCTGGACGCCATCGACTGCGGATACCGGCTGATCGACACGGCGCAGGCCTACGGCAACGAGGAAGGCGTCGGCTCCGCCGTCGCGAAATCCGGCGTGCCGCGTGACGAGATGTTCATTACGAGCAAGGTGTGGGTCACGAACTTCGGCGAGGGCAACACGATGCGCTCGATCGACGAGTCGCTGCGCAGGCTGGGGACGGACTACCTGGACCTCATGCTGTTGCATCAGGCCTATGGCGACTACTACGGCGCCTACCGCGACCTCGAGAAGGCATACGAGCAGGGCAAGGTCCGCGCCATCGGCGTCAGCAACTTCGACTTCAACCGCATCCTGGACCTCAGTACGTTCGCTCGCATCAAGCCCATGGTGAACCAGGTCGAGACGCACGTGTACTGGCGGCAGCGCCAGAACCATCAGGTCATGGAGGACCTGGACATCGCGCACGAGGCGTGGAGCCCATTCGCGGAGGGCGCGAACGGCTTCTTTAGGGATCCGATCCTGACGGCCATCAGCCAGGGGCACGGCAAGACCGTGGCACAGGTGGCGCTTCGCTACCTCATGGACCTGGGCGTCATCGTTATCCCCAAGTCCGTCCACAAGGAGCGTATGGAGCAGAACTTCGACGTGTTCGACTTTGAGCTGACGGACGAGGACAGGGACAGGATCGCGCGGATGGACGCGGACAAGTCGGTCGTCCTGGACCACCGTGACCCCAAGACCGTCGCCTGGCTCATGGGCCTCTTTGCGAACGAGCCCAAGCAGGCGTAGCACACAATAAAAGAAGTAACTTCCTAGGTGGAGGCATCCATGCAGTACCTGACCATGAACGACGGCAACAAGATTCCCCAGCTCGGCTATGGCGTGTTCCAGATGAGCTCGGCCGACGTCGAGAAGCACCTGCCCGAGGCCATCGCCGCCGGCTACACCCACATCGATACCGCGAACGCCTACCAGAATGAAAAAGCCACAGGCCGGGCTATGAAAGCCAGCGGCGTGAAACGCGAGGACATTTATCTGGTCACCAAGCTGTGGCCCTCTGTCTACGATAGCGAAACTGCCGTGGACGACACCCTACGCCGCCTGGATACCGACTACATTGATCTGCTTTTCCTGCATCAGCCTACGGACAATTGGCAGGCAGGATACCGGAATATTGAAAAGGCCGTAAAGGCAGGCAAGGTACGTTCCATCGGCATTTCCAATTTCGACACCCTGGGTCTGACGCAGCAGGCTATCGATTTCGCGGAAATCAAGCCCCAGACCGTGCAGGTGGAGGCGCATCCTTATTATCCCCTAGACTGAGCTCAAAAAGTTACTGGCTCCTTATGGCATCGGCCTGATGGCCTGGTATCCGTTGGGCCATGGCGATAAGAGCCTGATCGAAGAACCCGTCTTCGCGGAGCTTGGTCAGAAGTACGGCAAAACGCCCGCCCAGATCGTCCTGCGCTGGCATATTCAGAGCGGCAATGTGGTGATCCCTGGCTCCCGCAATCCGGCCCACATCCGGGATAACTTCGACATATTCGACTTTGCGCTGACCACGGATGAAATGGCGACAATCGCGGCATTGGATAAGAACAAGCGTTACTACAACGGCACCCCGGAGCAGATCGCCGGCTATAAAATGTGGGCTCCGGACTTTGACGCACAGGAATAAAAATAGGGAGGTCTGATTATGAGCATTGAATTTGAAGGCAAGAAATCCGTCATCACCCCGGAAGGTGTGTTCATCATCGGCACCTACGATGAAAACGGAACCCCAAACGCCATGAATGCGGCTTGGGGCATGCAGAGCGACATGGGCGAAATCACCCTGATGCTGTCCAGGCATAAGACCACCGAAAACTTTGAAAAGACCGGCGCGTTTACTGTAGCCTTCGGCACTGCGGATACTGTGCTGATCTCCGATTACTTTGGCGTCGAAACCGGCAAAAAGCTCAACAAGATCGAAAAAGCAGGCTGTCACGTTCATAAGAGTGTCCACGTCAATGCGCCGATCATCGAAGAATATCCCCTGACGCTAGAGTGCAAAGTCCGGAATTGGGACCCGGAAACCGGCTACCTCATCGGCGAAATCGTCGCTTCCCAAGTGGATGAATCCATCCTCACGGATGGAAAAGTTGATTTGGGCAAGCTGCGTCCCATTATTTTCGATCCTTCTTTTAACGCTTATCGTGTGGTGGGCGAGATCGTAGGCAAAGCATTCAGCGATGGACTGAAGCTGAAATAAAAAAGTTGAGAGAGAAGGAGACTTCCATATATGGATACTCAGAAAGTCGTATTTTTCAATAAAGCGCTGAACACCCGCCTTGCCGTTTACTGTATATCCCGGACAGCTTTGATTTGAGCAAGAATTATCCGGCCGTTGTGGTGACAGACCCGATGCTCTCCGTGAAGGAGCAGGCTCAATCCGTTTACGCTAAGCGGCTGACAGAAGCTGGTCACGTGACGCTGGTATTTGACGGCACTTACTTTGGCGAAAGCGAAGGAATGCCCCGCGGACAGGAACTGCCAGATGTGAAGGAAACAGACATCGAAGGTGCAGTAGATTACCTCTGCAGCCTGCCTTCGTGGACAGCGAACGAGTCGGTGGTTTGGGTATCTGTGGCTCCGGCTCTTATATGTCCGTTGCGGGCGTAAAGAAACCCCGCCTCAAGGCCATTACAGCCATCGTTCCGGCCATTGCCGATATTTCCACTTCACCCATGATGGGCTTCTTCCGCCCGCAAGAGGAAGTAATCGCCGCAAAGGAAGCCTATGACAAGGGCGGAGGTGAGCTGATGTATCTCAATTTCATGCCCAGAGCATTTGATGAGGGCGCTGCATACTATTACAGCGCAAGAGGCACCCATCCCCGCTGGAGCAATCAGGTAGTGGCCTGGAGCCAGCTGGAATTGATCAAGTACAACGTGCCTGCCATCATGAAGGATATGCAGAAGCCCTACTGCGTCATCACCGGTGAAAACGCCTGGTCGAAGCCTTCTTCTGAAGAAGTTTTCGCAGCCGTACCTGATGGCAAGAAGGAAATCCACGTGATCCCCGAAGCCAGCCACTTCGATATGTATGACCTGGCTCCTTTTGTCTCCGAAGCCTTTGATTACATTCTGCCATTCTTTGAGAAGGTGCTGTAAGGAGGATAAAATGGCGATGAAGCTTGTCCTATATTTCTCCGTGTACGGCACCGCCAAGGCCGTAGCGGAAGAAATCGCTCGACAGACTGGGACGGACATCATGGAAATTGAACCTGTCGTGCCCTACGACAGCAACCGTGCCCATTATAACAACCTGGCGAAGCTGGCCAAAAAAGAACACGACGAGGATCAGCGCCCTGCCATCAAAAACGCGATCCCTATCGGGGACTATGATACGATTTATCTAGGCTATCCCATGTGGTGGTACACTTTCCCGATGATCATTTACACCCTGTTTGATCAGGTTGATTTCAGCGGCAAGACCTTGATCCCATTCAATACCCACATGGGCAGCGGAGATAGGCTGGGATATGTGCAGCTTCTCCGCCGCAGCTGCCTGGGTGCGTTCCTCCGAAAAAGCGGCCAGGATTTCCAACAAACGCATTTCGATCATACGATTATTTCTCCTGATTCCCTGTTTGGTCTTCTATCTTCCTGGCTTCTTCAAAAACCCGCTTCATCCGCAAATCTGGAATGATCCACGCCGCAACTGCCACCACCGGCAGAGGGTAAGAAGCATAGTGTGCACCGGGAATAAAGGATAAAGCCAGTTCCAGCACTTCGATGCTGATCGTCCACAGCTCCTTTCGACTTTCATCGACCGCTGCTTTCAGCACATCACATTCACTGGAATGAATGATCGTTTTCTCCAGCAGCAGATAGCTTAATGCGCACGCCAGATTCAACGCTACATACACACGAACCGGAATCATGGCAAAGCCAGATTTTCCAACCCATCCGGAGGGAAACGGGAGCGAAAGACAGAAGAAAAAGAAACAGCAGATTGGCCCACAGCACTTTCCCGTTGACTTCCTGGGTGACCTGAAGCAAGTGATGATGATTGACCCAATTCGTTCCTACGAGAATGAAGCTGATCAGATAGCAGCCGATCAGCGGCATAATCGCCATCAGATCTGCCCATTCGTTTCCTTCCGGCAAATCAATCAATAGGATTGTGATCGTAATGATAATTGCGATGACGCCATCGCTGAATGCTTCCAAACGTCCTTTGGTCATTTTTGTCAATCCTCTACATCGGGGAAAAAATAATCGCAATTGCAAGACAACAAACCAGTTATTTATTTCTACCCAAACGCAAAAAATCCTGTATGGCCTATAGAATTTCTGTGTCACAATCAACGAATCCTATCGAATCCAATCATTCTTTTTCTGTTTTCGTATGGTCAGCGCGCATTGATGAACACCCAAAACCTCCGTCCAGCAGTGCTGGTCAAGCGGCCGCCCATTTTCCAGCCGCATGATGTTCATGGTTCCGTTGCCGATGTCCGCCATCATGACGATGCCCATGAATTTCTGGAAGTCGTTTTCCTTCTTGTTCCAGTCCATCATGGGCACCATCGCAGCATAGCCCTGCGGGAAAACGCTGCACTGGACAAAGTGCAGCTGATAGCCAATGTCGTTGAATACGAACTCCACATCCTTATTGCGCATCATGTATTCGCGGTACGCATTGCGCTGGCGGACAGTCCATGTCGTGGGAAGGCCGATGGCAAGATAGATGTTCGCTTCCGTGATATCCTTTGTCCGAAGCTCAGCGGCAACGGAAGCCAACGTGAGGATGTAGAAGTCCTCATCAGCCGTCTTGTCCGGGTTGAACGCCTTATGGCCTTCGCCGATGCGGTACCATTTGCCATGGTAGTGCAGGATGTCGCCATCAAAGTAGGGCTTGGTGTCCATCGCCGCCAGCCCGGTCGGGAAGATGGTGTTCGCAGTCTTCATGTTGCCGTAGCCGGCGTCCACGCCAACGATGATAAAGTCATTATTGATTCGCATAGGTTTCCCCCTCATGTTTCTGTTTCCACGCGGCAAGCTCACGTTTGCCGTCGTCGCTCTCGTAGTATCGTTGTATCATGGGCAGCATGGCACGGGCGATGCGCTCAATGGCTGCATCCGGGATGTCCATGCCGCTGTTTGTCTGGTCAGGTGATTTCTTCAGGTGGGTCATTCACTGCGCCTCCGTCGCGGATATGCCTGCTCATCCATGTGATGAGATCCGGCTTGGTCACCAGCTTCCGCGCACCGAGCTGAAGCGTGGGGAAATCCTCAAGGTTCATCAGGGCGTATGCGCCGGATTTGGAAATGGAAAGTGCCTGTGCCAGCGTTTTGGCATCCAGCACATCGGGCAAGTCAGCAAAGATGGTATTCATCGTTCATCCTCCTTGGATTTTGGCAACAGAAAACCACCGTCCTCAGGCGGTGGTCGATGTTGTCGGGTTGTTAAGGATTCGTTTCTTTGAGGTTCTCTTCGTCTGTGTATTCCAGGAACCGCCGGGCAATCTGCTTTCTGCGCTTGACGACGGCGCTGTGATTCCGGAATCCCACCTTTTCGGCGATGGCCTGATCGGTGAGCCCCTGCATCTTCAGCTCAAAGATCTGCCGGTCGCGCTCTGGCAGGCGCTGCAGGAATGCTTCCATCTTGATCCTGCTGAGCAGCTCGTCTTCAAACTCGCCCTTCGGATCAGCCGGTTTGTTGTCATCCTCTTCATCGCTTTCGCTGATCTGCTCCAGAGACAGAGGCGTTCCCACGCTGGAACGGCAATGGCTCCACTTGCGATACTGGTCGATTCTGTCTCGGCTCATATGCGTTTCGTCAAAGTCCTCCTCGCTGCGGCTTTGCCACGCCTCGTCGATCATGGGCTGCCAGTGGTTTTCTTCAATGATCTGCATCGTCAGGTTTCCAACCAGTCTGCCAAAGTCGGCAAGAGAAGCCCATGCAATCTCCATGCCCGGCATAAGGCAGAACAGCCTTTGCAGTGTGAAGATGTCCTCGCTCTCCAGCTTTTCCTTGATGAGTGCCTGAATCATGTACGACACACGCCATAGCGGGAAATTGCCGGAGTAATTGTGGGTGCTTCCCGTCATCAGCTTGTGGCCCTCGTCCTTATCCGGGATGGGCAGGTACTGCCAGATGCACAGCGCGTATGCGTCCCAGATGGTTTCAAGGAAGGCATCGTCATTGACGATCTTGTCGTACTTGTCCGTGCGCAGAATCTCATACGGACAGCGGGGCAGCTGCAGATAAATGGGGCGCTGCTGCACGATCTCCCTGGGAATGCAGTAGAACATCGGTAGCCAGGCTTTGTAGGCGCTCTTGGAGATGCGCAGCTTGTTGCCAAGTTCCTTCGTGACAAAGGGCTTGCAGAAATGTTCTGAATCGCAAGAGGAATGAAATACATATCCTCATAAGTTTTTAGATAATTTGTTCTGATATCAAGCAGCATCAATTTATATGAGAGCATTTGTAGCCTCTCATACTTTGCTTTCTCGTCATCTGTTCCATTAGGCCGGGAATTGTTAAGCAACTGGGTGTTAGCGGCATTTGATCAAGAGAGCGTAAGGACAAATCCTTTGCCCAAGGCAGTTGTGCTGTTGAAAAAAGAGAATGGTGCGGTTTACGCCATAACATTTGGACACGCATTCTTCTTAATTGATAAATTTTGTGACCGGGATTTTGGATTTGTGTTTGCCAGAAAAATGAATTTCCAAGAAATAAAAACAACAACGCTTACAGCACCCAATTCGCATCGAAATAAAATGGTGAACACCTATGTCAATTATGAAGAATTGGACTTTGACAGCGGCGAATCTTATGCAAAACTGAAAGCGAAAGCAGAATTGCCGGATGAATTTACGCTGTTTAAGCCTATGGTGGAAATTGGAACGTCAATTCGTGTAGATAGTGCAGAAAACTCACTTGAACGGGCAGCTGCCATCATTGCATATATTGAAAATATCGTAGACACAGAGGCAGATAAGCATAAAATTCCTGTATTTACGCACATTAAAGATCAAGAAAGGAAACGGTCTCTGAATGAAAGACTAAATTTGTTTGTTGAGACGCGGCATGAAATTCATGTATCGGAATTGGAGGTAATTGGCGCAACAGAAGTTTTTAATCACAACGACTACGAATTTGTCCTAAAATACAGACGATATAAGGAAACAGTAACGTCACTTTCTGATGATGTGCTTCGGAGTTTCTGCGAAGCGAATCATATTCCTTTAACAGAAGCGCTGAATATCGCTGTGTACAGTGAGTGCGATGGTATGGTTTTTGCTCCAGTATGCGTAAGGGATATGATAGATTACACGGATGATCAGGAACGATGCCTGCTGTCCCAAGGACAATGGTATCAATATAATGATGATTATCTCAGCTATCTGCAAGCGTCAATTAGTGAAATCACTACTTACTACGAACCGCAATACGACTTTTCGGAAGAAAAGTATAACACTTTTATTGAAACGAAATTGCTTGCGGAGCGAACAGAACTCCGGTATTCGGGTAAGAGTGATAAGGAAATCCGAGAACAGTTGCAAAAGAAATACTATGCAGAACGTGTGTTTAACCTTCTTATGGAGCGGGATTATGGATTTGAAAACCATGATCGCGTTACAGTTCCTGTTGGCAACGGAACGGTTGAAATCATGGATCTCTACAAGGCAGAGACAATGTTTGCGGTCAAAATTGGCAGCACATCGGGAAAGTTGTGCTATGCTGTTGACCAATCACTGGAAGCTCTGAAATTGTACAAGCATAATCAACTGGATAATATGCCTGTAATTAAGTCGGTGGCGATTTGGTTTGTTCTTGATAGAAGCAGACATATTGAGAATGAGGATGGCAAGCCTGATATTAACCGGCTTGACATGCTGATGCTGAAAAATCGGCTTGACCAATGGAAGAAAGAAGTCAGGTTGCAAGGGTATACGCCTATAGTATATGTGAATTATAGAACGAGGTGAGTTGTTTCGTGAAGGAATAGAGAGGGGCTGTGAGAATATGCCCTTTTAAATGCGGTTGAATAAGACTTGCGTTTGGACTACTTCTGGTCTGTGTTTCTTTGACACAGCACCACGATGCGTACCCACAATCGTACCCACAACGGAGTGGTATTCCATGTGATTTGCTAAGCTGCAAATGCTGATTTTGGTTTCAGAATGTTACCATATGGTACTGATTGGAACGCAACGGGAAATGTGTTCTCCGCTTCGAATCCGCTATGCTCCACGAGCCGAAATCCTTGGAGATGCAAGGGTTTCGGCTTTCTGAGACTATCCCATACTTTGTGTAAACCTCGAAAGTAGTGTATAATAGAAGCACGAGAATGGAGGTTTTCATATGGCAAGAAGGAAACGCACCACGGAAGAAAATGCCCGCAGGGAAAAGATTCGTGAGCTGCTGCAGCTGGCGAACATCGGCAGCATGGACGACATCCAGAGGCTGTTCAAGGAGACGATTGCCGAATTCATGGAAAACGGCCTCGATGCGGAGCTGGACGACGAACTGGGCTACAGCAGGTACGACTACAAAAACAAGAACACAGACAACAGCCGGAACGGACACAGCAGCAAGACCCTGCGCACCAGCTTCGGCGATGTGGAGGTATCTGTCCCGCGGGACAGACAGGGGGAGTTTGAGCCGCAGCTCCTGAAGAAGAATCAGACCAGCATCAGTCAGGACATCGAGGAGAAGATCCTGTCCATGTACGCCAAAGGCATGACCACGTCGGATATTGAGACCCATATTCGGGATATCTACGGCGTAGAGGTGTCCGACACGACCGTAAGCCGTATCACGGACAAAATTCTCCCCATCGCAAAAGAATGGCAGGCCGCTGGAAAGCATCTACGCGGTAGTTTTCATGGATGCCATCCACTATCATGTCCGCAGCGAAGGTCAAATCGTGAAGAAGGCGGTGTATATCGCCATTGGCATTGATCTGGATGGTAGGAAAGACGTTCTGGGCATGTGGATCGGTGAAAATGAAAGCGCCAAATATTGGGCAACGGTGCTAAACAGCCTGAAAAACCGGGGAATAGAGGACATTTTCATCGCCTGCACGGACAATTTAACCGGCTTTTCCGCTGCCATTGAAGCTGTTTTTCCCAAGACGGAAATTCAGAACTGCATCATCCATCAGCTCCGCAATTCCAGCAAATATGTGTCCTACAAGGACATCAAGGCGCTCATGGCAGACCTGAAGGCGGTCTACGCCGCAGTCGATGAGTCTGCTGCTTTGGACGCTCTGGATGCTTTTGCGGAGAAATGGGACAAGAAATATCCGAAGATTGCTCAGTCCTGGCGGGAGAATTGGCCGAACCTGAGCACCTACTTCAAGTACCCCCAGGAGGTGCGCCGCCTGATCTATACGACCAATGCGATCGAGGGCTTTAACCGGCAGCTCCGGAAAGTGACCAAGGCCAAATCGGTGTTCCCTACGGATGACAGTCTGCTGAAAATGCTATATCTGGCCATGACGGATATTACGAAGAAATGGACTGGCCGGCGGCAGGACTGGAGCATGATCCATGCGCAGCTGGCGGTGTTCTTCGCCGACCGTATGCCGAACTGACTGGCTGCATGCCGGGATGTCAAGTGCGAGATGAACGGAGGTTGACGTTTCCGCCCTTGACATCCCCTCGAAACGCTGTTATTTTATAAACAAGGCGGCAACAGCTTGCGCCGCTCCCGTCTTGCATAAATTTTGCTCTATTTGCACTACGGTTTGCAGTTTACACAGAATTCGGGATTGACCCGCAAAATACGCATATTTCCTTCTTTGCACTTTCTCTCATGGCGAAGCTATGTAATCTGTTGACACCCTATACTTGCATTTTCTCCCCACACAATTCCATGATGAACCATTTCTTTCCACTGCACGCCTGTCAAGTCCGTCGGGTACGCCTTGCGCTCAGCGCTTTCGTCTTGCATACGGCTATTGTACCACATCTGACTTATGAAGAAAAGGCCTGAGAGGATGGGCAAGAGCAATAAGGTCTGCCCGAACTGCGAACGAAGAATGAAACAGCGGTTCAGCGGCATGTAACATCGTAAATGTGGGGTAAGTTAGAAGATGGGTGTTGGCTTTTTGAACGGACACCGGATATGTTGTTCGGACTCCGGCACAATGCGCCGGGTGAAGGGCGCACCGAATAATCGCGATCAAACGGGAAAACTGAATACAATTTGAATCAGGAACATCTGCATCTTCTGTTGTAAGCTTAATCTACTTGTAGAATTTGTTTTCAAAAACAAATCTCGTCTGTATTAGATATGATGAAAATTTTCTTTTTTGCTCTTGTCATTGCAACATAAAACTCTTTGACAGATAATTTGTCTGCGGTATCAATAATAACGCAATCGAACTCTAAACCTTTGGACAGCAGCGTTCTTGATGACAAGAATTTAAATTGCGAATAGCTTTTCTGAAGGTGTGCATCTTTTCTGATATGATTAGCCCCTTCAAATACAGTTAAATTATGTTCAATAGCATATTTAATACTACGAAGCATTTCATAATACAGCTCTTTTCTGTATATTTTAAATTCAGTTTTTTGTTCAAAACCATGTATTAACTTATAAATTGCAATATAGTCAGAATTGATAGCAACAGTTGAAATAGCATCACCAATATCCTTGTGTTTTTTAATCCTTGAAAAATCAATATTGCATTTTTCTAACCTATTAATATATGATTCTAATTCCGTTGCAACGCCATTGGAGCATTTCTCCATAAACCGAAGTGATTCAAGAGTGAGTTCAGAACCATGTAGTTTATCAAAAGCCTCTGCATATTCGAACAATTCTGGGCATTCCTGCTTTTCATCATACTGAAATATTCCACCCATTTTAGAGCATATATCCAGTTGTTTTTTCGGCCATTTAGTTACATATATCACCGATTCATAATTTTTAATTTGTGGAAGCAATTTGTACATATCGAAGTCAGAAAAAGCTACAATACTCACATCTTTGGTAGTCGGAATTTTAATTTTACAGTTAGGCAGATTTGAATATGGAAGCAAGAGTTCTCTCAATTTTGATAGATAACATCCAAGATTAGGATTAGTTTTTTTCCACCTCCATGGATATGTTTTGATGGTGATAATTGGATATTCAAGATTGCTCCAATCAACAAGGGGACCAGCAAATGAAAATATGCCTTGCATTGGGTCACCAAGGGCTATAAGGGGTAAGTGCTTACAAATTTGAAGCATGATGCTATGATGCTCTAATGTACAATCCTGATATTCATCAACAATTACTCGTGAATATGTTGCTTTAAGCACAGCACCTGCCCAGCTTTTTGAAAATAAAGTTTTTGCTCCCGAATAAAATTGAGTATAATACGCAGTAGCCTGCTCTTTCACAAGAGAAGATAAACTCTTATTGATATTACTGGTGGAACAATAGGAATAACACCATTTTATGCAAAACGAAGCAATGGTTTCAACATTATATCTATTGGCAGGTATATTCTTCTTATTCATTCGTTTCTTTATAGCATCAACGCCAGCATTTGTATGCGTAAGAAGAAGCAATTTTCCAGATGAACGTTCTACTATTTCAGAGAGCATTTCTGTTTTACCGTGACCTGCTGGAGCTATAATAGCCGCAGTGTTCTTACTGATAAGTTCTTTCCATTCCTGTTCAGTCATTATTAATCACCCATGTCGCTAATTCGTTAACTGTCTTCTTGAGTTTGCAAGCATCGTCAACTTCATCCCAATATTCAAAAACAATGTCACCAAGTTTTTCGCCTAAATCAATACGTTTATACCATTCACTTCCGCTGCTTTTTGCAACTGTACCGATTTTCTTTTTTGTTTCATTGTCCAGCTTTGAAAACGATATTTTCTCATCGTCGCTAATAGAACAAATAATATCTACTTTTTTTAGCCTATCACATATTGAAGCTGTGCTTTTCTTTTCTCTCGCTAAATTTAGGAGTTTTACTGCAGCTTCTGTTGGTATATCAAAAAAGACTTGTTCTTCAAGAGCATTAAGCTTATCCCAGTCAAAAACAGATATCCCCTCAGTTCTTAATTTTTGCTTTTCTTTTTCTTCTTCAGGCAAATCCGAATCCATAAGTAAGCAAATATCATAACCACATTTAAGCAGTACACCTGCGCACTTAAATATGCTTCCGCCACCACCATCTGCCATGCTTATTCCTTTGTGAGCCATTCTGTAATTTTGAGTCGCGTACAGAAACTTGTCAAACGCTCTTACGAAACCCATCTCTGTCTTGCCTTCACAAACGATAATCCTCTTTGATAAGAATGCTTCTGGATTCCGTCTGATTTCCGATTGAAAATTATTATTGCTGCCTTCATCTTTTGAAAACAATGTATGAGCAACAGTCGTTCCGGATTTAGAGTTTATTATCACAAGCTCTTGAATCGTACATTCAGTTACAGCCACAGGAGAATGCGTGGTGAAAATAACCTGCCCATTATTTTTGTGTGTAGCCCTTAATTCAGCAATTAAGCTTTTAAGTCTGTATGGTTCCAACCCAGTTTCAATCTCATCAATCAAAAGTAACGTATTACCTGAAAATGATTTAATGTTAAGACCAATAGAAAGCAATTTCTGGCTTCCTGTTCCTCGTTGACTTAGTGGTGTAGCCCCTTCAAAAACTCCTACCGTAGATGAAAATGAACCATTCTGCATCATAATTTTGCTCTTTAATTCACTATCAAAACCAACACCATATTGTTTTCCTATATCGATGATTGTTCCTGATACTTCGTCAAGTGAAGACAAATCTGTTTTATTAATGGCATCTCTTAATGCTGCTGTATATGCCTCGTGTAG
>ENA-ORNY01001457-ORNY01001457.1-human-gut-metagenome-genome-assembly--contig:-NODE-1457-length-13533-cov-2.405550_pt1 | contig 13533 bp, 12 predicted proteins | sample MGYA00242122_ERZ509036 | MGnify/ENA primary metagenome ERZ509036 (study PRJEB26280, sample SAMEA2338696) | human gut metagenome | biome: human gut; feature: human-associated habitat; material: faeces... | reverse complement strand
CAGCGTCAGCTGGCGGTCCAGCGATTCGCTGTCGACGCGGATACCCATGGAACTGAGCTCAATGGCCTGGTCCAGCAGCGGGCTGTAGTAGAGCAGATCACCGTTGAGGTTCCAGTCGTCGTAGTCGGGCGCGCGGCCGTCATGCGGCTGTCCGTTGGACAGCTTATGGCCGATGCCCATCAGAAACGTGATCGGGTGTTCCCGGACAAAGGCGTTTTCCCGCTCCTTGGCAGGAAGATCCGGATAGAGGTCCAGCAGCTCCTGGGCGGAGAGGAAGGTCACCTCGTCGGAGAGCTGGGTGCGCAGGCGCGGGTAGCGGCCGTTGACCAGCAGCGACGTATCGCTGATGCAGCGCACGATGTCGCGCACCGTATCCTGCAAGAAGCGCAGGGTGCGCATCTCCCGGGTGATGACGCGTTCCCAGTCCCACTGGTCCACGTAGATGGAGTGCAGGTTATCCAGCTCCTCGTCGCGCCGGATGGCGTTCATGTCGGCGTAGATCCCCTTGCCGGTATGAAAATCGTAGCGATAGAGGGCCATGCGCTTCCATTTGGCCAGCGAATGCACCACCTGCGCCTGCGCGCCGGTTTCGCGCAGCGTAAAGCTGACCGGGCGCTCTACGCCGTTCAGATCGTCGTTCAGGCCGCTGGCGCCCTCCACAAACAGCGGGGCGGATACGCGCTTGAGGTTCAGCGCGTTGCTCAGGGATTTTTCAAAGGTTTTTTTAATCAGCGCGATGGCTTCCTGGGTATCGTACAGCGACAATACCGAGCGGTAGCCCTCGGATACGACAACACGGCTCATGCGTCGGCCTCCCGTCAGATGATTCTTCAAGGATACCCGCAAAAGCCGGGGATGTCAATCAAAAGGTTGCTTTTCTATTGTTTTTCGGGCTTAGCCCGCGCGGCGCGGCGCATTTCGTACAGGCTTTGCAGCGTTACCGCCAGCAGCACGATCGCCGCCCCGGCAATGCTGTATACGCCGGGATTTTCGCCCACGGCCAGAAACACCCAGATGGGATTGAGCACCGGCTCCACATTGCTGATGATGCACGAGGCCACGGGCGATATGCCGCGCCGCGCGCCCAGCGCCAGAAACAGGTAGCCCAGCCCCAGCCCCACACCCAGCCCCACGCCGCAGCCCAGCTGCGGCAGGGACAGCGAAAAATGCGGATCAAAGCAGGCCGACAGCGCAAAGGGCACGCTGGCCAGCGTGCCAAAGTACACGTTGTCCAGCGGGTCGTTGCCCGAATAGCGGTTGGCCAGGAACATCATCGCAAAGGTAACGCCGCTGCACAGGCCCAGGATGTTGCCCAGCAGCCGCCCGCCCTCCAGGCCGCCGGCAAAGCACAGGCACACGCCCAGCATGACAAAAAACGCCGCGACGAGCTCGGATTTGAGCGGCCGCTGCTTTTTGAAGAGCAGCATATACAGAATCACGAAGATGGAGGCCGTGTATTGCAGCACGATGGCGTTGGCCGCGGTGGTCAGGCGCGCCGCGGACATAAACAGCAGGGATGTCACCGTAACGCCCACTGCGCTGAGCCACATGCCCCGGTTGGGACGGACGCGAAAGCTGCCCCGCGCCAGCCCCAGCACCAGCAGCGCGAAGATGGCGCGCACGCCCGCAAGCGTAAAGGAGTTCCACTCGACAAGTTTGGTAAACATGCCCGTGAAGCTCCATGATAATCCGGCCGCGAAGGTAAGGAGCGCGGCTGCTCCGTTTGGCTTTGGCTGCCTTGCTTCGTTCATATTCCGATCCGCATGGAAATCCTGCGGCGCGCCTCCATAACTGCATCCTTATAGGGGGTGCGAATGGTGTATACATAGCCGTAATCCACGCTGCCGTTCGCGCGGGTGATGCGGTAGCGGGACAGCCCGTACTTGCCCCGGTCGCGCAGGATCTCGATATCCTCGGCGATGACCTCGGCCAATACGCGGGTGCGCGTGCGGCTCATTTGCCGGTGCCCGCACTGGCACAGCTCAAACACGCCCAGCGTGCCGGGCGGGCAGACCAGGGTGAAGGTGATGCGGTCGCGCTCGATGCGCACCTGATCCAGATCGCGCGCGGCGGCGCGCAGGATGAGCGGGTAAATGTCCTTATAGAGGCGGCTGTCGCGCAGCGCTTCCATGCGGTACAGTTCCTTCTGGCGCTCGCGCTGATAGCGGATCAATAGATAGATTCCGACGGCCAGCGCCAGCACCAGCGCGATATACGCCAAAGAACCCATGGCAGGCCGCCCCCTCTTTCCTAAATATAGTGTATTGTATCATCGTTTCATCACAAATTCAAGTATTGGAAATCTACATATTGTACTGTTAAGGAAATTGTAACACAAATTAAGAAAGCCGAAAAGATTATTTATCCCGTCCTCTTGACAGAAGGGCAGTTGCGGCGTATCATATGTGCGAAAAGTATAACTTTTCTTACTTTTACAATTTGTATACTTGGAGGAATCAGCCATGCCGGACGGCAAGCATCTGTTTGGAATGGTGCGCATTGGGGAGAAGGGGCAAATCGTCATCCCCAAGAAGGCGCGCGACATCTTTGACCTGCATCCTGGCGATCAGCTGCTGGTGCTGGGCGATGAGCAGCAGGGCATCGCGCTGGTCAAAGCCAGCCAGCTGCCACAGTTTGCCACCGATATTTTGAAGGCCATGCGCGGCGAGTCGGAGGAATAACCAATGGAAGCAATTGTAACCAACTCGCTATCGCGCTCCTTCGGCCAGCGCAAGGCGGTGAATAACGTCAGCCTTACGATGCACGAGGGCGAGTTCTTTTCGCTGCTGGGCGTAAACGGCGCGGGCAAAACCACGCTGATTCGCATGCTCTGCTGCCTGTGCGCGCCCACGTCTGGCAGCGCGCAGGTGCTGGGGCAGGATATCGTGCATCAGGCGGCGCAGGTCAAATCCATGATCGCCGTATCCCCGCAGGAAACCGCCGTTGCCGGCAATCTAACCGTGCGCGAAAATCTGGAGCTGATGGCCGGCGTATACGGTCATAGCGCCGCCGAGTGCCGCGCGCTTGCCCATGAAATGATGGATCGCCTGCGGCTGAATGAGGTGGCAAATCAGCGCGCCAAGACGCTTTCGGGCGGCTGGATGCGCCGTCTTTCCATCGCCATGGCGCTGGTGAGCAGCCCCAGAGTGCTGTTTCTGGATGAGCCGACGCTGGGACTGGATGTGCTGGCCCGGCGCGAGCTGTGGAGCGTGATCCGCAGCCTGCGCGGACATACCGCGCTGGTGCTGACCACGCATTATCTGGAGGAGGCCGAAGCGCTCAGCGACCGCATTGGGATCATGTCCCACGGTCATCTGATCGCTCTGGGCACGGCGCAGGAGCTGATTGAAAAGACCGGCGAAAGCAGCTTTGAAAACGCCTTTATCGCCCTGGCCGGAGAGGGGGACGCTGCCAAATGAAGCAACTTCGCAAAACCGCCGTGCTGGCGCAGCGCACGCTGAAGGAAATGCTGCGCGACCCGCTGACGCTGTTTTTCGGGCTGGCGTTCCCCATCCTGATCCTGCTGTTGCTATCGCTGATTCAATCCCACATTCCGGTGGATATGTTCCGCATTGAGCAGCTTGCGCCGGGCATTGTGGTGTTTGGGCAGTCCTTCCTGTCGCTGTTCGGCGCGCTGCTGATTGCCCGCGACCGCAGCACCTCCTTCCTGATGCGCCTGTATGCCGCGCCCGTGACGGGGCTGAGCTTTCTGCTGGGATACCTGCTGCCCCTGCTGCCGCTGGCACTGATGCAGGGCGCGGCGGTATACGCCGTGGCGCTTCTGCTGGGGCTGCCCATCTGCTGGGCGCTTGTGCCCACGCTGCTGGCCGGGCTGGTCTGCTCGCTGCTGTTCATCGCTATCGGGCTGCTATGCGGCACGGTGCTCAACGACAAGCAGGTGGGCGGCGCATGCGGCGCGCTGCTGACCAACCTGACTGCCTGGCTCAGCGGCATCTGGTTTGATATTTCACTGCTGGGCGATGCCTTTGGCAGCGTCGCCCGTGCCCTGCCCTTCTATCATGCTGTGGAAGCCTGCCGCGCCGCGCTGAACGGCGGCGCTGTGTGGGGGCATTTGGCCATCGTGCTTGCCTATGCTGTGGGGATTCTGGCCGTTGCCGCCTGGTGCTTCACCCGGCAGATGAAGCAGCGGTGAGGGGGAGACGATGGGGGAACGATTCTTTCTTGGAGCCCAAGAAAGAATCAAAGAAGGCTGCGTGGTTTTGCAGCGCTCAGCCTTGTTTTCTTACCACGCTTCTATTTCCGGAGCCATACAGCGACCATACGTGTTATTCTCCGGATCGATGATTTCCCCGCTCTGCGCATTGATGATGATGGGTCGGTAATAGGGCTCGTCCTCCAGCCAGCCATCCGTATAGAAGGGACCGCTGCGCTCTGCCTGCGGGCCATCCTGCTGGTATTCGCACCACACCACCCAGGCAGGCAGCAGCAATTGCTCCTGCCTGTTTTCTGTATCAAACTGCACATATCCCAGCGCCACCCGATCCACCGCGCGCACATACCCGGCATAAATCAGCGCCTCTACCTTACCCTTTACGCTGTCAAAGGGCAGCAGCGGGATATCCGAATGCAGCACGCCGGTTTCCTGATAGAACCAGCACGCCAGCAAAAACGCATCTGCGTCGAAAACATCCGCCGAGGCGCAGCCCCGTTTTTCCAGCCAGTAATCCTCATTGCCAACCGCCTTGACGCTAAACGCGCTATGCACGCTTCCCATATAGGAAATGCCGTGGAAAACCTGATGGAATTCCAGGTGATAGTATCCCTTCTCGCTGATCGGCTTTCCGGTCGCCTTGTAAAAGGTACGGTCGAACACGGCTGCGTTCATCAGATACAGCGCATCGCCTGGAAACAGCGCCGTAATCTGCGCTTGGGCAATATCCGCCGCCTCGCCCAGAAGCAGCGGGTTATTGTCCGCATAGGCCGCGCCCAGCTGATAATCCGCCAGCAGATGCGCATCCCAGCCCATTTCCACCTGACTATAAACATCGGCCTGCCGCGTCTTGCCCCACATGGGCGGGGTTGCGTGGTCGTAGGCCGTCACATAGGCTGTGGAGGCAAAGCTGTAGGAATGGACGCGATCCTCCCGCATGGATTTTTCGCAGAAGGCGGTCAATTCCTGCGTGATCGTATCCGCCACGGGCGGCGCGGCGCGCACCGTAAGCACCGGCGCGCTATCCACGCGGGGAATTTGAATCTCCTCGCTCACCTGAATCGTCCTGCCGTAAGCCGTATAGGTTTGTTCCCATCGCGGCGAAGTGACCGCAGGCAGATCGCGGATTGCATACCGCTGCACCTCCGCGCCGGCGCCGCCAGGCGGCAGCAGGCATAACAGCATGATCCAAAGCAGATACCTTTTCATTTTTCCCTCCAACATATCGCATGGACAAATAATTCTCTTTATAGGACGTTTCATGCGGCGCAATTGGTTCATTGTGCTGGGAAAAAAAGCAGCGTTTCCGTTCATCACATCCCCTTCTTTTTCCGCATAACATCAAAAGAGGGGGGATTTTTATGGGCAATTATCGGGTGTATGTATACGCCATCTGCAAAAATGAGCGCGCTTTCGCCGCGCGGTGGATGCAATCCATGCGCGAGGCGGACGGCGTTTATGTGCTGGATACCGGCTCCACGGACGGCACGCCGGAGGCATTGACGGAATTGGGCGCGCAGGTGACCTGCGAGGAAATCACGCCCTGGCGCTTTGACACGGCGCGCAACCGCTCCCTGGAGCTGGTGCCCGCGGATGCGGATATCTGCGTTTGCACCGATCTGGACGAATACTTTACCCCAGGCTGGCGCGAGCAGGTGGAATCCGCCTGGGCGGAGGGCGCGCAGCAGCTGCGCTATCCCTATGTGTGGTCATTCAATGCGGACGGCAGCGAAGGCACCTTCTTTTATGCCGATAAGATGCACGCGCGGCAGGGCTTTGAGTGGATTCATCCCGTGCATGAGGTGCTGCGCTATACGGGCGGCGGCGAAGCGCAGCGCGCGCTGTGCCAGGGCATGCGGCTGGAGCATCATCCGGACGCGCAGAAATCCCGCGCGCAGTATCTGCCGCTATTGGAACTGGCTGTGCAGGAAGCGCCGCAGGATGACCGCAGCCTGCACTATCTGGGACGGGAGTACCTGTTCCATCAGCGGTGGAATGATTGCATCGCCACCCTCAAGCGGCATCTGGCTCTGCCCTCGGCCACCTGGCGGGATGAGCGCTGCGCGTCCATGCGCTATATCGCCCGTGCCTATGGCGCACGCGGCAACGCCTACGAGCAGGAATGCTATCTGCTGCGCGCGGCGGGCGAGGCGCCGCACCTGCGCGAGCCGTGGCTCGATCTGGCGCGCATGTATTATGCCAGGCAGAACTGGCCCGGCGTGGCCTATGCCTGCGAGCGGGCGCTGCAGATTGCCGATCGCCCGCGCACCTATATGACCGAGCCGGAATCCTTCGGCGCGCTGCCATGGGATCTTTTGTCCATCGCCTGCTACCAGTTGGAGCAGTATCCCCGCGCCGCGCAGGCCGCCCGCGAAGCGCTGCGCCTGGCCCCGCAGGATGCGCGTATTGCCGAAAACGTGCGGCTGATGGAGGAAAAGGTGGAATGCGGCGCCGAAGAATGAGCTGGAGCGTTCATTATAAAAAGCTTCTTCATTAAAAGAAGCCTGCATAAAATATTCCGTTTTCCCTCATCCGTCTCGCTATGCGCTCGACGCCTTCTCCCGTTTGGGAGAAGGCTTTTATCGTTGCGCGTTTTTCGGGCGGCAGTGCGCCCTCAGCCGCCTGCGGCGGCGCTATGACGGAAGAAAGCAACGTTCCCCGTTCCCCTTACTCCCCGCTCATGCGCAGCTTGCCCTGCAGGCGCTGGCAGAAGGTCTCGTCGCCCGTGCGCACCAGCAAAACGCTCTGCGTGCCGCAGTGCAGCGTCACGCTGTCGCGCGGGCGCAGCGGCTCACGGCGCAGGCCGTCCACCACCAGGTAGGGCATGTCCGGCTCCTCCGCGTCGTAGGCAGGTAGCCACTGCACGCGCACCGTATCCTGCGCTGACACCACCATCGGCACGCCGGAGGGCGCGTGCGCGCAAATGGGCGTAACGGCCAGCAGCCGCGCCTCGGGCATCAGCACCGGCCCGCCCGCCGACAGGTTGTACGCCGTCGAGCCGGTGGGCGTGCTGACGATCAGCCCATCCCCATGCAGACGCATGGCCAGCTGATCGTTTACATATAAATACAGATACAGCGCGTGCTGATAGGCCCCGCGGTGCAGCACCATCTCGTTCAGCGCGGTAAACTCCGGCTGATCGTTGAGCGCGCCGTGCATCAGCATGCGCTTTTCCAGGTGATAATCGCCAGCCAGCAGCCGGGGCAGCACCGCCTCCGCCTGGGCAAGCTCGCAATCCGTCAGATACCCCAGGTGCCCGCAGTTGACGCACCATACCGGGCAGGCCGCGTGCAGCTCGTGCACGGCGCGCAGCAGCGTGCCGTCGCCGCCGAACACCAGCAGCATGTCCGCGCCCTCGGCACCCGCAGCCAGCAGCACCGTGTGCCCATTTTGACGCAAAAAATGCCCGGCGCGCTCGCACAGCGCCAGCGCGGCAGGATTAGAACGGTTGGGATACAGCAAAAACTTCATACAGCGCCTCGATATCCATAGGGTGCGCGCACGCAGCGCGCTGCATTCATGATATAGAAAAAAGCCGCGCAAGTCAATCCGCCGCGCGAATTTTTGCCGCCCGGCCCGTTCAATTTGCAATCGCAGAATAGCATAATTTACAATTACAATGCTTGCTAAAAGTGGAGAATAGTGGTATTATATATTACGGAAATGTTGCAAATTTATTTCAAATCCAATGATGATCGGAGGTTCACATGATGAAGCGTTGTAAGCTTTTGGTTCTTCTCATCCTGATATGTCTGCTGATACTGCCTGTCTTTGCCACTGCTGAGACACAGCTGGAGTTTGAGTTGCGCTGCTTAAAAAAGACAGGGGCTGCAGCTGTGGTATACAATACCATAAGCTCAGATCGTTATACTATAGACAATATTCCAGCGGGAACATATGTGATTGTTAACTCTACTGCTGGCAATGATTCACGCTTTGTTACCTACATGAAAAATGGGACAAAAAGGAAAGGATGGATTGAAGTCCCATTGGTTGATTGTTCTTCTGTCATTCGCAAATCAGATGGCTTTGCCTATGACATTCATGAAAAAGATCCGAATTATGATGCCAAGATTAAAGAAGGCGTTCTTGAATTTGATATAACAAAATACAGCGATCAAGGAGCCTATTATCGCTACCGTGCTGGTGCTGGCCCCGAACCTGAGCGCAAGGATGGCAGTAATGCGGCGCAATCACAGAGCTCCTCTCAGACCGATACACAGGCCAACGAGGGCGGAACGGCTGTTGGCGTTGTGGAGCTGGGGCGCACGTCCTCTAAGATTCAGTATCAGGGCAAAACCGTCAGCGTGTCAACGTCCGACCTGACGTTCAGCGAAAACGTGCCTGAAAGCAAGAAGCTGGCCACCATCTACGCTCCGCGCACCGGCAAGGCCTCACTGCGCCAGACGGCCTCGTCCAAGGGCACGCTGCTGAAGAACTGCAAAGCAGGCACCATCGTGTCCGTGCTGGCCATCGGCAATGGCTATACCCGTATCAATTATAAAGGTACGGTAGGGTACATCAAAACCGCGTGCTTGAAATTCTACGGCGACAGCGAAAGCACCGCCCAGGGCGTGCTCAGCTACAAAGGCAACACGGGCGGCGGAACTACCGTCAATGTGCGCAACACGCCCAAGGGCGACAGCGCCAAGGTGGCCGAGTGGCGCACCGGCACGGAGGTGACCATTTTGTCCCATGAAAACGGCTGGTACGAGATCGAGGCCAACGGCATGCATGGATATGTGATGGAGAAGTACGTGACGGAAAAGTAAAGCGGAAACGCCATGAAGTATGAACCGCCCGTGCATGAACTGTAAACATTGTTTTCCCTCCCGCGAAAATCTTTGCATTCTTCCCCGCGGTATGCTATACTAAAAACACAATTCCGTAACATTTCAGCCAAGGGGGAGGGCGCGCGTTCATGGATCACAATGCGTATCAGCTGCTGGCGCTGGGCGCGCGCTATTGGTTTGTGCTGCTGGCGGCCGTGCTGGTATGGCGCGGCGCGGCGGCGCTTTTGCATGAGCATTATCAGCGCAAAAAGCTGCTGAAAAAGCTGCCCGACGCAGGCATGGTGGGCGAGATGCGCGATATCGACAACGACCGCGCCTATCCCCTGCCGCGCGAGGGCGTGCTGGGCGGCGGCAGCGCGTGCGATATCCGCCTGCGCGGATTGCGCCGAAGGGATATCAACTTTGCCTTTGTGGAGGGCAAGGGGCTTTTGCTGACCCCCTGCCACAGCCGGGGCGGGGTGCTGCTGGACGGCGCGCCGCTGGGCAAGGGCGGCTATGCCCTGCACGGGGCCATGCTGCGCGTGGGCGGCTATACGCTGCGCATTCGCCTGTTCGCCGGGCTGAATGTGCCGCGCCCCGCCCCGTATGAGGAGCACTGGCACAGCGCCTATGAGGATGAGGAGCTTTACGCCCCCGAGTACGCCGCCTTCGCCGCCGCGCAGCTGGGCTGCGCACCCTATTCCGAGGGCGCGTATGATCAGCCGGGCATGCCCGTGCCGCCCGCGTTTCAAGCCTTCGATACCCTGTCCATGCCGGCGGTAAACGCCGCGCCGCAGCCGGTTTATCCCCAGCAGCCTGTCTATCCGCAGCCTGCCTGTCCGCCGCAGCCGGTTTATCCCGATCCCGCGCAGGCAGCCTATGCCCAGCCCGCGCAGCCCGTTTATCCTGCGCAGGCGGCCTATCCCGCCGCCCCGGCGGAGGAGGACGCCGCCGCGCCCGCGCCCTTCGACGGGGGCATGTATGCGCCAAAGGGAGAGGAAATCCCCGCGCCCTTTGAAGCGCCGCGCCGCCACCGCAGAAGCGACAGGAGGCAGGGAAAATGAACATTGCCATGAAAAACGCCAAACAAAAAAAGCGCCGCACGCCGCAGCAGATGCTGCTGGCGGGTGTGATGCTGTTTTTCTTTACGGCGTTTTTGCTTTTGTTTGTGCAGTCGCCCTCGCTGCTGACAGCCGCCATGGCGCTGCTGGTGCCGCTGGCCGTGTGGGCCATGGTGCGCATCCTGCCCCGGCTTTTCCCCATGGATGAGTTTTTGCTTACGCTCATCGCATTTCTGTGCGCGCTGGGCGTGCTGCTGCAATACCGCTACACCCCCTCGCGCGGGCTGACGCAGGCGTTCAACTGCGGCGCGGGGCTGGTGGCCATGGTCGTGTGCGCGCTGGCCGTGCGTCACATCAAAAGCTGGAGGCTGCTGATGGTGCCGCTGATGGGGCTAAGCTGCGCGCTGATGGCGCTTCCCTTTGTATTCCGCGCGACCAACGCGGGCAAGGGCGCGACGGCCTGGGTGGGCTTCGGCGGGTTTACCGTCCAGCCCAGCGAGCTGGTAAAAATCGTGTATCTGTTTGTGCTATCCTATCTGTTATCCCGCCGCCGCATTGTGACGGGCATGATCTTCATCGGCCTGATGCTGGGCTTTCTGGTATTGCAGCGCGACCTGGGCACAGCGGCCATTTACGGCGGCGCGGGCCTGGTGCTGCTGTACGCCGCCACCTCCAGCCTTTTGCTGATCGGCGGCATCCTGGGCGCGGGCGTGGGCGCGGTGGCCGTGCTGTACGCGCTGTTTAAGAACAGCTATTTCCTGACCGTGCAAAACCGCATCAGCAACTGGCTGGATCCCTTCAGCACCTACGATCAGCTGGGCGGCGGCTACCAGATTGTGCAGTCTCTGATCGCCATTGCCAACGGCGGCTGGTGGGGCACGGGTCTGGGGTTGGGCAACGCCAGCGTGATTCCGGAGTTCCGCACGGACTTTATCTTTTCCGCCCTGATCAACGAGTTCGGCCTGGTGTTCGCCGCGCTGGTGGCCTGCGTGTATGTGCTCATCGTCCTGCGCTCGGCGGATATCGCGCTGCGCTCCACCTCGGCCTTCCACGCGCTGCTGGCCGCGGGCAGCGCGGCACTGCTGGCCGTGCAGGCCTTTATCATCCTGGGCGGCGTACTCAAGTTTATCCCCATGACGGGCGTTACCGTGCCCTTCCTCAGCTACGGCGGTTCGTCGCTTGTTATGCTGCTTGCCGAGATGGGCGTTGTGCTTTCGGTATCGAGAAATTCAAGAATAAATAAAAAGGTGTGATTATATGCTTAACGGCAAAAAAATCCTCTTCGCCGCAGGCGGAACAGGCGGACATATTAACCCGGCTCTTGCAGTTGCCGGTTACATAAGAGAACACTATCCCGATGCAAAAATCCTCTTTGCAGGCACCCCCAACAAAATGGAGGCAACGCTTGTCCCGGCGGCAGGTTTTGATTTTACACCCATAGAGCTCAGCGGATTTCAAAGAGATATGAGCCTTCAGGGCATAAAAGACAATATTGTCACTGTCAAAAAGCTTTTAAAGGCTTTGCCCAGAGCAAAGCAAATAGTAAAAGATTTTGAGCCCGATGTTGCGATAGGCTTCGGCGGCTATGTCAGCGGACCGGTTATAAGAGCGGCGGCAAAATTGGGTGTGCCCACTGCCGTGCATGAGCAGAACGCTTTTCCGGGTGTCACAAACAAAATGCTTGCAAAAAAAGTTGACCGAGTAATGATAACCACATCTGCCGCACAGGATTATTTCAAAGCAAAGCACCCAACGGTTGTTACGGGCCTTCCCGTCAGGGGCGAGATGCTCAGAGCAGACCGCGACCTCAGCAGGGCGGAGCTCGGTGTTGACGGCAGACCGCTTATTCTCTCAATGGGCGGCAGTCTCGGCGCAAAGGCTATAAATGACGCCGTTAAATATATGATACTTTCAAGATATAAAGATAAAAATTGCTATTATCTTCACGCTACCGGCTCTAACGGAGCAGGAATGATAGATGAGCTTTCAAAAGAGATTGACCTTAAAGAAAACAGTCACATCATGCTTCGTGAATACATCAATGATATGGACAGATGCATGTCTGCCGCAGACCTTGTTATTTGCCGTGCGGGAGCAAGCACAATAAGCGAGCTTCAGGTCATGGGCAAGCCGTCAATTCTAATACCTTACCCCTACGCCGCAGAAAATCATCAGTATTACAACGCAAAAGACCTTGCGGATAACAATGCGGCAATCCTTATAGAAGAAAAAGATTTGGACGGAGAAAAGCTAACCGCAATAGTTGATCTTCTTATCTCAAACATGGATAAATTAAAACAGTTTGGCGAAAATGCTAAGAAAATGGCCGTTACGGATGCTTCGGAGAGAATAACCAACTGCATTTGCGAAATAGTTAAATAACCTTCGTAACCCTTTTTTCCATAAGGCATAGTATGGTATCAGATGAGTTAAAGAAAGTCGCTTTTGCGGCTTTCGGTTGCTTGACGGGAAAGGGTTGCGGTTATGGATAGATTTATTGTTAACGGAAAAAATCGTCTCGGAGGAGAAATCAGCGTTCACGGTGCAAAAAACAGCGCATTGCCGGTGCTTGCCGCCGCAGTAACCGTCGGCGACGAGTGCGTAATATCAAATTGCCCGGGGCTCTCCGATGTGAGAGCGACGACAAAAATTCTCGACTCACTCGGCTGCCGCAAAAAAGAAGAGGGCAGAACCATAACGGTAAACAGCCGCCCTTTGAGCCGAAACGAAATTTCGGATTCTTTAATGCGTGAGCTTCGTTCATCCTTTATATTTATGGGTGCGCTCCTTTCAAAAACGGGCAGAGCGGTCATGGGCACTCCCGGCGGGTGCGAAATAGGTGTAAGACCGATAGATATACACTTGCTCTCGTTTGAGCAAATAGGTGCAAAGGTTACTTATGAAAACGGCAAAATAGTCTGCGAAGCACCGGGCGGCCTTAAAGGCGCAGAGATAAATCTCTCTTTCCCAAGCGTAGGCGCAACAGAGAATATCATGCTTGCGGCGGTCAGGGCAAAGGGTACTACATATATAAAGAATGCTGCGCGTGAGCCGGAGATTTGCGACCTTGCACGTTTTCTCAATTCCTGCGGAGCAGATATAAAAGGTGCAGGGGAGAGCACTATCGTCATAGAGGGCGCAGAAAAACTTCACGGCTGTGAATTTTCCGTCATGCCGGACAGAATAGTTACCGCCACATACCTTGCCGCAGCCGCTGTAACCGGCTCGGAGCTTCTTGTAAAAGACGCCCTAAGCGAAAATTTAAGCAGTGTGTTATCCTCGTTTGAGCAGGCGGGCTGCAAATTCCTTTGCAAAAATAACGAAATATACATTAAAGCTCCGCAAAGGCTTAAAAAGATGGAGACTGTTCGCACAATGCCTTACCCGGGATTTCCGACTGACTGCCAGCCGCAGCTTATGAGTCTGGCGGCCGCGGCGCGGGGGTTGACGACGGTGCGGGAGGAAATCTTTGAGAATCGGTTTACGCATAAAAAAGAACTGTCAAAAATGGGAGCGGATATTGAAATTT
>ENA-ORNY01001453-ORNY01001453.1-human-gut-metagenome-genome-assembly--contig:-NODE-1453-length-13558-cov-5.152485_pt1 | contig 13558 bp, 10 predicted proteins | sample MGYA00242122_ERZ509036 | MGnify/ENA primary metagenome ERZ509036 (study PRJEB26280, sample SAMEA2338696) | human gut metagenome | biome: human gut; feature: human-associated habitat; material: faeces... | reverse complement strand
AAAGCCGATGCGGAACTGGTTCTGCAGCAGCTCACCCACGCTGCGGACGCGGCGGTTGCCGAGATGGTCGATATCGTCCGGCTCGCCGATGCCGTGCGCGAGGCAGCAGAGATAGTTCGCCGCGGAGAAGATATCGTCGCAGATGACGTGCTTCGGCATGAGAAGATCCACGTTCTCCTTGAGCACTTCCTTGAGCTCTTCGCCCTCGTACTGCTCCATGTACTGGCGCAGGAGGATGAAGCGGACGCGCTCGCGCAGACCAAGCTCTTCCTTGATGATGCGGCGGTTCTCCGCATCGTCGTCCGAGAAGTGGACGAAATCGGCAGCATCGACCATGCCGTTGGAGAAGACGCGGACGGTCTCGTTCTCGCCGACGGTGATACGCACGGCGTTAACACCCTTCTTCTCCAGCTCGCGGACGCGCTCGCGGGAAAGCGTTTCGCCGGCGTCGGCGATGATCTCGCCGGTCATCGGGTCGGCAACGGGCTCAGCCAGAGCGTAGCCCGCAACGCGCGGGTAGAGCGCGAGCTTCTTGTTGAACTTGTAGCGGCCGACGTTGGAAATGTCGTACCGGCGGTGATCAAAGAAGAGGTTTTCAAGCAGGGTCTCGCTGCTCTCCACCGTCGGGGGATCGCCGGGACGGAGCTTCTTGTAGATCTCGAGCAGGCAGTCGTCGCGGGAGATGCAGGTGTCGCGCTCGAGCGTGGTGACGATGCGCTTGTCGTCGCCGAAGATCTCGCGGAGCGCGTCGCCGGTGACGGCGCCGCCCACGGGATTGTCGATGCAGCTGAGCCAGGTGTGCGGCTTGTCCGCCTTGTAAGCGCCGAGAGCCTTGAGCAGAAGCGTGGCGGGCAGCTTGCGGTTCTTGTCGATGCGGACATAGAACACATCGTTCAGATCCGTCTCATACTCGAGCCACGCGCCGTGGTACGGGATGATGGTCGTGCCGTACACGGAGCTGTTGGTCTTGTCCGTCTTCTTGTCAAAGTAAACACCGGGCGAACGGACGATCTGAGAGACGATAACGCGCTCGGCGCCGTTGATGATGAACGTGCCGCTCGCGGTCATGAGCGGGAAATCGCCCATGAAGATCTCCTGTTCCTTGATCTCCTCGGTCTCACGGTTGCGCAGACGCACGCTGACCTTCAGCGGGGCGGCGTATGTGGCGTCACGCGCCTTGCACTCCTCCTCCGAATACTTGGGCGGCTCGTTCATGGAATAATCCACGAAGGAGAGCTCCAGGTTGCCGGAGTAGTCCGTAATGGCAGCTACGCCCTTGAAGACCTCCCGCAGGCCCTCGTCCAGAAACCATTTATAGGAATTCTTCTGGATCTCGAGCAGGTGCGGCATGTCCTGGATCTCTTCCGCGCGGGCATAGCTCTTTCTGATTGTTCTTCCGTACTGTACGTCCTTAGGCATCGGCGAATCTCCCTTTTTCCGCCGGAGGAGCTTAACTCCGGCGCAGAATACCCGTTCCGGGGGGAATATGGTTTGCGGTGCCGCTCTGTCGAAACGCCCGGGTGCGTTGTTAAAACATCGCCATTCGGGTTGATTTTTCGCAGAGCGGCTGATATACTAACGATAGTAAAAGGGGCTGTATGCGGCTATCCATAGCAACATATAGCAATTTATTATACCAAGCCGTCCTTGCAGTGTCAAGGGCGATTTTTTTATAATTTCTGTGTTGCCGCGCGCCGCGCTTTGCCGTAAAATACACAGAAACAACGCATTTCCGGAGCTGCCAATGGAACGATTCGTGATCCTGCTCGCCCTGGCCGGGCTGAGCTATCTTCTGCTGTATACCGAAGGTCTTGTAAAAACCTCCCGGGCGCGTTTTGCCGTGCTCGGCGTGCTGCTCGCCGCATTCGGCGTGCGGTTTATCCTATTCGGCATTGCGCCGAACGACACGGCGGCCGCCGTGGAGGACGCGATCGCCTGGTACCGGGACGCCGGAGGATTCTGGGGCATCCGCTCCTCCGCTCTTCCCTATTCGATCCCGGTGCAGTACTTTCTGGCGCTCTTTTCTCTTGCGCCGGGCGGCGGGCTTACCTTATTTAAATATCTCTGCGTTTTTGCCGAGGTTACGATGGCATGGGCGGCGCAGCGGTGCGTCCAGTGCGTCACGGTGCGCGCGCAGCCGCGTCTCTTCGCTTTTCTCATTGTGCTGCTCCTTCCCTCCGGGATCTTTCAGGGCGTCTGCTCCGCCGCAGGCGACAGTCTTTGGTGGGTTTTCATAGCGCTCGCAGCCTCCTGCGCCATGCGCGGGGAGTGGCGTTGGTGCGCGGGGATGCTCGCGCTTGCCGTCGCCTTTCATCCTGCGGCGCTTTGGATCGTGCCGGTATTCTGGGTCTTTACCGCCGTGCGGCGCAATACATGGTTTTCGCTGCTGCATCTCGTCGGATGGTATATCGCCGTTCTGGTCCCGGCGCTGCTGCTCGGCCGCCCCGGCAGCGAGTGTCTGCCGTTTTACCCGGCGCTCGGAACGCTCACGGCGCGGCCGCTTTTCGGCGGAGCGCCGGGCATTTACTCGCTCTCGCAGTATTCGTTCATCGCACCGACCGGCATTGCGCTCTATATCGTTTTCGCGCTGCTGCTCGTATGGCGCATGAGCCGGAAAAGTCTCGCCTCCGACCGGCGGCGGCAGCTCACGGCGCTCTCTCTTGCCTCGCTCTGCGCCGTGGCGTTCCTGCCGTGGATGTGTGCCGACAGCCTTTACGGCGCGGAGGTGCTCCTTGTTGCGCTCTGCTGCCTGGAGCCGAAAGTCATTCCCGCAGCGGTGTGCGCAAGCTTCGCTTCGGCGCTTGCGCTTTTGAAGGATGTCTACGGCAGCGCCGTCTTTCTCCCTCTCGGCTGGGCAAGCCTCGCGCTCCTCGCCGCCATGGTCGTTCTTCTGCTGTATCTGGTTTTGAAGAAAAGGCCGGCAAAACGAACGGGCTGAGCGGATTCGTTTGATGCCGACGCCGCAGCATTGTCACTGCATAAAAACAAATCATATTCTTGACTATTAGAAGAAACTGCGTGTATGATACTTAAAGAGAATTCTGTCCCCCCGTTAGCTCCGCTCTATGCGGAGTGATCGGCCTTTGCTGTGTCAGGATTCTCTTTTTCTTTCCGCATAAAGCAACCGGAGTATCTTCTTGATTATTCCCAAGTTGGAGTGTATAGTGTCCACAGAAGCAGAATTTGTTGGTTCAACGAGCCGTCTGTTTACAGTCGCGCCTTGAGCGGATCCGGATTCTGCTTTTTTGAAATTCCCGAATACGGAAGAGGATCGAGCCAAAGGGGCTGCGTGCTTGCCGTATGTGTCGGGGATTTCCTTTGCCGCCCGCGATCTTGACACCCTCTTTCGCATATGTTATATTTTTTATAGAGCCATACGGTGGTTGGCCTGACGGGAATTGTACCCTGAGCTGCATCAACCATATATCGGCTCTTTTTTTATCCAAGTCCGGTATGTGCTTGTTTCCGGACAACGCTGCGCTTTCTTCCCCACTGAAGACTCTCTTGACTTTTTCTTTCTTCAACACCTATAATTTTAACTGCAAAGAGGTTTCCGAATGTGAAAGAGGATCGGGCCAAACGGGCTGCGTACTTTCGCGTGTAGTTGGAAGTCTCTTTGTTTTTAACTCTGTCTCGATCCGCTGTCTCTGCATTGTGTGAAACTGTCTGTTTTATTTTCCGTTCCGAACGATCCATCCGGATATATTTGCTTGACTATTTCTCTCTGTCCGGCGTATAGTATTCATAGACGAAGGATCTGCGTTGATATCGCTCTTGTACTGTACTTGAGCCATGCCTTGCGCAGAGCCTTCGGCAAAGGAAGCAGTCCCGGCAGACGTTTCGGACGTTTTTGTGAGAGCGGAAGCGCTCGCTATGTCGGTTATGCTTCCTTTTTCTTGACAACAACTCTCCATCAAATAATATCTACGAATCAGAATCTGTTGTCACATTGCGCACCGTCGTTGGCTGCGTTTATGTTGGGTCGGGATTCTGCTTCAGGAAGATGCATCCGATGAGACATCGGCGGAAGTTCTGCCTTTTGGTATAAGTCCAGCACTGTCCAAAGATGTATCTTCTTTTCATTCAAGCTATCGATCTGCCAAACGTCAAGCCCCCGCAGGAGCAGCACTCCTGCGGGGGCTTGACGTTTATGGAAGATTAATCCTTCTGCCGGTAGCTGCCGAAGAATTTTTCAAGACGCACGGAGGCCTCCTTCAGCGAAACGAGGTCGGGCAGGTAGACGATGCGGAAATGATCCGGCTCACCCCAGTTGAAGCCCGTACCGGCGGTGATGAGGATCTTCTGTTCCTTCAGAAGATCGAGCGCCATCTGCTCGTCGCTGTGGATATCGAATTTCTTCGTGTCCACCTTCGGGAAAATGTAAAACGCCGCTTTCGGCTTGGCAGCGCTCAAGCCGGGGATGGAGTTGAGCGTTTTCCAGATCAGCTCACGCTGCTCGTAAAGCCGTCCGCCGGGGCAGAGATATTCGTCCACCGACTGATAGCCGCCGAGAGAGGTCTGGATGATGCTCTGCGCCGGAACGTTGGAGCAAAGGCGCATTTTGGCAAGAAGATTCAGCCCCTCGATATATCCCTTGGCGTGGGACTTATCACCGGCGAGACACACCCAGCCGACGCGGAAGCCCGCAACGCGGTGGGATTTGGAAAGGCCGTTGAAGCAGAGCGTCAGAAGGTCAGGCGCGAGCGAGGCGAGCGCGATGTGCTCCGGTTCTCCCTGCATGACGAGACGGTCGTAGATCTCGTCAGCAAAGAGGATAAGGTCGTTCTCGCGGGCGACCTGCACGATCTGCTCAAGGATCTCCTTCGGATAGAGCGCGCCGGTCGGGTTGTTCGGGTTGATGACGACGATGCCCTTCGTGCGCGGCGTGACCTTGGATCGAAGATCGTTGATATCGGGGTACCAGTCCTGCTGCTCGTCGCAGAGATAGTGTACCGCCTTGCCGCCGGCGAGCGTGATGGACGCCGTCCAGAGCGGATAATCCGGCGCGGGGACAAGGATCTCGTCGCCGTCGTCCAGAAGGCCCTGCATGGTGAGCGTGATAAGCTCACTCACGCCGTTGCCGGTAAAGATGTCGTTGATGCCGACATTCGGAATGCCCTTGAGCTGGCAGTACTGCATGATCGCCTTGCGGGCGGAGAAGAGACCGCGGGAGTCGGAATAGCCCTCGCAGTTGCGCAGGTTATAGATCATGTCGAGAATGACCTCGTCCGGCGCATAGAAGCCGAAGGGGGCGGGATTGCCGATGTTGAGCTTGAGTATATTTGCGCCGCGCGCTTCCATGCGCATGGCCTCGTCCATTACGGGACCGCGGATGTCGTAGCAGACGTTGTCGAGCTTTTTGGACTGCTCGTAATTTTTCTTTTCCATGGTATTTCTCCTTTTCGCAAAAATGAAAACGCCCTGAGCCAAACGGCTCAGGGCGGAAAATACTCCGTGTTACCACCTGAATTCGGACAAAACGTCCGCACTCTGCCCGGTACTGCATACCGGTTCTCTGTATAACGGTGAGACTCCGTCCGGGCATTTTCTCCCGACCGCTCAGGGATGGCTTCCGAACGGAACGCATCAAGGCTTGCACCAACCGCCTTTTCTCTGCATGCGAACGCCGCTCGTACTCTTTCCCGTCAAAGCGTTTTCTTATGGATTGAGTGAAGTCTACCACCGTTCCCGCCGAATGTCAAGCGCAAATGAAAAAAACTATGGAAAGCGTGCCGGCTTTCAGCTTCCTTTCAGGTTCGCATTGTAGTATACTGTGGATGAAAAAGAGGTGTATGCCATGAAAATATTGATCGTAGAAGACGAAAAGCTGCTGGCCGACTCGCTCAAAACGCTGCTCGAAAGCAAGGGCTTTGACGTAGAGACCGTGTATGACGGCATTTCCGGCGCGGAATACGCCGAGCTCGGCGTATACGATCTGCTGATACTGGATGTAATGATGCCCGGCATGGACGGCTACGCCGTCGCGCGCTCCGTCCGCGCGAGGCGGTGCGGCGTGCCGATACTGATGCTGACGGCGCGTTCAAGTCTGGAGGACCGTGTGGAAGGGCTCAACGCCGGAGCGGATTACTATCTCACAAAGCCCTTTGACACGCGCGAGCTGCTCGCGTGCATCAACGCGCTGCTGCGGCGGCAGGGCGCGCAGGTAGACGCGCTCTCCTTCGGGAATACAACGCTCGATCTCGCCTCCGGCACGCTCTGCTGCGCCGATAAATCCGTTCGGCTCTCGGCGCGGGAGTTTGATGTCATGCGTCTCCTTCTCCAGTCCGGCGGCAGCAATCTCTCCAAGGAAGCGCTGCTCTCGCGCGTCTGGGGCTTTGACTCCAACGCCGTGGAAAACAGCGTGGAGGTCTACGTCGGGTTCCTCCGCAAAAAGCTCGCAAGCATCGGGTCCAACGTCCGCATCGAGTCCGTCCGGCGGCTCGGCTATCATCTGGAGGTGGCTTCCTCATGCTGAAAAAGCTCCGGCTGCGGTTTGTCGGCATCAATATGGCGATCGTGCTTGCGATCCTATGCACGATCTTCGGCGTGCTGCTGCACACCACGCACGCGAATCTCGAGCGGGAATCCGTGGATATGATCACCGCCGTAGCCACCGACCCCTTGCAGCTTAACTGGCCGGACACGGCCTCCCGTCTCCCCTACTTTACGGTGCGCATATCGCCTTCCGGCAGCGTGCGCGTGAGCGGGACGAGCTATTATGACCTCTCCGACGAGCAGGTGCTCTCCGGCATCGTCACGGCAGCGCTGCGCTCCGGCGGCGAGCAGGGGCTGCTGCGCGACTATTCTCTCCGCTATTTGCGGACAACATGGCGCGGGAACGAGTATATCGTTTTTGCCGACGTGTCCAGCGCGAACGCCACGATGCAGAATCTCTGGCGAAGCTGTATTCTCATCGGGTTATGCGCCGCGGCGGTCTTTCTCGCCGTCAGTTTTCTTTTGGCGCGCTGGGCGGTGAAGCCGGTGGAAAGGACATGGACGCAGCAGAAGCAATTCGTTTCCGACGCCTCGCACGAGCTGAAAACGCCGCTTACCGTGATCCTCACGAACGCGGAAATGCTCCGTGATCCTTCGTATTCCGAGCCGGAACGACAGCGCTTTGCCGAGAGCATCCTCACCATGTCGCACCAGATGCGCGGGCTGGTGGAAAACCTTCTGGAGCTCGCGCGAGTGGATAACGGCGCGGTGAAAAAAGTATTTGAGGCGCTCGACTGGAGTTCTCTGGTGCAGGACGCGGTTCTGCCGTTTGAAGCGCTGTTCTTTGAAAAGGGCCTGACGCTTCAAACCGATATTGAACCCGGCATCACGGTGCGGGGCAGCACGCAGCATCTCCGGCAGTGCGCGGAGATCCTGCTGGATAATGCCGTCAAGTATTCCGCTCCCGGTACGGTCCGCGTAGCGCTGAAAAAGACCGGGCACGACAAATGCGCTTTGAGCGTAGCAACGCCCGGCGAGCCGCTCTCGCCGGAGGAATGCAAAAACGTGTTCAAGCGCTTTTACCGGGTCGACCGCGCCCGCGCCATGGATCACAGCTACGGTCTCGGGCTTTCGATCGCCGAGAGCATCGTGTCCGAACACGGCGGAAAGATCCGCTGCGAGGGCAAAGCGGACGGAAATGTTTTCACCGTTACGCTCCCGACCGTAAAAGCAGAAGCAAAATAAACTTGGATATATCCGCGCTGTCTGATCGATTTACCCTCCGGCGGCTGACGGACGCAGACGTTCCCGCCATGCATGAAACTAACGAGAAATAATATCAATGCCACGCCCCGCGCCGCAGAGCGAAGCGTTCTGGGTAAAGAACGGTTTTACCAAAGCCGGAGAAGTGTACCCCAACGATTATTCCGCCTGTCTGCCGATGGAGCGGTTAATTTAAGCAAAGGAGAATACCATGCCAGTTACCTTCCGAAAGGCCGCGGCGTCCGATATTGACGCCGTGACCGCCATTTATGATGCCATTATCACCGAAGAAGAGGCCGGACGTGCCGCGACCGGCTGGAAGCGCGGGATCTATCCCGTGCGCGCCACGGCGGAGACTGCGCTCACGCGCGGCGATCTCTTCGTTGCGGAAGCGGACGGACGCGTCGCGGCGGCCGCTGTTCTGAATCGGATACAGGTCGATGTATACGCCGGTGCGCCGTGGGAGTTTGAAGCGCCGGATGAGGAAATTTTCGTTATGCACACGCTCGTGGTCGATCCCGCCGCCGGAGGACACGGACTGGGCCGCGCGTTCGAGACCTTTTACGAACAGGAAGCCAAGCGGCAGGGCTGCCGGCATCTCCGTATCGACACGAACGTGCGCAATACCCGCGCGCGGCGGCTGTACCATTCGCTCGGATATAAGGAGATCAGCGTCGCGCCGTGCACTTTCAACGGTCTGAACGATATTGATCTTGCGCTGCTGGAAAAGGCGCTTTGAAGTCCATACGCAAAAACCGGCGGACGGGAATCACATCCTGTCCGCCGGTTTTATTATTCGGTTTTTGGCGCGTCGCCCCGGAAGACGAGGATCCCGGCAGCGGCCAGTGCAAGGATCCCTCCACCGACTACGGCAAACCCCGCAGGACTTGACGTATCGAGCAGGAAGGAGAAAACAAACGAGCCGACCGGCATGAACAGCACCGCCACGGTAAAGATGATGCTGAACACGCGCCCGAGATACGCCTCGTCCGCACGAAGCTGGACATACGACATGAACTGAATGTTGAAAACCGTCAGCGCCGTGCCGGAGAGAAGGAACGGAATAAGGCAGACGATCGCGCTCCCTGTGAGCGCGGCGAGCGGCTCGAGCGCGAGCGCGGCGCCCATCGCGCCGAGAAAAAGCACCATGAGCCGCGCGTTTTCCTTTACCCGGCTTCCAAGGCGCGAGCTGATAAGCGAGCCGAGAAGTCCGCCCGCTGCCTCCATAACGAGCACCTTGCTGTAAAACTCGATGCCGAAGGAGGCGTACATCACGTTGGTATACGGGCAAAGGAGGTTGAAGCCCGCAAGGAAGAAGTTGACAAGCGCCGAGAGCAGGATGAGAAACAAAAGCTGCCGCTCCCGCATGAGATAGGCAAAGCCCTCGGCGATATCGCAGAAGATGTTCTTTTTTTGCGCCGGTTTTCTCTGCGTATCCGAAATGGGCGTGAGAAGCATTTCGGAAACGGCGGACAAAAGGAACGTGAGCGCATCGAAGAGCAGCGCCCCGCGCACGCCGATCCACCGCACAAGCAGCATGCCGACCATCGGCCCCGCGATTTTTATGACCTCTCCCCCGCCGTTGCTGACGGAATTATACATGCCGATGCGTTCACCGTCGACCATCTCACGGACGATGGAGCGGTACGTCGGAGAGTTGAAGGCGTACACAACGGCAAGCAGAGCGTTCGCCGCGATGACGACCTCCGCCATGCGCGGCGAGGCGACGAAGAAGCTCACCGCAAGGCATATGGCCGCGGAAAGAATGTCCGTGACGATGAGGATCTTTTTCCGGCTGCCGCTGTCGGCCTTCGCGCCGCCGATAAGGTTGAATACGATCTGTATGACCGTCTCCGAGCTCTGGTAAAGCGCCAGCACCCAGGGCGCGTGAGAGAAAGCACCGACAATGCTCACGCTGTTCGCGTAATCAAAAACGATGTTGCCGAGCTTGGACGTCCACTTTCCAAACCAGAGCAGCGCTTCGTTTTTCCTCTCTTTTCGCATATCTCCCCTCAGCCGAGCAGCACCCAGCCCTCTTTCTCTTCCGAATAAAACATTTCACTGTATTCTGCTTCGTCACATACGCGCAGAACGTCCTTCATGCCCCAGATGGTGTTGGTCTTTGCAAACTCCTCCCGCTCGATCCAGAACATGCGCCCTTCCTCGGAAGAGTTAAGCTCGCCGGTAAACCGGTCGGCGCGATAAAGCGCGACGATAAAGCGCGTACCGTCCTCGCGCATCCAGTCCTTGATACCGCAGAGCACGGGATGCTCGATCAAAAGGCCGGTCTCCTCGCGCATTTCGCGGATAACGGAAGCGAGCATCGACTCGCCCGGCTCCACATGGCCGCCGGGAAATACAACGCCGCAGCCGATCTTATCCTGCACGAGCACGCGGCTGCCGTCGCAGATCACGCAGAGGTTCGTTAGCTCAACGAGGCTTGCACGGCTCATGCTTTTGCCTCTTCCCGTTCGAGGATGGCCATAAATTCCTCGCCGGTGATGGTCTCCTTCTCATAGAGATACTGCGCGAGAACATCGAGCTTCGATCGGTTCTCCGCGAGGATCTTTTTCGCCTTCTCGTGCTGCGTCTTGACGAGCGCGACGACCTTATCGTCAATGACCTTCTGCGTATCCGCCGAGCATGCGAGCGAGGCGTCGCCGCCGAGATACTGGTTCGTGACCGTCTCGAGCGCGACCATGTCAAAATCGTCGCTCATGCCGTAGCGCGTGATCATGGCGCGGGCGAGCTTCGTCGCCTGCTCGATGTCGTTGGAGGCGCCGGTCGTGATCTCGCCGAACACGACTTCTTCCGCGGCACGGCCGCCGGTGAATGTTGCGATCTTATTTTCGATCTCCTGCTTGGTCATAAGGTATTTGTCGCCGGTCTCGACCTGCATCGTATACCCCAGCGCGCCGGAGGTGCGCGGAATGATCGTGATCTTCTGCACAGGCGCGGAATGGGTCTGCATCGCCGCGACGAGAGCGTGACCGATCTCGTGATAGGCAACGACCTTCTTCTCCTGATCGGAGAGGACAGCATTTTTCTTCTGGTATCCGGCGATAACGACCTCGATACTCTCCTCAAGGTCCGCCTGCGTCACGATGGTGCGCCCGTTGCGCACAGCGCGCAGCGCAGCTTCGTTGATGATATTGGCAAGCTCCGCGCCGGAAGCGCCGGAGGCCATGCGCGCGATCGTATGGAAATCTACATCCTCCGCAGGCTTGATCTTGCGGGCGTGGACTTTCAGAATGGCCTCGCGTCCGGCGAGGTCCGGCAGCTCGACCGGTACGCGGCGGTCAAAGCGGCCGGGGCGCGTGAGCGCGGGGTCGAGCGATTCGGGGCGGTTCGTTGCGGCGAGGATGATGACGCCGTTGTTGCTCTCAAAGCCGTCCATTTCCGTGAGAAGCTGGTTGAGCGTCTGTTCGCGCTCGTCGTTGCCGCCCATCGTGCCGCCGCTGCGCTTCTGGCCGATGGCGTCGATCTCGTCGATGAACACGATGCACGGGGCCTTCTCCTTCGCCTGGCTGAAAAGGTCGCGCACCTTGCTCGCGCCCATGCCGACGAACATCTCCACAAACTCCGAACCGGAGATGGAGAAGAACGGCACGTTCGATTCACCTGCCACGGCCTTGGCAAGCATCGTCTTGCCCGTTCCCGGAGGACCGACAAGGAGAATGCCCTTCGGCATCGACGCGCCGGCGTCCGTGTACTTGCTCGGATTATGGAGATAGTCCACGATCTCGGCAAGGCTCTCCTTTGCCTCGTCCTCCCCGGCGACATCGTCAAAACGGATGCCGTGCGTAGACTGGACATAGATCTTGGCGTTGCTCTTTCCCATGCCGAAGGACATGACATCCTTGCCGCCCATCTGATCCATGAGCTTTTTCCGCATGAACTGGCCGAAAATAACAAAGATGACCAGCGGCAGAATGAGCGTTATGAGATAGCTCAGCACCGGCGACATGGTCTGCTCAATATCTTTGGCAAATTCCGCGCCGGAATCGTACAGGCGCTGCGTGAGCGTCGGATCGTACATAACGCCGGTCACGTAGATCGTATTGTCGTCCTTGTCGGTAAATATGATCTCCGTGTCGCTCACATCCACCTTGCCGATCTTCTTTTCGGCGATCATGCGCATAAAGGTGCTGTAATCCGTCTGCTCCACGTGCTGCCGGTTCAGAAGCGGCGCGACGAAGATGTTGAAAAGAAGCAGTGCAATGAGCGTAATGGAGTAATAATACGCCAACGGTTTTTTCGGGTTTTTGACTTCTTTCATTGTCGAACCTCCTTGGTGTTTCTATGTTATATGAAGCTGTTTTAACGGATCTTCCGGCATTCGAGATAATAGCGCTTGTCCCGTGCATTGCCCATGGAAAAGCTCTTTTTCGGCAGAGCGCCGTTTTTGAGTACGGAAAGGAAAAGCCCGCTCTTTTCGACCGGCGGCAGCAGCACCGCAGCGCAGTTCGGCTTCTCGCCGAGAGAGCGCGCCGTGTCGTCGCCGTGGATATAGTCGATATAGCCGCCGTGCGCGGCGATATAGGCGCGGCAGAAGCTCTCCGCCGCCGCAACGCGCTCGCCGAGCGTTTTGTCCTCTGCTTCCCATTCCGTCCGATGCGCTGTAAATTCCGCAGCAAAAGCCGACGTATCGGTATCGAAGATCACGCGGTGGATCGGCTCAAAATCGAGCGACGGCTCATGGATGTTCTCGATCTCCACGAGCGCGAAGCGGGCGGGATCGGTCTCCCGCTCGTTTTCCGGCAGAGTTTCGCGCTTTTCCTCCCAGAACCGCTTGGCCGCGGCGAGCGAGTGGTTGCCGTCGCCGACGGCAAAGGTGAGCTTGCCGTTTTCCGCTGCGTCACCGTATTTTTCCCGCTGCAATGCCGCATTATCGAGCGCGTCGAGCGCCGACTGCACCGCCGCTTTCGTCTCCCCGCTCACGCGCCACCCGGCGATGCGGCCGCCGCCGAGCATAAGCTCGAAATCGTAGACCTTTTCGAGCGTGTCCTTCGCCTTTTCCGCGAGAGAGAGCACACTGTCCGTCCGGTCGTCCATCAGAAGGAGCGTATGCGGCATTTCGAGCGGCGCGCCGCGGCGGATGTTCACGCGCGGCGGCAGACGCTCCTCTACCGTGCCCTCCGTGGAGCGGACGCTCGTACGCTGCGTTCCGGTAAAATCGTACTGCTCAAGATCAAGCGCCGCAACGAGGCCGCGGCGGACGCGTCCGTCCGACAGTGTGCGCTCTACATAGATAAAGCTGTCCGGAACCGTCTGAAAAACGCCCTCCGCGAGATAGCGGCGCATCGTATCGGCAATGCGTCCGTCCGCGCCGTCGGCGCGCGCGGTGTGCAGCCACGCCTCCGGCAGCATGAGAGAAAGCGTGCTCGGCTTTTCCGCCGCACGCGCTTCCGCCGCGGCCCAGTATTCCGGTTCGGACGTAAACTGGTCGCACGCGATCACGCTCCACGCGCCCATATCCTCGGCGCGCGGGAGAAGGATATCCGTACTTGTAACGATATGCATAGGTGATTTCTCCTTAATAAAAAGAGACCCGTGGGACTATATAGTCGATAATACAGTCCCGCGGGTCGAATGTCAATCATGTACCGAGATAGGCCTTTTTTACGGCCTCGTTGTTCAGAAGGTCTTTGCCCGCGCCGGAGAGCGTGATGCATCCGGTCTCCATGACGTAGGCGGAGTCGGCGACCTTGAGCGCCATGTTCGCGTTCTGCTCGATGAGCAGAATGGATACGCCCTGGTGGTTGATCTGACGGATGATCTCAAAGATATCGCGCACAACGAGCGGCGCAAGGCCGAGCGACGGCTCGTCCATCATAATGAGCTTCGGGCGCGCCATGAG
>ENA-ORNY01001451-ORNY01001451.1-human-gut-metagenome-genome-assembly--contig:-NODE-1451-length-13569-cov-9.824922_pt1 | contig 13569 bp, 10 predicted proteins | sample MGYA00242122_ERZ509036 | MGnify/ENA primary metagenome ERZ509036 (study PRJEB26280, sample SAMEA2338696) | human gut metagenome | biome: human gut; feature: human-associated habitat; material: faeces... | reverse complement strand
AGATCTTATCCGGTGCGCTGGATGTGGACGTCGAATGCTGTGAGCGCTGCAAAAAGCTCGAATTTTATCTGCTCGGCGATGCCGAAGCGCCGGAATCGAGCGGTATCCAGCAAATCGCCTGTCCCTACTGCGGCGATCTGCACGACATGGACGACGCCATCTGCCCCCACTGCGGCAGAAGGCTGATGGAGTTGTAACTTCTCTCTAGCGTGCACTTGGCGCGGGAGCGCCCATGGCTCCCCTGAAAGGGGAGCTGTCAGCGAAGCTGACTGAGTGGTTCGCAGCAGGCAGTTGCAAGATGTGAAAGCCCAATGCGAATTCGTCCCGCAGCTGCCCACCTGTTTGTAGGGGCCGATGCCCACATCGGCCCGACAGAATGCACCATTTTCACGAAGATTTTCGGCGAATTCGCAGCTTCCCAACGGGCCGATGTAGGCATCGGCCCCTACACTGAAATGGGAAGATGCATTCGTGTTTGCCGCAGCTTTTCGCAAAAAACGCTGCATTCTGCGGGCGGACAGAGTCGTCCGCCCCTACAGAGACGGTTTTGCGGTGCGTTAAAAGGAGGGAGCCATGAAAAAATCACACAAAATCCTGCTGGCACTTGCTCTTTTGGCCGCCGCCGCGGCCGTGATCGTGATATCAAATCTGCCCATAGCCAAAACGCAGGAGGCGGTGGGGGAGCTGCTTCGGAAGAAGCTTGACCTCCCGCAGGACGCCGTCATCACCTGCGCCGGAGATTATACGGCGGATGCGTATACACTGCTCTGGTTTATCATACAGAATCAGGACATGACGCTTTATCGGGCTGTGGACTGCCGTGTGCTGAATAACGGCAGCTATTGGATGAAAAAGACATACACGCCCAGCGCATACGCGCGGGACATCGTGCACGTTGTATGGCGGTATGCACGCGATATTGTTCTCATCAACAATTCCGACTGTAGCTCGATCGTGTATCATACCTCTTACGGCGACGAGAAGACAGAGCTTTCGGCTGAAGACATTCCGTATGTTTTTCCATATGCACCGCCGTATGGCACAACAGGCTGCGATTTTCTGGACGCTGCCGGAAACAGCATCCGATAATTGATAAAAATTTTTCAAACATAGAAGGAGTAATCACAATGGGTATTTATGAAGAACTGCAGGCCAGAGGCCTTGTCAAGCAGGTCACGAACGAGCCGGAGATCCGCGAAATGGTCAACGCGGGTAAAGCCAAATTCTACATTGGCTTCGACTGCACGGCAGATTCTCTGACTGCCGGTCATTTCATGGCGCTGACGCTCATGAAGCGTTTGCAGATGGCGGGCAACCAGCCCGTCGCGCTCATCGGCGGCGGCACGACCATGATCGGCGACCCGTCCGGCCGCACCGATATGCGCAAAATGCTGACAAAGGAAGATATCGACCACAACGCCGAGTGCTTCAAGCGTCAGATGGAGCGATTCATTGATTTCGGCGAAGGTAAAGCCATCATGGTCAACAACGCCGACTGGCTGCTGAACCTCAATTATATCGAGCTTCTGCGCGAGGTCGGTGCGTGCTTCTCTGTCAATAACATGCTCCGTGCTGAGTGCTACAAGCAGCGCATGGAAAAGGGCTTGTCCTTCCTGGAGTTCAACTATATGATTATGCAGTCCTACGACTTCTATCATCTGTTCCAGCACTACGGCTGCAATATGCAGTTCGGCGGCGATGACCAGTGGTCGAATATGCTCGGCGGCACGGAGCTCATCCGCCGCAAGCTCGGCAAGGACGCGCACGCCATGACCATCACGCTCCTGACCGATTCGCAGGGCAAAAAGATGGGTAAGACTGCGGGCAACGCCGTCTGGATCGATCCGAACAAGACCAGCCCCTTTGACTTCTATCAGTACTGGCGCAACGTCGACGATGCCGACGTCATGAAGTGCATCCGTATGCTGACCTTCCTGCCGCTTGAGCAGATCGATGAGATGGACAAGTGGGAGGGCAGCCAGCTCAATAAGGCCAAGGAGATTCTTGCCTACGAGCTGACGCAGATGGTCCACGGCGAGGAAGAGGCGAAGAAGGCGGAGGCCAGCGCAAAGGCCCTCTTCGGCGGCAGCGGCAGCAGCGAGAATATGCCGTCGACCGAGCTGACGGACGATGACTTCACTGACGGTAAGATCGACACCCTGACGCTGCTCGTCAAGTGCGGCCTTGCCGCATCCAAGGGCGAGGGCCGCCGTCTCGTGCAGCAGGGCGGCATCAGCGTCAACGACGAGAAGGTCACGGATTTCGCGACTGCGTTTGAAAAGGCAGTCTTTGCAGGCAACGGCGCGATCATCCGCAAGGGCAAGAAGGTCTTCCACAAGGCGCTTGTAAAATAAAAATTATGTCAACCGCCCGGAACGCTCCGGGCGGTATGCACAAAGCAAATTCAAAAACGCCGCAGGATTTTGTCGCTTTCACAGTTGACTTTGTGCATTTAAAGCAGTATAGTAGCAAACATAAAAAGCCGGACAGTACGGCAGAAGGGAGTTCATTATGATGCAGATCCGTTCCAACGATTTCATTATGAATATGAGCTTCCGCTTTACCATGGCCCGCGAGCTGTTTGCGGGCCTCTATTACCGTACCCAAAATGAGAAGCTGTCCGTATAAGACCGGTGTTTTCTTCGTAAGTAAGAAGGAGGCTCTGTTCCGCGGACAGAGCCTCCTTTTTGTTTTAAACAATCAACTGTTATCAGAGAAAAGGAGCAATTTATCATGAAAAAGATTCTTGCAATGCTTCTGGCGCTCGTGATGGTCCTGAGCCTGGCCGCCTGCGCCTCCACACAGCCCGCAGCTGAGCCTGCGGCCTCCTCCGACGCACCCGCCGAGAGCGGAAAGACCTACACCGTCGGCGTCTGCCAGCTCGTGCAGCATGAGGCACTCGATGCCGCAACGCAGGGCTTCGTTGACGCACTGAAAGAAGCGCTCGGCGACGCCGTGACCATCGACGTGCAGAATGCCTCCGGCGATTCCGTCAACTGCGGCACTATCGTCAACGGCTTTGTCTCCAAGGGCGTCGACCTCATCATGGCGAACGCCACTCCGGCCCTGACCGCTGCCGTCTCCGCCACGGCTGATATTCCCATCCTCGGCACGTCCATCACGGCCTACGGCGTTGCGCTCGACATCGACGATTTTAGCGGCACGGTCGGCGGCAACGTCTCCGGCACGTCCGATCTGGCCGACCTGCAAAAACAGGCCCAGATGATCCTCGACTGGTTCCCCGAGACAAAGACGGTCGGCCTGCTGTTCTGCTCCGCCGAGCCGAACTCCCGCTACCAGATCGACGAGGTGCGCAAGGCGCTCGAGGCCCAGGGCGTGACCTGCGAGGAATTCGCCTTCACCGACAGTAACGACGTTTCCTCCGTCGCCCAGAAGGCTGCTGATTTCTCCGACGTCGTCTACATCCCGACCGACAACACCGCCGCTTCCAACACCGAGGCGATCGCAAACGTTCTGATTCCCGCCGGTGTTCCTGCGATCTGCGGCGAAGAGGGCCTCTGCCGCGGCTGCGGCGTGGCGACGCTGTCCATCAGCTACTATGATCTCGGCGTGACCACCGGCAAGATGGCCGCGAAGATCCTGAAGGGCGAGGCCAATATCTCCGAAATGCCCGTCGAATACACCGACGCGACCCCGAAGTACAACGCCTCCATCTGCGACCAGCTCGGCATTACCCCGCTGGACGGCTACGAGGCCATTGACGGCTGATTTCAGCCGGCCGGTCATGGACATATGCCCATGACCGGCCCTGTATGAAACACTGTTTGCCCCTGCAATCGGCCGATAACCGGTTTTCTTTGCCGGTCGATTGCAGGCGCAGACCAAGAAGGAGAATGACTATGAATTTCCTTTCCGCGCTACTAAACTCGCTGCCCGGTGCAGCGGCGCAGGGCCTCATCTGGGGTCTGATGGCCATCGGCGTCTACATTACCTTCCGCATTCTCGATGTGGCCGACCTGACCGTCGACGGCTCCATCGCCACCGGCGGTGCGGCAGCTGTCATGCTGATCCGCGCGGGCATGAACCCGTGGCTGGCGCTGCTGTGTGCGTTTGTCTGTGGGATGCTCGCGGGCTTTGTCACGGGGATGTTCCACACCAAATGCGGCATTCCCGCGATCCTGTCCGGCATTCTGACGCAGCTTGCGCTTTACTCTATCAATCTTCGCATCATGGACAGCAAGGCCAATCAGGCCGTCGGCGTGGATAAATACCCCTTGATGGTGTCGCAGCGCTTTGTGCGTGACCTGAGTCTGAAAAATCCGCTGCCAGTGCTGCTTCTTTTCACATTCGGCGTGATCGCGCTTCTGTACTGGTTCTTCGGTACAGAGCGCGGCTGCGCCATCCGCGCCACCGGCGCGAATCAGAACATGGCCCGTGCACAGGGCATCAATACGAACGCGAACGTTGTATTTGGCCTCATGCTTTCGAACGGTCTTGTCGCCCTCTCCGGCGCGCTGCTCGCACAGTTTCAGGGCGCGGCGGATGTCAACATGGGCCGCGGCGCGATCGTCATTGGCCTTGCTGCCGTTATCATCGGCGAGGTCATCTTCGGCAAGCTGTTCACGAATTTCGGCCTCAAGCTTCTGGCCGTGTCCATCGGCGCTGTGATCTATTACTTTGTGCTCCAGATCGTGCTGCAGCTCGGCCTGAACACGAACGACCTCAAGCTCATCACGGCGCTGATCGTCGCACTCTTCCTCGCCATTCCGTATTGGAAGGGCAAAATGTTCCATGGAAAAGCCAAAAAGGAGGAATCGCGCCATGCTTGAGCTTATCAATGTCTGCAAAACCTTCAACCCCGGTACGGTCAACGCCAAAACGGCGCTGAATGACCTGAATCTGACCCTGAACGACGGCGATTTCGTCACTGTCATCGGCGGCAACGGGGCAGGGAAGTCGACTATGCTGAACGCCATTGCGGGCTCGTTCCAGATCGACAGCGGCAAGATCGTCATTGACGGCACGGACGTCACCGGCCTGCCGGAGCATAAGCGTGCCGCGCTTCTCGGCCGCGTGTTTCAGGATCCCATGATGGGCACCGCGCCCACCATGCAGATCGAAGAAAACCTCGCCCTCGCCGCCCGCCGCGGGCAGCACCGGGGATTGAAATGGGGCATCACAAAGGCGGAGCGCGCCGAGTACCAGAAGCGTCTCCATGCGCTCAATCTCGGCCTTGAGGAGCGCATGACCGCGAAGGTCGGTCTGCTCTCCGGCGGCCAGCGGCAGGCGCTGACGCTCCTGATGGCGGCGCTGCAGCAGCCGAAGCTGCTGCTTCTCGACGAGCACACCGCCGCGCTCGACCCGCGCACGGCAGCCAAGGTGCTTGACCTGTCTGACCGCATCGTGCAGGAGCACGGGCTGACCACGCTGATGATCACGCATAACATGAAAGACGCCATTGCCCATGGCAACCGCCTCATCATGATGGACGCCGGTCAGGTCGTCGTGGACGTGTCCGGCGAAGAAAAGAAAAAGCTGACCGTCCCGGATCTTCTCGCCATGTTCTCCCGCGCCAGCGGCAGCGACGAAGCCAACGACAAAATGCTGCTGTCCTGAATATTACACCGTAGGGGCGGACGACTCTGTCCGCCCTCCCTTTTTTACTGTATGCCTCCCGCCGGCCCCTACGATCCAGTGCGGAGGTGCACCTGAATTCGCCGAAGATTTCTGTAGATCCTCTGCTTTCTGCGGGCCGACAGAGTCGTCGGCCCCTACAGAGATTCTGCGCGTTTTAGAAACGCGCACCGCCTCCGCAGCTTTCCCGGCTGCGGAGGCGGTTTTTGCCCGGTTTTGCAGCGAAATACGGTTGAACTCCGGAGAAAAGCGCGCTATACTGTAAGCAGACAGATACAAGAAAGGAAGTCTGAACCATGAAAAGAGTCGGAAGATGGACATGGATGCTGCTGACGCTGCTTCTGCTGCTGTGTACCACAGCGTTTGCAAAAACGATCGAGTGCGGCAGCATCGAACTTGAGCAGCCGGTAGAGGTGACGTTCGAAGCTTATAATACGCTCCAGTATACCCTCACAGCGCCAATCGATGGCACGCGTGTGAAGGTCGAATGGCTGAACGAAAATAAAAATGATGCTTGGTTGACTATCAATAATAGCAGTGCCTCTTCGACAGACGGAATCTTCACTTTAAAAAAAGAAAATACGGTCAAAGTGTATGCAGCGTCGTCGAAATTGATTCCGCTGACGGTTCGCTTTGTTCTGCATGAATACAGAAATGACGAGCAGGAACCCAATGATGTGATCCCGACCGAGTTGCACGACGGCGACAGCGTGAAGTTTGTGTTGGACGGCGGTGATACGGATCGCTTTACGATCACGACGGAAAAGCCCGGACAGGATATCGCCCTGACCTTTGGGGGATTCTATTATGCGGATAAAACGTCACTTTATCTGCGTGGGGACAATGCATTTTGTACAATTGATAAAAACGGAACCGTTTTTCTGCATGCAGGCAATCCGGGGGCATATCAATTTTATCTTTCCAAGTCGGGAAGCGGAGAAATATCGCGTTCCATGGAGATTCATCTGCTGGACGGCGATGAAAACGAGCTGAACGATACGAAAGAGACTGCGACTCCGCTGCCAATCGGCACAGATGCGGCGTTCAGCATTGGTGGAATCGGCGATGCGGACTGGTTCAGCTTTGAAGCAGTGCCGGAGGAAGGACAATCAAAGTTCTATACGCTCCGTTTATTGAATGTTGAACCGGGAAAAACGGAGGAAATAACCTATGAGGTTTACGCGCCGGATGGAACTGTTGTAGCGTCGGAAGTTATATCTCCTCGACATTCACGCATTCTTTCCTGTAGCCAACAGGGGCAGTACACAATTAAACTGTCCGCGAAAGGCAGTAACATCCAGCGTGTGCCGCTCCGCATCCGCGTGGAGGAGGGCGACGACGATCCCTATGAAAGCAACGATACCTGGCTCGACGCAGCCTATATTGAGCCGGGGCAGCTGATTTCTCATGTCCTAAACAGCGGCGACACGGATTGGTTCTGCTTTACCGTTCCGGAAGATCACATGACGATACACGTCAGCTCTGACAGTGCGAATATGTACGTCAGGATTTATAATGGACAAGCACTTGCAGAACTTGGAGAGTCTGCAAGTGCAATTAGGTACGAAAAAAATCGGTCTAATACCGGTGTGTATTGGAAACTCGGCGAAAAAGGTCTCTATTATGTTCAATTGTATGGCGGCACCAGTGAAAAAATTTGCTCAACGACGATTTCACTGATTCCACCAGAAGAAATCGAAGATAATGATGTATGGTATCGTGCTACACCGCTTTATGAGGATTTTACGCAAGCATTTGATATTTCTGCGCCGAATGACATGGATTGGTTCCGGTTTACTGTGCCGGAGGGTGAGCAGAAGGTATTGCTGCTGAATGTCTCTAAAACAGACACGGGCGGACAATGGGAACGTGTGTATTTCAAACTCTACCGGGAGGCATATTTCGACAATCAGGATGATGGCAGTCTCTATAAATTTAGTATAGAAAGTTCAACTTCGAAAACTACGGAGAATTATGCTTGGAATTTGGAACCGGGCACCTATTATTTGTCAGCCGGGGAGACAAATACTAGTGCTAGTTCGCCTTCTCGTATGCAAAAATTTAGTATCCACTACAAGCTGGCACCTAGGCTGAATAACGACACAATCGCCACGGCTGCACCTCTTCTGGAAGGGGAATGGCAGGACATATGGCAGGAGGGGTATTTCTCCATCGGTAAGCGCAAAGCCGGAGAGGTCATCCAGTTCCAGCGCGACAAGGGCGGAGAGTATTCGTGGCATAGCGCAACTATTTATAATGCCAGCGGGGAATGCGTTAGCGGTTTTGACAGAAATTCCAGCTTCCGGATTCCCACAGACGGAGTCTACTATATCAAAGTACCTGTGATATTAGAGTTTCCTCAAAATGAACCTGCATACACAACGCGCATCCGGTATTTTTCCCATAGAGATGTGCTCGGATCAGTAGGTACCATAACTATGCTCCCCAATGACTCTGTGTTCCTTGATTTATGGTTCAGCCCGGAAACGCGCGATCTTATAAAGATCGAATCCGAAGATGAGAATCTGACATACAACTGGAAAACGGGATATCTGACTGCGCCCAATACCCCAGAGGGAAGTGCGGAAATTGTCTTCTCCAACGGATACCCGGTTGATGATGAAAGATGGTATGACGCAAACGTCCGTGTTACCTGGTCAGAAAACCCGGTGACGGAAATTTCGATTTCCGATCTTTTTGAGCCGCTTTCGGTCGGCGATTTGACACAGCTGGAAGTAATCACAGAACCGTATGATTACGTCGGCCGCATTACATGGAAAAGCTCTGATACCTCCGTCCTGCGTGTGCTGTCCAACGGCATGGTTGCTGCCGTCGGACAGGGAAAAGCAGTGATTACAGCAAGCGTTGGCAGCGCCTCTGCGTCTCTCCCGATCACCGTTTCGGCCAAACAGCCCAGTGAATTCGACCTGACCGGTGTTTCGCTCGACCGCTATACGCTGACGCTTTACGCCGGAGAAGAGGCCGAACAGCTGACCGCGACGCTGAAGCCCGAGGGCACAGAAGCGACCATCCGCTGGACGTCCAGCAACCAGACCGCCGCGACCGTCAGTCAGGACGGCAAGGTCACGCCGCTTGCTGCGGGCGTTACCGTCGTAACGGCGGCAGCGGGGGACTACCGCGCCAGCTGCATCGTGACTGTCCAGCCAAAACGCGTCCGCGTGACCGGCATCCGGTTCGAAGAGACGACGCATACGCTCATGATGGGCAGCACCGTCACACTCCAGCCCATCATCGCCCCGGACGACGCGACCGTCAAAAACCTGACCTGGGTAAGCAGCGACGAGCAGACCGCGACCGTCTCCCGCACGGGTATCGTAACGGCTCTGTCCGTCGGCGAAACGACCATCACCGCCACAACGGTTGACGGCGGCTATTCCGCAGAGATCAAGATCATCGTCACCGCCGCCGCCCAGCTGGGCGACGTAAACGGCGACGGCTATATCGACGCGGCCGACGCACTGCTCTGCCTGCGCGCCTCCGTGGGTCTCATTACGCTCACGCCGGAGCAGGAAGCCGCTGCGGACGTCAACCACGACGGTCTGATCGACGCGGGCGACGCGATCCTGATCCTGCGCTACGATGCAAGACTCATCCCGAGCCTCAACTGACGGGGGCCGCGCCATGAAAAAAAGACTTTTCCCACTGCTCCTCGTCCTGACGCTCCTGCTCACCCTCTGCACGCCCTTCGCACAGGCCGAGGGCCGCGCACTCTCGATCACCTCGGCCAGCGGCCGCGCAGGCGAGACAGTCTCGGTGCAGGTGCGCCTGACCGGCAGCGTGTACAGCGGCAGATTTGAGCTTGCCTACGACCCGGCTGAGCTTGAGCTGCTCCAATGGAGCGGCGCAGACGGCGCAATGTGCGTCTTCAACCACGAACAGCCCGGTCTGCTGCTCGTGACATTCGTGTCGACGACTGCACTGGAAAACACCAGCCTTTGCACGCTGCAATTCCGCGTTTCTGCGGCGACGCCGGAAACTGGCAGCGCCCTCACGCTGAAAAGCATCCGCCTGTATGACGAAACCGGCACGTCCGTCCCGGCAACTGCCGAAAAGGGAAGCATTTCCCGCAGCACCGCACGCCTGACCCTCAGCCGCGAACGGACAGTGGAGAGCCGCTCTGTCCGCATGACGGTCAGGCTGGAAGGGGAGTTGTCCCCGGCAGGCGGAAATTTCACCCTGCAATATGACCCGGACTGCCTGCAGCTGACCTCGGTTCTGAAGCTGCACCCGGCCGTCGAGCTTCTGACATGGAACGAGCCGCAGCCCGGTACGGTGCACGTCAGCTTCAGCGGCACGCAGCCGCTCTCTACAGGAGAGCTTTGCGCCGCCATGTTCCGTACCGTCGGAACGGCGGGGGATACGTCCGCCGTCACGCTGACGGACGTGCGTATGTACGACACAGACGGAAAATCGATTGACGCGTCCGCCGAAGACGGCAGCGTCGATGTGGTGCTCCCATCCGACCGTGCGCCAAAGCTCTGGGCTGTCGGCGGTGCGATCCAGCCGGACGGCTCTGCGGTTGTATCCGTTGTTTTACAGGGGCGCGGCATCGTCTGCGGCGGAAGCTTCACCCTGACCTACGACCAGTCGCTTTCCGTGCAGGCCGAGCCTGCTGGCGGCTGTCAGATCAACGCCGAGCCCGGCAAGCTCCGCGCCAGCTTCGCCTCGGCTACGCCCGTCGCCGATCAAGTCAGCCTGCTGAAACTTACGATTCAGAACGCCGTTCCCGGCGCAATTGACCTGTCAAACGCGATTTTCCGCGACGACAGCCGCATCGCCGCCGCGGACGTGCGGCCCACGACGCTGAGTTACACCACTTCCGCTGCGGCCTTCGCCGGAACGCTGCGCGCCGACACGTCTGCCGGTCAGACGCAATATCTGCTGGACGTGGACGTGAGTGATATGCGAGCCGGGACCCCGGAGGCGCGAACGGAGTTTACCTGCCTGCTGGCGCTGTATGACAGCGACGGTCTGATGGAAGGCCTGTCCGTTCAGAAAATCGCCGCGTCGGATACCGGCGTAAACGAGCTGACGCTGACAGCCAGCGCGTCCAAGACACCCGCATATGCCAAAGTCTTTCTTCTTTCAGACGCGTCCGCCGGCCTTCCGCTCTGCGGCGCACTGCAGGCCGCGCTGGAACACAGATGAACCGCAGCGCGCGGACGGCGGAAACCGTCTCCGATGTGTACCTTGCGCTGATGCTGAGCGCATTTCTCCTCTGGACGGGGCCGGACGGCTACACCAAGATTCTGGAGGCCAAATACCGGCTGTTTTTGCTTATGACGATCGTCTATTGCGCCGCTGCGGCGCTGTCTGCACTGCGGCAGATCAGAACGGTCTGCTTCTGCAAGCTGCTGCGTGCCGTCCGCCCGGCTGAATGGCTGATGCTGGGGTACGTGCTGTGCAGCCTGCTCTCGACGTTCCTTTCACCGTGGCGCGCTGACGCGTGGCTTGGTCTTTCACGGCGCGAGGGACTTTTGACGCTTGCGCTGTATGGCGCGGTCTTCCTGCTGCTGGGGCGGCTTGCGCGCCCGAAAGCATGGCTGCTTGACGTCTTCGGCGCGGCCATGAGCCTATGCTGCCTGCTGGCGCTCTGGCAGCTGGCGGGCGGAAACCCGCTTGGCCTGTACCCGAAGGGGCTGGCCTATTCCGATGCCGGAACCGCCTACAGCGGCGCATATCTCGGTACTATCGGCAATACAGACCTGCTGGCGGCTGTGATGTGCGTGGCCGTACCCGCATTTTTCTATGGCGCGTGGAAGCTCCGCCGCTGCTGGCTGCTTGTGCCGCTGACGCTGTGCGTGACTGTCAGCGTCAGGATGAATGTCTCCGCCGGACTGCTCGGTACTGCAGCCGGCCTTGTTCTGCCGCTTCCGCTGGCGCTGGACGAAAAAAAGCGCCGCGCAGCGACAATCATCATTGGAGGTGTCCTGCTTGCGGCGTTCCTCGCGGTATTCCTGCTTCCGGGACTGCCCGGAGTGCTCGGTGAAGCGCACGCGCTTCTGCATGGCCGCGCGGAGGACGATTTTGGCTCCGGCCGGATCTATATCTGGAAAAACGTCTGGCAGGCAGCAAAGGAGCGACCGCTGTTCGGCGGCGGCCCGGATACGCTGTCCCGCCGTATTACGGCGTATTTTGAGCGGTACGACGAAGCCGGACACATTGTACGCCGTACTGGGATCGATACGGCGCACAACGAGTATCTGAACATCCTTGCAAATCAGGGCCTTTTCGCCCTGATCTGCTGGCTGGGCGCGCTTGGCTGCTCCGCTGTCCGCTTTGTACGCAGGGCAGGGGAACGGCCCGCAGCTCTCATCTGTGGCAACGCAGTGCTCGGGTACTGCGTGCAGGCGTTCTTCGGGATCTCCATGTGCCTGTCAACGCCGTTTTTCGTGATCGCATGGGCAATGCTCGAAACCCGGGAAAATTAAAATGACCGCGCTGGCAGCGCCAGCGCGGTTTCTGCATATCGTGGAAGCCCTACTGTGGGTGCCGTCAAGATTTATGCGCAAATTTATTGCAGGGCCGCCCACTCCTGCAGCTTTACACGGTGTTTCAACTTTGCACTTGTCATCCCCTTACCTCCAATATGACAGTAACGGAACGTTTCGCAACGTCCCGTTACTATTATCTCATGCCTGTCCATGCGCGGGGTGGTTTGACGCTTACATCTGCTCAACGCCTTCGTTTTCATTTCATAAATTCAGGCTCTGCCGCTTATCTTTCACAGAAAGTCAGCAGAGCCTTTTTATGCTTACTATATATACAGGATTAAAAACAATCCAACCGGCAAACTACTCGCTGCGTCAATAGAAAACAGTCCCATTTGCAATCACAAAAACTACCTTGAAACGATTCCTTTGGCGCACTGACGCAGAGTATGTCTATGTATCAACAAATCCTTGTATTATAGCACAAAACGACGATGTTCGCAAGATAATCTCCCCAGAACGTGAGATGTTCTCTGCAAAGAAAAAGCCGTCCACAGAGGCTTGATTGCTCCTGCGGACGGCTGTGTCCTTATACTCGCCCTTTCAATCCATTTTTCTTGGCAAGCTCGCTTGCTGCGTGACGGCGCTCATCCGAATACGGAGCGGTCAATCGGACGGCGAACCGCCTGCGGTCGATCTCGAAGGTCAGACCGCCCTGTTCGTCATCGTCGGTCTGCCTGCACAGATTGGGATATGCCGCCGCATACTGTGCCAGCCGTTTTTTGAGCGCGGTATTATGCGTCTGGATTTCAACGGTTTTGCTGGCTTCGTCAAAATAGATGCAGGTCGTTTTCTGCCGTTTAGTCAGTCCAGTTTTCATATTGCCTCCATTTCTGCCTGTTCTACGAAAACGGGCGCATTTTCAAGTTTTTTTCTCGGCTCTACACCCGCAAAAACAGGCTGATTTTTGAATGGGGAGCGCCCGGACAATACGCTGCTCGATCTGGACGCTCCCATTCGATAAAATCCGTTTTTCTCAGCTCAACACGGCATCAGCGGGCATCGTCACGCATTGCTGTTTTTTCTCTGCGCGGACGGAAGAAATGCCAGAGGTTATTGTGCTGGATCACGTCCTCATAGCGTTGAATTTTTCCGCGAAGCTCTGCGTTTTCACGTTCCAGATCCGATGTGCGGAGTTTGCTGCGAACGGATTTGTACTCAGAAAGCTCCTGCTTCAAACCGGCAATCTCTTCCTTGAGCCTTGCAATCAGCCTGTTTGCCGCGTCCAGAGCTTTTTGCAGCTTGGATTCCTTTTTCTCGGTTGTAACGTACTTCTTCGCCGCCGCTGCCAGCGATTCATACTCAGAACGCTCCAATATCACCTTGGAGGACAGCGGGACGGGCTTTGCCTCAATCTTTTCGATGGCCGCCACATCGACCTGCTGATTCTGGATTTTCTCGATCTGCTTGCCGAGTGCCGCTGCCTGCTGCTCCTGCTGGCGGTTCTGCTCCGTGAGTTCTG
>ENA-ORNY01001445-ORNY01001445.1-human-gut-metagenome-genome-assembly--contig:-NODE-1445-length-13619-cov-4.769758_pt1 | contig 13619 bp, 15 predicted proteins | sample MGYA00242122_ERZ509036 | MGnify/ENA primary metagenome ERZ509036 (study PRJEB26280, sample SAMEA2338696) | human gut metagenome | biome: human gut; feature: human-associated habitat; material: faeces... | reverse complement strand
CAGGGCCTGCTATACGACTTCCGACCCTACTCGATCACCTACACACTTATCAAAATGGCCGTTTTCGCCTTCATCATCACCTCGATTTCAGCCTTCTACGGCTACTACGCCAAAGGCAACTCGCTCGAAGTGGGGGCCGCCTCGACCAAGGCGGTCGTGGCCAGCTCGATCGTCATCATGATCTTCAACTTGATTCTCACCCAAATCCTGCTTATATGATCAAGGCAGACCATATCTCGAAATCCTTCGACGGACGCGTCGTTCTCGACGACGTCAGCGTCGAATTCGACACCGGCACGACCAACCTGGTGATCGGCAAGAGCGGCTCGGGCAAGACGGTGCTGCTCAAATGTCTGGTGGGCCTGCACGAAGTCGATTCCGGCAGTATCTGGTACGACGACATCGACTTCACGGCCCTCGGATTCAAGGAGCGAAAGGCGATCCGCCGCGATATCGGCATGCTCTTCCAGGGCGGTGCGCTGCTCGACTCCTCGACCGTCGAGGAGAACGTCAAGCTTCCGCTCGACCTCTTCACCGAGCAAAGCGAAAAGGAGAAGATGGAACGGGTCAATTTCTGCCTCCAGCGCGTGCGGCTCAACGGAGCCAATCACCTCTACCCCGCAGAACTGTCGGGCGGTATGATCAAGCGTGCGGCCATCGCCCGGGCCATCGTACTGAATCCCAAATACCTCTTCTGCGACGAACCCAACTCGGGCCTCGACCCCCAGACTTCGATCGTGATCGACAACCTGATCCACGAGATCACCCAGGAATACGGCATCACCACGATCATCAACACCCACGATATGAATTCGGTCATGGAGATCGGCGAGAAGATCGTCTATATCCACGAAGGACGCAAGTGGTGGGAAGGAACCAAAGAGGAAATTCTGCACGCCCGCAACAGAGAGCTGAACGATTTCGTCTTCGCTTCGGCCATGGCCAAACGAGCCAAACAGATGACTCCCGACGGAGAATAACGAACTGATACGCCTGATGATCGGAAGGCCGGAAAGTTTTCCGGCCTTCCGCCGTATTCTGGCGAAATATTTGCGAGTATATTTGTTTATAAAGGATAAAGTGTATAATTTTGTTCTTCCGAAAGGGAAAATCGACAACGAATATTTACCTAAAATAAAATACGTCATGTCAAAGATCAAAGTTGGTATCAACGGTTTCGGTCGCATCGGCCGGTTGGTATTCCGGGCTGCCTGCACCCACGCAGACACTATCGAAGTAGTAGGCATCAACGACCTCATTCCGGTCGATTATATGGCCTACATGCTCAAATACGACTCGGTACACGGTCGTTTCGACGGTACGGTCGAGGTAAAGGGCGACAAGCTGGTGGTTAACGGACACGAGATCCGCGTAACCGCAGAGAAAGATCCCGCGAACCTCAAGTGGAACGAAGTAGGCGCAGAATACATCGTTGAATCGACCGGTCTGTTCCTGACCCGCGAAAAGTCGGAGGCCCACCTGAAGGCCGGCGCCAAATACGTCGTTATGTCGGCCCCCTCGAAAGACGATACCCCGATGTTCGTATGCGGCGTGAACGCCGATACCTACGCAGGCCAGGATATCGTATCGAACGCATCGTGCACGACCAACTGCCTGGCTCCGCTGGCCAAGGTCATCAACGACAAGTTCGGCATCATCGAGGGCCTCATGACCACCGTCCACGCCGGCACCGCCACCCAGAACGTCGTCGACGCCTTCTCCAAGAAGAACTGGCGCCTGAGCCGTAGATGGTCCTTCGATGAAGGACGGGCGCGGCGGCCGTGCGTCGATCGGCAACATCATCCCCTCTTCGACGGGTGCAGCCAAGGCCGTAGGCAAGGTAATCCCCGCGCTGGCAGGCAAACTGACCGGTATGTCGTTCCGCGTTCCGACGCTCGACGTTTCGGTAGTCGATCTGACCGTGCGTTTGGAAAAGGCAGCGACTTACGACGAGGTGAAAGCCGCCGTTAAACACGCTTCGGAAAACGAACTCAAGGGTATCCTGGGTTACACCGAGGACGACGTGGTTTCGACCGATTTCACGAGCGACCCCCGTACGTCGATCTTCGATGCCAAGGCCGGTATCGCCCTGAACGATCGCTTTATGAAACTCGTTTCGTGGTACGACAACGAATGGGGCTATTCGAACAAGATCATTATGCTGATCGGTAAGATGGCCGCATACAACAACAAATAATCCCTCGTTACACGGATAAAAAGAGGTTCTCCAAAATTTTGGAGAACCTCTTTTATTACGATCGCAACAGGTTCAGAACGGAGGTCGGAAAATTGGGGCCATAGACGCATCGACCTACGGCCGCAGGCCCGCATCACGGCCGCGACACCTTGAGCTCGATCGACGCCCCTCCCCACTGGTTGATGGAATACTCCTTATCGAGCACGGTCCGGTCGCCATAGCGAATCCGCACCTGCAACGGGAACGGAGGATGTCCCCCGATTTCGTTGTCGCGGGGCAGCGTATGAGGGATCACATAAATATAGAGCACGATACGCTCGCACGGAACGGTTTCGAGCGTAAGACTGCGATGCAGGTCCAACCCCTCCGGCGGTGCCTCCAGATTGCTCCCCATCTCAGCCACCCGGCTCTCGGCCGAGGCAAAGCCGATCCGGTTACCCGAGGCATCGAACGCCCCGCACATCAGCGCGGCATTGTAACGCCACCACTGGTCGAAGCCACTCCGGATTTCGACCGTAAATTTTTCAACGGATTTCATCACAGGACAAATATAACTTTTTTATCGCTATGTCCCACACATCCGGGCAACAATCTCTCCTGGATACACCGCCGGCAGACGGCACTCGGAATCATTCCGGCACACGTCCCTGCGGGGAGAGTCGCTAAAACCGGCGAAACCTTTGGTACTTTTCCGTTTTTTTCATAACTTTGCAGACTGGAAGTATCGAAATGAACGCCGCACGAAAATATTCCATCGCCTGGAAAGGCCTCTCGGAGGGAGAACATACGTTCGACTTCGAAGCGGGCGACGACCTGTTCCGGCTTTTCGAAAACACCGAAATCAAAGGCGGGCACTGCGACGTGAAGGTGAATCTTTTACGGGCGGCACGTCAGCTTCGCCTCGAGATTTCGATCCGGGGCAGCGTAGTGGTGGAGTGCGATCGCTGTCTGGGCGATTGTTCCGTTCCGATCGATTACGAAGGAGAATTGCTGGTGAAATTCTCCGACGAAGTCCGCGAATACGACGGAGATACCTTGTGGCTCTCACCCTCGGAAGATTTCGTGGATCTGACGCAATATATTTACGAAAGCATCGTCCTTTCTCTGCCCTATCAGCGGGTGCACCCCGACGGGGAGTGCGATCCGGATATGTTGGGACGCTTCCGCATCGTTTCCGAGCAGGAGTTCGAAACGATCGAGAACGAAACGCAACAGCGGGAAAGAGAGGCCTCGGGCTCCGGACAATGGACCGAACAACTGTCCGCCATCAAACAACAGATGGAGCAGGAAGAAAAAGACAAGAAACATTAAACTAATAATTGATAATACAAAATGGCACATCCTAAACACAAAATCTCGTCAACCCGCCGCGACAAGCGTAGAACTCACTACAAAGCAGTCGTTCCCACGGTCGTAACCTGCTCGAACTGCGGCGCATCGGTACTCTACCACCGGGTATGCCCCGAATGCGGCTTCTATCGCGGCAAGCTGGCTATCGAGAAGAAAGCGGCGGAATAATCTCCGCCGCCGGGTCCCTTTCGGATTTTCAGCCGAAAGAGCGTAATCTATTTTACTAACCAAATCTCAGATTATGTTAAAGATTGGTGTAGATGCCATGGGAGGCGATTTCGCCCCGGAGGCAGCAGTCAAAGGCGCCGTAATGGCCGTCGATGCAATCGGCGACGAATGCCGGATCGTACTCTTCGGCGACGAGGATCGGATTCGGGCAGTCCTGAAAGCGGAAAACTGTGCGGCGGACCGGTTCGATATCGTACATACGACCGAAGTGATCGAAATGGGCGACCATCCGGCCAAAGCCTTCCAGCAAAAGACCAATTCAAGCATCGTCGTCGGGTTCGGTTATCTGGCCAAAGGACTCATCAACGGCTTCGCCAGCGCCGGCAGCACCGGAGCGATGATGGTGGGTTCGATGCAGGCCGTCAAGCCGATCGAAGGCGTGATACGTCCCACGATCTCCACGGTCGCTCCGACCGTCACGGGCGGGAAAGTCCTGCTGCTCGACGTAGGTCTGAACGTCGATTGCAAGCCCGAAGTATTGGCTCAATACGGCATTATCGGTTCGATTTACGCCCAGGCTATGCTCGGGATCCGGAATCCCCGGGTCGCGGTACTGAATATCGGAGAGGAAGAAACCAAAGGCAACGCCCAAAGCAAGGCGGCCTATGAACTGATGAAAGAATCCGAAGAGTTCAACTTCGTCGGCAACGTCGAAGGTTCTCACCTCTTCTCGGGGCAGGTAGCCGACGTGATCGTCTGCGACGGTTTTGTCGGCAATACGCTGCTGAAAACCGTAGAGGGGCTTTTCCGGATCAACAAAGCGCTTAAAATCCCCGAAACTCCGTTCTGGAGGGATATGAACTACGAATACGTGGGCGGCACGCCGGTACTCGGTGTCAACGCCCCGGTAGTCATCGGACACGGATGTTCTTCGGCGCTGGCAATCAAAAATATGATTCTTACGACCGAACGTTGCGCCCAAACCGGCGTGACCGCGAAGTTGCAGAATGCTTTCAAAAACTAAACCGCTCCCCGAATGAAGAAAATTACAGCGGCAATTACAGGTGTAGGGGCCTACCTGCCTGATTATCTGCTTACCAACGACGAATTAAGCCGAATGGTGGACACTTCCGACGAGTGGATCATGACACGCATCGGCATCAAAACCCGCCATATCCTCAAGGGAGAGGGGTTGGGTACATCTTATATGGGCGCACGCGCCATCAAAGACCTGCTGGAAAAAACCGGGGTTAATCCGCTGGAGATCGACATCGTGATCTGCGCCACGGTTACCCCGGATATGTTTTTCCCCTCGACGGGCAATCTGATCGCCGACCAGGCCGGTTGTAAAAACGCTTTCGCCTACGACATTTCCGCTGCATGCAGCGGCTTCCTGTTCGCCCTGACGACAGGGTCCCAGTTCATCGAAACGGGCTATGCCAAAAAAGTAATCGTCGTCGGCGCCGACAAGATGTCCTCGATCGTCGATTACAAGGACCGCAACACTTGTCCGATTTTCGGCGACGGCGCAGCGGCCGTATTGCTGGAACCCAACAAAGAAGGTTACGGCGTCATCGATGCGATCCTCCATTCGGACGGTTCGGGCGAACAACACCTCTATATGAAAGCAGGCGGCTCGCGCTATCCCGCTTCCGAAGAAACCGTGCGCAACAACTGGCACACGATCACCCAGGACGGGCCAGCCGTTTTCAAGGCAGCCGTATCGAACATGGCCAACGTATCGGAGGAGATGATGCAACGCCACCATCTGACCGCCCAGGACATCCGCTATCTGGTACCCCATCAGGCCAACTTGCGTATCATCGACGCGACGGCCAAACGTATGGGATTGGGACGCGAGAAATGTATGATCAATATCGACCGCAACGGTAACACGACCGCAGCGACGATTCCGCTTTGCCTGTATGAATACGAAGCGGCTCTCTGCAAAGGGGACAACCTGATTCTGGCGTCGTTCGGCGGCGGATATACGTGGGGTTCCATCTATGTAAAATGGGCTTACGACGGCGAAAACTGCTAATTTTTCAAACAAAATACTTTCAAACGATGCCCGACTTTAGTCGGGCATCGTTTATTGTTTTCCCCTATGTCGAGATCAAATAATCGTATAAAAAAATCTGCACGAAATAGACGTTATTTGCTTATATTTGCATAAAGTAAAAGCCTCCGGGCGATGGCCGGTTCCGCCTCGTTTTAGACTTGCACTATTTTTGCAGGGTAAAGCGATTGACGAAGCAACGACAAAACCGGAGTCCGGGACTCTCCGACCGAAAAAGAGAAATGTTTCGCTCGACATTTTCGACGAACGACAGCTGCGGAAGAGTTCGCGGAAAATAACGGAAAAACAGGAAATTTAACAATTTAACAAAATAGTTATGATCAGCAAGAAACTACAAGACGCACTCAATGCGCAAATCAATGCCGAAATGTGGTCGGCATATCTCTATCTGTCTATGTCGGTCGAGGCGGAATCGAAAGGCCTCAAAGGTTTCGGCAACTGGTTCTTTATCCAATTCCGCGAGGAACAGGATCACGCCCGCATTCTGATGAACTATCTGCTCGCACGCGGCGGACAGGTTCTGCTGGCTCCGATCGCCGAAGTGAGAACATCGTGGGGAAGCCAGCTCGAGGCTTTCGAAGATACGCTGGCTCATGAAAAGAAGGTTACGGCAATGATCAACAACCTGTACGACATGGCTGTTACAGAGAAAGACCATGCAACGGCAAGTATGCTCAAATGGTTCATCGACGAACAGGTCGAGGAAGAAGAGAGCGCCACGACAATCATCGACTCGCTCAAACTCGTTTCAGGAGATAAGATGGGTGTATTCATGCTCGACAAGGAGCTGGCGACTCGCACTTATACGCAGGCAGCGCCCCTGGCCGGCAAGGAGTAATCGCATTCATCCCCAAGAAAAGAGGATTGCTGAAAATTCAGCGATCCTCTTTTTTATGAAACCGCCGGCCTGCATCAAAAACGAAATTTATAATTAGGCCTCAATTTTGCAAGGATAAACAATACAACTTTAATTGTAAAAAATATGAAAAAAATCGTAGTATTGTTCGTCAGTATGTTGGTACTGGCCACAACAGCCTCGGCCGGCAACGATAAACCGATCCAAGTTTCGCAACTGCCCCAGACAGCACAGCAGTTCATCAAGAAATATTTCGGGGATCGAAAAGTGGCTTTTGCCAAAGAAGAATCCGATTTTCGGAAAAGCTATGAAATCGCGTTCAAAAACGGCGACAAGATCGAGTTCGACCGCAAGGGCGAGTGGACCGACATCGATTGCAAGTACAGCGCCGTTCCGACCGGAATCATCCCTGCACCGATCGCCAAGTACGTCGCCGACAACTATCCCGACAACAAGATCGTACAGATCGAAAGAGATACACGCAGCACCGAGGTAAAACTCGACAACAGAATGGAGATCAAGTTCGACAAACAGCATCGCGTGATCGAAATGGATTTTTAACCTCCCACAGGGAAAATGCCATTTCCTAAATTTAATCCGGCACTGCTGACAGTGTCGGATTTTTTATGCAAGTGCACATAACATCACCCTCCTACCTTAAAATCGATCCCGGCTTTCCGAGCCTGCATATGCTGAAACTGCCGCCGAATCCGGTACAGACGTCCGTCCTTGAGCAGACGCGCCCCGGTCTGGTGAAAGCAAAAGGAAACATCGTGTTCCGCACACTGATCCCGCAGGGAGAGCACCCAGGCATAATCGCAAACACGCGCTTCGGGACCCGACTCGCCGCCGACAGATACCTGTTCGATTTCCGGTCCGAGATACGGGGCCAAATCTATGGGACCTATCAGCGGGGCGCAAACGATAATCTTGTGACGAATCGGCAACTTCTGGAAAATCGGCAGCCGATAATCGGCCATCCGCTGATTCTCCACCGTGCAACCGATCGTCACATGCTCGTATCCTGCACCCCAGTCCCCGGGCAGACACTCGGACAACCGGTCGATACGCTTGGTGAAAAACATAAAATGCAGGTCCCGCCGCAAACGGATCATCTCCCATGCCTCACGGCGCCAGACATCGGCCTCGGCAAGCAGAAAGTCCGATGTAAAACAGGTAAACACCATCTCCCCGGCCGGAATTTTCCACCGGCCGTCCCGACTTCGGCGCACGGGGAGGCCGAAGGCCGCCGTTTTCGCAACGTGCCCGCCGTCCTTTTGCCAGGCAGCATCCTGACGATAAACATAACACTCCCGGCAACCTTCGCTCACACGCTGACACCCGTGCCAAGGATTCCACGATACGGACATATGAATCACACCTCGGTTTCAAGTAAAACACGCATACCCGGCCAAATCCTCATACGGACAACCTCCGTTTGCAACTCCCCCGCTCCAAATCGGCCGGCCGCAGCCAACGACCGCTCCCGCAACAACAATAATCCGAAAAACAGAGGCTTCGTCACACGATTATTCCCTCCCCGTCCTTTAACAAGAATCGCAGCAAACCGAGTATCCTGTCATTCCCCGAAAAAGATCGGGCCGACAACCTCGGTCCCGCCTTCGCCGTAACGGGCAAACAATACGCAGGCATTTCCCCCGTCCGTAGTTCCAACCGGCAATTCGGATTCGCAAACGACTGCAACCCGCGAAACAGCCTGCGCCGGGAGCGATGCCGCTGCGATTTCTGCACATACAGCGATAGAACTGCCGGAAATTCATTCCCTGCCGGATTCCGACGAACGTTCCGCAGGCGAGGCAAGTACTTCGTTCATCGGAGCTTCATCGAGATAGCGCCGTTTGAAAAGATCCGCACAGAAAATAAAGATGGAGAGAAGCACCGGACCGAAGATTACCCCCATGAAACCGAAAAGCGACAAGCCGATAATCACGCCGAAAATCGTCACCAGAGGATGCGTGTCGGCCATCCGTTTCTGCAGGACGAAGCGGGCCAGGTTATCGACCTGCGTAATGACCACCACCCCATACGCCAAAAGCCCGACGGCTGCGCCCCAATGCCCGATCAGCCCCAGGTAAGCCGCCAAAGGCAGCCATACGAGCGCCGTTCCGAGCAGCGGAACGATCGTAGCGACACAAGTTACTACGCCCCAAAACAGCGCCCACGGCACACCGCACAACCAATAGCCGACCAGAGCGACCGCCCCCTGTATGACCGCGAGCAAGGGAATGCCGATTGCATTCGAACGGACGATCATCACCACTTCGCGCGTAAACTCCTGAGTAACCGTCCGGTTAAAAGGGATGAACTTGCGTAGATAGCTCTCCATCTCCCGACCGCCGATCAACATAAAATAGAGAACGAACAGCAGCACCACCACATTGACCGCAAAGCTGCCGATGCTCTGCAATACCCACTGCCCGGCCCGAGGCAGCAGCTCCACCAGTTTGGCGATATTATCCCCGTCCAGCAAGTTATAGCCGATCCGCTCTCGAATCAGCTCCGCCAGGTTCCGAATGGGCTGAATAACAGTCGAGGGATCGAGGGTCACATCCTGCAATTTAGCGACAAGCAACCACACGAGCAGAGACAGCGGAATCAGAAAACAGACGATGGCTTCACCGATCAGCAGCGAAGCGGCCAGGCTACGCCGCAATTTATGGCGGATCGTCAGCGCCCGCATCTGCCCGCGCAGCAGTACATAAATCGTAAGGGCTCCCAACAGGCCGCCCAGAAAGGGAATCAGTTCTACAAAAATAACCGTACCCAGCCCCAGAAGAATGACATAGAGCGAATAGCGCCAATATTTCTCCCGGATATTTTGTTTTTGGATTCTTTGATTCATAACCAAGTCTATCTATTCTCGACGCAACAAGATATATGCCGTTCGCCGTGCCGCACGCAAGTTCCGGCAGCCGACAGCCTCAAAACCACGAAAGCACTCCCTGCAAAGCAGCCACAATCGCCACGTAACGGAGCAATTTGCCGACGAACATCGCAACGGCCGTAATCCAGACATTGCTGCGCATCAGGCCGAGTACGATGGCGACGGCTTCGCCGACATAGGGCAGAAAGGTGAAAAAAGCGAACAAGGCCCCTTTCCCTTCGAGAAAACGGGAAACCCGGTCGATTTTCGCCGGCTCGACCCGCAGGTAACGGGTAATCCAGTCCCGCTTGCCCAAATGCCCGATCCAATAGCAGGTCATACCGCCGAGCGTATTCCCCGAAGCGGCAGCGAACAGACAGAGCAAAGGGTCGAGCCCCATCCGCACCAGAATCACCAGCACGACCTCGGAACTGAACGGCAGGATACTCCCGGCGACGAAAGCCGAGAGAAAAAGACCGACATAACCCCAGTCGGTAAAAAATTGCGTCAGCGAAGCGATAAATTCTTCCATGCCTTCGGATTCCACCCGTTACCGAACCGATTTCGGATCGAAAAATAAAAATGTTTCGCCCGCCCCTATCGTTTTTCTTTCCGCACACGATTCCAAAATTTTTCGCTTGGTATGTTTTATGCACATACGAAAGATGGTTAATAACGAGTTAAAAAATAAAAAGTGGTATTATTTCCCGTCGCGCAGGCTCGCAGTCGCTTTGTCGTTACAAGGCTGGCGAAAAGCAGGTGCGACGGTTTTTTTCACCGCAGGCTTCACGCTTCTCGCCCATGTTCCCGATCCAGGCGAATCAGCATTTTCTTATGCGGAATGCCCGCTTCCAGGTATTCGTCCGATACGACCTCGAATCCGAATGATTCGTAAAAGGGTATCAAATAGCTTTGGGCCGAAATGCGGATCGCTTCCGCCCGCCACTCCCGAACCATGTAGCCGATAGCTCGGCTCACCATCTCCCGGCATATTCCCCGACGGCGGTACGTTCGGGCAACGCAAACGCGTCCGATCGACGGTTCGGCATAAGCAATCCCACGCGGAATCATCCGCAGAAATCCGACCGTCTGCCCCTCACACTCGGCCCACAGGAAGAGAGAAAAGGGATCCTTCTCATCGGCATCGAGCGTCGTGACATGCTGCTCGAGGTAGAAGACCCGTTCGCGCAGCGAAGCTGCCGCATGCAGCTCCCCCACCGAAAGTTCCGCAAAAGGTTTTATGTGATAAACAATCTCCATATCGTGTAAAAACAGCCGCTATCGAAGACAAAAATACAAATAAGCCGAATGCAAAAGCAAATTTATTTGCATTTTGCCGAGGCGAAGTATCTAAGACGAAGTCAAAATACGAAAAAGCCGGGGCAAACACAACCGGAATCCGATTTTATCCAGGCGAAGTCAAAGATAGTGAAAGGCGAGAGAAAACGGGAACTTGTTCCCTGTTTTCCGAGGCGCATCCTATCTAAGACTATGTCAAAGATAGGAAAAGAAGAGAGGAATCGTGCGGGCTTGCACGCACAGATTGCCGAACCGCATCCTATCTTCTGCAAAGATACGGATAAGCGAGGGCAAAGCGCCCCCATTCGTATCTTACCGAACGAAAGTATCTTAGGCTTCGTCCAAGATGCGAACGAACCGAACGCAAAAGCAAATAAATTTGTGTTTTGCCGGAACAAAATATCCACAACAAAATTAAAGATACGAAAAGCGGCAAGCCCCTATGGAAATAAACGACGACGTCCCGCCACATAGTGACGGGACGCTGTTCCAAGAAGTCGGACCAAAGCACCTGTTCAAGTCTTGCGTGAATCCGGAGGTGCGATCTGTCCACGACAGAAAGACTTCCGCGACAAAGCGCGACGCAGAAAAATCCGCTACAGCCGGCTTCCTTCGATTTTCAGCCTCGCGGCTATCTCTTCACCGCAGCGAGCGCCTTGTCATAATCGGGCTCCTGCGTGATCTCGGGCACCAATTCGGTATAGACGACTTTGCCGTCCCCGTCGATGACCACCACCGAACGAGCCAGCAACCCTTTCAACGGGCCGTCGGTCATCAGCACGCCGTAGCTCTCATCGAACGAGGTTTTCCGGAAATCCGACACGGGAACGACATTCTCGATTCCCTCGACCGTGCAAAAACGCGCATGAGCGAAAGGCAGGTCTTTCGAAACGGCCAGCACGACCGTTCCCGGCAGCTCCGCCGCGAGTTTGTTGAACTTACGCACCGACGCGGCGCAAACGCCCGTATCGAGGCTCGGAAAAATATTCAGGATCACCTGCTTTCCACGCAAATCCTTCAGAGAAAGGGTGGAAAGATCGGTCTTGACCAATTCGAAATCGGGAGCCGCAGCTCCTGCCTTGACAAATTCACCGGCAATCTGCACCGGCTGTCCTTTGAACTTCGTTATCGACATATCGTTGTTTCTTTTTAATTATTAAACCAAACCCGGCGAAATCTTCATCCGCCCGGGGATTTAGGAGAGATGCAAAAACCGGTCCGCATTTCCCTACAATCGAAACGAAGATACAAATTTTTCCCGAAAAAGGCAAAATTCTTTGCGAAAAACCACGAAACGAAGCGGAATAACGACCTGCCCGGATAATTTCAGCCGTTTCACGACCGATTCCCGAAACACCCCGAGCAGCGACCGGGACACCGTCTGCACGCAAAAATCACCCCGACGTCGCTCCTCCCCCGACAACCTGGACAGCCGGGAGGAAGCCCGCCAACAGTCAAAAGGAAAGAGGAAGGGAAGGCAAAACGACCCAATCCCCAATCGCCGAAACGACCTGCCCGGAAACTTCTGCCCGGATCAGCTACAAAATGCGATAGGCTCCAAACGTCCCCGAACAAAGGTATCCCGGCAAGAGTTCGTCGAACCTTCCGGAGCGCCCCACAGCCCCTGCCATGAACAGATAGCCCAATATCCGGCAGACCTTGTCTTCTAAAAATAACACTAACAGAAATCGTCCTGCCTGCCTTCTTCAGCAGGCACAAAAAAACGGAAAGGAGTCTTCTCGACTGCTTTCCGCCTTCGGAGGTTACCCTCCTAAACTACTAACCCAAACTTAAATAAATGAAGAAACCTCGCCGGAATCAGGCTATTGCTCCGACCCGGCTCCTTCAGAAAAACAAAACACGTGCCAAAAAACCGTACCGGTACGAACGGATTCCCGCACGCGTTCAAATGTTTTAAACGAAATTTCCTCGCATTAAACGACTTAATACTTTTGATGTATAAATAAAATACTAAAATCCTCGTTTAGAACAAACCGAAGCATCGAAAAAATCCTACTTTTTCACATCCTACGTAAAACCAATGCCATCACATTCATTCCTCCGCAGATCCTCTTCTCAAAGAACACCTTCTCGTAAAACCAGCAATAAAAAAGCCACTCAAAAAATTGAGTGGCTTTCATCCGATTTTCGATTTTGTGGGAGCTGAGGGATTCGAACCCCCGACCCTCTGCTTGTAAGGCAGACGCTCTGAACCAGCTGAGCTAAGCTCCCCTTTTGCTGAATTGCGAGTGCAAATGTATGATAAATAAATCATTCCTGCAAGTCCTCGCTTCATTTTGGGAAATCTTTTTTCGCTGGCTGTTCGTTCGGTTTACACGCTGGTTTACACATTTGCATAAAGCCAATGCTGGTTAAACAATAGTGAATTAATTGACAATCTTATATTTGAATAAAATCGGACCAACTTGTGCAGGGGGTCTTAAAATAGACCATCCTGCAAAGTCGGTCCTAATTTTGAAGTCAAAGGAAAACCGCATTTTTTTCGGCCTGCCCTTAACCTTTTAAGATATATAGTATATATAACTCCATTTTTTGTGGAGTAATATTCTTTACCTCTAATACGTGCGTCTGTTCCGTTACTACCGTACGGTTTCTGCCGCTACTTTGCAAACTGCATCAGATAGTTTTCGCAAAATCCAGCTAACGGGAATTTCACCATCTCGTCCCGTCCGTCGGGTGTAGTGTAATGAAATATTATAGCGTTCGCTTTGACAAGGCAGTCGAATAAATTTACCGTTTCGCTCATGCCCTCCATCTTCATCTC
>ENA-ORNY01001438-ORNY01001438.1-human-gut-metagenome-genome-assembly--contig:-NODE-1438-length-13680-cov-4.134092_pt1 | contig 13680 bp, 10 predicted proteins | sample MGYA00242122_ERZ509036 | MGnify/ENA primary metagenome ERZ509036 (study PRJEB26280, sample SAMEA2338696) | human gut metagenome | biome: human gut; feature: human-associated habitat; material: faeces... | reverse complement strand
TACCGTAGCGGCGGCAGGTCTGATAGTCGTCCGCGCCGAAGCCGGGCGCGGTGTGGACGCAGCCCGTGCCGGAGTCCATCGTGACATACTCGGCGTTGAGCAGGCGGGACGTCTTCGGCAGGAACGGGTGATCGGCGAGCATGTTCTCAAAGAACGAGCCGGGGTGCGTTTCGAGAATTTCGTACTTCTCAATGCCGCCGACGCGCATGACCTTCTCGGCGAGCGCTTCGGCAACGATGTAGATCTCGCCATTATCGGCCTTCACAAGCGCATAGCTCTCTCTCGGATGCAGGCTGATGCCGAGGTTGCCCGGCAGCGTCCAGATCGTCGTTGTCCAGATGAGGAAATAGAGCTTGCTGTGGTCGACGTGGGAGAGCTTTCCGAGATCGTCGTGCATCGGGAACTTGACGTACACCGTGGTGCAGGGATCGTCCTGATACTCGATCTCCGCCTCGGCGAGAGCGGTCTCGTCGCTCGGGCACCAGTACACGGGCTTGAGACCCTTGTAGATGTAGCCCTTTTCGTACATCTTCCCGAACACCTTGACCTCTTCGGCCTCAAACTTCGGGTCCATGGTGAGATACGGATGATCCCAGTCGCCCAGCACGCCGAGACGCTGGAAGCCCTCGCGCTGGATGCCGACGTACTTTTCGGCATAGCGGTGGCAGGCGGAGCGGAACTCGCTCACGCTCATGGCCTTGCGGTTGAGCCGCTGCTCCTTGATGATGGCGGACTCGATGGGCATGCCGTGGTTGTCCCAGCCGGGGGTATAGGGGACCTTATAGCCGGTCATGGATTTATAGCGGCAGATGAAGTCCTTCAGGCACTTGTTCAGCGCGTGGCCCATGTGCAGATTGCCGTTCGAGAACGGAGGGCCGTCGTGCAGAATGAAGAGGGGCTTGCCCTCGTTGCGGCGGAGGGTCTCGTGGTAAAGATCCATGTCGTACCAGGATTTGAGCATGCCCGGCTCACGCGCGGGCAGACCGGCACGCATGGGAAAAGCGGTTTTCGGCAGATTTACGGTGGCATTGTAGTCCATAGCTGTGCAATTCTCTCCATTCGCTGACAGAGCGGGGCCGATCGAGCCCCGCCCTGTGGGTTTTTTCTTTAAAAATCAGAATTTGATCTCCGGGGCGTCCGTGTCGGAATCCTCGGGCTTCTGATAGACAGCGTTTTCAAACGCCTTGACGTAGTCCTGCTCGTCCTCGGCGTCCGGGTAGAGGGGAGACTCCTCCTCTTCCGTTTCCGGCTCGGCTTCGGGTTCGGCCTCCGGCTCGGCGGCGGGGAGGATTTCCTCCTCAACGGTCTCGCTCTCGGCCGCTTCCGCGGGGGCGGCGATGGCCTTCTTCTCGGCGGGCGCAGGCGTCACGACGGCGCCGGTGAGGTCGGCCTCGGCGAGCGTGGTAAGGAAGGTCTGCTCGCGGTCGAGCAGCATGCGGACCTTCTGGATGTATTCCGCGGCGGCGGCGCGCGCCTTCTCGTAGCGCAGCTCCTCGGCCTTGCGGTTGGCCTCGATCGTGCCGATGGTGCGGTCAGACTCGGCCTTGGCGGCGGCGAGGATATCGTCGGCTTCCTTCTGCGCGGAGGCGACGAGGGCTTCCGCCTTGGCGCGGGCGTCCTCTTCGATGTTCTTGGCGAGCTTCTGCGCGGAGACGAGCGCCATGTTCATGGCCTCCTCCGAGCCCTGATACTCGCGGATCTTGTCGGCAAGGTATTTCATCTTCGCGTTGAGCGTGGCGATCTCCTTCTGGGAGGCAGCGGCGTCATTGGCGAGCTCGTCGAGAAAATCATCGACCTCGTCCATGGCGTACCCGCCGATGCGGGCCTTCTCAAAACATTTTTCGCGGATGTCCTGGGCAGTGATCATATCTTTCTACTCCTTTCCGGATTCTGTTTTCTATCCGTCAGCGCCGTAAGGCGCGGGAACGCTTGATTAAAAGTATTTTTCGCGGGATTCGACGGCGTTGCCGGTGTCACCCATGAAGTCCATCCCCGCGGGGGTGATGATGTAGGTGCTGCCGGAGACCTTCTTGACCTTTCCGCCGAGCGCATAGGTAACGCCCGAGAGAAAGTCGAGCATGCGGCGGGTCAGTTCCTTCGGCGCGGTCTCCAGATTGAGCACGATCGCGTTGCGCTCGGCAATGCGGTCGGCAATGTCCGCGGCCTGCTCAAAGCGGTCGGGGTGCACGAGCAGCAGCTTCGGCTGCGCGCCGCCGCTCTGCGGACGGGCGGGCGCGGCATACCCCTGCTGGGCATAGGGATCGGGCGCATAGCCGCTGCGGGCATAGGGGTCGGGCGCGTAGCCCTGCTGGGCATACCCCTGCTGGGCGTAGCCGTAATCCTGCTGCGCGTAGGGGTCGGCGGCCTGCTGCTGCCGCGCGGCGCGCTGGTTGGAGAATACATACGGCCGGCGGGTCGGCTGCACGGGCTCGGCGCTGCGCGGCGCTTCGGCGTAGGACGCGTAGGAGCGCGCGTCCGCCGCGCGGCCCGGCGCGCGTACCGGCTCGGCGAGATCTTCCTCGAGATAGTCCTCGTCGTCGTAGGGTTTCGTCAGTTTTTTCAGCTCATCCAATAGTCCCATACGGGGGCGCCTCCTGCAAATCGTAATTCCGGGGGCCGAACAGCGCCGTTCCCAGACGGACGATGGTCGCGCCGCAGCGCACGGCTTCCTCGTAGTCACCGCTCATACCCATCGACAGCTCAGCCATTGTTACATTATCGTATGTTTTCCGGCGGATGTCAACAAAAAGCTCATACATTCGTCGGAAATACCAACGATTTTCTTCTCCGGCGCTCACGGCGGGCGGGATCGTCATCAATCCTTTCACACGAAGGCCGGGGCAGAGCGCGGCATGGGCGAGGAGCGCCTCGAGCCCGTCGGGCGAAACGCCGCTTTTGGACGCCTCGCCGCCGATGTTCCCCTCCAGCAGCACTTCCTGCACGATGCCGAGCGAGACGGCGCGGCGCGAGATCGCGTCCATCAGCTCCGGAGAATCGACCGAGTGGATCAGCTCCACCGCGCCGACGAGGTATTTCACCTTGTTTTTCTGCAAATGCCCTATGAAATGGACGCAGCAGGGGGCGTAGGCGTTCACAGCATTTTTGGAAAGAAACTCCTGCACGCGGTTTTCCGCGCAGATGTCCACGCCGGCGCGGATCGCCTCCTGCACGGCCTCCGGGCCGTTCATCTTCGTTGCGGCGAGAAGGCGCACTTCGCTGCCGGAGCGGCCGGCGCTCTCGGCGGCGGCGTTGATCTTCTGCCGGGCCATGCGCACATTTTCGGTGATGCTCATATCTTTCTGTCCTCCCGAAACGTATTTAAAAGGAAAAAGGGTACTCTACTTTACGATGGCGCGCTGTCCGCCGCGGGGAAAAGCAGCACGCTCATGCCGCCGCGCAGCATCGGTGATGCGATGAGCGCCGCGCCGCCGCGCCGCGCGAGCACCGTGACCGGGACGTATTCCCGCACCGGGCCGGACACACGGCAGACGGTCTCGCCGTCCTCACCCGGCAGAATGGCCGACTCCGGCACCGAATAGCCCTCCCATTCGGCCAGAAGCACCGCAAGCGTGCATTCGTTCAGGGAAAGAACGCTTTCGAGGTGCGTGCCGCAGGAGAAAACGGCTTCCCCGGCGTCCATTATGCGCACCGCGGCGGTGACGCGCGTTTCGTCCGGCAGAAGAAGCACGGCGCTGCCGCCGTCCGGCAGACGCGCCGCGGTCTTTTCGTTGAGCGGCGCGGTGAACGTCCAGCCGCTGCCGGAGACGACGGTCATCGCGCCGTCCGCCCCGTGCGCGGAGAAATATCCCGCGCGCGGGGCGCGGACGAGCGTCTCTTCCGCTCCGGAGGAAAGGAGCGCTTCCTCCTCCTGCCGGAGAGCGTTGCCGCCCGTCGCGGCATAGCCGAGCGAACGGCGCACCTCCGGCAGGGCTGCGCCGAGCGCGGAAAAGTCCCGCCGGGCGAGCGCTTCGGAAAGCGAGCGCAGAGCCTGTCCGCCCGGCACGGGCAGCGTATCGGAGGCGAGCTCCGCGCGCACGCGCAGAAGGAGCGCGGCGCGGAAAAGCTCCGCCCCGGTCTCCCCCGCGAGCGCGACCGGCGTCCCCGCCGCGACGCGCTCTCCGTCCGGAACGAGCGGGTACACCGCGCCTTCCGGCGCGGAAACGGGCGTTTCACCGCGGGAAACGACGCCCTTGAGCAAAAGCGTATCCTGCCAGAGCGCGGCGGTGCACACCGCCGAGGGCACATCCTCCGCGCGGGAGGTGAAAAAGAGCAGGGCATATGCCGCCGCCGCGAGCAGCAGAACGATGCCGGGGAACAGCAGCGGCAGCTCCGAGCGCTTCACGCGCTCTTATGTATTCGTGCCGCCGGTCATATCGACCGACTGCGACGGGACGAGCGTGGAGATCGCGTGCTTGTAAATGAGCTGCTGCTTTCCGTCGGTCTCGAGCACGACCGTGAAGCTGTCAAATCCGCGCACGATGCCGCGCATCTGAAAGCCGTTCATGAGAAAGAGCGTCACGCTCTGTCTGTCTTTGCGGGTCTGGTTGAGGAAAAGGTCCTGCAGATTCTGTGTTTTTTGCATGATAAAAGCTCCCTTTCGCCGGGGTCTCCGGCTTTGTGATAAGTATTCACACGCTTGGGCGTGTGTTCTATCATTGTAAAGAGAGCCGATTAAAAAGCCGGTCGAAGCGTGTCAGACCGTCTTCCGGCGGTTGCGCTAATTTTTAAGGACGGCGGCGAGAAGATCGTCCTCCGTCGGGTATTCCTCCCGCGGCAGCCAGACAAGATCCCTGTCGCGCCGCAGCCAGGTGAGCTGGCGCTTGGCATAGCGGCAGGATTCGCGCTTGACGGTCTCGATGGCGTCCTCCGGCGAGCATTCACCCCGGAGCGCCGCGGCGATCTCCTTGTAGCCGATGGCCTGCATCGCGGTGCAGGAATCCGAAAGCCCGGCGCCGAGCAGACGCTCCACTTCTTCAAAAAGCCCCGCGGCGACCATCTCGTCCACGCGCTGCTGGATGCGCGCATAGAGCGTTTCCCGCTCGTTCCACGTGAGCGCAAAGCGGCGGGAAGCATACCGCGGCGGGAGCGCCTTTGTGCGGGCGTCGTGCGCGGTAATCGTCTCGCCGGTGAGCGTATATACCTCCATCGCGCGCACGAGCCGCTTCTTGTCGCCCGGCGCGAGCTTTTCCGCCCGCTCGGGATCGACCAGCCGCAGCTTTTCCCGGAACGCCGCGCCGCCGAGCGCGTCATACTCCGCGCCGAGCGCTTCGCGCACGCCGGAATCGCCGGGCGCGGCGGAAAAATCCCGTCCGGAGAGAAGAGACTCGATATAAAGCCCCGTCCCGCCGACGATGACGGGCGTTTTGCCCCCGGCAAGCAGCGCGTCACAGCACGCCGCCGCGTTTTCGACCCAGCGGCTGACGCTGTAGTCCTCGGCGGGGTCGGCCACGTCGATCATATGGTGCGGCACGCCGCACATTTCTTCCCGCGTGGGCTTGGCAGAGCCGATGTCCATGCCGCGGTAGAGCTGCATCGAGTCCGCGCTCACAACTTCGGTGCCAAGAGCGAGCGCAAGACTCACGCCGAGCGACGTTTTGCCCGAAGCCGTGGGCCCTGTGATGACAATGACTGTACGATTGTTCATAGACAAATAATTACACCTCTGCTATAATCCTTAGCATCGTGTTAACTCTATGTGAACTATTTTGGAAAGGGAGACCGTAAATGCCAATGAAGATCCGAATTTCTGCCGACAGCACCTGCGATCTTACGAGCGAGCTGATCGAGCAGTACGACGTAAAGATCGCGCCGCTCTATATCCTCATGGACGACCGCGCGCTGCGCGACGGGATCGAGTGCACGCGCGAGGACATTTTCGCGTATACGAGCCGCACGGGAAAGCTCTGCGGCACGGCGGCGGTGTCCATTGCCGACTATCTCGATTTCTTCGGCGAGGAGCTCCGAACCCACGACCAGATCGTGCATTTCACGATCTCCTCGGATATGTCCGCCTGCTTCCAGAACGCGTGCGATGCCGCAGAGGAATTTCCGGGGCGCGTGTTCGTTATCGATTCGCGCAGTCTCTCCACCGGTATCGGCCATCTCGTGATCGATGGCGCGCTGCTCGCCCGCGAGGGCAAGTCCGGCGAGGAGATCCAGGCGATCCTTGACGAGCGCCGGGAGAAGCTGAACGTCAGCTTCGTGATCGACACGCTCGACTATCTGCGCAAGGGCGGCCGGTGCTCGACCGTCGCGGCGCTGGGCGCGAATCTTTTGAAGCTCAAGCCCTGCATCGAGGTGCACGAGGGCAAGATGAGCGTTGCGAAAAAGTACCGCGGCACGCTCGCCAAGGCGATCGAGAGCTATGTGACCGACCGCATCAAGGATCACGACGATTTCGACACGAAGCGCGTGTTTATCACCGATTCCGGCGTGGATATGGAGATCGTGGAGACTGTCGAAAAGCTCCTGCGCGAGTACGGCGGCTTTGAGGAGATCCACCACACGCTCGCCGGCAGCACCATCTCCGGCCACTGCGGGCCGGGGTGCCTTGGAATACTCTATTATAATAAATAATGCTTTATTAAGCCTGCCTCCTTCGAGGGAGGCTTTTTTATTGCCCCGTTTCCGGCAGCAGAGCCTTCCGTTTCCGGAAATAATACACCGCGCCGGTGATATCGGCGAGCACCCACCCGATGGGGATCGCGGCCCAGATGCCGGTGACGCCGAGCGTCCCTGCCGTGAGATACGCGAGCGCGACGCGCGTGCCGAGCGAAACGACCGTCAGCACAACGGACATCGCGGGCTTTTTCACCGCGCGGTAGAGCGCATAGAAGAGAAATAGAAACCCGATGCCGAAGTAGAACGGCGCGACGCACCGGAGATAGTAAACGCCCTCACGGATGACTTCCGTGTCGGTCGCGGGGATGAAGAGACGCATGAGCGGCGAAGCGAAAAGCAGCACCGCCGCGGAAATGACCGCGCAGAAGCCGAGCACGAGCGCAAACGAGCGCCGGATCCCGGCGCGGATGCGCCCGGTCTGCCGCGCGCCGAAGTTCTGCGCGACAAACGTGGAAAAGGCGTTGCTGAAATCCTGCGCCGGCATATACGCGAACGATTCGATCTTCACCGCCGCGGCGAACGCCGCCATGACGATCTCCCCGAACGAGTTCACGAGCCCCTGGATCATCAGTATGCCGAAATTCATCACCGACTGCTGCACGCAGGTGAGCGAGGAGAGCGAGAAGATCTCGCGCAGAAGCGCCGCGTCAAAGCGCAGCTCTTCCCTCTTCGGCAGCAGATCGGGGCAGCGCCGCAGCGTGAAAACGGCAAGTCCCAGCCCGGAGAAGTACTGCGCGATGACCGTTGCCCACGCTGCGCCCGCCACGCCCCACGGAAAAACGAGCACAAACAGCAGATCGAGCGCCACGTTGCCGAGCGCCGAAATGCCGGAAAAGACGAACGGCGTCATGCTGTTGCCGACCGAGCGCAGGAGACAGGCAAAAAAGTTATAAAGAAACGTCGCCGGGATACCGGCGAAGATCACGGCAAGGTACGTCCGCATGAGCGGGGAAACGCTCTCCGGCACCTGCAAAAGCCGCAGAAGGGCGGGCAGGAGCGCATAGGCGAGCGCCGTGAGGAGGAGCGTACATACGCCGATGAGAGCGAACGCGTGGACGATGCTCCGCCGGAGACCGCTCTCATCGCCTTTCCCGCGGCAGATGGAGAAGAGCGCGCCCGCGCCCATCGAAAGCCCCAGCAGTATCGACGTGAGGAAGATCATAAGCGTATACGCGCTCCCCACGGCGGCGAGCGCGTCACGCCCGATGGCGCGCGAAACGATGAGCGTATCGGCGATGTTGTAAAGCTGCTGGAGAATGTCCCCGGCGAGCATCGGCAGCGCGAAGAGAAGAAGCGAGCGGAGAATGCTCCCCCGCGTCAGATCGCGGTACACGTCACACGATCCTCCCGAAACGCTTGTCGAGCTCGGCGCGGGTGAACACCGTCATCACCGGGCGGCCGTGCGGACAGTGCGTCACCTCTCCGGCGAGCACCTTTTCCGCGAGAGCCAGAAGCTCCTCCCGCTCCGTGACCCAGCCGCCCTTGATCGCGGCCTTGCACGCGACCGTGGCGGCGAGCCGCTCCCACACGTCCGAGGACGAGAGCGACCGGCCCTCCCGCAGCTTTTCCAGCAGCTCTTCGAGCAGCGGCACGGCGGAGGCGGCGTCGAGCTGCGCGGGCACGGCGCGGATGAGAAACGCGGTATCGCCGAATGCGTCCAGCTCAAAGCCGAGCCGCGCGAGAAGCGCGGCGTTTGCTTCGAGAAGCGCCGCGCCGTCCGGGTCGGTGTTGAACGGCTGGGGCTCCAGAAGCTCCTGCGGCATGAGGGGCTTTTCGTTCAGGCGCATTTTGTCAAAGAGGATGCGCTCGTGCGCGGCATGCTTGTCGATGAGCAGCATCTTGTCGCCCTGCTCGAGCAGAATGTAAACGTTCAGCGCCTCGCCGATGTAGCGCACGGGCTCGACGCGGAAGGCCTCGTCCAGCACCGTCTGCTCCGGCACGGTCTCCGCCGCCGTTTCCGGGGCGGGAAGGCTCTTTTCGACCGGCGCGGCGGGAACGGCCGGGGAGACCGGCGCTTCCGGCGCGGGGACGGGGGAACGCGGCGCGCTCACGGACGGAATGTCCGGCGTATAGGTGCGCACCGGTACGGAGACCGGCGCGGAAGAGACCGGTTTCGGCGCGGCGGGGGAAGCGGCGCGGTAGGGCGCGCTGTCGCGCACGCCGGAAGTACCCGCCGGACGGGCGGGCGCGGCGGAGTATGTCTGCCGGAACGTGCCCGCGTCCATCGTGCGGAAGAAGTCCTTGCGCGGCGCGCTCGCGGCGGGCGGAGCGGGACGGGCCGGGGAAGAAACGGGCGCAGCGCTCTTCGCTTCCGAGGCAAAAGGCGCGTTCGACATCGTCTGCGGCGCGCTCTTCTGGCCGAGCGCGGCGAGCGTGCCGTAGTAAACGCCGTCAAAAACGGGCTTCTCTTTTGCGAATTTTACCTCCGCCTTCGTCGGATGGACGTTCACGTCCACAAGACCGTTGGGCAGCGTGATATAGAGCACGCACCCGGGAAACTTGCCGACCATGGCGGTATTTTTGTATGCCTGCTCCAGCGCGGCCTGCAAAGCGCGCGAGCGGATGGGGCGGCCGTTGCAGAAAAAGTACTGCGCGCCGCGGTTGCCGCGGCAGTAGCCGGGCGCGGAAACGAAGCCCTTTACCGTGACGCCGTCGCTTTCGGTCTCCACCGGCAGCAGTCCCGCCGCGGCGTCGCGCCCGAGCAGCGCGTATACGGCGCTCTTCGCCGTGCCGTCGCCGGGGGAGAAAAATTCCTCCTGCCCGTCGCGCAGGCAGCGAAAGCTCACGTCCGGGCGGCCGAGCGCCGTGCGCAGCGCGCTCTGCACGCACGCGGCGCTCTCGCTCCGGTCGGTGCTGAGAAACTTCTGCCGCGCGGGGGTGTTGTAGAAAAGATCGCGCACGGTGATCGTCGTACCCTCCGGGCAGCCGGTCTCCTCCATGGAGACGATCTCCCCGGCCTCCACCTCCACGCGCACGCCCATGGCCGCGCCGCGGCGGCGCGTCGTGAGCGTGATGCGCGAAACGGCGCTGATCGCCGCGAGAGCTTCGCCGCGAAAGCCGAGCGTGCCGATGGCCTCGAGCCCGCGCTCGTCCGAGAGCTTGCTCGTCGCGTGGCGCAGAAAGCACACGCCCGCGTCCTCCGGCGCCATGCCGACGCCGTCGTCCGTGACGCGGATATAGTCCCGCCCTCCGGCGCGGAGCTCAAGCACGACGGTGCGCGCTCCGGCGTCCACCGCGTTTTCCAAAAGCTCCTTGACCGCCGAGGCGGGGCGCTCAACGACCTCGCCCGCGGCGATAAGGTCGGCGACGTGCGGCGAAAGGACGTGGATGACCGGCATGATATATGTACCTCCAGAATGGGAATCGATAATATTTCATTCTGATTATAAAGCAAAGCCGTTGCGGAATCCAGAGCAAAATGTTAAAATACTCTATTATCGGAAGAAAAGCCTCCCTTGTGTAAAGGGAGGTGGCACGGCGAAGCCGTGACGGAGGGATTGTCGTTTTCCGAAAGCTACAATCCCCCAGTCAGCCTCCGGCTGACAGCCCCCTTTGCACAAGGGGGCCTTTTTTCAATCAATTATCATAGCGTAAAAGCGCAAAAAATGCAATACCGAGGAAAATTCCCGGGTTGTTCATGCATTTGTCATAACTCCACGCTATAATAAGAAAAAATTTGGAGAGGAGCGGCAGGTATGAACGAAAAACCCACGCGCGATCGATCCGTCGGATTTACCGACGCAAGTTATATACGGCAGGACGACGCGCCGAATATGCCGCGCTGCTACTCTTTTTCGGAAGAAAAATCGTCCGGCACGAAGAAAACGGTCTCGCCGTTGCGCGTTGGCGCGCTGTGTCTTGCCTTTTTCGTGCTCGGCTCGCTGCTCACCACGGCGTTTTCCGATGCGGAAAAACCTGTCGTGAATACCAAAACCGCCGTCCCCACGCCTTCATCGGAGACGGTCCAGACCGGCGGGGATATTTCCGGCGCCGCGGCGATCTCCGCGGCGGTCCATGCCGATACGCCCCCCTCCGCGACGAGCGCGCCCACCGGCGAGCGCCCCTATCTCGGCGTGATCGTTCAGACCGTGAGCTGCGCCGCGGCGGACTATTATAACGGCTCGGACAGCAACGCCATGGTCCCCGGCGTGCAGATCTACGCCGTGGAGGACGGCGGACCGGCGAGCGTCGCGGGGCTTTGCAGCGGCGATATCATCATCCGGCTGAACGGCGCGGACATAGCCACTGCCGCCGATCTCACCGCCGCGGAAAACGGTCTTACGCCGGGCAACAAGACGATCCTCATCGTTTACCGCGCGGGCGAGTACCGCGAGGTGCCGGTCGTGCTCGGCGAGCTGCCCGATGAGGACGGCGAAGAGGACCACGGCTGGTGTGATTTCGATAACGCCTGGTAATCAATTATACAATAAACCCCTAAACCCCTGCGGCAAAACCCTCCTCCCCTGTCGAGGGGAGGCAAGAAAGATTTCGGATAACGGACTTGGCTCCCCAAATCGGGGCGCCGGAACGGCGCAGCCGTGGCTGAGGGGTTCTGACCTCCCCACATTCTGGGGAGGCTTTTTTCTTGCAAACGACACGATAAAGGTGTATTCTCTATACTTATGGACGCCATAATCAAAGCCATAGGAAAAACACCCTCCCTTGCTACCCTCCCCCTGAGGGTCGAGGAGGGCTATTTGCCTGCCCTTTTGACCCAATCGGGCGGCGCGATGCGCGCTCTCGGCGCGGCGATGCTCCGCCGCGAGACCGACCGGCCCATTTTCGTTCTCTGCACCGACGAGACGAACGCCGGAACGCTCGCCGCCGATCTTGAGGCGATGCTCGGCGAGAGCGTTGTGCAGCTCACGGGGCGGGATCTCGCGCTGCGTGATATCGAGGTCGTATCCCGGCAGGAGGAGCAGCGGCGGCTGCGCGCGCTCGACGCGCTCTATGCCGGCGCGCTCGTCGCGGTATGCACCGTTTCCGGCCTTCTGCAGCGCACGCTGCCGCCGGACGCGCTGCACAGCGCAGTGACGCAGATCACTCCCGGTGCGCGCTTTGATCTGAACGCGCTTTCCAAAAAGCTTGTCGAAAGCGGCTACACGCGCGCGGAAACGGTCGAGGGCGTCGGACAGTTCGCCCTGCGCGGCGGCATTCTGGATATTTACTCGCCCCTGAGCGCGCCCGTGCGCGTCGAGTTTTTCGACGATGAGGTCGACGCGATGGGCGAATTCGACCTTGCGACCCAGCGCCGCACGCAGAACGTCAAGACGCTCACCGTCCTGCCCGCAGCCGAGGTGCTGCCCGCGCTTTCTGACGGCGGACGCGAAAAAATGCTTGAGCGTCTCTCCCGCGCCGCGCAGAAGATCGAGAAAAAGGCTGCGGACAGCCCCATCGTAAAAACGCTGCGCGGCGACATCGAGCGCCTTGCAAATGATCTGCCGCTCGGCGGCATGGACCGTTATCTTGCCGCCTGCTACCCCGACGAGGTCTGCGCGCTCGACTACCTTTCCCCCGATACGCTCATCGCCGTCAGCGACGGCATGCGCGTTTTGGAGCGCAGCAAGAACTATCACTGGGAGCTTTCCGAAGACGTGAAGCCCCTGATCGAAGAGGGCGTTTTGTGCGGAGAATTTGCTTCTCTTGCGCTCAGTCAGGAGGCGCTGAGCCACCGCATGAGCGCCTTCCCCGTGCTGCTGCTCGATGCGCTGCCGACCTCGCGCAACCTGCTCGCGCCGCGCGTGCTTCTCAGCATGAACGCGCGCTCGCTGCCGAGCTACGGCGGCAGTCTTGAGACCGCCGCGGGCGATATGGAGCGCTATCTTGGCGCAGGCTGCGGCGTGCTCGTCCTCTGCGGCAATGAAACGCGCGCGAAAAACCTCCAGCGGCTTCTCGAAGAGCGCGGTCTTCGCGCGCAGCTCGACCTGAAAAACACCCGCCTGCCCGTCCCGCACGAGACCGTCATCGGCCTTGGCGCACTGAGCGCCGGCAGCGAATACCCGCAATTAAAGCTCGTTATCCTGACTGAGGGGCAGCTCACTTCTCCCCTTTCCGGCAAGCGCACGCGGGCAAAGCCGAAGAAGGAAACCTCGGCGCGCGCCGCGCTGCGCTCTTACGAGGATCTCTCCCCCGGCGATCTCGTCGTGCATGAGCACCACGGCATCGGCCGCTTTGCGGGCATCGAGCGCATGCGCGTGGACGGCGTGGACAAGGATTATATCAAGATCTGCTACGCGGGCAACGACAGTTTGTACGTTCCCGCGACACAGCTCGACATGGTGTCGAAATACATCGGCGGCCACGGCGAGGACGAGGACGGCCAGCCGCGTGCAAAGCTCAGTAAGCTCGGCGGCACGGACTGGTCGCGCGCCAAGACGAAGGCGCGCGCCGCGGCAAAGGATCTTGCCAAGGGGCTCATCGCGCTCTACGCCGAACGGCAGCGCCGCCCGGGCTTTGCCTTCTCGCCCGACTCCCCGTGGCAGAAGGAGTTTGAAGAGGCCTTCGACTACGAAGAGACCGACGATCAGCTGCGCGCCATCGCCGAGATCAAGGGCGACATGGAGCGCTCAACGCCGATGGACCGTCTGCTCTGCGGCGACGTGGGCTACGGCAAGACCGAGGTCGCGCTGCGCGCCGTGATGAAGTGCATTTTAGACGGCAAGCAGGCGGCGATCTTGGTGCCGACCACGGTGCTCGCCCAGCAGCACTACGCAACGGCGATCAACCGCTTCCGCTCGTTTCCCGTGCGCATCGAGGTGCTCTCGCGCTTCAAAACACCGGCGCAGAAAAAGCAGATCATGCAGGATGCCGCCGCGGGCAAGATCGATCTTTTGATCGGCACGCACTCGCTGCTGCAAAAGAGCCTCCACTTCAAGGACTTGGGCCTTCTCATCATCGACGAGGAGCAGCGCTTCGGCGTGACGCACAAGGAAAAGCTCAAGGAGCTTTCCAAGCAGGTGGACACGCTCACGCTCTCCGCGACGCCCATTCCGCGCACACTGAACATGGCGCTGTCGGGCATCCGCGATATGTCGGTGCTCGAGGAAGCGCCGCAGGACC
>ENA-ORNY01001434-ORNY01001434.1-human-gut-metagenome-genome-assembly--contig:-NODE-1434-length-13721-cov-4.067686_pt1 | contig 13721 bp, 17 predicted proteins | sample MGYA00242122_ERZ509036 | MGnify/ENA primary metagenome ERZ509036 (study PRJEB26280, sample SAMEA2338696) | human gut metagenome | biome: human gut; feature: human-associated habitat; material: faeces... | reverse complement strand
CTCTTATTATCAATATCCATAAATATATTATCACAAACAATATAGATATATTTTTTAAGTATAAAATTAAAATACTTGATATTGCGGTCAAAGAAATTACTAGAATATTAGATATTTTATTTACTAATATGTCTGATTTTATATTATCATCATATTTTTTTCTTATTAATCCTTTTAAAATTCTTCCGCCATCTAATGGATATATTGGGATTAAGTTAAATAGTGCCACTAATATATTTGAATAAATCATAATTTGTTTTAAATCTTGATCCATATGTATAAACAAAAGCCCTATTGATATTAATATGTTTGTTAGTGGACCTGCAAAAGCAATTATTATTTTCTTGGTTTCTATTAATTTTTTATACTCATAGCTCTCAAATGTTACTGCTAGTCCAAATGGCATTATACTTAATTTTTTTGGTTTTAATTTTAAAAGTAATCCTGCAAAAATATGTCCGAAACTCATGAATTAATGCAAAAAACATAATCAATGCATAAAATTCAATTTGTCTTGTTAAAATAAATAAAATTATGAATAAAAAAACTTGTAAATTTATTGTTATTTGCATTAAAAAATCCCCCTAAAAATCTAAAATTAAATCCGGATCCACATACCTATTTTCTTTTCTTATCTCAAAATGCAAATGTGGTCCTGTAACATTCCCTGTTGCTCCAGTTTCTCCTATTTTTTGTCCTTGTTTTATTGTGTCACCTTGATTAACATATATCTTACTGCAATGAGCATATAATGTCATAACATCTCCATTTGCTATTTTTACATGGTTTCCATAGTTGCCTTCTGCTGAAACCTCTTCTACCACTCCGTCCATAGAGGCAATAAAAACTGTACCAGTATTTACTGCAATGTCTATGCCTGTGTGATATTTAGGAACTTTTGGATCTGTTGGGTTTCTTGGTCCGTATCTTGAGGTAATCACTCCCATTAGTGGAACTATTAATGATTTTGTAGCAATTATATCCTTAGCATCTTTTTCCATTTGAGTTAAATTTTCATCTGTATTTGCAACTTCTTCTCCACCAATATTTTCTGCATTATCATTTTGTGTTTCATTAGCATTTTCTTCTGAATTAGTGTTTTCTGTTTGATTGTTTTGTTCTTGATTTTCATCTTTGTTTTCTGCTGGCAATTCTTGATTATTGTTTTCATTATTTTCTTCTTGACTCTTAGCAATAATCCCATTTATGTATTCTTTGGATTTATTATACAGATTTTGAATATTAATATCATAAGAAAGAATTTCTTTTGTTTTGTTAATTACATCTGCTGAAAAAATATATTCTGTATTTTGAATCATATAGAAAATACTATATATTACAACACAAATTATAATTTGTAATATCATCTTTTTTATTATTACAAAATTTGGCCTTGTATTGTCATTACCTATTCTTATAGAATTCCTGTCCAAATTTTGGTTTCTTCTTCTGTAATAAATCTCTTCTGCTCTTCTTATTCTTTCTTCGGGGGTCATGGTTCTTTCCATAAAAAAACACCTCTTCCTTTGTAATATACTTTTGCAATCTCTTGCTTAAATATATTCAAAGGAAGAGGGTTTAGAACATTTGTAAAACAAGTTATTTTATCAAAAAAGTAACTAATAGCATTATTCCTAAAAATATTGCTATTCCTCTTGCTCTTTTATATTTGTTTTCTATTTTTTTATTTATCTTATAATTATGTTTTTTCTCTTTTTCAATGTTTGATAAATAATTGCTAACTATCATTTCTGCTTCATTTACAATGTATTTTCTTGAATCCTGTTTTGTTTTATTTTCACCTTTTTTATTTGTAGCTTTATTTTCTGCCAAATCTAAATTTTTTAATTTCACATTTGGTTTTAATATAACAATAGCTTCTTCAACTATATTTGATGGTAAATTTCTAAGTACAACCATATTTTTCATACTTTCAATGCTCATATTGAAATCCTCCCACAAAAGTGTATATATAAATTTTTTCCACTTTTTATGAGATTATACATTTATTACATTATATATTCCTGTTGAAACACATTCTGCCATATCAATTATTATATTTAAGGGCATGTTTTGGAGTGCATTAAAGTTATTTCTCGAATTCTTAAAGTCTTTACCTACAATTCCCTTTATACTTATATCTCCTATGTATAGTTGTTTTTTATTCATAGAATTCCCTACATTCATTTTATTTTGATTTACAATTATTTTACCTATTCTATTGCTATTGCAGGATAAGGCAGCATCAATTGCTATTACAAAAGAATTCTCATTTTTTAGTTTTCTTATAATTCCTGTTACATTTTGAAAAGAAACAATGTTTTCTATATCTCCAATAACCTCTATGCCTTCTTCATGTATAAAAAAATGCTTTAGTTTACTCCCAACCAATGGTCCAAAGCAGTCCCCAATTACCCTATTTGTTCCGATGCACAAGAAAACAAGTTTTGAGATTTCTGTACCTTGAATTTTTTGTCTTAGATTATTGCTAAAATCACACACAAAGTTGTTATACATTTCTTCTTTAAAAGCCATAAATTACTCCTGATTTATATTTTACAAATTCCAATTTGCTTATCTAATTTTATGTGTAATTATCTTTATTATGACCTGGTACAATAATTATATTTACGTTTTCTATTCTGTTGTATTTTTTTATAATATCTTCTGAAAAACTTGCTACTTCGTTTGAAACTACAATAGTTGTATAGTTTTTGTCTACTAGTTCTCTTATTTTTTCGTCTGTTTTTTCTAAATCATTTATTTTATATACATCCATTCCAAAACTTTCAAATATTTTAAAACTCTTTCTATCACTTGAAGCTTTTAACCACGAAATGCTCATATAAATCACCATATTTATTTTGGCTTTTTTTATTATAATTATTCTTGTTTAGTATCAGTAGCTATCTTTGCTTTTGTCTTTTGCAAATACTTTTTAACAAAAGTTTACCATGTTGCAATATTACTTATATGAATAAATCTTATATCTTCAAATTTGTATAAAGATAAGGAGGTGATGCTAATGATAGAACAAACAATGTTACATATTATTGTATTACTTTTTGCAACTTGGATTATAACTACTATTATAGCATTTGCCTTAATTATAGTTTTGTCTATAATTATTAGCAAATAAAGCAAAATCACATCTCTGCTCGCTATTAGAGATGTGATTTTTATTCACTAACTGATGGCAACCACATTTTTGTGGCTTCCTATTTCTTTTTTATTATACCATAAATTTATCTTTTGTAAATACTTTTTGACAAGTTTTAAATCTCTCTATTCAAGTTTCCATTTGTGTAATCTTGTCCTTCTAGTCTTTCTCCTCTTTTTTGTATATCTATAATTCTTTGGATTTCTTCCCTTGTTTCTTCTAATATATCTATTTTTATTGAGTCTGTTTGTAAGTCTTTATAGCTTATCGATGTTATTTTTGAATTGTATATTAAATTGTTGCAATTTATTCTGTCTGTATATATCGGAAATTCAAATCCCATTCTATCTTTTAAAGTATATCTTCCTTTTTGACACATTGCAGGACAATTCTTTAGTGTCCCTATTGTACAATATTCTGTTGTCATTAATAAAGTTCTTCCATACACTATTGTTTCTTTTTCTATGTTTTCTGTTAATCCCCTTATTGTTTCTTTTTCTGCTTCTGGCGGTACTATATATTTACAAACTCCAAGTCTTTTTAATTCTTCTACTGTAAAATTATTTTCTATGTTCATTGTATAATTTGCAACTAGCTTTTTGCCATTTATTCCAAGCTTTTCTATTTCATATATCTGAGATAAATTTGATATAACTATACCTTCTACTCTTTCTGCTATTTTAGGCAAATTGTTATATAATAATTTTTCATAATTTGATTTTGTTATAGCTGGAAGTAGTATATATGTACTAAATTTTTTAGATATATTTTCTATGCTTTCTTTTAAATCTTCATCTAAAAAGTATTTAAATGGTATATACACATTGTCTACATTTTTTAGACTAGCATAATCAATTTCCTTGCTAATTTTATTTAAACATAATGTAACTTTTACTTCTTCTTTTGGTATAAATTTTTCTTCTTTAACGTCTAATTTTAGATTAACTTGCTCTCTTTTAAATGATTCTAATAGTTTATGTTCTAGCTTTTCTAGTCCTCTTCTTCTTATTTCATTTAAGCTACTTATTGGAACAATTATACTTTCATCCATTTTTATATTAATATTTTCAATTTTAAAAATCGTATTTCCTGTTTTAGATAATTGTTCTTCAATTCTTTTACTAGTTATTCCTGCATTATCTGCTTTTTTTACAACAGAATCGCCTTCTAGCTTTACACTTATATTTGTATCTATATCTTGTAGTTCTAGTTTTATAACTTCATCCTGTTTTAGCTCTATATTGCAATTTACTTTTCTTTTTATATTTTCTTTACCTATTTTTTGATCCATTTCTTGGTTTAGTTTTATAGATACAGTTTTATACACTTTATCTTTTGGCTTTATTTTTCCTTTTATTCTACCTATTGTTACTATATCATTTGTTTTTGCCATTTTTATATTATTATTTTTTTGCATAAGCTCTGAAATTTTACAACTCGAATCTCCTATTGCTATACTGTCTCCTAAATCCAGCTCTTTGCATAATTTTATTTTTACATGTCCCTTATTTGGATTATATGATATTACTTCTCCTAAAAGAGTTCCTATATGGTTTGGTCTTTTGGTATACATCATATTTTTGCCAAGCTTTCCTTTAAGATACCCTGTGCTGAATCCACCTCTATTGAATATTTGCATTAGCATTTCCCTATCTTTTTCATCTACCAAATATTCTTGGTTACTTTCTGCTAAATCAATATATTTTCTATAAATGCTTGTTACTATTCCAACATATTCTTTTGATTTCATTCTGCCTTCTATTTTAAACGACTTTACTCCTGCTTCTATTAATTCTGGTAAAATATCTAATGTACATACATCTTTTGAGCTTAAAAGATATCCTTTTTCTTTCTCTTGTCCATCTTTTAATAATGAATATGGTAGTCTACAAGTTCCTGCACATTTGCCTCTGTTGCCACTTCTTCCACCTATTAAACTACTCATTAGGCATTGTCCTGAATAGCAAATACAAAGCGCACCATGAATAAACACCTCTATTTCTATATTGGTGTTTTTACATATATTTTTTATTTCTTCTATTGAAAGTTCACGAGCAAGCACACATCTTGAATAACCTAGTTTTTCTATCTCTTTTACTCCGTCTAAATTGTATATTGTCATTTGAGTACTGCTATGAACCTCAAGCTTTGGAAATAGTTCCATTATTTTTTTAGCTAGTCCTAAATCCTGTACAATTACTGCATCTATTCCACTATTGTATGCAAATTCTACTAGTTTTAAGGCTTCTTCAAATTCCTTGTTTTTTATTAATATATTTAATGTTAAGTGTGTTTTTACATTGCGAAGTTTTGCATATTTAATTGCCTTTACTAGCTCTTCATCTTCAAAATTTCTACCATTAACTCTTGCATTAAATTTATCTAGTCCAAAATATACTGCATTTGCTCCATTTTGTACTGCTGAAACCAAGCACTCAAAGTCCCCTGCTGGTGATAATAACTCTATATTACTCATTTATTTTGTATCCTACTTCTTCTATTTTTTTCTTTAATACTTCATTATCTATATCCTTCGATAACTCTAAATCTACTCTTCCTGTTTTTAAGTCTACCTCTACATTATTTACTTCTTCTAATGTTAGTAATTCTTTTTTTACCGCATTTGAACAATGTTCACATTGCATTCCTTTTACATATATTGTTTTTGTCATATTTTTCACCTCTTTTTTTATTTTAAATTTTCTTAATGTTAGTGCATTTGTTACAACACATATTGAACTTAAACTCATTGCTAATGCTGCTATCATTGGGTTTAGCAATATTCCAAGTGATTTATATAGTACTCCACATGCAAGTGGAATTCCAATAGTGTTATAGAAAAATGCCCAAAACAAATTCATTTTTATATTTTTTATAACTGCTTTACTTAACCTTAATAAGTATACTACATCTGTCAAATTGCTTTTTATTAGAACAATATCTGCTGATTCTATTGCAATATCTGTTCCCGCGCCAATTGCTATTCCTACGTTTGCTCTTGAAAGTGCTGGTGAATCGTTTATTCCGGTCACCTATCATTCCAACAATTTTGCCTTGTTCTTGTAAACTATGCACTTTACTTTCTTTTTCTTGTGGTAAAACTTCCGAAATAATATTATCTATTCCTACCATTTTTCCAATTGCTTGTGCTGATGTTTTATTATCTCCTGTTAGCATATATGTTTCTATTTTCATATCTTTAAAGCCATTTATTGCTTCTATGCTTGTTTGTTTTACAGTATCTGATATTGCAATAATTCCTAGCAATTTTTCATCATCTGATACAAATATTACTGTTTTAGCTTGTTCATATAATTTTTGATATATACCTTCTGCCTCTGATAGTTTAATATTGTTTTCTTTCATCAAACTTTCATTCCCAGCAAAATAGGTATTGTTATTTATGCTTGCTTTTATTCCTTTTCCTTCAATTGCTTCAAAATTTTGTGCTTCTAAAGCCTCAACTTCTTTTGTTTTTTCTAATATAGCTTTTGCTATTGGGTGTTCAGATTTTGATTCTATTGCTCCTACTATTTTTAGTAGTTCGCCTTCTTGCATATTGTTAAATACAAATATGTCATTTACTTGTGGTTTTCCTACTGTTATTGTTCCTGTTTTATCTAAAACTATTGCATTTATTGAATGCGCAAGCTCTAAGCTTTCTGCTGATTTTATTAATATTCCATTTTCAGCAGCTTTTCCTGTGCCAACCATAATAGAAACAGGCGTAGCAAGTCCTAAAGCACAAGGGCAAGATATTACTAAAACTGAGATTCCAATAGAAAGTGCAAATTCAAATGGATATCCTAATAGTAGCCAAATAATTGTAGCAATTACTGCAATTGTAATTACAATTGGTACAAACACTCCGGCTTACCTTATCTGCTAATCTTCCAATTGGTGCTTTTGAAGCACTTGCCTCTTCTACTAGTTTTATTATTTGTGATATTGTTGTGTCTTCTCCTACTTTTTCTGCTCTAAATTCTATTGCTCCATTTTTGTTAATACTTCCAGAAATTACTTTACTTCCAATTTCTTTTTTTACTGGTATATGTTCTCCTGTAATTGTTGACTCATCTATATATGTTTGACCTTTTACTATTACTCCATCTACTGCAATAGTTTCCCCTGGTTTTACAACAATTATATCTCCTACTTTTACCTGTTCTATTGGTATTTCTATTTCTTTTTGCTCTCTTAAAATTGTAACTTTTTTAGGAGTTAAATCTAATAGTTTATTAATTGCATTTGAAGTTTTATCTTTTGCTTTTGTTTCTAGATATTTTCCAAAAGTTATTAGTGTTAATATCATTCCTGCAGATTCAAAATACAAGTTCATTGCATAACTACTTTCTCCCTGCCATATTTTATATATTGCAAAAATTCCATATACAATTGAAGCAAATGAACCTATTGCAATTAAAGAATCCATATTTGGTGCTCTTTTTATTAATGCTTTAAATCCTGAAGTATAATATTTTCTATTTACATACACTATTGGTGCAACTAATATTAATTGTACAAGGCTAAATAGGACTAAGTTTTTATGGAATATATGTGGTAATGGTAATCCTGCCATGCGTCCCATTGCAACATACATAAGTGGAATTAGAAATACAAATGATATTATAACTCTGTGCTTCATTTTATCTAAGTTGCTTTTATTTTGTACTCCTTTTGTATTTGCATCATATCCTATACTTTGCACTGCTTTTATAATCTCTTGTTCTGTAATTATCTTCTTGTCAAAATCTACTATCATATTGTTATTTATTAAACTAACATTTACACTGTTTACACCATTTTGTTTTGAGACTATTTTTTCTATATGATTGCTACATGCACTGCATGACATGCCAATTACATTAAACTTTACTTTCAACTTTTTCCTCCTGTTTATTTCTATTATTAACTAATTTTATATTTTATATAAGCTAATGTCAATTATTAGCTTACAGTTCACACAAATTTAATAATTCTATTTTATTATATTTGTTTGAAAAGAATTATGATTTATGATATATTTTTATATAAAGAAAGAAGGGCTTTTATGAATCTTGATATTTACTCTCACAATTTAACAATTAATTATTCTGATGTTGATGAAAATAACCAAGTAACTAATAAAGGATTATTGCGTTTATTGCAAGAAGTTGCAGGTATTCACTGTGGGCTTTTAGGTTATGGTGTAAATGACACTCCTAAAACAGGTCTTGCATGGATTCTTTTAAATTGGAAACTTAAAGTTTTTGCTCGTCCAAAAACTAATACTAATCTTTTAATTAAAACTTGGACTAGAAAGAAAACTCCTCTATTTGTATATAGAGATTTTGAAATTTATGATAACGCTTATAATCTTGTTGCAATTGCAAGTTCTAAATGGGTTTTATTTAATGTAAATAATAAATCTATTAGTAGAGTTACAGATGGAGTAAATGAAAAATACATTCAAGTTAATAAAGAAGTTTTCCCTGAAAAATTTGAAGAAAAAATAAAAGAGCCTCTAAACTCTGAATTTGTTTTGGATTACACTGTTCAAAGAAGGGATATTGACACAAATCATCATGTAAATAATTTATATTATTTAGATTATGCTTATGAAGCATTACCTTTAGAAGTATTTAAAAATAACAAATTTTCAAATGTAGAAATTATGTATAAGCATCAAGCTACTCTTGGTGATACTCTTAGTCTTTTCTGTGCTCACACAAGTAATAATGAATATATAATTTCTATTAAAGATAAAATAGATGGCAAATTGCATGCTATTGTAAAGTTATATTAAAACAAAAGAAGTGAACCATATAGAGTTCACTTCTTTTTATTGTTTTTAATAATTTTCTGCTTTAATTTCAAAATATGCTTTTGGATGTGCACATACTGGGCATACCTCTGGCGCTTCTTTTCCAACACATATATGTCCGCAATTTCTACATTTCCAAATCTTATCTCCATCTTTGCTAAATACTAGCCCGTTTTCTAGATTTTCTAGTAATTTTTTATATCTTTCTTCATGTTCTTTTTCTATTTTTGCCACACCTTCAAATAAATCTGCTATGTGGTCAAATCCTTCTTCTCTTGCTTCTTGTGCCATTTTGTCATACATATCCGTCCATTCAAAATTTTCTCCCTCTGCTGCAGCTTTCAAATTTTCTGCTGTTGATGATATTCCATTGTTTAATAATTTAAACCACATTTTTGCATGTTCTTTTTCATTATCTGCTGTTTCTTGGAATATTGCTGCTATTTGTTCATACCCTTCTTTTTTTGCTTTGCTAGCAAAATATGTATATTTATTTCTTGCTTGTGATTCTCCTGCAAAAGCTTGCATTAAATTTTTTTCTGTTTTTGTTCCTTTTAAATCTTCCATTTTACATTCCTCCTAAATTCTATTCTTACAATTTATAAATTATCACATACTAGAATTAAAAGCAAGCAAAATTTTGAATTTTATTCTATTATATCTATTGTATTTTTCTTCTCTAACCCTTCTAAATTATAGTAAGTCTGTGGAACATCTCCTACTATTAATGTTTCTACTAACAATACTTGATTTGAAATTTCTTCATGTATTGTTTTATATGGAGTTAAAATATTTGTATCACATTTTAACTCTAAATATATTCTATACATTGTTTGATTTATTCCTTGTGCTTGAAACTCTGTTTTTAATTCTGTTGTTATATTTCCTGTTGGTATAATTTTTATCTTTACTCCCGGGCCCATACCAGCTAAATACTTATTACCAGTTAATGCCCCAATTGGAATACGTATTTCTTCGTTTTTTAGGTTCTGGAGCTCTTTTTCTATTTCTAAAGCTACATCTGAGGCAATTTTATTTATAACTACCACATCTGTTTTTAATATATTTGTATTATTGGCTTCGTCCTTTACTACTGATACAATGTCTTTATAGTCTATATTGTCTAACGCAACACTACTTCGTGCATTTACTATTTCTGTTGCAATTGTTTTTGCTTTTTGTATGCATAAGCCATCAAATATTGGATCAATTGACTTTAATATACTGTAAAATGTTAATACGCTTATGCATACTATTACGCAAACTGTTAAGATTTTTTTGTTTTTATTATTGTTTTTCGTATAAAATCCTTTTATTTTAGGAATGTTTATTCTTTTACGTGAATAAATACTATCCATTTTTTACACTGCTATTCTTTTCTTTATATATTTTGGTATATATAATTGCTGTCCTATATAAATTTTGTTTTCGTCTTCTATTCCATTTACTCTTGCAATGTCTTCTACTGTACTTCTAAACTTTTTAGCAATTTTCCATAAAGTATCTCCTGGTTTTACAAAATAGATTATCATACTATAAATGTTGTTTTGTCTACATTCTTTAACCTCTAAATCATCAATTATACTTATTTTTTCTGTTTTTGAAATGCCTATATTAAATTGCATTGTTATATTTGCTTCTATGTTTCCATCTGACACAATAACAAAATTATCTTGTTCTACTGTCAAGTCTGTATCTACATTGTTATTTGCTTCTATAAGGTCTGATTGTGCTTCAAAATTAAATGGCAAGTTTATTCTTTTAGCTTCCATACCATTGCTAACTTCATATAAGAACTCTATACTTAATTCTCCACTATACAATATTTTTCCATTCATTACTTTTGTATCGTTTATAATTGGTTTTGTATTTGCACAATATATTTTATTTGAACCTACTTCTGGCATTGAAATTTGCTCTCTTATATTGCAATCTTGTCTGATATTTTGTTTTCCTGCTATTGTTGTTATATTCTTTTTATTAAATTCAACATCCTGTGATATGCTATACATATCTTCTATTAAATTAATTTCTTTACTTTCATACGCAAAGCAACTTAATTCCATTTCCGCTTCCACATAAATTGAATGAGTTTCCCCATTGTTTGGCTTTATTATTAAATTTTTTAATTTGTAATCAACATCACAAATATTATTATCATTTATATTTTCTATATCTATAAATCCCATTATAGGTATTTTTGTACTAACATTATTTATCCTATTGTCCTCTGTTAAATACATTATCCAAATTTCTGCCTCCGCCTTTGCCAATACTTTATTATAACTTAACTTAACTTCTTTATTAACTATTTTTAAACTTGCATTCATTATTTCTGCTAAATCGTCTACACTGTCTACTGAAAGTGTATCTTTTGCATATACTCTTGTATTTCCTTCTCCTACCAATGAACTAATGCATTTATTGTTACTTAATGTTTGCATATCATCAAAATTTGTTATGCCAGTAATAATATCTGTTTGCTCATTAGAGTATAGTTTTGCTTCTACATCCAAACTTGCTTTTATACTTATTTTCCTTTCGTTTATAATTCTGCAATCAATATTTTTAACTGAAACACTTTCGTTTAAAATCATATCTGGTCTACAATTATCAATATCGATTATTTGAGTAAAGTCTAATACTGTATTTAGACTTCTAATATTGCCGTTTTCACTGTCTGCTAGGTATATAATATATGTATTTACACTACCATCTATTCTTATCTTTCCATCCATTACTTCTTTTTTATATACGCATGCTATTCCATTTGCACTTATTATATTTAAGACATCTGGTTTAACATCATTTACAATAACATCTCCCTCTACAAATGTTTCTGCTCTCTTTTGTCCAATTATTTGGTTTATACATACATTCTCTTTTTCTGTTTCTACTGGCATATAAAATCCCTCCTTAAAAGTTTAATAATATATATTATATTAAGAAGGACAAAAAAAATTCCTAATAAATTAGGAATTTTTTCACGGCTGTCGAAATCTTTGATTTCTCTAATAGCCAATTATCTTACTTTTGTATTGGTGGAATTAAAGGACAATATCCTTCTCCATCAAAAACAGAAACCTCTAAATCTCTTGTAAGTATGTCTGTATATCTGTAACTTACATTCGTGTCATGTTCTTCATACTTTACCACAAAAATGTTAGGGTATGTTTCTTTAATAACAGCTTCCTCTTCAAAAGGTTTGTTTCTCCCAAGTGATCCTTTAACAATTATCTTTTGTCCAATTTTTTCTCCTATTTCTTCTTTTAATGAAGAAATATCATTTTTGTAGATCATATAATCACGCACCTTCACTATTTTGGTTAGCGTTATTATATCATCGGGTATGAAAAATGTCAAAAAAGAATGGAGTTTGTTTATCTTTTGTAATTGTTGGTACTGTAAGTGTTTTCGTGCTTTGGTTTTGCTTTATTACATTTATGTTACATTATTGTTACATTGCTATTACTAACCTATAATTTTCTTTTTTCCACTGGCTCCAACGCCACTTACTCCTTTTACACCTTCTTTTATTTCTCTTGAAATTTCATTGCTTGTAACAAATCTACATTCATCTGCAATAGCTATTTTTTCTGCTACAATTAATGGATCAACGAAATCTATTAAAATCCTTCCCGGTGATGATGCAAAGTCTGCTCCAGATGCTATTATTGCTTCGTAAAAGCTTTGACACGCGCCTGCAAATATTACAAGTTTATCTGAAGAAGATCCCCATCTTCTTGCTTCTTTTACTGTATTTATAAAATGCCTCGAATTTCTATAATTATATATATTATTGTAATTAGTTCCTTTTTTTAGCATTGCATCATGCCCTGTAACTATTAATATATCTGGATTATATTTTTTTAAAAGTGGTACTACAATACTTGCTTGCCTATTTTCTGGTACATTTTTTACTATCGCATTTAAACCTGCTTTATTATAGTATTTTGCGGATTTATCACTATATCTTCTGTCACCATCTAGATGCAATATTTTGCCTAAATATATTTTTTGCCTAGTAAAGTTTTTTTCATTGCTTTCATAGATTTTATTTTTTTTATTCTTTCTTCTAAAAAACTATCATATTTTTTTATGCTGTTTATTATTTCATCTTTCCCTATTATTTCTAAATCTTCAATTGGGCTGTCTGCCTCAATTCTAATATTTAATCCTTTTAATATTGCAAATTTATGATTTCTAGTAGTAGTCAAAATTTGATTTACTATAAAATATATATCTTTTCCATATGATTTTCTTCCTACTATATCTCCTTTTTTTATATTCACATTTATCACCTCAAAAAATATTTTGGCTAGTATATCTTATGTCGCTTTTTAGCGAAATGTGCGTTATTTTTATTTTTTTAACTATTGTTTTTTACCATTTTTAATGTTATACTGTGAATGGTTGTAAAGCCCAACCAATTTAATTTATTAGAGACTTTTACCCTTCTTTTTAGATAGGATCATTTGTGTCAAAATAATTAAATTAGAATTTCTAAGAAGGAGGTATTATACAATGGCAGACAAAACATTAACATGCAAAGACTGTGGTGCTGAATTTGTTTTCACAGAAGGTGAACAAGCTTTTTATGCAGAAAAAGGATTTGAAAATGATCCTGTAAGATGCCCAGAATGTAGAAAAGCAAGAAAACAACAAAGAAGAAATAATTTCTAGTAAGCACAAGAAAAGTGGCTTTGCCACGCTTTTCTTCTCGCCGATTTGAGTTTCCGAATGAAATGAGGAAATCTC
>ENA-ORNY01001433-ORNY01001433.1-human-gut-metagenome-genome-assembly--contig:-NODE-1433-length-13742-cov-3.381676_pt1 | contig 13742 bp, 9 predicted proteins | sample MGYA00242122_ERZ509036 | MGnify/ENA primary metagenome ERZ509036 (study PRJEB26280, sample SAMEA2338696) | human gut metagenome | biome: human gut; feature: human-associated habitat; material: faeces... | reverse complement strand
TCGGCTGAAATTTGGAATGTAAAATGAATTTATCCATCGCTCACACCTCTTTCCGCTTTTTAATTTATCACGAAACGTAATTTTCTTTATTTTGTTTTTTCGTAATTTTCAAATAAAATCCCGCGAACACTTTCGTTTCTCACGGGTCAGCCCCTATATTATATCACACTTATTATAAAAAATAAAGGGGGTAAAGCACTATTTTACAAAATAATCGTATGATTTTTTTCAAAAAGCGGTGTAATAAAATTCCTAAGAGGAAAAAATCCGCGTTTTGTCCGCAAAACATTTCAACGTACAAATTTTTATCACGCACGCGTGTGTGCGCGTATGCAGAAAAACTTCGTCCAAAAATATACCTCCGAAAAACGATTTTACATGGATTTGACAAAACAAGGCTTTTGTACTTTACGTTCGAGGGGTATACTATGAGCGTACAAAGGAAAAAGTACAAAAGAAAGATTCCGATAACGGAAAAAGGAGAATGTTACATTATGAAAAAGTTTGTAAGCGTTATGCTCGCGGCACTTCTTGCGCTGGCACTTCTTGCGGGATGCGGAAGTAAAGACGCAACCACGACGACCCGGAACGGTACGACCGCGGCAGACGGAAACAAAGAAGTAAGCGGAACGGTTTCGACCGACGGCTCCACCTCAATGGAAAACGTAATCGGCGCACTCGGCGAAGCGTTTATGCAGAACAACAAGAACGCAAAGTTCACTTATAACCCCACCGGCTCAGGCTCCGGCATAAAGGCCGTGCTTGAAGGCCGCTGCGACATCGGCCTTTCCAGCAGGAGCCTGAAGGACGACGAGAAGGCCGAAGGGCTGAAGGAGACCGTGCTTGCATATGACGGCATTGCCATAATAGTAAACCCGGAAAACCCTGTAAACAATCTTGACCTTGAAACCATTGCCAAGCTTTATACCGGCGAAATCACCAACTGGAAGGACGTTGGCGGTAATGATGCCGAAGTGGTGCTCATAGGCCGCGAGGCGGGCAGCGGCACAAGGGACGGCTTTGAATCCATCACCGGCACTGCCGACAAGTGCCGGTATCGCCAGGAGCTGACCTCCACCGGCGACGTTATAACCACCGTATCCCAGAACCCCAACGCCATCGGCTACGCTTCCCTTGCCTCTCTGAAGGACAGCGTTAAGGCCCTGACCGTTGGCGGAGTGGCTCCTACCGAGGAAACCGTTAAGGATGGCAGCTACGTTGTACAGCGCCCGTTCGTGCTGGTAACTAAGGACGGTGCGGCCCTCAGCGAAACCGCGCAGAAGTTCTTCGACTACGCCACCAGCGCCGATGCGGCGGGCATAATCGCCAAGGCCGGTGCGGTTGCCGCGAACTGAGCGTGAACAATACAAACCTTAATGATCGGGCGACCGAAGGGCCGCCCGACAGCCACGTTAATAAGAAAGGAGCAGGCATGAAGCAGAATAAGAAGCATACAGCAAAGCCGATAGAAGCCATTGTGCACGGAATATTCCTTGTGGCGGGACTTATAACCGTGGGCTGCGTGCTGCTGATAACGGTTTATCTTATAATATCCGGCCTGCCCGCAATAAAAGAAATAGGCCTTATACCGTTCCTGTTCGGCAAGGTGTGGGCATCCACGGCAAAGACCACCGAGCCTTCCTTCGGCATACTGCCGTTTATACTGACCAGCGTATACGGCACATGCGGCGCAATAGTGCTGGGCGTGCCGGTAGGCTTTATGGCAAGCGTGTATATTGCCAAGCTTGCGCCGAAGAAGCTGAAAGCCGTAATGCAGTCGGCAGTGAGCCTGCTTGCGGGCATACCAAGCGTTGTATACGGCCTTGTGGGCATGCTGGTGCTTGTGCCGGGGATAAGGAAGCTGTTTAACGTGCCGGACGGCGCAAGCCTGCTGGCGGCGATAATAGTGCTGGCAATAATGATACTGCCTTCAATAATAAAGGTGTCTGTAACTGCACTTGAGGCCGTGCCGAAGGAATACGAGGATGCATCGCTCGCTCTTGGTGCAACCGAGGTGGAAACATATTTCAAGGTATCCGTCCCCGCGGCGCGCAGCGGCATTGCTGCGGCGGTGGTGCTGGGCGTTGGCCGCGCGATAGGCGAGGCAATGGCGGTTATGATGGTTTCGGGCAACGTGGCGAATATGCCCGGGCTTTTTGAAAGCGTAAGATTTCTTACCACAGCCGTTGCAAGCGAAATGTCCTATTCCGGCGGACTTCAGCGGCAGGCGCTGTTCTCCATAGCGTTGGTGCTGTTCGTGTTCATAATGCTTATAAACGCGGCGCTCAATTTCTTCCTGAAGCGGGACAAGGAGGCGTAAATATATGAATAAAAAGCTTTCGTTTGGCCGCAGGGCATATATATACGGCATGAAGGCGCTGATGTATGCGTCCATAGCCGCCATAGGCGCGCTGGTACTGTTTTTGATAGGGTATGTGCTTTACCGGGGCATACCGAACATAACATGGAAGTTTTTGACCACGGCGCCAAGCATACTGAACGACACGATAGGCATTTGGCCCGATATACTCAACAGCATTTACGTTGTGATAGCAACCATAATAATCGTGCTTCCGCTTGGCGTATGCGCGGCAGTATATCTTAGCGAATATGCATCGAACAAAAAGCTTGTACGCGTTATAGAATACGCTGCGGAAACGCTTTCCGGCATACCGAGCATTATATACGGCCTTGTGGGCATGCTGTTCTTCTGTGAATTTTTGAAGATGCAAACCTCGCTTATGGCGGGCGCGCTCACGCTTGTTATAATGAACCTGCCTACGGTAATGCGCACAACGCAGGAAAGCCTTAAAACCGTGCCGCAGAGCTACCGCGAAGGCGCGTTCGGCCTTGGCGCGGGCAAATGGAGGGTAATACGCACGGTGGTGCTGCCGGGCTGCGTAGACGGCGTTATAACCGGCTGCATACTGTCGGTCGGCCGAATACTCGGCGAATCGGCGGCGCTGCTTTTCACGGCCGGCATAGCGCACGCGGTGAACGGCTTCTTCATGGGGCTTAAAAGCTCCGGCGCAACGCTTACGGTTGCGCTGTATATATACGCAAAGGAACGCGGCGAATTCGGCGTTGCGTTTGCGATAGCGGCAATACTTATGCTGCTGACGCTTATAATAAATCTGAGCGCGGAAGCGGCTGCAAGAAGCTTTAAGAACAAAAGGCGGATATAGATACTATGCGCATGGAAGGGAGAGAGAATATGGAAGCCAATGAAAAGAGCATTTTGAGCGTGAAAGAGCTTTGCCTGTGGTACGGCAACCATCAGGCGCTGAAAAATATAAACATAGATATACCTAAAAACAGCATAACGGCGCTGATAGGCCCGTCCGGCTGCGGCAAGTCCACGTTCCTTAAAACACTTGATCGCATGAACGATCTGATACCGGACGTTAAGATAACGGGCAGCGTTGAATACAAAGGGGAGGATATATTCGCGCCGGGCGTGGACGTGAGCGAGCTGAGACGGCAGATAGGCATGGTGTTCCAGAAGCCGAATCCGTTCCCCATGAGCATATATGACAACATTGCCTATGGCCCGCGTACCCACGGTATAAGGAACAGGGCCAAGCTGGACGACATTGTTGAAAAGTCCCTGCGCGGCGCGGCAATATGGGACGAGGTAAAGGACAGGTTGAGAAAGAATGCGCTTGGCCTTTCCGGCGGGCAGCAGCAGCGCCTTTGCATAGCGCGTGCGCTGGCGGTGGAGCCGGATGTGCTGCTGATGGACGAGCCCACGAGCGCGCTGGACCCCATATCAACATCAAAAATAGAAGAACTGGCCATGCAGCTGAAGGAGCAATACACAATAGTCATTGTTACACACAACATGCAGCAGGCGGTAAGGATATCGGACAACACGGCGTTTTTCCTGCTGGGCGAGCTTGTTGAATACGGCAAGACGGAGGAGATGTTCTCCCAGCCCACGGATAAGCGCACAGAGGATTACATTACAGGGAGGTTCGGATAATGAGAAGCCGGTTTGACAATCAGCTTGCGGAGCTGAACAGGGAACTGATAGAGATGGGCGCAATGTGCGAGGAATCCATAGGCATGGCGCTGAAGGCGCTTATGGAAGGCGACAAGGCGCTTGCGAAAAAGGTTGCCGGGCTTGACGTGGCGATAGACCAGAAGGAGCGCAGCATAGAATCCATGTGCCTGAAGCTTTTGCTTCAGCAGCAGCCCGTTGCGCGCGATTTAAGGCAGATATCCGCCGCGCTGAAGATGATAACCGATATGGAGCGCATAGGCGACCAGGCGGAGGATATTGCGGAGATAATAACCTATCTCAGCGACAGGAGCGCCGCCAACGAGCAGCTTATGCGCGAAATGGCGAACGCGGCAATAAAAATGGTCACGGATAGTGTGGACGCATATGTAAAACATGATACAATAATGGCGGAGAAGGTCATTGCCGCGGACGATGTTGTTGACGCATATTTCGACAGGGTGAAGCATCAGCTCATCGAAAGAATAGCGGCCGACCCGACGGACGGCGAATATGCGCTGGATTTATTGATGATAGCCAAGTATTTTGAGCGCATTGCCGACCATGCGGTGAACATTGCCGAATGGGTAATATTCTCCGTAACGGGAGTGCATAAGGAGGACTAAACAGCATGATATGGTGCGTGGAGGACGACGCAAGCATTCGGGACATAGAGGTATATGCGCTGAGCTCAGCGGGCTTTGCGGCAAGGGGCTTTGAGGACGGCAGCAGCTTTTATGCCGCCATAACGGGCGAAAAGGATAAGCCGCAGCTTATAGTGCTGGACGTTATGCTGCCTGGCATTGACGGAATAGAGCTGCTAAAGCGCATACGGGTCAACGCCGCGCTGAAGCAGATACCCATAGTCATGGCCACGGCCAAGGGCAGCGAATACGACAAGATACAAGGGCTTGACCTTGGCGCGGATTATTATCTGACCAAGCCCTTCGGCGTGATGGAGCTTATATCCTGCGTGAAGGCCGTGCTCAGGCGATGCGGCGCGGAGGATGAAAAAAGCACGCTCAACGCCTGCGGCATAAGCATGAACACACTTGAGCATACCGTGAGCGCAGACGGGGAGCGAATAACGCTGACATACAAGGAATATGAGCTGCTGAAGCTGTTCCTTTCCCATATGGGCACGGCGTTCACAAGGGAGCAGCTTATGGAACGGGTTTGGGGAACGGACTACATGGGCGAAACGCGCACCATAGATATGCATATACGCACGCTGCGCCAAAAGCTTGGCAAATGCGGCGAAAGCATCAAAACCGTAAGAAACGTTGGCTACCGGATGGAGGAAGGGCAATGACGAAAAGAATATTCAGGGCTATAATGCTTGTTGCGGGCATAATACTGCTTGCAAGCCTGCTGATAATAATGGACTGCTTATACGAATACTTTGCAAGCCTGCAGGAAAGCGAGCTGAAGGATCAGCTGAGCCTTGCGGCGGCGGGCGTTGAGCAGGGCGGGGAGGATTACCTTGCCCGCGTGAAGAGCGAAAGATACAGGCTGACATGGATAGCGCCCGACGGCACGGTGAAATACGACAGCGGAAGCGACAAAAGCACGCTGGACAACCACGCCGCGCGCGAGGAGGTGCGGCAGGCCATGGCGGACGGTGAGGGCCAAAGCACGCGCTATTCGGCAACGCTTATGCAAAAGACTATGTATTACGCAAAGCGGATTGACGACGGCAGCGTAATAAGAATATCCGTAAGCCGGGCTACCATTGCAACGCTGGCACTGGGTATGCTGAGGCCCGTTGTTATAATAGTGCTGGCGGCGCTTGTACTGGCGATAGTTATGGCGAACAGGCTGGCGCAAAGGATAGTCGCGCCGCTGAACGCGCTGGACCTTGACCATCCGCTGGACAACGACGCATACGAGGAGATAGCTCCGCTGCTGAGCCGCATAAACCGCCAGCATACGCAGATAGACGCGCAGATGCGCGCGCTGGACAAGAAGAAGGACGAGTTCAACGCCATAACCCGCAGCATGAACGAAGGGCTTGTGCTGCTGGATGAAAAGGGGAGCATAATAAGCATGAACCCTGCGGCAAGGCAGCTATTCAACGCGGAAGAAAACTGCGCGGGCCACGATTTTATTACGGTGGACAGGAACCCCAAGCTGAGCGAGGCCATACACGCCGCATACGATGGCGGCTGCGGCGAGCCGCGGCGGCAAGGTATATCAGCTTGACGTGAGCCGCATAGAATCCGACGGAAAGACAATAGGCGCGGTAATACTCAGCTTTGACATAACCGAAAAGCAGAATGCGGACGCAATGCGCCGCGAGTTCACGGCAAACGTTTCGCACGAGCTGAAAACGCCGCTACAGGGCATTATAGGCAGCGCGGAGCTGATAGAAAACGGCATGGTGAAGGCGGAGGACATGCCCCGCTTTGTGGGCCACATTCGGCAGGAGGCGCAGCGGCTGGTTACGCTGATAGGCGACATAATAAGGCTTTCGCGGCTGGACGAAGGCTGCGATATGCCTACGGAGCGCGTTGACATGAAGGCGGTTGCGGCGGAGGCTGCAAACGATCTGCGCACGGAGGCGGACGAAAGGCACATAGGCGTTGAGGTGCGGGGTGAAAGCGTCTGCATAACCGGCGTAAGACGGCTATTATATGAAATTATTTACAACCTGTGCGACAATGCCGTTAAATACAACCGCGCGGGCGGCAGCGTAAGCATAACCGTGGGCGAAAAGGACGGCCTTGCAACCGTTACCGTTGCGGATACGGGCATCGGCATACCCGAAGAGCATCAGGCCCGCGTGTTTGAACGGTTCTACCGCGCGGATAAGTCCCACTCCAAGGAGAGCGGCGGCACGGGGCTTGGCCTATCCATAGTCAAGCACGCGGTAATGTATCACCACGGCAGCATAAGGCTTGAATCCGTCCCGAACGTGGGCACGACAGTAACCGTTTCGCTGCCCGCGTAAAGCGGGTTTTTATATGCAAAGAGTCTCCCGTGCGCGGGCGACTCTTTTTTAACAAAAAATTCACCGTTTTTCGTTTCCTCTCTTGCTTTTTCTTTCGTTAAGGGACACAATATATTCCGTGTAATACTAAAATTATGCGGTATGGACCGACATTTTTTAGGAGGAAGGAAACATATGAGAAATCAAGTGTTCAAGAAGCTGTTTTCCGTGCTGCTTGCGCTGATAATGGTGGCAGGTCTGCTGCCCGCGTCAGTGCTGGCGGAGGGGGAAGGCAATGCGGATTCTACGCCCGCGCCTACGGAAGCAGTGCAACCGACGGAATCGGCTGAACCCACCACGCCGACCGAGACGGAGACTCCCGAAGTCACCGAAATTCCCGAGCCTACGCCCGAGAACCCCGCGGCCACGGTAGAGCCCACGCAGGGCGAGCCCACTGCCGAGCCCACGGATGAGGGGATTATGCCGGCGAACGTGATGCCCGTGCAGGCGAATGTTGAACTTCAATATCGTATAGTACATTTGGACTGCGGTCGCAAGTATTTCAGCAAAGACTGGATTATCGCGCTGATGTATGAAGCGAAGGCAGCCGGATATAATCAGGTTCAGCTTGCGTTCGGAAATAAAGGTCTGCGCTTCCTACTTAATGATATGTCTGTGACTGTTGATGGCACGGCATATGACGCTAAAAGTGCAATTCAGGAAGGCAACAAGGCATATTACAATGCGGGCGAAAAGAATGAGCTGACCGAAGCCGAAATGGACGAGATTTTCGCGGCTGCTGATAAAATCGGCATTGAAATCGTTCCTCTTTTCAATACGCCTTTCCATATGGAAGCCGTTATTACGGCAATGGGCCGGCTTGGTATTACAAAAGCATATTACGGCAGCAATGCAGCTTGCTTGAACCTTAGCAACGATTATGCTACTGCATTCGTAAAGGCGCTTATGCAGAAGTATATTACCTATTTCCGAGGTAAAGGCTGCAAATACTTCAACTTCGGCGCAGATGAATATGTCGGCGGATGGAATGATACTTTCTACAACTATGCCAACGATGTTGCAAAGATGATTTCCGAAGCTGGTATGACTGCACGGGCATTTAACGATAGTTTTAGATATAATAGTAACACTTATATATCTAATGAATATCTGAAAGATGTTTGTTACTGGTATACTGGGTACAGTGGAAACCTGTATTCCGGCGCAAAGACCATAGCAGATAGCGGCTACAATCTAATTAACACTAATAAAGATTATTACTATGTGTTGGATTCCAGCAAGAGTAGCGAGTATAAACTCTCTTCCGGAAACTATAATAACGGAAATAACTCCTGGGAAAACTACGCTGGAGGATTTAGCAATACCACATATAATAATTGGAATACCGCAGTAGGCAATGGTAATTATACAGCTACACCTGCGGGTTCTATGTTCTGTATTTGGTGTGATGAGCCTGGGCAGGGAACTGAAACCGAAGTTGCGCAGCAGATTCGCATGATACTGCGCGTTATTGGCGCGCGCATGAAGAATAGCGACATCTATTCCGCTTCTGATGTGCTTGTTGAGGGCGGGTTTAAGGCTGATGGAACAATAAATGTTCCCACCAACAACAAAACCGTAGTCAACGATAACGACACCGTTCGCGTAACCGGCCCCAACCTTGCGAAGTTGACTGCGCCCGAGCATACGGGTGTAATAGCCGGTATTAAGGCTGTTGACGGCAGAATAAAGGCCTATGATGTGACCCCTTCGACCGCGGATTCTAATTATACCGAAAAGGCCGAGGTTTGCATAAAGATACCCGCAGAATGGGATATCAGCAAGGTTATCGCGTTCATCGTGGAAAGCGATGGCGCTGTTAAGGATATCAACGGCACGGCGACCGATGATGGCTGGTATGTGTTTACCGCGCCGCACTTCTCCGTAATGGGCATATATGAGAAGGCCGCAACAACAGAGGTTGGCGGAACGATAGAAATCACGAAGGGGAGCACCGGAGTTATAACTGTCCCGGGCGATGTGACCAATAGTGTTGGCGAGATTGCGGATAAAACTGTTGCAGAGAAGGTAGAAGTTAAACCAGTTCAGCAGACCGGGGAAACGATAAGCTATAGTGCAACGGCGTCCACTGATGCTGGAGTTAATGGTAATTATGTTGTTTCAAATCTAATTGACGGGGAATTGAACACAAAATATTACTCTGGCGGCTCACAAAAGGTTGGACAGCATGTGCAGATAGATATTGGCGCAGCTATTCAGTTTGATACGGTGCTTGTATCTACTCCGAGTGATATGAGTAATCAGCCGAACGACTATTGTACTAATGCGAACGTAATGGTGTCAGTCGATGGCGAAAATTGGACAACGCTCGGACAGTATACTGGTAGCAGCAACAACAAAACGCAGACGTATACCAATACGCTTGAAAAAGTACGGTATATTCGTGTTCAGATTACCACAGCTAAGAATAACTGGTGGCAGCTTGCCGAAATACAGTGGGGCAGCTATAAGGACGGCACGTTTAACCGCATGGCAGCAAGCGGCAGCGTGACAACCGAAGGTAAGACCGAAACACAAGTAACCATTAAGGGCCTTAAGGAAGGCACAACTACGGTGACAATTGACGGAGTGGTGTATACCATAGAGGTTAAGGCCGCTGAGCTTGAGAATGTGGTACTGCCCATCAACCTGTGGATAACTAACACGGGCGTTGTGCCGGACGGATGGGGAAATGGTAACCCTGAGGAGTTTACGTATAGCGATACTGCGGGCAACAGGCGCAGTATATATACTCTTAAAGCATCGTACTCCAAGGTGAACAGCCCTAACGGAATAAGCTTGAGCAGCATATTACCTAAAGTAACCGGTACAGCAAAAAGCTGGGACGGCAATACATACAATGTAACTTACTGGAAGAGCGCATACCATACGGCAGAAAACAGGCAGTCTACCGATGGCTGGACGAATTATTCCCACAAAGGAACCAAATTTGAATATATCAGGTTCTATGAGGGCAGTTGGGCTTATTCCGTAGATGGCATTACATGGGTAAATATTGAAAATGTCGGCGCAGGAGCAACCGACACAGATAAGAATCAAGTATGTATATGGTATCGCCAGGTGACCACGGTTACAAGCGAGGTTACTACGGAAATAGTTGACTGGGGCCCGATAAAATATGGTGCGAATCAATGTCTGCTTGATTTCGCGGTAAAATACGACGGTACTTCAAATAGAATACCGAATAGTTTCCCCGTAACGGATAAGACAATTGGGTTCGACATTGCGCCTACTGGCAATGAAACTTACTACGGTACTGATAACGGGGTTTCTTATCGTACTGTTTACGGTATTGCCGGTGTAGAAACCGCGGCATATGAGGTTTACATGATAACCCTCACTCCGAGCGCGAATGAACCTTCATCGTCAATCAGCGATTATAATAAATATGAATATAAAGGCACGGAAAAAATAGCGTGGGCCAAGACTGAGGCCGATGCCAACAGCACCGAGCTGTACAAAATGCCCAATGTGGAATACGGTGGCGAGCCGTTCCTCAAATCCGTTAAGATATATCAGAAGCAAGGCTTGCTGGTAACGTATTATCTGCGCGCCAAGCAAACCCTTGATAGCTTGACGGTGCATTACGCAATACAAGGCAGCGAAACGGCGTTCTATGAATACAACATAGCCGTTAACCGAGGCACAACCTTTAATTCCGAAATAGCTCTTGATCCCAACCAGGATCCTAATGTTGGCGGGCCGCTGCTTTACGGAAAGGTGACAAACAGCAACAACGAAACGATAACCGTATCCTCGGAACTTGCCACGCTGCAGGGTCTTGAACCGCAGTATCGCTATTCCAAGTACGAAATTGTTGACTTTAGAAAAGATGATAAGAATGTATGGATATACTATACGTTCACACGCGAGCACACGTATGTTATCGATTTCGGCCTGCCGCTGAAGATTAAGTTTAGCGACTTTGGCGTAACGGATGATGCAGCCATAGATACAGTGTCTCTTTGGAAAGAACAGATAGTACACGAAAACAAAGGACTGTATGGCACGGCCAAGGTTATTACGGGAAGCACGGAGGGTAAGTACGTCCTGTACACACTGGATAAGCCGCTTGACAAGAACATAACCATACCGCTGTATGTAAAGTTTAGTCAAAAAGGGGATAATGACAAACCGCAGCTGTTCACCGCTAACATCATCCCCGCCACGAGCGTCTACTACGAGGACAGCTTTGCGAAGTTTACCAACGGCAGCTATAACGGCGGCGCGATAGCATGGGAGGATGCTGGCACTAAGCCGCAGGAGACCCCCACGCAAGCCCTCGAAGCGCTTGGCAATAAGACGAACGTCTACGGCTACGACCCTGCGTATCAGAATAGCACCATGTTCTCCATGGGCAGCGCGCAGAAGGTGACCGTGACCAGCACCATGGCAACGACTGGCGTAGTCTGGCCGACGGCGCAGTTTACCTTCAAGGGCACCGGGTTTGATATCATCAGCTTGACGGATAATACGTCGGGTGCGATATTTGTGGATGTGGTCAATGCTAAGACTGGCGTAAAGGCAAAGAGTCTGTTCGTAAATAACTATTACGGTTATAAATATAACGAGGCAACCCAGACGTGGGAGACCGTGCAAACAGGAAACAATGCATTGTACCAGATACCGGTAATAGCGGTACGCGATCTTGGATACGATGAGTACAATGTCGTTATAAGTGTTGCGTACAATACGTTCTTTGACAAGACTACAAAGCAAGAGTACAGCTTCTGGCTTGACGCCGTGCGCGTGTACGACCCGATGGGCGAGAGCGTGAATACGGGAGAAACTTATAAACCGGACGGTGAAGCCTATCCGCAGTACATCAAGCTGCGCAGTGAGTTGAAGAAGCTTAACGGCGATGGAACTGCATCTTCTGGTGCACTGTTCATCGATGGTAAGGAGAACGCTAATATAAGCGAATATGCCAACTATGGCCCGAACAACGAGGTGTATCTTGCCAAAGGTCAGGCGATAACGTTTAAGCTTGTGGGCGAAAATTTGAGCAAGATTGCTACCGTGCAGATTGGCGCGAAGTCGCCTAACAGCAGTGCAGAAAAGACTGCAACGATGAAGGTTGGGGCTGATGTCAAGCAAGAGATATTAGGAACCGCGACAGAAATGTATTATGATATTTCGGCGGTAAAGGACGGAAGGATTGTAACCATAACCAATACCGGAGAGGCAATACTCTCGCTGACCAACCTGAAGATAACCTACACAGAGGGAAATCAGACAGTTTCGTTGGGTGAGGTGAGTGCAGAGCAGCAGACCCAAGCCGTGCAGATGGTTCGTGCGCTGTTTGCGCCCGCGCCGGTAGAGCCGGAGCCCGAGCCGGAGCCTGAAAAGACATTTGAGCCGGAGCGGTTCGAGGCAAGCTGGAGCAGGAATGTTATGCAGGGCAGGAAGGCCACGCTTACCGTTAAGACCTCCGAGGACGTGGAAGCCATTACCGTGGACGGCCAGACCATAAGGAGCTACCGCACCCGTACCGAGCGCGTGGGCTTCGGCCGCCGCGCGAAGCGCATAACGTACAGGGAGTTCACTTACAGCATGGTGGCTCAGGAATCCGCTGACTTCAGCGTGACCGCCATCAATGCGGAAGGCACCGAGAGCGAAGCCATAACCGCGCGGCTTACCGTTAAAACCCGTCCCAACAGCTTGCGCGATATGTGGGATTGGTTCAAGGGTTGGTTTTAATGAAAGGGGTGAAAAACATGAAAAAACAATATGTTAAGCCCGAATTATACTTCGAGAACTTTGAGTTGAGTACGAGCATAGCGGCATGTACCTATCCCACGCATACACCTTCGGGTGGAACATGTAGCGTTGATGCTGGTAATGGACTTAAAGCATTTACTTCGGATATGGGGGAATGTAATTATCATCCACAAGATGGTGAATCAGGTTGCTATCATCAGCCAACAGAAGCAACTAAGCTCTTCAATTCCTAATCAACCAGACACGAGTACAAGTGCCCTGCCCGCATAGGGCGGGGCGCTTTTTGACGGAAAGGAGTATGCCATGAAAAAAACTGCAATTATACTGCTTGCGCTTGCGCTGGCGGCGCTTATGCTTGCGGGCTGCACGGGCGGCGGGGACGACCTGAGCGACGCGGTGGAGATACCGCCCGAAACCACGCCCGCGGCAGACGGCAGCGGCGGCGATATGCAAAACGATAACGCTGCGCAAAACGGCGGCAGCAGCGGCAATACCGCCGAATACGGGCTGGAAATAAAGGGCATAAGCAAATACGCGGGGCTGTTTGTTGAGGACGGCACGGACGAAACCGTGTCCGACGTATGCGCCGTAACGGTGCGCAACAATGCGGAAAAAACGGTGCAGTATGCGCATTTGACCGTTACCATAGGCGAAACGGCATATGAGTTTGACGTAACCACCCTGCCGCCCGATGCGGAGGTTCAGCTCCTTGAGCTTACCCGCCGGCCCATGCCCGAAAGCACGGATGGCTACACGGCCTTGGTAACTATGTATGCCGCGTTCGATGCCGAACCGGGCATGAATGCTGACGCGCTGGAGATAACCACGCAGGATACGGCAATCACCGTAAAGAACATTTCCGGTAAGGACATGGGGCAGGTTTATGTATACTATAAGGTGGCGTATGGTGAGCTGTACCTTGGCGGCATAACTTACCGCGTGGGCGTGAACGGCCTTGCCGCAGGGCAAAGCACAACCTGCCCGCGCTCTACGCCGTACTGCTGACCGCCA
>ENA-ORNY01001427-ORNY01001427.1-human-gut-metagenome-genome-assembly--contig:-NODE-1427-length-13777-cov-6.653841_pt1 | contig 13777 bp, 12 predicted proteins | sample MGYA00242122_ERZ509036 | MGnify/ENA primary metagenome ERZ509036 (study PRJEB26280, sample SAMEA2338696) | human gut metagenome | biome: human gut; feature: human-associated habitat; material: faeces... | reverse complement strand
TCGGCGGCAGCCACGATACCCTTGGCCCGCAGGATCGCGCCGTATTCGCCGCTGTCCAGCGCCGTCAGGATGTGCTCCAGCTCCGCTTCGGAGTAGGCCTTCACCGTCTCCGTGCCCCAGCTGGTGAATACCTCGTCGGCGTGATGATGGTGATGGTGGCAGCCGCAGTGGGGATCATCGCATTCCTCGCCGTCGTGGTGATGGTGGTGATGATCGTGGTCATGCTCGTCCTCATCGTGGTGATGATGGCAGCAGTGCTCATGGTCGTGGTCGTCGTCATCGTCATCATCATCATGGTCATGGTGATGGCAGCAATTGTCATGATCGTGCTCATCCTCGTCATGGTGGTGATGGTGGTGCTCATGCTCGTGCTCCGCCTCATCCGCCTCGTGCTCGGCGCGCATATGCGCCAGCAGCTCGTCCGCCAGAGAGACCTTTTCGATGGCGCTGAGGATGGTCATGCCGTCCAGCTGGTCCCAGGGTGTGGTGAGAATGGCGGCATTGGGATTCTTCTCCCGCAGCAGCGCCACGGCGGCCTCCAGCTTCTCCTGGCTCAGCCGTTGGGTGCGGGAGAGGATGATGGTGCCGGCGGACTCGATCTGGTTGTTGTAGAACTCGCCGAAGTTCTTCATGTATATCTTGACCTTGGTGGCGTCCGCTACGGTCACAAAGCTGTTCAGCTTCATGTCCGGTACGTCCTTCACGGTGTTCTCCACCGCCACGATCACGTCGCTGAGCTTGCCCACGCCGCTGGGCTCGATGAGGATGCGGTCAGGGTGGAACTGCTCATGTACGTCCTTCAGCGCCTTGTTGAAGTCGCCCACCAGAGAGCAGCAGATGCACCCGGAGGACATTTCACTGATCTGCACGCCGGAGTCCTTCAGGAACCCACCGTCAATGCTGATCTCACCGAACTCGTTTTCGATCAGTACCAGCTTCTCGCCGGGGAAGGCCTCGGCCAGCAGCTTCTTGATAAGGGTCGTCTTACCTGCGCCCAAGAATCCGGAAACGATGTCGATCTTTGTCATAGTAAAAACCTTCTTTTCTCTGCCGCCCGCTGCGGCGTAAATTTTGTTCCGTGCCCCGCGTCCGCCGTTCAGAGGACGAAAAAGAGGGGTGGGAACGTTTTTCACCTATATAATATCCCATTTTTTGAAAAATGCAAGTCCTGCCGTTAAAAACCGCGCGGCGGACATCCTGTGCCCGCCGCGCTTTTGTCATTCGCCGATCCGATTCAGGATCAGCTGGCTCAGCGATGCCGCCAGCGCCCGGTCATACCGCCGCGTTTCCACGGTACCGTCCATCTGCCCGTCCTCATTCGCCCGGCCGCTTTCGGTGCGGCCGCCGTTCAGGTCATCTTTGGCGCTGCCGGTGTCCGTGCCGTTGGTGTCCGGCTGCGTGGTGATGCTGCCGTTGGGTGTGGTGTCCGGCGCGGCGCCGTTTGTCTTGTCGTCTGCCGCGCCGCAGGCCGCCAGCGTCACCGCCAGCATCACTGCCGCCGCCAGTGCAGCGAGTCGATCTGTCATATCTTTTTCCTCCTTTTCCCATATGCGTCGGCCGATCCGCGCAAAAACACGCGCACATGCGCGGAGAACAGCCGCCGCCAAACGTAGGTTTTGCCGCGGGCGGTTTTATAGCCCCGACACTTTTTGCCTTTTGCATCATTTGTACAGGAGAAGCCGTATCTTTTGTGGCGGAAGTATTGCATTTTCCGAAAAACCATGATATGATTTCTTCTACCTCAGCGATGGATAAATGTTTGATTACGAACCGTGTTATTTGCTTAGGACATAACGACTTGAACATAGATGGAGGACGATGTATCATGCAGAAGCTGGAAAAGCAGTATCATATCCACTGCGCCGAAGGCGACGTGGGCCGCTATGTTATTCTTCCCGGCGACCCCGGCCGCTGTGAAAAGATCGCGGAGCTGTTCGACGACGCGCATTTTGTTTCTCAGAACCGTGAGTACACCATCTATACCGGTACGCTGCTGGGGGAGAAGGTCTCCGTCTGCTCCACCGGTATCGGCGGGCCCTCCGCCTCCATCGCCATGGAGGAGCTGCACAACATCGGCGCTGACACGTTTATCCGCGTAGGGACCTGCGGCGGAATCGAGCTGGATGTCCGCAGCGGCGACGTGGTGGTCGCCACCGGCGCGATCCGCTTTGAGCATACCAGCCGGGAATATGCCCCCATCGAGTACCCCGCGGTGGCGAACTTCGAGGTCACCACCGCACTGGTCCAGGCGGCCAAGGCGCTGGGTAAGCGTACCCAGGTAGGCGTCGTTCAGTGCAAGGACGCGTTCTATGGCCAGCACAGCCCCGAGCGTATGCCTGTATCCTATGAGCTGCTCAACAAATGGGAGGCCTGGAAGCGCCTGCACGTCAAGGCCAGTGAAATGGAGTCCGCCGCCCTCTTTGTGGTGGCTGATGCCCTGAACTGCCGCTGCGGCAGCTGCTTCCATGTGGTCTGGAACCAGGAGCGAGAAAAGGCAGGTCTGGACCAGGATATGAGCGAGGACACCACCTCCGCCGTTCAGGTGGGAGTGGAGGCCCTGAAGCGGCTCATTCAGGCCGATCGCGCGGCCCAATAAGCTTCCCTGAAAAAAGCGCCCCTGTCATGCGCCCCCGGATGCGGACGGAAAGCTGACCTGCCCCGGTCGGTACCCCATGCGGCTATCCCATCAGAATCATGTCAGTTATACCCCGGCTGACACAGTCCCCTGAGAACAGAAGGAGGCGGGCGCCTCCTTGCCCCCGGCCACGCCGGGGGCGCTTTTTTGACTGGTATCTGAAAAAAATTCAGAAGACCTGACAAAAAGTCTTGTTTTTCCTGTTAAAAAGCGTTAAGATGATACTTGCGCGGAGGACGCGCAGCATTTTACAAAGGAGAAAATCACATGGAGCGTATCTTTCATCTGAAAGAGAACGGCACCTCCGTCAAAACGGAGATCCTGGCCGGTCTCACCACATTCATGACGATGGCCTACATCATCGCCCTGAACCCCAACCTGCTGACCAACTTTGCCGTGGGCACACCCCTGTGGAACGGTGTGTTCCTGGCCACCTGCATCGCCAGTGCCATCGGCACCGTGGTCATGGCCTTCCTCGCCAACAAGCCCTTTGTCATGGCGCCCGGTATGGGGCTCAACAGCTTCTTTGCCGTCATCGCCGGCAATGTGGCCGCCATGCTGAACACTGACTACACCAGCGCCTTCCAGGCGGTGCTGTGCATCATTCTGGTGGAGGGTATCGTTTTCCTTCTGCTGAGCGTATTCAATATCCGCGACAAGATCGTTCATGCCATTCCTCTGGGTGTCCGTCTGGGTATCGGTCCCGCCATCGGCCTTATGTTGATGAACATCGGCCTGGGCTCCAACGTGGGCATCTACGCCGAGGGCAATGGCTATACCTCACCCTTCTATGTCATGCGCGACTTCTTCGGCGCCATGACCCCCAGCGTGATCAAGGACCACATGGGTGCCGAGTACAGCCAGATGGTCCTGACTGTTATCACCATGTTCATCGGTCTGTTTGTCATCATCCTGCTGGCCAAGAAGGGCGTCAAGGCCGCCGTGCTGGTGGGTATGCTGGTAGCTTCCGTGATCTACTGGGCCGGCTGCTTCATCTTCCTGGGTACCAATCCCTTTGCCTCTCTGGAGGGTGCGTCCTTCCTGCCGCCTTTCCACGATATGGTGGAGACCACGCTGTTCAAGTTTGACTTCACCGACTTCTTTAATATCGGCTGGTTCACGGCGATCAGCCTGATCATCACCTTCTGCATGATCGATATGTTCGACACCATCGGTACATTGGTGGGAACGGCCTCCCGCGCCGGCATGACCGACAAGGACGGCAATATGCCCAACATGAAGGAGGCCCTGCTGTCCGATGCCGTGGGCACCGTGGCCGGCGCCTGCTGCGGCACCTCCACCGTTACCACCTTTGTGGAGTCCGCCTCCGGCGTCGCCGCCGGCGGCCGCACCGGTCTGACGGCCATCGCCACCGGCGTCCTCTTCCTGCTGTGCATCTTCATCGCGCCCATCGCCGCCCTGATCCCCGCCGCGGCCACCTCCTCCGCCCTGATCTATGTGGGCATCCTGATGCTCCAGGGCCTGAAGAACGTGGATTTCGACGATCTGGACCAGGTAGTGCCCGTGTTCCTGATGCTGCTGGCCATGCCCATCTCCGGCTCCATCGGCCACGGAATCGGTATTGCCATGATCTCCTACACAGTGATCAAGGTGTTCTCCGGCCGTGCCAAGGAGGTCTCCATCCTGACCTACATTATTTCACTGCTGTTTATCATCAAGTTCTTTGCCGTTGTCTAAACGGTCAGCGGCCCCCGGCACAGCCGGGGGCCGCTTTTCAGCCATGCGCACCGGCTCTTGGTCGGAGCGCATATTTTTATTGTTCCTGCTCGGTCTTGTATGCCATGGCCTCCTTCTGGTAGTCCAGCGCCGCCTGCCGCAGCTCGGCAATGGCGGCCTCGTCCAGCTGGCCTTTGATCTTGGCGGGGGAGCCGAAGGCCAAAGACCCGTCCGGTATCTCCACGTTCTGCGGTACCAGCGCCCCCGCACCGATCAGGCAGTTGCTGCCGACCTTCGCGCCGTTCAGCACGATGGCGCCCATGCCGATGAGGGTGTTGTCACCCACGGTGCACCCATGGAGGATGGCCCCGTGGCCCACCGTTACGTTTTCGCCCACCGTCACCGGATGGTCGTAGTCCACGTGCACCACACAGTTATCCTGGATATTCGTGCCCGCACCGATGGTGATCGGCGCCCGGTCGCCCCGCAGCACCGCGCCGAAGAACACGCTGCTGTTGGCGCCCAGGGTCACGCTGCCCCGGACGGTGGCGTTGTCCGCCACAAAGGCGGAGGGATGGATGACAGGTTTTTTCATGGCTGCACCTCGCAAAAGTTTTTCTGCATTGTATCACAACTTTCCGGGAAAATCGACAGTCACGGTAAAATTTGTGCTTACATTTTTCGTCAGAATATGTTATACTGATGTCAGGTAATGGTGAGCAAAAGGGGAACGCATGGTCGTGTGCCATGTGCCTTTTTGTGTATATATGTGTATGTATGTTGCGGATAAGGAGCGTGTGTGATGTTTGCAGCGGGTGATCTGGTGGTATACGGCGGCGAGGGCGTCTGCCGGGTGGAGTCCATAGGGCCATCCGGTCTGGCCTATGACGGCGGCGACAAGGTCTACTATCATCTCTCTCCCCTGTACCGCGGCGGCACCGTTATGACCCCGGTGGACACCGCTGTCCTCATGCGTCCCATCATCAGCCGTGACTGTGCGCTGAAACTGATCGCCGCGCTGCCGGCCCTGCCGGAGCAGAAGCCCGCCGAGCGCGGTATGCGTGCTGCCAAGGATTTCTACCACCAGCTGGTGCTCCGCTGTGACTGCGCCGAGCTGGCCGCCATGATCCACGGTATCTGCCGCAAGCGGGCGTGGGCCCTGCGCCATGGTAAGAAGGTCAGCCAGATGGATGAGCGCTATCTCAAGCGGGCTGAGGACCAGCTCTACGGCGAGCTGGCCGCGGCACTGGATATGCCCCGGGATCAGATGATCCCCTATATCCGCCAGACCTGGGCCAAGTGGCCCGAGCAGCTGCCCAGACAGGGGCAGGAGGAGCCGGCGGAGGCTGCTGAAGCGGAATAAGCGGACAGGGACGGCGGGAGCCGTCCCTGTTTTAACAGCAACTCGTATCAAACATTTGGGGTGAAAAGGGTGTATTCTGTTCACAGCGAGAGAAGGGAGCAAGCCTATGTACGAATGGCAGCAGCTGATCCAGACCGTCGTCAATGAGATGGACGACGCCATTATGCGCCGGGACGATCAGGCGTTGACACTGCGGGCGCTGGCGGCACGTCTGCACTATTCTGAGTACCACGCCACCCATAAATTCCGCGAGATCGCGGGTATGTCCCTGCGTACCTACCTGCACCAGCGGCGCCTGGCCTTTGCCCTGAAGGAGGTGCGCGATACCGACCGGCCTTTGTTGGACATCGCGCTGGACTACGGCTTTTCCGGGCAGGAGGCCTTTACCCGTGCCTTCAAGGCGCTCTACGGCGTTACCCCCGGTGTTTACCGCCGCCGGCTCCGCCCCGTAGTGCTCCGCACCCGCATCCATCCCTTCGATCGCTATATCTTTGGTTTGGGAGAGATCGGTATGGTCAAAAGTGAACAGGGCGTCAAGACGTATTTCTATTTTGTGCCGGGGCAGTACTTCAAGTATATCCGGCCCATCAGATGGGAGAAATAAGGAAGCAGGGCAGCCCAATGGGCTGCCCTGTTTTTCAGATCAAGAATTCCGCAGGGACGTCGTGGGAGGAAAACAGCAGCGGCGACAGCGTTCTGGCGTAGGCCCCGGTGTTCCCCACGGCCACAAGATCTCCCACCGCCAGCGCCGGACCGGTGAAGTTCTTAGCCAGCACGTCCGCGGCGCAGCAGAGGTTTCCTACGATGTCTACGGTCTCGGTGATGCCGGTATCCTCCGCAGGCAGGGCGGTGATGGGGAAGGCGGTCTCGCCGGTAAACAGAGGTTCCTGAGGCGCAAGGGGGCCTTCTCCGGCGGCGTTACGCAGCATGGCGGCAAGAGAGGGCTTCTGGAAGCCGTTGAGACAGTTTTCTACGATGACATAGGTGGTGCCGTGGGACGTCTTTTTGTCTACCACAGGCAGATAGTACGTTCCCGCCTGTGCTGTCAGAAACCGCCCGGACTCCACCAGCAGCCGTGCGCGGAGGGTACGGGCGTTTTCCTCTGCCACGGCCTGCGTACATTGCTTCAAGGTGCTCATGTTCAGCGGCGGTTGGCACGCCGGGTCGTAAACGATGCCTACTCCGCCGCCGAAGTTGATATACTCGATGGCACAGTCCAGAATATCGCGGACGCGGAGGGCCAGCGCGAAGCAGTTTTTGTAGTAGCGGGTGAGAGTGTCCGCGGAGAGGTTCTGGGAGCGCAGGTGAATATGGAGGCCGCAGACGGCTATCGGCAGCGTTTGCAGCAGGATTTTCAGTGCCGGGAGATCGGACTCGTCGATGCCGAACTTGGATGTCCCGCCCGCACCGCCGTCCATGCTGAAAGCGGGGTTCACGCGCAGGCCGATGGCCTTTGTCTCGCCGCGGGCAGCGGCCATAGCGGCGATTCGCCGCACCTCGCCGATAGAATCGGCGATCAGATGGCAGTTATCCCACGCGGCGGCCAGTGCACGATCGCTTTTGCCGGCTGCGGAGAAGTAGATATCTTCTTGCGCGATCCCACATTCCGCGGCCAGGCAGACCTCACCCGCACTGGCCGCATCCGCGCCGATGCCAAACGCCGCAAGGTGCCGTATTACCGGTGGGAAGGGGTTGGCCTTCACGGAGAACAGAATATCAAAGCCGGGGAAGGTCCTGTGGAGAGTCTCTGCCTGTGCGGTAAGGATCTCGCGGGAGTAAATGTAGCAGGGCGCGTGCTGACGCGCCAAGGCGAGGGCATTTTCGCTCATGGGGCACCATCCTTTCGTGTACTGTTGATGACAGTATAGCATAGGGTGGAGGGGAAAGGCAAAACATTCCTTGCACGCCGACGTGAAGTGTGCTACAATACGGCGTGGATATGCGGGCGTGGTGGAATTGGTAGACTCGATGGATTTAGGTTCCATTGCCAGCAGGCGTGCGGGTTCGAGTCCCGCCGCCCGCACCAAAAAGGGAAAGACACATATTCATGTGCCTCTCCCTTTTTGGTATGATGAACAGGAGGCGGCTCTATGAAACGAATAGCGTCCATACAGGACATCTCCTGTCTGGGGCGGTGCTCGCTGACGGTGGCGCTGCCGGTGATCTCCGCCATGGGGGTGGAGTGCGCCATCGTGCCCACGGCGGTGCTCAGCGCCCACACTGCGTTTCCGGGCTTTGTCAGCCGGGATCTCAGCGACCAGCTGCCGGCCATCGCCGATCACTGGCGGTCCCAGCAGGTGCATTTTGACGCGCTCTATACCGGTTACATCGCCTCCGCGCCCCAGGTGCAGCAGGTGATGGACTTTTTCGACGCGGTGAAGAGCCCGGATACGCTGCTGATCGTGGACCCGGCCATGGCGGACCACGGGAAGCTGTACAGCGGGTTTGACGGCGCTTTCCCGGCGGCGATGGCCCGCCTGACGGCTCGGGCGGACGTGGCGCTGCCCAATATCACGGAGGCCTGCCTGCTGACCGGTACGCCGTACCGGGAGGATGTGGACGAGGGCTTTGCTTGTGAGCTGCTGCGGGGAGTGGCCGCGCTGGGGGCGAAGAAGGTGATCCTCACCGGGGTGTCCTTTGCGCCGGATAAGCTGGGCGCTATGGGCTATGACAGCGGCGCGGAGACATATTTTACCTGTCTCGGCCCGCGGAACCCGGCCTCCTTCCACGGCACGGGGGATATTTTCGCCGCCGTTGTCACCGGCGGGCTCATGCGGGGCATGACGCTGGAGCAGGCGGCTTCGCTGGCGGTGGAATTTGTACTTGCCTGTATCGACGCCACGGCACGGGACCCGCAGGCCGGGTGGTACGGCGTGGAGTTTGAAAAGGCGCTGCCGCTGCTGTGCGAACGGGTGCGGGAGCTGCCGGAGAACTGAAAAGAAAACAGCCCTGCGGCGCTGCCGCAGGGCTGCTGTGCATTTATTCGGGGTCGCCGTCCGTGTGCTCCGTCGGTTTGTCTTCGGCGGGGGTGCCTTCCGGGTCCTTATCCTCCGGCTTCTCATCGTAGTCCGGCATGGGGATGGGCTCGGACACGATGTTGATGTGCCTGGCGGGGGCCTCGATGGTCTCCGGTACGCTGGGCCGGAAGGCGGGCTGGCTGCTCTTGCTGGCGCCGTAGTTGTCCACGGTCTCCGGGTCGCGGCCCTCGATGATGGCCATCATCTCCTGGCCGGTGATCGTCTCCTTCTTCAGCAGGTACGCGGCGATCTTGTCCAGCAGCTCCCGGTTCTCCCGCAGGATCTGCTTGGCCTCCTCGTGGCACTGGCGCAGGATCTTGATGGTCTCGCGGTCGGCTGCGGCGTAGGTCTCCTGGGCGCAGGTCATAGAGTAGCCGCCGTCCAGATACTGGCTCTGGACGCTGCCCAGGGCCATCATGTCGAATTCGTCGCACATGCCGAAGCGGGCCACCAGGTTCCGGGCCATCTCCGTGGCGCGCTCGATGTCGTTGGCGGCGCCGGAGGTCATGGTGTTGCACACCACCTCCTCACTGGAGCGTCCGGCCAGCAGGGTACGGATCTCGGTCAGAATGTCCTCGCGGGACATGAGGAACTTTTCCTCCTCCGGCAGGTGCAGGGTGTAGCCCAGCGCACCCTGGGTATGGGGTACGATGGTGATCTTGCTGACGGGCTGGGCATTCTTCTGCTTGGCCGCCACCAGCGCGTGACCCACCTCGTGGTAAGCGATGATGCGCTTTTCCGCCTCGGTGATGACGGTGCCCTTCTTCTCGCTGCCGGCGATGACCAGCTCAAAGGACACCAGCAGATCGTCCTGATTTACGGCCCGGCGGCCCTTACGCACGGCACGCAGGGCGGCCTCGTTCACCAGATTGGCCAGGTCGGCGCCCACGCAGCCGGCGGTGGCCTGGGCGATCTTTTCCAGATTTACGTCCTCGGCCAGGCGGATATTGCGGGTGTGGACCTGCAAGGTGGCCAGACGGCCGGCCAGGTTGGGCCGGTCCACGGTGATGCGCCGGTCGAAGCGGCCGGGGCGCAGCAGCGCCTTGTCCAGTACCTCGGGGCGGTTGGTGGCGCCCAGCACGATGACGCCCTTGCTGGGGTCAAAGCCGTCCAGCTCGGCCAGCAGCTGGTTCAGCGTCTGCTCGCGCTCGTCATTGCCGCCGAAGCGGTTGCCGTCGCGGGATTTGCCGATGGTGTCGATCTCATCGATGAAGATAATGCAGGGAGCGACCTTGGCGGCCTCCTTGAACAGGTCGCGGACGCGGCTGGCGCCCACGCCCACGAACATCTCCACAAAGTCGGAACCGGAGATGGAGAAGAAGGGGACGCCGGCCTCGCCGGCCACGGCCTTGGCCAGCAGGGTCTTGCCGGTACCGGGGGAGCCCACCAGCAGCGCGCCCTTAGGCAGCTTGGCGCCGATGGCGGTGTATTTGCCGGGATTGTGCAGGAAGTCGATGATCTCCTCCAAAGACTCCTTGGCCTCGTCCTGTCCGGCCACATCCTTGAAGGTGACGCCGGTGGACTTCTCCATGTAGACCTTGGCGTTGGCCTTGCCCACACTGCCGATGCCGCCGAAGCCGCCGCCTCCGGATTTGCTCATCAGACGCATGACCAGCATGAACGCGCCCACGATGAAGATGGTGGGCAGAATATACTGGATCATGATCATCAGGAAGGGGCTCATCTCGGCCTTGTAGAAGCCGGTATAGGCCACATTGTGCTCCTCCAGCAGGGGGAGCAGGTCGGCGTTGGAGAGGTACACGGTGTACAGCGTCAGGCCGGAGTCCTTGGACTGGGTGTAGGTTTTTGTCTCCGTCTTGCCGCCGGAGGTGACCTCCTCGGTGAAGACGTAGCCGTCCACAGGGGTGACATAGATGGTGCTGTCCTTGAACAGGACCTCCTTCACCTGATCCTTTTCGATCATGGAGATCATGTCGCTGTATTTGATCTCGTGACTGGTACTCTTATTGGCGGCGTTGTTGTTGTAGGCGTTGAAATACTGGAACGCCACCGTCAGCACCAGTGCCCACGCAATCAGCGTGAGAACGCCGCGGAAACCGCCGTTTTTGCCGTTCTTGCCGCCGCGGTTGCTATTGTTGCTGCTGTTATTATTGGCCATATGTTTATCCTCCGTTTGACTTGTGAGGGGAATATAGTTTCCAAACAGTATACCACACCTGCCCAAAAGTCTCAAGGCAAAGGCAGAGGGTTTTCCTGTAAAATTTCTATGAATGTGCCTTTATATTGACGAAAGGATGTGGTATACTGATGACAATTATATGGATCGCGAGGTATGCCCCATGAGAGAGATAAAGGACACCGAGAACAGACGGCCTCTGCCCGACGCCGAGGCGGACGGCATCATCGAGGGCCGCAACGCGGTCATCGAGGCCCTGCGGACGGAGACGGCCATCGATAAAATTTACATCGCCAAGGGCGAGACGGATAAGACGCTGGGACACATCGCCTCCAAGGCCCGCGCTGCGGGCATCGTGGTGGTGGATGCCGACCGGCGGAAGCTGGACGCCATGAGCCGCACCCATGCCCACCAGGGGGTCATCGCTCTGGCGGCCGTGCGGGAATACGCCACGGTGGAGCAGATCCTGCAGTCCGCCGCCGACAGGGGCGAGGCGCCGCTGCTGGTGGTGTGCGACGAGATATCCGATCCCCACAACCTGGGCGCGATCCTGCGTACCGCCGAGTGTGCCGGTGCCCACGGGGTCATCATTCCCAAGCGGCGCAGCGCGGGACTGACGGCCATCGTGGCCAAGACCTCCGCCGGCGCGGTGAGTTATATCCCGGTGGCGCGGGTGCCCAACATTCCGGCGCTGCTGAAGGACCTGAAAAAGCAGGGCGTGTGGGTGTTCGGTACGGCGGCGGATGGGAATACCACGCTGTACAATGCCGATCTGAAGGGGCCGGCGGCCATTGTCATCGGCTCCGAGGGGACGGGCATGACCCGCCTGGCGGCGGAGAATTGCGATTTTCTGGTGAGCATCCCCATGAAAGGAAAGATATCCTCGCTGAATGCCAGCGCGGCGGCGGCCATACTGCTGTACGAGGCTGTGCGGCAGCGGGGATAACGGAAAGCGACGCAGAACAGGACGAAAACAGGAAAGAACAGCATGAGAAGGCGACGGGACGAGGAACTATACGGCGCGTTCGACGAGCAGGAGGACGAGCTTTCACTGGAGGCCATCCTTGCCGAGTACGGCAAGGGTGGGCGTCAGCCTGTCCCGACGGAGGAAGCGGCGATACCGGAGACGCCGGCAGAGAAAAAGGCTCCCGTGCCGGTATCGGAGGCAGTACCGCCATCTGAGACGGAGGCCCCGTCGGAACCCGCTGCCCCGGAGAAAAACGAGCCGGAATACGAGTCCCCCGCGCCGGATCGGGTGGCGTTGAAGGATATCATGTCCCAGACGGTGGACGCGGTGCTGGAGGACGAGGATGACGGCGTCATCGCCCAGCCGGTGCCCCTGCGGGAACGCTTTGCGGCACTGCTGGAGAGGCTTCGCCGTCCGGCAGCGGAGCAGAGGCGCCGTCCGGCTTTTCAGGACACCGAGCAGCTGTTCGACGAGCCGGAGGAGGAACCGGAGCCGGAGGAACCACCGGAGCCGGAGCCCCTGCCGGAGGACGTGCTGCGGGAGGCCAAGCGCCGGTGCAGCCGACTGCGCGGCGGACTGATATGGGGGATGCTCCCGGCGCTGGCACTGGTGGCCGCGGCGGTGCTGCAGGAGTTGGAAAAGCTGCCGTCGGCATGGCTGGACGAGGCACTGCTGCGCTGTGCCGTGCTGGGCGGTGGTCTGCTGCTGACGGCGCTGGCGGCGCTCAGCGTGGGGCTGGTATGCTCGTCGCTGTTTCAGCGCACGGTCACGTCCACGGTGGTGAGCTACCTGTCGGTGTTTGCGCTGGGATTGGTCACGCTTCTGCCCCTGTGGTACGATGTCAAGCGCATCGGCGACCTCTATGATGCCATGAACATCGTAGGACAGCAGCTGCACATGATCGAATACACGCCGGTCTCCTTCACCCTCAACCCCGGCCTGGGCCTGTTTTCACTGCTGGCATCGCAGACACAGATGTTTTCCAGCATCCTCTGGCAGTTCAGCTACAGCCTGGCCAATACCTACTCCTACCTTCCCTTCGACCATTTTCTGTACTGCAATATGGCGTTTCTGGCGGCAGCGTCCGTGCTGCTGACCGCGCTTGCCGCGCTGAACCTGCGTGTGCGCAAGCCCAGAGCGCCGAAAGGAAGCAAACGAGCATGAGAGAATTGGAACGCGCGCTGCGGCCGGTTAAACGCCGCATGCGGACGCAGCGCACCTTTATCTGGGCCCTGTACGGCCTGTTTGCGGGAGCGGTGGGCGTGCTTTTGCTGCGCGCGGCCTCCTTCGTATGGGCGTTTCCCACAGTGGCGATCTGGGGGGCGGTAACGCTGGCGGCCTTGCCTGCGATTTTTGCACTGGTCGCATGGCTGTGGCCCATCACCTCGCTGGACGCGGCGCGGCAGGGGCTGATGGCCCGCGCGCAGACCGCCGTGATGCTGGGCGGCTGCGATACCGACATGGCGCGCCTGCAGCGAGAAGATGCGCTCAGCAGCCTCAAAACCCTGGAACCCGCGCGCCAGATGGCCTTGAAGCCTCCCCGGCTAGCCTGGATCGGTACGCTGGCGTGCGCGGCGCTGATGGGCGTGAGCTTCCTGATTCCCAACCCACAGGCGCAGGCCATCCGGGCGCAGGAAGCGTTTCATGCCGAAATGGTGGAGCAGGCGCAAAAGGTGGACGAGGGCGCCACAGCGCTGGACGCGGAGGCCGCCGAAACCCCGGAGCTGCGAAGGCTGCTGGGAGAACTGTCGGGTGAACTGCGCCGTGCGGAAAGCGTACGCGACGCTTTGACCGCCATCGACACCGCCGAGCGCAAGGTGGAAAGCCTGGAGGCGCGCACGGCCAGGGATGCGCTGGATGCCATGCGCGCCGCTGGTCTTAACGCGCTGGCACAGTCGCTGGAGGATGGCGACACGCCGGCCGCGCAGCAGGCATTGGAGGCGGGAGATGCGGAAGCGCTGCTTTCCGACGCGGCAGCCAA
>ENA-ORNY01001424-ORNY01001424.1-human-gut-metagenome-genome-assembly--contig:-NODE-1424-length-13800-cov-3.105493_pt1 | contig 13800 bp, 8 predicted proteins | sample MGYA00242122_ERZ509036 | MGnify/ENA primary metagenome ERZ509036 (study PRJEB26280, sample SAMEA2338696) | human gut metagenome | biome: human gut; feature: human-associated habitat; material: faeces... | reverse complement strand
TCATGAAATACAAATACATTTTATTATCAAGCATTTGTCTATATGACTTTAGTGCTGTTCAAACAGCCATGGCACAGAATGATAGGACTCCGAATATCATTTATATCATGTCTGACGACCATGCATCGCAGGCTGTTAGCGCTTATGGAGGTATATTGTCTAATATTTTACCAACTCCGAATATTGATCGAATAGCGCATGAGGGCGCAATATTGAGGAATTGTTTTGTGACGAACTCAATCAGTACCCCGAGCCGTGGAGCGATTATCACAGGACAATATAGCCAAAAGAATGGTGTATATACTTTGCAAGATCCATTAGATCCGGATCATCCGAATGTAGCGAAATGCTTGCAGCAAGCAGGATATCAAACCGCTATATTCGGTAAAGGAAGTCGGCACTGCCGACATTACGGGAACCCGCCAACAGTTTTGGCCGGATGATACCATTTTTACAGAAACGGTATATGATTACAAGATCTTGGCTTCACGACTACGCGAGTTGGCTTACTTGAACGCCGGCCTGCGTATCACGCTGACAGATCGCCGGGTAGTGAATGAGGACGGTAGCTTCAAAAGTGAACAGTTCTATTCGGAAGAAGGACTGAGAGAATTTGTACGTTTCATCGAGTCTTCACGCGAACACTTGATTAATGACGTGATTTACCTGAACTCCGAAAAACAGGGAATCCCCATTGAAGTAGCAATCATGTACAATACAGGGTTCTCGGAAAACGTTCACTCTTACGTTAATAATATCAATACGATTGAAGGTGGTACGCACCTCGCCGGTTTCCGCCGTGCACTGACCCGTACACTGAAAAAATATGCCGAAGACAGCAAGATGTTGGAAAAGGTAAAAGTAGAAATCTCGGGAGACGACTTCCGCGAAGGTCTAACTGCTGTTATTTCCGTAAAAGTAGCTGAACCTCAGTTTGAGGGACAAACGAAAACGAAGTTGGGTAACAACGAAGTCATGGGTGCCGTAGACCAGGCCGTAGGTGAAGTTTTGTCATACTACCTGGAAGAACATCCGAAGGAAGCAAAAACGATTGTAGACAAAGTGATCCTGGCTGCTACAGCACGCCACGCAGCAAGAAAAGCCCGTGAAATGGTACAACGTAAATCTCCGATGTCCGGTGGTGGTTTGCCGGGTAAGCTGGCAGACTGTTCGGATAAAGATCCGTCAAAATGCGAGTTATTCCTCGTCGAGGGTGATTCGGCAGGCGGCTCCGCAAAGGACGGACGCGACAGGCACTACCAGGCCATTCTCCCCCTTTGGGGCAAAATGCTAAACGTCGAAAAATCGCGCCTTGATAAAGTTATAGGCAACGACAAATTAAGCCCCGTTGTTATGGCACTCGGCACAGGCATAGGCGATGATTTTGACCTTTCAAAGCTTCGCTACAACAAAATAGTTATCATGGCGGATGCCGATGTTGACGGCGCGCACATACGCACGCTTCTCTTGACCTTCTTCTTCAGATACATGAGACCTCTCATTGACGAGGGTCATGTTTATATCGCACAGCCCCCGCTGTTTAAAGTCAGCAAGGGCAAAAAGCATTTTTACGCTTTCTCGGACGAGGAGCGCGATAAATACATCGAGGAGCTCGGCGGCAGCTGCGATGTTCAGCGATACAAAGGTCTCGGTGAAATGGACCCCGAGCAGCTTTGGGAGACAACCATGGACCCGCAGACGAGAATTATGCTCCGCGTGAACCTTGAGGATGCAATCGCCGCAGACGAAACATTCTCTATTCTCATGGGCGACAAGGTTGAGCCGAGAAGAGATTTCATAGAGAAAAACGCAAAATACGTTCAAAATCTTGATATATAAGAAAGGAGTGACTTTAAATGAGCAAAAACGAAATGCAGCACAGTGATTTTGCAGAGCATCTTTTAAACACCAAAATCATAAATGTTGACCTTGACCGCGAAATGAGAAAGTCATTCCTTGACTACTCAATGTCGGTTATTATGTCGAGAGCTTTGCCCGACGTAAGAGACGGTCTTAAACCCGTTCACCGCAGAATACTTTACACTATGTATGAAAACGGACTGTATCCCGACAAGGCATACAGAAAGTGCGCCGACACCGTCGGTTCCGTTCTCGGCCGTTACCATCCCCACGGCGACGCGTCGGTTTATGACGCAATGGTAAGACTTGCACAGCCCTTCTCAATGAGATACACTCTTGTTGACGGTCACGGTAACTTCGGCTCGGTTGACGGCGACCCGCCCGCGGCATACAGATATACAGAGTCTAAAATGAGCAAAATTTCGCTCAAAATGCTCACCGATATAGATAAAAACACGGTTGACTTTACCTCGAACTACGACGACCGTCTTAAAGAACCCACTGTTTTGCCCTCAAGATACCCCAATCTTTTGGTAAACGGTTCAACAGGTATCGCGGTAGGTATGGCGACCAACATTCCGCCTCACAACCTCGGCGAGGTTATTGACGGCATGTGCTGCCTTATCGACAACCCCGACGCCACGCTGGACGAGCTTATGGAGCATATTCAAGGCCCCGACTTCCCGACATACGGCGTTATCATGGGCAGAGCCGGCATACGCGCGGCATACGGCACAGGCAGAGGCAAAATCACCGTAAGAGCCAAGGCAGAGATAGTAGAAAAGAAAAACGGCAGATTTGAAATTCAGATAACCGAAATTCCCTATATGGTAAACAAGGCAAGGCTCATAGAGAGCATTGCCGACCTTGTTAAGGATAAGAGAATTGAGGGAATATCGGATGTAAACGACTACTCCTCAAGAAAGGGTATGCACATCTCGATTGACCTTAAAAGAGACGCAAACCCCCAAGTGGTTTTAAATCAGCTTTATTCTTTCACTCAGCTTCAGACGACTTTCGGCGTTATCATGCTCGCCCTTGTCGGCGGCGAACCTAAGGTTCTCACCCTCAAGCAAATGCTTGAGCACTACATCTCTTTCCAGTGTGAGGTTATAACAAGACGTACCGAATATGACCTCAAAAAAGCACAGGAGCGCGCTCATATACTTGAGGGCTTGCTCACCGCTCTTGATTTTATAGACGAGGTTATTGACATACTCAGAAAATCAAAGAGCGTGGCAGAGGGCAAAGAGGCTCTTATGCAGCGTTTCGGCCTTGATGAGGTTCAGGCGCAGGCAATCGTTCAGATGCGCCTCGGTCAGTTGACCGGTCTTGAAAGAATCAAGATAGAGGACGAACTTAAAGAGCTCAAAGAAAAGATTGCGGAATACCTTGAGCTTCTTGCAGATCACGGCAAAATGCTCACTCTTATCAAAGAAGAGGCTCTCGCAATTAAAAATAAATTTGCGGACGAGCGCAGAACGCAAATAGAAAACGTAAGCGGCGAGGTTGATATTGAAGACCTTATACCGGAGGAATCCTGCGTATTCACTCTGACAAACTTCGGTTACATCAAGCGTATGCCTGCCGACACTTACCAAATTCAGCACAGAGGCGGCAGAGGAATTAAGGGTCTCACAAGGCGTGAAGAGGATTATGTTCAGACCATGTTCAATGCCTCTACCCACGACACGATAGCATTCTTCACCACAAAGGGCAGAACCTACCGCTTAAAGGGCTATGAAATTCCCGAAGCTTCGCGCAACAGCCGCGGAATAAATATTATCAACATTCTTCCCATTGAGGGAGACGAAAAAATATCTGCCATGATAAAAGTGCCTGAGGACGACACGGGCAAATTCCTTTGCATGGTTACAAGAAAGGGTATTATCAAACGTTCTTCTTCAGAGCTTTACCGCAACATCCGCCGCTCCGGCGTTATTGCGATAAACCTTGACGATGACGACGAGCTCGCATGGGTCAAAATGACCGACGGCGACGACAAGCTTGTTATCGCAACGCGCAAGGGTATGGCAATCTGCTTTAACGAGAACGACGCAAGACCCATCGGCAGAACAGCGCGCGGCGTTAAGGCTCTTGAGCTTAAAGAGGGCGACGAGGTTGTCGGCATGAGCGTTGTGAGCGAAGATAAAATGCTGCTCACCGTCACCGAAACAGGCTACGGCAGACGTTCATCGTTTGATAATTACCGTGTTCAGTCCAGAGGCGGCAAGGGACTTATCAACTATCACACCGAAACCTACGGCGACGTTGCCGCAGTGACAGAGGTTGATGAGAACGAAGATATTATTCTCATTGCCTCTGACGGAATTATAATCAGAATTGCCGCAGATTCGGTAAGCACTTTTGCAAGACCGTCTAAGGGCGTAAGAGTTATGAAAGTGAGCGAGGGCGAAAGACTTGTCACTCTCACGACCGCCGAAAAAGACGAAGAAGAGGAGGAAACTCCTCCGCAGGATAGCGCGGAATCCGGCGAAGAAAACAAAGAAGAATCGGGTGACTCAAATTCCCCCGACAGCAATGAACAGGAGGGCTGAAAATGAATATAGCAATCATAGCACATGACGCCAAAAAAGAGCTGATGACTCAGTTTTGCATTGCCTATTGCGGAATTTTAAGCAGACACAAGCTGTTTGCGACAGGCACAACGGGCAAGCTCGTCAGCGAAGCGACCGGGCTTGATATAAACTGCTTTTTAAGCGGTATTCAGGGCGGCGACCAGCAGATAGGCGCACTTATTGCCTGCAATGAGATTGATATGCTTTTGATGTTTAATGACCCGCTCAACCCCAAGGATCATGAGCCAAACGTCAACAACCTTTTAAGGCTCTGCGACGTGCACAATGTGCCTGCCGCAACAAACATTGCAACTGCCGAAGCCCTCATTCATTCACTTGACAGAGGCGACCTTGATTGGCGTGATATCGTCAACCCCAAAAATTAAGACCTACCGCGGTCTTTCGGAGGCATCTAATCATGAATACACTCGGCAAAACAGTTATCGCAATAGCAATATGCTTGGTCATAGTCGCAGCTCTTGTCTTTACCAGAGATTTCGGCGCACCGTCCGGGCACTCCGGCGAAGGATTCGGAACCGTGCAGGAGGCATTGAACGACAGCATGGGGGCTTCATATGATATTGCGCAAGACGTAGGCACTGTTGCGTTTGACGACGGCGTTATTTACGTTTGCCTGACCAAAGACAATAAACTTGCGGTCAGCTACGCTTTTTTAAACAGGCAGCAGACTAAGTATTATATGGATTCTTACTATATTGTTGACGACCTGAACACTACCGAATGGCACTCCGGCAAAAACAAAGTAAAAACCAACTATAGGCTCGCATCTGCCGATGATGTTATAACCGTCTGCGACAATCAGCCGGTCTCTTGTGAAGAATACACCGTCACAATCAAAGACACACCGACAAAAATAAAGCTTTATTACAACAGAGTTCAGTAATTACGGGAGAATTTTTATATGTCGCTTATAACAAAAGCGCCGAGAGGCACGCAGGACGTTCTGCCCTCTCAAAGCTATAAAAACAGATTTTTAGAAAGCACTCTTTTAGAAATTGCCGATGAATTCGGCTTTAAAGAAATAAGAACGCCCGTGTTTGAGCACACAGAGCTTTTTACACGCTCCGTAGGCGACACAACGGACGTTGTTCAAAAAGAGATGTACACATTCAAAGATAAAGGCGAGCGCTCGATAACCCTCAGACCCGAGGGTACGGCAGGTGCGGCAAGAGCCTTTTTGGAACACGGACTTTATAACGAGCCGCTGCCTCAAAAGGTTTGCTACCTCATCTCTTGCTACCGCTATGAAAAGCCGCAAGCAGGCAGACTGCGCGAATTTCACCAGTTCGGCGTTGAGTGCTTCGGCACAGCTTCGCCTGCCGCAGATGCAGAGGTTATCTCGCTTGCAAACGAAATATTCGGATTTTTCGGCGTAGAGGATATTCACCTTGAAATAAACTCTATCGGCTGCCCCGAATGCCGCAAAAAATACCATGCGGCACTCAAGGAGTATTTTGAGAGCAAAAAAGAAAGTCTTTGCCCCACCTGCCTTGAAAGGCTCGATAAAAACCCCATGCGTATTCTTGACTGCAAAAGCCCGATATGCTCCGAGATAGCGGCGAAAGCACCGATAGTCCTTGACTATCTATGCGACGATTGTGCAGACCACTTCAAAAAGGTTCAGCAATATCTTGACGAGATGCTCATACCTTATTCTATAAATCCGCAGATAGTAAGAGGTCTTGATTACTACACCAGAACCGTATTTGAGTTTGTATCCGACTCTATCGGCGCACAGGGTACGGTTTGCGGCGGCGGACGCTATGACGGACTTATTGAGGAGCTCGGCGGAAATCATGTTCCGTCGCTCGGCTTCGCCATGGGTCTTGAACGTCTTATGCTTTTGCTTGAATCGCAGGGCATAAAATTACCGGAGGAGAAAAGGTGCGACCTTTATATTGCCTCTATCGGCGACGATGCAAGCCTCAAAGCCGCACGTCTTACTCAGGAGCTTCGCCAATCCGGTGTGAGCGCACAGTTTGACGTTGTGGGCAGAAGCGTTAAGGCGCAAATGAAATATGCAAACAAGCTCGGCGCAAGGTTCACCGCTGTTATAGGTGATGACGACATTGCCGCCGGTGTTATAAAAGTCAAAAATATGGACGACGGCGAAACGCAGGAAATTGCCTTTGACGAATTTTCGGAGGAATTTCTTGAGCTTACGCTTCAGCAATCTGCAAAAGATTTGCAGGACGCTGTTTCGGCCGGCGACAACATAGACCTAAAATCGTTTTTAGGCGGACTTATGTAAAATATGTTTCAAAGTAAAAGTAATCAGCAATCCTTTGGGCAAAAACTGCAATTTATTTCAATTCTGAGAATTTTTTCAGCTCTGCTGATTTTTATGTGCCATGCGGTTCAAATATCGGGGCAACCGATAATCATTAGCACTGCTAACTTTTTTAGTATCGGAGTTCAAATATTTTTTGTTCTTTCGGCACTGTGTTTCGGTCTGCAGGGCGATATAAAAAATCCTCTTAAATGGTACGGCAAAAGAATCAAACGAATTTATGCGCCATATGAAATATTTGTGCTTGTGCTTTTTATTATTTCTTCTTTAAAAAGCAAAATATATCCCGCAGCAGATTGGATTAAGCTGATTTTGGGAGTTCAGGGCGCACGTATTGATATTTTGGGTGCCGAGCACACATGGTATATAAGCTCGCTTCTTATCTGCTATGTTCTTACGCCGCTTTTTTCATTTGCATACGGCAAGCTATGCACGGCGACAAAGTTCAAAAAGGCGTTGTTTGCGGTTTTTTGGGCTGTATTGTTTATATTTTTGAGTTTTATACCCGAGAATGCTTTTCACATAATCGTTCCGTCATTTTTCTTTTTGATTGCCTATTTCTGCGGCAGAAATTATAGCCATATTAAACTTAACAAACAAACCGCAATAATATCGGCTGTTTGCTTGGCACTGTTCGGGGTACTCAGAATTTTGCTCAGTTTACCGTTGGCATTGCCGGACATGGTATATCGACTGTCGACCAATATATCAACATTCGGCATTGCACTTTCGTTTGTATTTTTATGCGCGGTTATATTTAAAAACTTTAAAAGCAATAAAGTAATAGAATTTTTTGACGGTATAAGCTTTGAGTTTTATTTGTATCATATGATGTTCGTTTTCGGGCCTGCATATATACATATTTTTAAACACATTTTGCCGCTAAGAGCGTTTGCCATATTTATAATAAGTATTGCCGCGGCAGCACTTATGAATTTAGTATGCAAATTATTTTATACAGCGATAAACAAATTTTTCCGAAAGGATATGAAAAAATAAATGGATTTTATGACAGGCTTAAAGCGCACAGACTACTGCGGCGTTTTAACTATGAAAGATGTCGGCAGAGAAGTTACCGTTGCCGGCTGGGTGCAGAGGCAACGTGACCTCGGTGCACTCATCTTTGTTGACCTCAGAGACAGAACGGGTATAGTTCAGCTTGCGTTTGACGAGAGCTGCGACAAAGAGGTTTTTGACAAAGCGTTCACCGTCAGAAGCGAATATGTGCTTATGGCAAGGGGAACCGTGAGAGAGCGTTCCGCCAAAAACAAAGACATTGCCACGGGCGATATAGAAATTGACGTTAAAGAGCTTCGCATACTTTCAAAGAGCGAGACTCCTCCCTTTGAGATAACCGAAAATTGCCAGACAGCCGAGCTCACAAGGCTCAAATACCGCTACCTTGACCTTCGCAGACCCGACCTTCAAAAAAATATTTTGCTCCGCCACAAAATAACAAAGGTGACGAGAGATTATTTTGACGAAAACGGATTTGTTGAGATAGAGACCCCCATACTTATTCGCTCCACACCCGAGGGTGCGCGCGATTTTCTTGTTCCCAGCAGAATACATCAGGGCGAGTTTTACGCTCTGCCGCAGTCTCCGCAACTTTATAAGCAGCTCTCTATGGTTGCGGGCTTTGACCGCTATATGCAGATTGCACGCTGCTTCCGCGATGAAGATTTAAGAGCGGACCGCCAGCCGGAGTTTACCCAGATAGATGTTGAAATGTCTTTTGTTGATATGGAAGATGTGCTTGCCGTCGGCGAGGGATATATTAAGCGCGTATTCAAAGATATACTCGGCGTTGACGTATCGCTTCCGATTAAGAGACTGACATATACCGACGCCATGAACCGCTACGGCTCCGACAAGCCCGACACACGCTTTGGCATGGAGCTTTATGATTTGACCGACACCGTTAAAAACTGCGGCTTCGGCGTGTTCACCGGTGCTATCGAGGGTGGCGGAAGCGTAAGAGGTATAACCGCAAAGGGCGCGGTCAAAACGCTGACGAGAAAAGAAATAGACAAGCTCACCGATATGGTGCGCGGCATAGGCGCAAAAGGTCTTGCATGGGTTCGTCTTAACGAAGACGGCTCGGTGGCTTCGTCTTTCGCAAAGTTCCTCACAGAGGACGAGATGAAAGCTCTGCTTCAAAAAGCAGATGCACAGGCAGGCGACGTTGTACTTATAATCGGTGACACTAAAAATTCTGTTGTTCTCCCCGTTCTCGGTGCTCTCAGATGTGAGGTTGCAAAGAAGCTTGATATTATCCCCAAAGACAGATATGATTTTCTTTGGATTACCGAGTTTCCGTTCTTCGACTGGGACGAGGACGCACAGCAGTTTGTTGCAATGCACCACCCCTTTACCGCCCCTATGGATGAATACCTTGACACGCTCGAGAGCGACAAAGCAAACGTAAAAGCAAAGGCATATGACCTTGTTTTGAACGGTGTGGAGCTTTGCAGCGGTTCAATCCGTATCACCAACCCCGACCTTCAGAAGAGAATGTTTGCTCTTCTCGGTCTTTCAGACGAAGAGGCGTATGCTAAGTTCGGCTTCCTTACGGACGCATTCAAATACGGCGCTCCGCCCCACGGCGGAATGGGTATAGGTCTTGATCGCCTTATAATGCAGATGCTCGGCTGTGAGAGCCTGCGCGACGTCATAGCCTTCCCCAAGGTTCAAAACGCGAGCGAGCCTATGACAGAGTGCCCCGCAGAGGTTGACGAAATTCAGCTTGACGAGCTTGGAATAAAAGTTAAATAATTTTGCCGCATAGCAAAGGCTTTAAAACGGCAAAATCCGCAATTAAAAAAGCTATAATTCACAATTGCAATCCGCTTAAAAGCGTGCGATAAGTGAATTATAGCTTTTCTGTTATTTTTGAACCTGCGCAAAGCGCGGCTTCTGTTTATTTATTCTGCCGAAAGCCTGAACGAAGCGTAGAAAGCTTCTGCGGTCTTGCCCGCTTTTGATTCTTTGAATGCGCCGTCGGAGGAGGAAGTCCAGCCGACCGCAACAAATCCGTCTGACGTTGCGGCTGTGCCGAGTATCGCGTCATCTGCCGAGCCGCCGAAAGACTCGGTATAAGTTGTTTTGCCCTCGGAGTTTAAAATCATAACAAACGAATCGGATTTGCCCGCATTTTTGAACTTGCTGAAATCCATATCTGCCGACGTGGTTCTGCCTGTTACGATTATACCCAAATCCGTAACGGTTACCGAGGTTACCTCATCATCGCCCGTGCCGCCGACATTGCGCGCCCAATAAACGCCGCCGTCTTTATTAAATCTGACAACATAGCCGTCTGTTTTGCCGTAGCATGAGGAGTAGCTGCCGTCTGCACGCTTATTTATTGAGAACTTGCCGCCTACTATGCAGCCGCCGTCGCTTGTGACGCTGAGTGCGTTATATTCGCTGACGCCGGAACCGACAAGATTTGACGACCAATTAAGCTCGCCCTTGCTGCTGAATTTCATAACAACGGTGTTTGCGTTTTTGCCGTAGCCTGCAAGTGATGCAAAGCTGCCGTCGTTTGAGTAGCTGACGCAGGTTGCAAAAATATCGCCGTCTGTGTTTGCCTCAAGTGCGGTGAAGCCGTTGCCTCTTGAGCCGGAGAGGGTTTTTCTCCACTCTATGTCTCCGTTCTTTTTAAATTTGAATATAAACGCTTTGAAATTATTTTCTTTTGTGCCGGTGAAAAAGCCTGATGTCGAATCCGCTCTGCCGCCTGCAACAAATCCGCCGTCCGGTGTAGCGGCAACACAGTTGAGATAGTCGCCGTTTGAGTTCTCGTCACCGGGGAAAGAGTACGCCCACTGAAGCTCGCCCTTTTTGCTGAGCTTTACGATAAGCGACGAAACAAGCTTGCTGTTAAGCGGAGCGTCAGTATCCGTTGCGGAGGTATAGCCCACGGCGATAATGCTGCCGTCTTTAAGCTGAGCAACGTCGTTGAGCTGAACGCTGTTATCGCCGCCGGTGAGATAAGTCCACTCGACCTTGCCGCTGTCGCTTATTTTAGACACAACGCCGAAGGTTCCCCATTCGGAATTGGCATCGGAGTAAATTCCGTTGCGCGATTCGGATATACCTGCGGCAATATATCCGCCGTTTTTATCCGAAACAACTTTTCTGAACATATCATAGCTTGAGCCGCCGCCGTAGTTGATATAACTCTTAACCATACCCTTGGCGGTTTTTTCGTCCTTTTCGGGTTTAAATTCAACCGTTCCCGTTGTGGAATACCTGCTGTTTTGGTCAAGCTTTGAGTTTTTGTCGGTTGTGTAATCCGGCACGGCGTTTGTCTGATCAAGCTCAAGCTTGCCGTTATTCTTTTTGCCGGTGTAATAAAGAAGATTGCCGCGGTCATCCGTTTTGTTAAGGGTATAAAGAATGTTGCCGTTTGCATCCTTTTTGCCGGTGGTATAAATTGTATTTCCGTTTGCGTCCTTATAGCCCGTGTCATATATTCTGTGACCCTCGGCGTCGGTAATGCCTTTGTTATCAATAACATTGCCGTTTTCATCGGTACTGCCGGTTATGGCGGTAACGTCGGTGACCTCCTCGCCGCTGAGTGTAAGCTCGTCGGGCGGAGTATCCGTCTTATTCTCGGGCTTTGAATTGCCGCAGCCTGTTAAAGTGAGTATTATCATCGCTGCGCAGATTAAAAGCGCAAGTAATCTCCTTTTATTCATCAAAAATCACAATCCCTTCTTTTTGATTTTACTTTTTAATTGTAACATAACCAAAAGTCTTTTTCAATTCCTTTTTGTGTTATTGCCACATTCTTGTCGGCTCTTTTTTACAATTTGGCAAAATAAGACAATGTAATTTTTCTTTTGGCATAATAATTAAGGTCATTGCCTTAAAAAATTAATTGACAAGCACTGCGTTTTTTAGTTTAATAAAGACAGGTAAAAATACCTAAATCTTGTCAGCGGAGGTTATTACATCTAAAATTACCGCCGTGGTTTTGTCGGCAGTTATGCTGCTGCCGCTTGCACAGCCACTCTCTTTTGCGGCGGAAAAACCTCAAATTGTTCAGTACAACTTAATAGTTGAAGATAACGGTATGTCTACCCATTGGGAGGACGAGGACGGAAACATTGTTGACCTTTACGGCAGCTCATATGCCCCTGCCGCCAGACGTGCAAACGCAAAGAGCGGCGCTTACGATATTCCGTCAAGCTATGACGCGAGAACGGACAGTCTGGTTACCTCTGTTAAAGACCAGGGCTTTGACGGGTCATGCTGGGCTTTTGCCGCAACCTCATGCGTTGAAAGCTCAATTATAAAATCCGGGCTTGCAGACAACACTGTTGACCTTTCCGAGGGTCATCTGCTCTGGTTTGCCAAAAACAACCTGACAACAGACGCCTCAGACCGCACCTACGGCGACGGAGAGAGCAGCGACCTTAACACTGCGCGCAAAATCGGCGGAACCTGGATGGATTCGGTAAGCACTTATGCAAGAGGCTCCGGCCCCGTGTATGATGCCGACTATCCCTACTCTGTCGGCACATGGCCGGACAGTGACAGATACAGCGCCGAATTTCGCCTGACGGACTGCTCGCTTATTAAAAACGAGGCAGCCAACACCAGCCAAATCAAAAGAGCAATTATGGATAACGGCTCCGTTAAAACGAGCTACTACAACCATACATACTATTATAATGTGACAGATACCGCGTCGTCATATTACTACCCCGGCGCAACAGAAACAAACCACGATGTTGCAATAGTCGGCTGGGACGATAATTATTCAAAAGAAAACTTCCGCTCGGATTATCGCCCGTCAAGCGACGGTGCATGGCTTGTTAAAAACAGCTGGGGCGATGATATTCTGCTCAAGGACGGGTATTTTTGGATGTCTTATGAAGAGCCCGAAATCACCGATTTTTCATATTATCAGGCTTCTGCCAAGTCAACCTATGACAATACTTATCAATATGACGGCTTAGGCTCTTACAGCGCAATTTCTTATCTCGGCAGAACCACGATTTACGGTGCAAACGTATTCACCGCAGACGGCCACGAAAGCCTTAACTATGTAGGTTTTTATAACACGAGAACCTATATGTCATATGAAATCAACATATATAAGCTCTCCTCCAAAACAGACCTGCCGACCTCCGGCACTCTTGTTTCTACCGTAAAAGGCGGAGAAAAATACTACGGCTACCACACCGCAAAGCTCCCCGAACCTGTTGAGGTTCATGAGGGCGACGTGTTCTCGGTGGTGATTTGCATAAATGCAATATATGACGAAAAGGCATCTATCGCAACAGAGGGAACCATGTATGACACCGCTTTTAACAAATACGAAAGCTATATCAGCATGGACGGAAAGACATGGGACTATGTTGCACCCGACAGCGGATATTTTAAAACCGCAGGCAACGTATGCCTCAAGGTTATGTCGAGTAACATAACCGAATGTAAGCACGAATACACAAAAACGGTTGTTCCCGCAACCTGCACGACCGACGGATACACTCTCTACACCTGCACAAAGTGCAGCCACAGCTACCAATCAGACCCCGTGACTGCCACGGGTCACACACCTGTGGTTGACGCGGGCTACCCGGCAACCTGCACAAGCGTCGGCTACACCGACGGCTCTTACTGCTCGGTATGTAAAGAGGTTTTGAGCAAAAAAACCGAAATACCCATGCTGGAGCCGGAGTGGAGCGAATGGTTCCACGTTGACGTCAACGGCACCGACATGAGAACCTGCCTCAACTGCTACGGCGATGCCGAGGGACATAAACAAATAAGAGCCTGCGAGTGCAAATATACTGTTGAAATTTATTATAACAACGCGCTTTATTCCTCCAAGGTTTTGTCTCTTAACGATTATTTCGATGCGGATTCCTACTCCATTCCGGTAAAAGAAAGGCCGGCCGATAAAATCGCGGGCTACAAAACGGTTTTGATTCCCGACGAAAACAACCCCGTGAAAGAGGACGGTGCGGTCTTGCGCTACACTGCCGCGTTTGTTTTGACGGATAGCGCAAACGCCGGCTTCACCGGCATAAAGGT
>ENA-ORNY01001422-ORNY01001422.1-human-gut-metagenome-genome-assembly--contig:-NODE-1422-length-13805-cov-119.655855_pt1 | contig 13805 bp, 10 predicted proteins | sample MGYA00242122_ERZ509036 | MGnify/ENA primary metagenome ERZ509036 (study PRJEB26280, sample SAMEA2338696) | human gut metagenome | biome: human gut; feature: human-associated habitat; material... | reverse complement strand
CTCCCGCCGTGTCCAACGCCGGCGGACTTGGACTGATTTCCTCCATCAATTTCGGCACGGAAGCCGTCAGGGAGGAGATCCGCAAATGCAAAACGCTGACCGACAAGCCATTCGGTGTCAACATCATGCTCCAGGCTCCTAACGCCGGAGAAGTCGCCGACATGCTCATCGAGGAAGGCGTAAAGATCGTGACCACCGGAGCCGGCTCACCGGCCGCCTACATGGAGAAATGGAAGGCCGCCGGGATCAAGGTGATCCCTGTCGTGGCCTCCGTAGCCTACGCCCTCAAGATGCAGGAACTCGGAGCCACTGCCGTTGTCGCCGAAGGAGCGGAATCCGGAGGACACATCGGAGACATCCACACAATGGCTCTCGTACCGCAAGTAGTTGACGCTCTTGACATTCCCGTGCTGGCCGCAGGTGGAATATTCGATGGCCGCGGAGTCGCCGCCGCATTCATGCTCGGCGCGCAGGGAGTACAGGTCGGCACAAGATTCCTCATCGCCGACGAGTGCCACATACACGAGAACTACAAGGCAAGGCTGATCGCCGCATCCGATGTCAGCACCATGGTGACAGGAAAATCACTTGGAGACGCTGTGCGCGGTCTCAAGACCCCTTTCACCAAGAAATTCTTCAAGATGGAATATGACCCTGCCGTGCCGAAGGAGGAGGTACTGAAATTCGGAACCGGATCCATGCGCAAGGCCGTGTTCGACGGTGACCTCGCGGGAGGCAGCTTCCTTGCCGGAGAAGTCGCCGGAATGATCAAGAAAAAAGAGACAGCCAAAGAGATTGTGGAAGACCTCATGGACGGGGCCGAGAAACTGCTCGCCAATGCTCCGGGGCTTCTATCCAACTAAACAATAACAGATTATAAAAAGATTAAGCATGAATAAAAGAGTAGTCATTACAGGTATGGGAGTCATCTCCCCGGTAGGAAATGACGTCAACACCTTCTGGAGCAACCTTTGCAACGGAGTGTGCGGCATCGATCACATCAAGTCCTTCCCTACGGACAACCTCCCGGTCGGAATCGCAGGTATCATCAAGGATTTCAAGCCCGAGGAATACGGCATGGACAAGCCGTTCATAAGAAAGCAGGACTTGTTCACACAGTACGGCGTGGCCGCCGCCTATCAGGCGATGAAGCAGTCCGGACTCTCCTCACAAGGTGAAAACAAGAACATCGACCCTTTCAGGCTCGGAGTCTACTTCGGTTCCGGAATCGGTGGATTCGCCACACAGTACAGGGAGATCTCCAAGATGATCGAGGATCCTTCAGGACAGTGGATCTCTCCGCTGTTCATCCCGACGATGATCTCCAACATCGCCGCCGGACATATCGCCATCCTGAACAACGCCCAAGGCCCATGTCTTGACATCGTGACAGCCTGTGCCACATCGACCAACGCCATGGGCGAGGCTTTCCGCGCCATCAGGAACGGCTATGCCGACGCGATCATCACCGGAGGCTGCGAGAACGCCACCATCCCGATCGGCATCGTCGGTTTCGCCAACGCCAAGGCCCTCTCCAGAGCCACGGATCCGAACTACGCCTCACTTCCTTTCAACGGCAACCGCGCCGGCTTTGTCATGGCTGACGGTTCCGCAGCGCTTGTGCTTGAGGAATACGAGCATGCGAAAGCCCGTGGAGCGCAGATACTCGGCGAGATGGTCGGCTACGGCAACACCTGCGACGCCTACCACTCCACAGCCCCGAGGCCGGACGGCACCACACAGGCAAAGTGCATCGAACTCGCCCTTGAGGAGGCCGGATTCGACAAGGAGAAAGACAATCTCTACATCAACGCGCACGGTACGGGCACAAAACTGAACGATGTCGCCGAGACCCTGGCCTACAAGATCGCTCTGGGAGACTTCGCCTACAAGGCCCACATCAGCTCCATCAAGTCCATGACCGGACACATGTTCGGAGCCGCGGGATCCGCAGAGGCGATCGCCACGGTGCTTGCCCTCCGTGACGGCATCTGCCCTCCTACCATCCACCTCGACACTCCGGATCCGGAGTGCGACCTCGACTACACTCCTAACACAGCGGTCAAGACCGATCTGACCCTCGGTATCTCCGACTCGTTCGGATTCGGAGGGCATGACGCGTGCGTGGCCTTCAGAAAGTGTGAGTAATTCATTTAAAACCAGAATCATGGATAAGGAAGAGATCAAAAAGTTCCTGCCTCACAGAGAACCCATGCTTCTCATTGAGGAGGCCTACATCGACGAGGAAGGCACGGCTCATTCCAAATACCGCATCAAAGAGGACGAGTTCTTCACAAGAGGCCACTTTCCTGGCAACCCTGTCGTTCCGGGAGTGATCCTTTGCGAGATCATGGCACAAAGCTGCGCGATTCTCGTCAAGGATGAGATTCCGGGACACCTCACGCTTTATGCCGGACTTGACAAGGTACGTTTCAAGAATTCCGTGAAGCCGGGGGATCTGTGCGAGGTTACAGCCAAGTTGATCGACAGGCGCGGACAACTTTTCTTCTGCACCGCCAAACTTGAGGTGAACGGCAGGCTCTGCTGCAAGGGCGAGCCAAGCTTCGCCCTCGTCCCTATCGAATAAGCAAATGGAATACAGACGGTTAGGCGAGGAAGAGTTCCGGGACATCGAATCCAGGATCCTGTACGAGGACAACCACATCATGGTCTTCAACAAGAGGGCCGGAGAGATTGTCCAGGCGGACAAGACCGGAGACGAATGCCTTGCCGAGACTCTGAAAGCCTTCATCGCCCAAAGAGATGACAAGCCGGGCAAGGTGTATGTGGGGATTCCGCATCGCCTTGACCGGCCTGTCAGTGGTATCACGATGTTCGCCAAGACATCAAAGGCTCTTTCAAGACTCTCGGAGATGTTCCGGTCCGGGAATATTCACAAGATCTATTGGGCGCTGTGCTGCAAGGCGCCGGAGAAGGAGTCCGCGGAACTGGATGACTGGCTGGTGCGTAATGAGAAGATGAACAAAAGCTTCATCGCCAAAGGGGGCGAAAAGACTCCGGGAGCCAAACTGGCAAAGCTGATCTACACCCATTTGAGGGACACGGAGAGATACTCCCTGCTTGAGGTTCAGCTGCTTACGGGAAGGCATCACCAGATCCGCTGCCAACTTGCGGGGATGGGCTGCGTCATCAAGGGCGATCTGAAATACGGCGCTCCGCGGTCGAATCCCGACGGAGGAATATGCCTGCATTCACATGAGATAAGATTCATCCACCCGGTCCGGAAAGAGGAGATGGACATCATCGCTCCGCCTCCTGAGAGCTGGAAGATAGGGTAATGATTCAGAAGCAGGGTGATTTGGAAGGCCTCTTCCAATCACCCTACTTTCTTTCAAGCTCACGTAAATAGTCCTGCAGCCATTCGGAAGGGGTCTTCCCGGTGTTCACCTTGAAGGACATGTTGAACGAGACCGAAGAGTGAAATCCTGACATCTCCGAGACCTCCCCCATCTTCAGCCTCGGATCCGTCTTCAACAGTTCTATGGCCCTCCTCACTCTGTAAAAGTTGACAAACTGCCTGAAATTGCGCCCGGAAAGGATGTTTATCGTCTTCGAAAGATACAACTTGTTCGTGAACATTCTGTCCGCAAGACTCGACATGTCGAAAGTCTGGTCAAGGTAGGGGCGCTTCTCCTCCATGTACATCACCACTCTCCTGTAGAGATTGTTCATCTTCCTGTCATCGTCCACCTTCTCGGCATAGGAAGACCTTAGGTTGCCTTTTATGATGTCCTTGATCCTTTCCTCCGTGTCAGACGGAATGATGAAAGTCCTTCCTGTCATCGCCCTGAGATACAGGACAGCATACAGAGCCATGTAGAGCAGCGCCGTCACGACTGAAAGCACATCGCCCAGATGGCCCACCGCATAGATTGCGGACAACAACATCACCCCTGCCACCAGATAGATCATCGAATAGATGAAACGGGCGTACTCTTCGACATTATGCCAGACGGCGGTGTTACGGAACATGGCTCTGATGGCGGAGAACCGCTTGTAGGTCAAGCGGAAGAAATAGACAAGGACAAACAGGAACATCGGAGCGAACGAAAACGCCACCCTCTGAAACCGGTAATCAAGTGTTCCCTTCGGTTTGGACGCATACACGAACAATGTCATCAAAGTGAACGACAACAGGCATAATGAAGCCAATAGCGAACTCTTCGGCTTCTCGAACGAACAAGGATACATCACCAGCACCGCCGCGGCGCACGAAAGATCCGCCGCCAGCTCACGGGTCTCAAACGGGGAGTCGAAGACAAGCTCACAAACCGCCAGAACAACCCAGCCAAGACACGAGGACATCCGGATCGCATACCTCCGGGTGCGATTGCCCTTGCTGCTGATAAGGTCATAGACGAAGAAGAAAGACAGTTCGATAATAGCCAGCAAAGTAATGATACGTGTCATGTGGTCAATTCTTGTAATGGTGGTCAAAGCCAAGGTAGAAATTAAAACCCCCAGGCGGTGGTTTGCCCGGGGGTACGATGCTATATTTAAACGTTTTTTATAAAAAACTAACTTTTCTTTGCGACTTTGATGGACTCGAATCCTTGTCCATAGACTCCGCTTACGGAGGAAATCGAAAGGAATGCGTCCGGATCCTCACGTTTGATGGCTTTCAGGAGGAGATTCACGTCCGTTTTCCTGGTGATGACCATCAGAACGGATGCAGGCTGCTTGGTGTACCAGCCCTCGCCGTTCAGCACAGTCACGCCACGATGGAAGTCCCTGACTATCATGTCCGCGATCTGCTCATACTTCCTTGACAGGACAAAAAGCTGAACGCTCTGCTTAGAGCCGGCGAGATAGAGGTCCACCACATAGCCATTGACCGTCACGATGATCATGCCATAGACAGCGATGGAGAACTTGGCGTCAAACGGAAGAAGCTGGCCGTCCGCTCCGTAGGAAGGGAACAGCAGGGATGAGGAAATGATGAACACATCGATGATAAGGATGATGCGCCCCGGGGAGATATTCCTGAATTTCGTGATTATCATCGCCAATATGTCGGTCCCTCCCGTGCTTCCGCCTTGCGAGATCGACATGCCAATGCCAACGCCAGCCATTGATCCGCCGATGATCGAGCACATCAGTTTCCCGTTCGAAAGCGCGAAATCCTGGATGATGGTCTGAGGGATTATGGCCTGGAACAGGTTGAGGCAAGCGGACGCGAGGACGATGGCATAGATTGTCTTCGCACCGAACGAAGGCCCGATGATGATCACGGAGATGATCAGCAGGATCGTGTTGATCACAAAATAGGAGTATCCCATCTTGATGCCGGTGGCATACTGGATGATGGCGCTTATACCGGAGACACCGCCACCGATAAGGTTGTTAGGGGCAAGGAAAATAGCCCAACCAACCGTGTAGACAACTATACCGAGGGTGATGAGAAGGTACTCCTTGACTCCTCGAAGAATTGTTGAAGAATTGATTGACATAAACTATTTCACAACAAAATTAACTATCTTGCCAGGAACGACAATCACCTTGACGACATTCTGGCCGCCGACATACTTGACGGTCTGTTCCATCCCGCGGATCTCGGCCTCGACCTCCTTAGGAGACAGAGACTTAGGCAGTTCGACAGTGAAGCGCATCTTGCCGTTGAACGAGACCGGATAGGTCACGTTGTCCTCGGCTGCCAGCGCCGGGTCAAACTCAGGGAAACGGGCGTAGGTGATGCTTTCCCCGTGGCCAAGAGCCTCCCAAAGCTCCTCGGCGATGTGCGGGGCGAACGGCGAGAGCATTATCGTCAACGGCTCAAGGATCTCACGCTTGCGGCATTTAAGGGCAGAAAGGTCGTTCAGAGCGATCATGAACGCGCTGACCGTCGTGTTGAAGGAGAAGTGCTCGATGTCGTCCTGCTCCTTGGCGATCAGCTTGTGGAGAACCTTAAGCTCTTCAGGTGTAGCCTTCTCATCGGTCACGACGAGGTCATCCCCGTCAAAGAACAGCCTCCAGAACTTGCGCAGGAAGCGGTTCACACCGTCGATACCCTTTGTGTCCCAAGGCTTTGACTGCTCAAGAGGACCAAGGAACATCTCATAGAGACGAAGGGTGTCGGCACCGTAGTCATCGCAGATGTTGTCCGGATTGACGACGTTGTACATCGACTTGCTCATCTTCTCGACGGCCCATCCGCAGACATATTCACCATTCTCAAGAATGAACTCCGCGTCGGCGAACTCCGGCCTCCAGGCCTTGAACGCCTCAAGGTCGAGCCTGTCGTTGCGGACGATGTTGATGTCCACGTGGATCTCGGTGGTCTCGTACTGATCCTTCAGGCCGAGGGAGACGAACTTGTTGGTGCCGACGATCCTGTAGACGAAGTTGGACCGGCCTTGGATCATGCCCTGGTTGACCAGCTTGCGGAAAGGCTCGTCCTCGCAGACGTAGCCAAGGTCGAAGAGGAACTTGTCCCAGAAGCGGGAATATATCAGGTGTCCCGTGGCATGTTCCGTACCACCGATGTAGAGGTCAACGTCACGCCAATATTCATCAATCTTCCTGTCCACCAAGGCATTGTCGTCGTGAGGATCCATGTAGCGGAGATAGTAGGCGCTGGATCCGGCGAATCCCGGCATCGTGCTGGTCTCCAGAGGGTAGCCCTCGTAGGTCCAGTCCTTCGCCCTGGCGAGTGGCGGCTCACCGCTCTCGGTCGGCTTGAACTCTGTGATCTCCGGAAGGGTCAGCGGCAGCTTCTCGAACGGAACAGGGGTCGGGATGCCGTCCTTGTAGTAGATCGGGAACGGCTCGCCCCAGTACCTCTGGCGGCTGAAGATCGCGTCGCGCAGACGATAGTTGACCTTCCTGTGGCCGAAGCCCTGTTTTTCGACATATTCAATGGCGGCAGTGATCGCGTCCTTGACATCCAGCCCGTTGAGGAAGCCGGAGTTGATCATACGGCCCTCTTTCGCGTCGAAACTCTCCTCGCTGACATCGCAGCCCTCGATGAGAGGTATGATCGGCAGGTTGAACTTTCTGGCGAACGCATAGTCGCGGCTGTCGTGCGCCGGAACGGCCATGATGGCGCCGGTGCCGTAGCCCGCGAGGACATATTCAGAAATCCAGATCGGCACCCTGCCGCCGGTCATCGGGTTCACTCCGTAGGAGCCGCTGAACACGCCGGTGACGGTCTTTGTCTGGGCGATCCTCTCGCGCTCGGTCTTCTTTTTTACCGCCGCAAGATACTCATCCACAGCCTCTTTCTGCCCAGGCGCGGTGAGGAGCGGCACCAGATCGCTCTCTGGGGCCAGCACCATGAAGGTCACTCCGAACATCGTGTCGGCGCGGGTTGTGAATATGGTCACATCGTGCTCTGTCTCACCATTGTAGCACTTGAAAACAGCCTCGCAGCCGTTGGACTTTCCGATCCAGTTGCGCTGCATCTCCTTGAGGGAGTCGGTCCAATCGATCTTGCCCAACCCTTCGAGGAGTCTTCCGGCGTAGGCCGAAACCCTGAGCTGCCACTGACGCATCTTCTTCTGCTCCACCGGGAAACCGCCGCGCACGGAAAGCCCATCCTTCACCTCGTCGTTGGCGAGCACAGTTCCGAGTCCGGCGCACCAGTTCACCGCCGTCTCTCCCTGATAGGCGATGCGGTAGTTCATCAGCGCGTCCGACTTCTCCTTTTCTGAATATGCACGCCACTGTTCCGCCGTAAAAGGCTCATGCTCAGTGCAGGCCGCATTGACGGCAGCGCTTCCGCCCCTCTCGAAAGCCGAGATAAGATCCTCTATCGGACGAGCCTTACGGGCATCGTTGTCGTACCATGAGCCGAACATTTTCAGGAAAGCCCATTGAGTCCACTTGTAGTAGGCCGGATCGCAGGTGCGGATCTCGCGGCTCCAGTCGTAGGAGAAACCGATCCTGTCCATCTGCTGACGGTAACGGTTGATGTTGTTCACCGTAGTCACTTCCGGATGCTGGCCGGTCTGGATGGCGTACTGCTCGGCGGGGAGTCCGAAGGCGTCGTAGCCCATCGGGTGAAGGACATTGAAGCCCTTCAGCCTCTTGTAGCGGGAATATATGTCGCTGGCGATGTAGCCCAACGGATGGCCGACATGCAGGCCTGCTCCGGACGGATAAGGGAACATGTCCAGAACATAGAACTTCGGCTTTGAGGGATCCTCCTTGGTCTTGAAGGTGCCGCGTTCAGCCCAATAGGTCTGCCACTTTTTTTCAATTTTCCTGAAATCGTAGTCCATTTTATTATTGCAATTGATTAATTATCATGCTTTTTCAGCCCGAAACTTCCTTTCTTCTCAAGCCGGAACTCCACGTAGAGAGACATCCTTGACTTGACCTTCTTGCCCATCAGCCAGCCCGGCTTCCAGTCCGGCGACGCGCTGATGATCCGCACGGCCTCCTCGTCCAGAAGCGGATCCACACCCTTGAGAACCTTGACATCCTTGACCCTGCCCTTCTCGTCGATCACGAAATCCACAAGCACACGACCCTGGATGCCGTTTTTCACCGCCTCCTTAGGGTACTTCATGTAGGTGTAGACCCATTTTTCGAGAAAGACTCTCGGATCGCGGCTGCCAAGGAACGACGGCCTGTAGTCGCAATCATAATAAGGCACAACGTTGTCCTTACCTTTGGCAGAGGTCAACCCTGATAGGTCAGAAGGATTGAAGATCGGCTTCGGCCCGTTGATGAGAGCCACGGAATAATTGTAGACATATTCAAGCTCCCTTTCCATCGTGTCGAAGTCGATGATGGACTGGGTGTCGCGTTCGGTGCAATATTCAGGGTAATGTCCTGTGGTGAAGAGGATTGACGGGATCTCCTTGTCGTAGAAGGCCCTGTGGTCGGAAGTGAAAGGCTCCGCCGCCGTGAGCGTCGGCAGGATCGGCTGGAGCTGCCCGGCCATCGACTTGACGACCTCGTTCATGTCGGCGTTGGAGGAGGTGTAGGCGTAGAAGCCACTGGAGCCGGTCCCCACCATGTCCAGGTTGATCATCGCGTCGATCTCCTTGACATCCGAGAACGCCCTGTTCAGGAAGTACCACGATCCGGCGAAGGTCTGGCAGGAGGCGCCGAACGCCACGAACAGCACTGATCTGCCGAGCAACTGCCTGTTGGTCCGGAGCATGCGGGACAACTCCAGCATCATCGCGAGACCGGAGGCGTTGCCGTTGGCTCCGTAATAGGTCCGTTCGACAGTCCGCCCGTCGATCGTCATGGTGTCGGAGCCGAGGTTGTCCATCCTTGCTCCGATGACTATATATCTGTTTCTCAGCGCTTTGTCGCCGCCCTGCAAGAATGCTATCACATTGCGGGAGGTAAGCGTGTCGCCACTTTCCTGCCTGATGCCGAAGATGTCGCCGTCCTTTCCGGAAAGCACATCGAGACCGTACCTGCCGAAGACTTCGGTGACATATTCAGCGGTCATTCTCTCCCCTTCCGAACCGGCCTTGCGACCCTCCATGACCGCCGCCGAGATGGTCGAGACGTGTTCCTTGAGCGCGCGGACCGTCTCGCTGTCGTCCAGGTCAGCGAACGAGGCTCCGTTTCTGAATTGGGCGTTGGCTTGAATGCCTCCGAAGAGAATGGCGCAGATTGCCGAAATGATCGTGATTTTTCCTTTCATCATTGTTTCCGTTCTAAAATCCACGCGCCCTTAGGGCAAAAATCCTGCCTCTGGAGTTCTTTGAGAGATTCCTGTGCCTTGCCTGGATCATCCGTTCCGCACACTCCGACGGCGGTGCTGTTGCGGAAAGCCAGAAGTTCCCCCTTGTAGCCTTTGCCGGCGATCTCCTTGATGTAGCGCTCGGCATTTTCTTTGTTAGAGAACGAGCCCAGAATCACGACGAAACGATAGCGATGATTGGCCTGACGAACAGAATCAGCGGCTGCAAGCGAGTCAGCCACAGCCTTCCGGGCAGCCTCCAGCGAGTCCTGGCGGGCGCGGAGAGCCTCCTCGTCCTTTCTGATGGACTCCGCCTTGGCCTCAATCCACTCAGAGTCAGGCCGTCCGGCGAGCCTCCGGAAGAAGTCGCAGCCCGTTGCCATGAAGGCGACGAGCACAAAAAACGTCAGTGTCAAGAACACATTTCTCATAACCTACAAAGTTAGCAAAATTCCACCCGCTTCAAAAATATATTTTTTTTAAGAAATAAGTATCTTTGCAGATTGGATAACAACTAGACAACAACGAATATTTGAGCCACTAAGTGGCGAGAGGTAACGTGAATTTGTGCGGTGTGCAATCGCCGCAATTTATAATGATTTTTTTATTTGCAGGCGATTGCCTGCTTACAAAAGGTTAATATTATGGCATCAAGAGAAATCAAATTTTCCCTCGTTTACAGGGATATGTGGCAGTCGTCCGGCAAGTACGTTCCCCGCGTGGACCAACTTGTCGAGGTGGCACCGGCCATCATTGATATGGGCTGCTTCGACCGCGTCGAGACCAACGGCGGCGCCTTCGAGCAGGTGAACCTACTTTTCGGCGAGAACCCCAACGTGGCCGTCCGCCGCTGGACAGCCCCTTTCCACAAGGCCGGCATCCAGACGCATATGCTTGAAAGAGGCCTCAACGCCCTCAGAATGAACCCGGTACCGGCGGATGTCAGGGAACTGATGTTCAAGGTCAAGAAAAAGCAGGGCACCGACATCTCCCGCTCCTTCTGCGGCCTGAACGACCACAGAAACCTGCGCCGCTCCGTCGAGTTCGCCAAGAAAGGCGGAATGATCTCGCAGGTGGCCCTCTCCATCACCAGCTCCCCTGTCCACACGGTCGAGTACTACATGGGCATCGTGGACAAGGTTGTTGAATATGGAGCCGACGAGATCTGCCTCAAGGACATGGCGGGAATCGGCCGTCCGACCTTCCTCGGCCAGCTCACACGCGACATCAAGAAGAAATACCCTCATATTCTTGTCCAGTACCACGGCCACTCGGGGCCGGGCTTCTCCCCTGCCTCGATGCTTGAGGTGGCCCGCGCCGGCGCTGATGTCCTGGACGTGGCCGTCGAGCCGCTCTCCTGGGGCAAGGTCCATCCGGACGTGATCACCATCAGGGAGATGCTGAAGGCCGACGGCTTCCTTGTCAAGGATCTGAATATGGACGCCTACATGGAGGTGCGCCGCCTCACGCAGAAGTTTATCGACGACTTCCTCGGCTACTGGATCAACCCTTCCAACGCCAAGATGAGCTCGCTGCTCGTGGGCTGCGGCCTGCCGGGCGGAATGATGGGCTCGATGATGGCCGACCTCAAGGGCTTCCAAGGCGCGATCAACGCCGCCGAAAGGGCTCACGGCCGTCCTGAGATCAGCCTCGACACCCTGATGGTCAAGCTGTTCCAGGAGGTTGAATATGTCTGGCCGCGTCTCGGATTCCCGCCACTTGTGACTCCGTTCAGCCAGTACACGAAGAACACCGCGCTGATGAACCTCCTGAACCTTCTGAACGGCAAGCCTCGCTGGACCACGATCGACAAGGACACCTGGAACATGATCCTCGGCAAGATGGGCCGCCTCCCTGGAGAGCTCGCTCCGGAGATCGTACAGCTCGCCAAGGAGAAAGGCATGGAGTTCTACACCGGCGACCCTCAGGAGATGTACCCGGACGAGCTTCCGAAATTCCGTCAGATGATGAAGGAAGAGGGCTGGGACGAAGGTCAGGACGAGGAGGAACTCTTCGAGTTCGCGATGCACGAGCGCCAGTACAGGGACTATCGGAGCGGCGTGGCCAAAGAGCGTTTTAACGCCGAACTGGCCGACCTCAAGGCCAAGGCGAACGCCCCGATCGAGGTGGTGCGTCCTGTGGTCGAGATGCCGAAGTTCGATGTGGATGAATATGCCAGACGCTATCCTCACGCCGTTCCTGTCCAGGCTCCGGCCAAGGGTCAGCTTCTCTGGCAGGTCGATGTGGAGGACGATTCCGTAGCTCCGATCGCCGGCACAGAGGTCAAGGCCGGAAAAGGCATAGGCTTCGTGCAGACATATTACGGAATGGAGGAACTGGTTCCCGCCGTTGACGGCCGCATAGTGGCCACCCTCGGCAAGCAGGGTGACAAGGTCGCCAAAGGTGAGATCGTCGCCTTTGTCGAAGGTTCCGCCGACGCCGCCGGTGCAGCTGGTGCCGCCGGTGCAGCCGGTTCCGCTGGCGCAGCCGGGGATGCAGGCGCAGCCGGTTCCGCTGGCGCAGCCGACGATGCAGGTACAGCCGGTTCCGCTGGCTCAGCCGCCAAGTAATGAATATTCAAAAAGGATTGAAAACTGTCTCTCCGGTCACTTCAGCAGACTCAGTGACCGGAGAAACTTTAATCGCTTCGACAAGTTCAGAGGCCGAAAAAGCGACTTGCCGTAACAACACCATTGTTTCGGGCACTTCGGTGGTTGGCGGACTTTGTCAAACCGTTAGCCCTGAGGCCGAAAAAGCGACCTGCCGTAACAACACCATTGTTTCGGGCGCTTCGGTGGTTGGCGGACTTTGCCAAACCGCAAGCCCAGAGGCCGAAAAAGCGACTTACCGTAGCAACACCATTGTTTCGGGCGCTTCGGTGGTTGGCGGACTTTGTCAAACCGTATGCCCTGAGGCCGAAAAAGTGACTTGCCGTAACAACACCATTGTTTCGGGCGCTTCGGTGGTTGGCAGACTTTGCCAAACCGTAAGCCCTGAGGCCGAAAATATAGGCTCAACCATAGAAAGATTAAACACATACGAGTCGTTTCCAGACCGCAATCCAATTCCCGTTGAGCGGCATCCTTTCGAGCCATTCCTGCCGGCTAATGCCAAGGTGCTGATGCTGGGCAGTTTCCCGCCCCAATCCAAACGCTGGAGCATAGATTTTTACTACCCGAATTTCATCAACGACATGTGGCGGATTATGGGTCTGATATTTTTCAACGACAAGAACCGTTTCGTGGACGTTGCCACCAAGAAATTCAGACTGGACGACATAGTGGATTTCTGCACCGGAACCGGCATAGCGATGTACGACACCGCCACCGCCGTCCGCCGCCTGAAAGACAACGCCTCAGACAAGTTTCTGGAGGTAGTGACCCCGACCGACATCCCCGCCCTGTTAAGGCAGATCCCTCAGTGCCAAGCCATTGTCACCACCGGAGAAAAAGCCACCGACACCCTCTGCCAAACCTTCGGCGCCACCCCACCGGCCACCGGGGAATATTCCGAATTCCATTTCGAAGGCCGTCCGATGCGCCTCTACCGCATGCCCTCCTCCTCCAGAGCCTACCCCCTCCCCCTGGAACAGAAAGCCGCCGCCTACCGCCGCCTCTTCACCGCCCTCAACATGGTATAGCCAGTATAGCCAGCCCCGGTGCCGTTCCACGGCGTGTCCCAACGATGCAGTTCCACGGTGCGTCACAACGGTGCTGTACTACGATGTGATCCCACACACCCACCTCAGGCAACATTTTAACCCAATATCGTCACCCAAGAGTGCAGCACGGCACGTTCAGGCGACACTTCAGCGCTTCTTCGTCGCCTGAGAGTGCGGCACGACACGTTCAGGCGACACTTCCGTCCATTTTTGTTGCCCGTGGGTGTAGGGCAGAATGACGTAAGGATGAAGGGGACTCTTCGGCAACGAAACCCACACTTTTCGTCGCCCGAGAGTGTAGTACGGCACGCTTAGGCGACACTTCCGTCCATTTTCGTCGCCCGAGAGTGTAGTACGGCACGCTTAGGCGACACTTCCGTCCATTTTCGTCGCCCGAGAGTGCAGCACGACACTTTCAGGCAACACTTCCGTCCATTTTTGTTGCCCGTGGGTGTAGGGCAGAATGACGTAAGGATG
>ENA-ORNY01001421-ORNY01001421.1-human-gut-metagenome-genome-assembly--contig:-NODE-1421-length-13808-cov-11.756780_pt1 | contig 13808 bp, 6 predicted proteins | sample MGYA00242122_ERZ509036 | MGnify/ENA primary metagenome ERZ509036 (study PRJEB26280, sample SAMEA2338696) | human gut metagenome | biome: human gut; feature: human-associated habitat; material: faeces... | reverse complement strand
TCTCGGAATATGAGAAAGCAAAGGATAAGAGCAACGAAAAGGCGAGGGAGAGTGCCGAGAAACATCATGGCAATCCCGATAAAGAGAAGGACAAAGAGGCAACACCCTTTCGATAATCAGTAATCAGAGTACAGGGGCGGCCAAGGCTGCCCCATATACAGAATGGAGGAAACAGAATGGATATGGAAGCAGGAAAAACACTTACCAATGAGGAGGTCATAAGGGAACTTCTCGAATTGTTAAAGAAGAATGCCATGAAAGAGCAGGCAAACGATGTATTTGAGATATGCAGCTATGTGGATGGACTGGAGAAAAAGATTGATTCCATGACGGAAGAACTCACCAATATGCAGAACCAGATAAAAGAAATGCAGGAGGATACGTTTGTCAATAATGCTAAAAAGGCATTGTCAGAAGCACAGGAGCGACTTAATGCCAGATGTGAGCAGATAAAGTCACAGGTATCTGAAGTGAAAGCACAGGTCAAATCTACAGCTAAGAGCATAGTCGATGAGGCAAAAGAAAAGGGAAGATCTGCATTATACAGAGTGTCTGAGTTCTTAGGAATTAAGAAAAGACTTCTTGATATCAGAGAGAATGTAAGAGGTGCAATCAAGACAACGGATAAGGATATAGCAAAGACAGCACTTCTTGCAAAAGGATTTCGAGAAGCTGGTCAGACAGCAGCCAATGCATTTCGTACTTTTGCAGACAAGCCAGAGGTGGATTATTCACAGAAAGAGCAGAAACATCCCATTACAAAGGCGGTGCTTGCACCTATGAAAGCAGTGAAAAAGATGTTTGTATCAATGGAGCTTCATCTGGATGCATCTATTGATAAGCTCGATAATCTGGCTATGAATGTGCAGCTTGATAAGGAAAAGCATATGGAGAATGCGAAAACAAAGGAACAGACAGAGCCGGAGAGGGCAGAAGCTGAGCGAGTAGAAGCAGAGGTTGTATACTCCCCAATGGTCGCTGAGCCACAGGAGTATCAGTATAATGCAGATGCATTTGAGGCAAGAGGTGTGGATGAGGTGAAGCAGGAAGCAGCACATAAGGAAGCACCGAAGGTAAGAGAAGATAAAGCCAGATAAATGCGAGGACGTGGGAGAGATTCTGCGTCCTTTTTTAGTGTATGAAAAGGATGGAGAATATTGAGGGTGAATATAATTTTCAATTTCAAGAGTTTTTACCGATTCCTTCGAGTTCCATGGATAAACTATCAATTAAAGAAAGAATTATTATCGAAGTTTGTGACTTTTTAGAAACGTGGTGTTGGTTTTTATTTGCATTTGGATTGGACAGAAGTTCGATTCAAGGAGATTTTTTATTAAAAAAATAATGAAGAATATATTGACAGAAACCTTGCGAGATGTTATCACGCAAGGTTTCTGTTTGCAACGCAAGCAGAAACCTTGCGTGATGTTAATATAAAAGTGCAAAGAATGAATTTGTAATAGTTACAATCATCTAATCATTAAAAGGAGGTATTTTTTATGGGAAAGAAGAACGACGGAGCAATTTTTTTGGAGTTGCCAGAAACAGAAGAATGGAAGAAGTTAGGATTACCTAAAGAGTTGGGTAACAACTTGAAAATGGTATATCAACGGAAAGAAAAGGATAAACCAGCAGAGTTTTTAGAAGTATGGAATCCAGATAAAGAATATCCTTCAAGTTGTATTATTACAAATGTTTCATCGACATTAGGAGGATTTAAGTTGATGCAAGCTGGAACTGAGATAGTGAATATGCAAGGTACAAGTAAAGATCCAAAACATGGTTATAATAGTTGGATAGATTTTATGAGAGCTGCGTATCAGAAAATAGGATTAGAAAATGGTCTTGTAGGTGGATGCTCAGTAGATAACTATATATATGAACGTGATGAAAATGGTGATGAAATTGCTATTCCATGTGCACATTCTGTATACCCAGCAGGTGCACATGTATATGAAATGGTTGGCGGACAAATTGACCCTAATAATTTTTATCTGGTTTCATTGTGTAGTCGTCACAATAAGGCAGGCACTATACGTACTTATATGAAATTAGAACAGGCGGTTTTGGCAATAAAGTTAAACAATTTTATGAAATAAAAAGGAGGACAAAATTATGGCAGACACAAAAGTTGTAACACCAACCAGCGCAGATGTTACCCCAACGGTAGTAGTAAAGCAACCAGACATTATGCAGGCTTTGATTAAAGTAGACTTTGAACTTCTTGGAACAAAGCTTGTGGCAGAGTACTACAAGTCAAATGATAAGGAATATTATCTGCTGATGCCTACAGATCAGGCAGATGCCAGAGGAATTACCATTAATGACATGATAAACGATATTTGTTATCTGATTGGCTTGGATGATACAGCAAAATTACAGGTTAAGGAATTAACTGATTGTATTGAATCGTTGGGGTTAAGCTTTAAAGATATCAAAGTTGTATTAAAAATGGCATATTTTTATTCGGTTGTGGACAGTACGAACAGTACAGGGGAAAATGCGGCACCGGTAAACAATACAGAATACGCATTCCAGCTTGAAATTGATACTTCAAAAGCACTCCCGGAAAGCCTCAAGATTTTCAATATTCAGAGAGTCGGTGTAGCAGTCTGGAACACAGAGAGAAGTAAGATTATCAGCCAGATGAATCTTTACAAACCGGAAGATTTGTTAAAAGAAATCTAAGAAGCGAGGTGGTTTTGATGTCAAAAGAATATATGAACAGTTCCTTGAATATGGAAGGTGAATTATGCGGTGTCAAAACCACTCTTTTGGCAGGTTGCATCGAAGATGAGCTGTTGTTTTCTGCGGAAGTGGAAATAACCAAAGACAGCCTGAAAGAACTTCTAAAACTGTTTGGCAGCGTTACGAAAGAAAAAGTAGGGGATTACGTGGAACTGCTGAACGATTTTGAGGTAAAAGCCCTGTTTGCACATAGCAATCAGCAGACCATGCTGGAGGTGCGTACAGAAGCACTAAAATTTTTGGCTTATGATGGAAAACAGGGAAAACTGGTTGCCTTTGCCCTTCTTCCGCAGGAAATTATCAATGGGGAAAACGATTCGCTGGCACAGGTAGTAAAGAAAGTGATGTATGTGTTTGGAATACACAGCTTCACCTTCCTTTACCGTAATACGAACATAAACTGTAGCGAATTGTACAAAGCATATTCGTACCTGCCGGAAGTTCCGCCCATAATAGAAGGAAGCCTTCTATTAAGCACAGCCTTTCGATTTGATGAAGTGGCAAAATATCCATTTACAGATGCCATGAGAACAATCTTCGGAATAAACCAGATGGATATATTCGTGGGGCTGGGTGGAAAACAGGTAAGCTGTGCACTGCTTGTGCCGGATATTGAAAATGCACTGTTAAGCTGTCAGAACATAGTAATCTATACACAGTTTGGCAGCAATAATGTGAAATTCCAGATGGCGGGAGCTATCGGACTAAGCTGCTTTCCGGGATTAAAATTTTATGTGAATGCAGAATTCACACTTACAAATGTATCAATATCGGCAAGTACCATGCCGACAAGCGTTTATCAGATACCTAATACAAAAATATCAATCTGCAACTGTGGGCTGGAGCTTGGCTTTGGCAAATCCGGTATCAATATCGGGGCAATGTCACAGATAAATATCCGCAATCTTATGTGGTATGGAGCATTGAGCATATCCTATAATGGTACGGTTCCAATGCTTGATATGATCAACATAGCCATGAGTGAAGTGTCGGTATCCTCTCTGGTATCAAACCTTGCAGGAATTGATTCGCAGTCAGTAAAAGAACTGGATATATTTACCGTCACAGCCTTTGACATCAATAGTTCAGGTGGCGGTAAAACGATTGATTTTAAGACACTTACAGATGCGGAAATCATACAGGCTGTAAATAATGCATTAGCGGGAATGAAGCAGGAGTATCTGCTGAGTCAGGACAATGTAAGTGTGACAAGACTTCCGGGCGATAGTGCCTGTGACGTTCTGAACACAAAGACCATGTTCCATTACTGGCTGAACAGTAAGGGAGAATTATCCTTTCCACCGCAGGCATATTATGCATCTAAGCATCTGACCATAGGCAGATACAATTTTGATATGGGAGTATTCTTTGCAGGACAGTTGGAGATTTTCGGACAGAAAATCAAAGTCATGTTTTCGTCAGTAAATGATAAAGGCATTCTTGGATATGCGGAAGTATCACCAATACATAACAGTGTGCTTATTATCAGCGGTTCCCGTTCTGAGAAAAACAGGATAAACCCGGTGCTTGGCAGTACATCAAACAGTACATTGGAACTGCTGACACAGGATTTTTACAGAAATGAAGTGACAGACAGACCGGTCACTTTATACATGGATGTATCCAAAAACGCCTGCAATTTTTATATAGATGGGCATATAGAACTGTGCAAAATATTTTCTTTTGATGCACTGGTATATTTTGCCAACAAAAACATAAGGATTGCTGTTGAAACAAGCTATTTCAACCTGTTTCGGGCTTCATTGTATCTGAATGCAGATTATCAGAAAATGAAAAATCTGTTCTTTGAATTTGAAGTCTCTCTCGACAGCACAGGATTACAGAATAACCTGAAACAACTGACGTACCTGCTGGATGAAGCAGTAACCAAATATGACAAAAAGATACATGATGCACAGAAAAAAATCAATGATGCAAAGAACAAAGTATCCTCCCTGCAAAATGAGATAAACTCATACAAAAGTAAAATCGAAGAGTGCAGGAGGGTAATTAGGAAAGCAAAATGGTATCAGTGGGCGAAGATGGCTAAGGAAACAGCCAAAATCGTAGGCTATGAGGTTGCCATCGGCGGCATATATCTTGCGATGAAAACGGCAGAGGCAGCTCTTGATGCAGCCAATAAGGTACTGTCGCTTGCAAACAAACTGGGTAGCGGTTTCCTTAACACAATTAACAAAGTGATTCAGGGTGTGCTTAATGTATTCTATATCAGCAAGGCACTTCTTGGCATAATCGTAAATGGAAGCCAGATATTTGTAAAAGTCAATATGGAGCTTACCGTTATTGGAAAACAGATATCCGTAAAAGAAGAAGTGGATATGAACAAACTGATTGAAAAGCCAATCATTCTGTTGGAGGAACTGACCATCAATCAGATCAAGGACCTGATAGATATGCTGTCATTGGGACAGACACCGGAATACGAGAGGATAGAGGCAACGCCATATCCATATATGGAATTTCCGGAAGATCCAGTGGAACTGTCAGAAATGGTTGCCTATGGTGCAAAACGAATCGAGCAGGCAAAGGGAATGGTAGAAGAACTTCAAGACCTGTACATTGACGAGCTTCAGGAGCTGGATTCCGAGATTGAGGATATGGATACAGAATTTAAGGCGGCAGCACAGATGGTAAGCTACTCTCTGGAAAAAGCATCGGATAACGTATACATAGATGGTATGGACGAACTGATTACGCAGATAGAGGAAGCAAAGGAGGACGGACAGATAAGTCCTGAAGAAATCAAGCTTGCCGAGTCATGTATAGATGATTATCTGAATATCATCCGCCCGTCCGCCACGACAATAGAAGAATCAAGTATGCGTGTGAAGGAATGCGTAGACAGCATAGATACTGAAAGAACGACAAAAAGAATGCGTAGTTCTTATAAGAACGCTGATGCAGAGAATGGAACTGAGCTTATGAACAACAGGGACTATGACAAGTTCTATGGAGAGCTCCAGTCTGTGGTAGAGAAGTATTTTCCGCATGGTTCCGGACATGGATATTTCAACATCACGGATGAAGAAGTATTCTATCAGGCATTAAATAACGCAAGAAAACAAGCAGGATGTGCTTATGTAGAACTGTCCGAGGAAGATGAAGAAGAAAATCAGGAATCAGGTCTGCTGTATGGAGCAAAACCGTTAAGGCGGATGGTAAGTGAAGGATATATTCAGAGGCTGCAATAAAAGTAAAAAATTATTGTACTCTTTTTCAGTCAGCCATTATGGGATGGTTAAAGTTTCATATACAAAAAAATCAGGAGCTTTCTAAGATTAGAAGGATGGAGCATCGTGCTCTTTCAAGGATAATCAAGGGAAGCTCTTTTGTTTATAAAAAGATATATTTGAATTTCAAATAAAAATTCTTGAAGAAACAGCCTTTTTTTAGTATAATAAAACTGAGTTAGTGTATAGAATGATAAATAGAAATTCATGATAGATTTTGTTCATATTATCTATCTGAATATGACTGGAAAATAAGAGAATATCTTTATGGGGACAGAATGTGTAACTGCACCATAGTTTGGACAGGAGGATTGATATTATGAAAAAATGGAAAGAAAGAGGAAAGAGAATCGCAGTATTGTTGCTTACGGCAGCCCTTGTTGGAAGCAGCGTGGACTTATCTGCTCTTACGGTAAATGCAGCAGAGGAAGAAAAAGTGCTGACATGTGAAAAAGAGGAGCAGACTACATCGGAAGAAATAACCGAGACAGCAAAGCGTATTACCTCATGGACATGGAATGATGAAGAGGAAATGTTGGACTTGGAGGAAAATGTGCTGGCACTTCCCGGTGCATCCAAAGATCATATCGTATCCTTTGATGACATCGTATCATTTCTTCCTATCTCTATCACAGCCACGATTACAACATCTGCGTCTGTTACCGAAACAGAGGATACAGAAGCAACAGATGAATCGGAAGAAACGGATGGAGCAGAAGAAACCGTGACTCTGGAAGGCTGGGTATGTGAAAACTACCCGGAGGAAGGTGCGTACAGCGGTAACTATACTTTTACTGCGAATCTGCCGGAGGGCTATGAACTCGCAGAGGACGCAGCAGCACTGAAAGTAAATGTGGAACTGGGCGGAGCGCAGCTTTTGGAAGCAACCACCATCACACCAACACAACCAAGCGAAGGTGATGGCTCAGTAGAGAACCCGTATCAGATTACTTCGGCGGCAGAACTATACTGGTTCGCCGGACTTGTAAACGGAACTCTTACAGACGGTACTCAAAATAATTCAGCCTGTGCGAAGCTGATGAATGATATTACGGTAAATGATAATCTGCTTAAAAATATTACCTATAAAAAAGATGAATCTGGCAATCCGACCAATGAAGTAACAAACGGCGAGAACTTCATTTCATGGACACCGATTGGAGCAAATGGTAGCGCGTATCAGGGGACTTTTGATGGAAATGGACAGACCATCAGCGGACTCTTTTTCAATGATAGCACAAAAGATTATGTTGGCTTGTTTGCCAATATATGTGAGGCAACAATTCGGAATGTCGGTGTCGTTGATTCTTATTTTTTCGGAGAATATTATGTCGGAGGCGTGTGCGCATTCGGTGTAGATGGTACGATAACTGGCAGCTATAACACAGGTGGTGTAAGTGGAAATGGTGATGTCGGAGGCGTGTGTGGAGTTGGTATCCGTGGTACGATAACTGACAGCTATAACACAGGTAGTGTAAGTGGAGAAATGTCTGTCGGAGGCGTGTGCGGCGAAATATCAGATATTACGATAACCAATTGCTATTATCTGAAAGCGGAAGGCACGAATTTGGGTGGCATTGGCAACGCAGATGACACAGGGAAGGCAGAAGGAAAAACCGTTGCACAGTTTGCATCCGGCGAGGTTGCATACCTTTTGCAGGATGGGCAGACAGAACAGGTCTGGGGACAGAATATTGATAATGATGGTGAGAAACAATCTTTTCCTGTTTTTAGTAATGCGAAAGTCTATAAACCTTCAGAAAGTTCTCCTTGTAAGGCTGGATACACAAATAATGCGGAAGGCTTAAAGGAACATGATTTTGGCGACGACAAGACTGGCGAAAGCTGTTCGAATTGTAGTATAAAGAACATCAACTATTCCGGTATCAGTATTAGCAGTGTGGATACCCTTTACTACTATACAGGTAATGAGATTAAGCCGGATATTACCGTAAAAAACGGCGAGACATCATTAACTCTTGGTGAAGATTATAACATTACTTATGGTAATAATACGAGTGTAGCGGAAAGCAATGCTGAAAATGCCCCTTATGTGAAGATTACCGGAACAGGCAATTATGCAGGAGAAATTACAAAGAACTTTACCATTGCTTACATTGCTGCTCCGGATAATTATATAACAGGAACGAAAGGTGCGAATGACTGGTACACTTCAGATGTCACGATCGGCGTAGCAGACTGGCAGGTATCAACGGATAATAAGTCCACATGGCAGAAAAGCATTTCGGTTACCGAAGAGGGAACACATTCTTATACTCTTTATTTTAAAGACAGTAACGGATACATTACAGATAGCATAAGCAAAGAGATTAAGATTGATAAAGCTGCTCCAACCGGGACCATTAAGGTAAAAGAAAGTACATGGGATAAATTTTTAGAGACAATTACCTTTGGCTTCTGTACCAACACCAAAGAAAAAATTGAGATTACATCAAAGGATACCGGCTCCGGTATAGCTTCTACAGAATATCTGGTATCTGAAAAGGCATATACACAAATTTCAGATGTACAGAATCTGAGGGACTGGGCTGACTATAATAATAGCAAAAAGCCTGTAATCAAGACGAACAGGACCAACTATGTGTATGCGAGAATCACAGACAATGTCGGAAATGTAACCTATCTGTCCAGTGATGGCATTTTGCATGATGATGAGAAACCGTTTATTTTTGATAGAACCCCGGTCATGAAGGATCGCTCCGGTAGTGTGACATTTGAAATTTTTGAAGATGGAAGCGGTCTTGAGAATGTTTATTTCTTATATAGTACGGATATGGATAAGGTAACAAGTGCTACGACAGAGAATTTGAAAGCATCTGATTATCACAATGCAACCGGAACCTTTACATTATCAGACCTGAAACCAAATACCGAGTATTACTGTGCAGTTCTTGCAGTGGATAAGGCAGGAAATGAAAGTTATCTTTTAAATAGCACATTTAAGACATTAAAGGAAGCCATCACGGGAACTGTATCCATTTCCGGAGAGGCAGTATATGGAAAAACATTGACAGCATCCTATGAGGGACTTGCGACAGATGCCGGCGAAGTTACAGTTTCATGGTATCGTGGAGAAGATACTACAGCGATTGCTACCGGAGATACATATACTTTAACAGCAGATGATGTAGGAAAAGTGATTACAGTTAAGGTTACCGCTGCAAACTGTTCCGGAGAACTGACGGATTCCACCGCCGAGGTAGCAAAGGCAGAACATCCAAATCCACCGACGAATGGAAATGTGGATGATGAAAACAATACCTTTACCTTTAACGGAACAAGCGGAGTTACTTACGAATACAGTACCGATGGTGGAGCAAGTTGGACGGATATTACGGTAGATTCCGGCACCGGTGTTGGTACTGTTACAGTTGGAAACGTGATAGTCAACACAGGAGATTTACAGGTACGGGCAAAGGAAACAGATGGATATAAGGCAAGTGATGTTATTTCCAATACATCTGCCTATACCGCAACCTTAGAAGGCAGCGTAAGCCTTTCCGGAACTGCAAAGTATGGGGAAACCTTAACTGCAACTGTAACCGGAGCACAGCAGGGAGCTGTATTAACCTATACTTTCTGCGCGGACGATACAGTGCTTCAGCAGGGAAGCAGCAATACTTATAAGATTGTATCCGCCGAAGCAATTGGAAAACAGATTACAGTTAAGGTATCTGCGGAAGGATACATAGGAACAGTTAATGATACTTCGGATACTGTTGCAAAAGCAGACGGAGTGCTGACACTGAAACAGACTGAATTTACCCCGACCTTTGGGGATGAGGCATTTAAGCTTGGATGTAGCAGAACCGGAGACGGAACGATTTCCTATAAAGTTTCCGATGAAAAGGTCATTAAAGTTTCCGATACCGGAGAAGTAACGATTGTGGGAGCAGGAAGTGCCACCGTAACAGTATCTCTTTCGGAAACAGAGTGTTATACCGGTGCGGCAGAGCAGACGATTAAAGTCAATGTGGCAAAGAAAGACTATGTATTAAATCCGTCAACAGGTACGGCAGCTTATACATATAAGCAGGGAGCAAGTAATGTGGCGGTGGATGTTGCAGGAATGCTTCCGGCAGATAAGGGTAATACAACATACTCTGTGTCAACGACAGATGCCAGTACGATACTTGAAAATGTATCGGTATTAAAAAATGGTAATCTGACCTATGATGTGAAGTCATTTGATACCTATACAGAAGGAATTACAGCAACTATTGCAGTCACTGCAACGATGGCGAATTATAAAGATGTAACTTATACATTAACTGTAAAGATTACTGATAAATTCGTAGTGACGGAAAAGGCAGGTGCAAAGGTTTCTTCTGACAGCACATCCCTTGTGTACGGACAGAAGATAAGTGCATTAAAGCTTAATACCACAGAAGCAAAATTTGTAGCCAATGGAACAGAGGTAGCAGGTACACTTAGCTGGGAAACACCGGATGAGGTACTGAATGCCGGAAGTCATCAGGTTATATGGAAGTTTGTGCCGGAGAATGAAGCACTTTATCAGGGATGTACCAGAACGATCACAGTAACCGTAAGTCAGGCGACACCGAATGTGACAACTGTTCCGACAGTGGCAGACAGAGTATATCATCCAACTGCAGCATTAACAGATAGTGATCTTGTTAGTGGAAGCGTAAGCTGGACTGTTGGTGGCGTGGAAAAGACTGTTGAAGGTAGCTGGAGCTGGAAGACAAACGGCACAGTTCCTACAACAAATGTGAACAGCTATGTAGCAGTATTTAATCCGACAGATACCACGAATTATGTGCCGGTAACGAAGAATATTACCGTCAGGGTTGTAGCAGCAACAGCTTATGTGGCTGAAAAACCTACTGTAAGTGCTATTACTTACGGACAGACCTTATCAGATGCAACAATAGCAGGTGGAAAAGTACAGTACAGTGAGAATGACACAACTCTTGTAGACGGAACATTTTCTTGGAAGGATGCAAGCCTTGCACCGAATTGTGCAGACAGCAATCTGACAACTTATGTATTGGTATTCACACCGACAGATCGTGCAAATTACAACACGGTTGAAACGGATGTAACCATCACAGTAAATAAGGTAAAAGACGCACCGCATATGCCGGGATCGGCTATGAGTGTTCCATACAGTAACAAAACTGTCGGTACAGTTACTTTAGCGAAAGACTGGACATGGCAGGAGAGTGATAAGGCTACTGCATTGGAAGTAGGTGTGCCTGTGACCGCAACTGCTGTTTACAATGGTGCGGACAAGGGCAATTATGAAAATGAATCAGTGGTAATCACAATTACCAGAAGTGATTGTGAACATAAGAATACTGAGGTTAGAGGTGAAAAGGAATCCACCTGTAAAGAGGAAGGATATTCAGGAGATACCTATTGTAAGGATTGTGGAGAATGTATCAGTACAGGTCATGCCATAGAGAAAAAAGAACACTCCGGCGGAACGGCAACATGTACCCATAAGGCGAAATGTTCAGTCTGCGGTGCAGAGTATGGCACTTTAAATCCGAATAACCACGAAGCCATAAAGCTGGTGGGTAAGAAGGATGCTGATTGTACTTCTTCCGGTTACACCGGAGATAAGTGTTGCAGTGGTTGTAATGCAGTCCTTGAAAAAGGAAAGACAATAGCCGCAACCGGACACGATTATCATTCAGAGATTACAAGGCAGCCTACCACTACAGCGGAGGGCGAGAGAACCTATACCTGTGTAAACTGCAATGACACTTACACAGAAACGATTCCAAAGCTTCCTGAAGAAGAACATGAGCATAACTATACTTGTACGATAACAAGGGAAGCAACCTGTACCCAGACAGGAATTAAGACATATACATGTAAGTGTGGTGACAGCTATACAGAAACAATTCCTAAGCTTAACCATAAGTATACAAGCAGTGTAACGGTAGAAGCTACTAAGGAAAAAGAAGGCGAGATGACATATACCTGTTCATTGTGTGGACACAGCTATACGAAACCAATCGCTAAGTTAAAGGATGATAATAGACCAGGAGATAATAAGCCGGGAGATAACAAACCAGGAAATAATAAGCCGGGAGATAACAAACCGGGAGAAGGCGGCGATAAGAAGCCAGCGGAAATACCGGATACCGGAAAGCCGTTCATCAAAGACGAAACAGGTAAAGAAGGCTGGGATGTTATCAAGAACGAAACATCAGATGCAAAAGATGGCGATGCGGTAAAGGTTGATATGAACGGTGCTACCGTAGTACCGGGAGATGTTCTTGACACTATCGCAGGCAAAGATGTAACCATTGTGTTTGACATGGGTAATGGCATTACATGGAGTGTAAACGGAAATAGCATTACTACTGACAAGGTAAGCGACATCGACTTCAGCGTAAAGGTTGGAGAAGAAGCCGGTAATAACATTCCTGTGGATGTTATCAATAATGTGACTGGAGAGAGATATTCTATCCAGATCAGCCTTGCCTATGACGGCGAGTTCGGATTTACAGCAGTCCTTTCCATCAACATGGAAGCAAAGAACGTAGGACTTTATGCAAACCTGTTCTACTACAATGAAACTACAGGAGAGCTTGAGTTTATCTGTGCAGATGAGATTGCAGAGGATGGAACTGCTGACCTGACTTTCACTCATGCTTCTGATTACACCATCGTGATTGATGAAGCACCGATGGATGGAAACGGGGCAGACGACAGTACAGGAACTGGCAGCAACAATGTGACTACCGAGTCAAAAGAGGATTCATGGAATCCACTCTGGATTATCATCATCGGAGCCATCGTGATTGTGGCAGGACTTGGAATATTCTTTATCATAAAGAAAAAAGAAGATAAAGAAGATAAAGATAATCAGTAACAGTTAATTAAGATGCAGCATATGTGAGAGAAATTTCATGTATGCTGTATTTTTTGTTATAAACCATTCGAGAACTCACATATTAAACAATGTATTTGATTAAGACAGTAAAAGGAGATATAACAAAAGTAACAGATGTGCAGGCAATTGTTAATGCAGCAAATAACTCTCTTCTTGGCGGAGGCGGTGTAGATGGTGCGATTAATAGAGCAGCAGGACCGGAGCTATTGCGGAGTGCAGGACACTTCATGGATGTGAAACTGGTGACGCAAAGATTACAAAAGCATATAATCTGCCTTGTGATTATGTAATACATACAGTTGGACCAATATGGAATGGAGGAAGAAATAGAGAAGAGGAACTTCTTGCTAACTGTTATTTTAATTCTATGAAGCTGGCAATGGATAATGGAATCAGGTCTATTGCATTTCCTTCCATATCAACGGGAGTATATAGTTTTCCAGTTGAGTTGGCGGCAAAGATTGCGGTACATACAGTAAACCGGTTTTTGCAGGATAATCCAGATTGTTTTGATCTGGTGGAGAGGGTACTATTTGATACTCATACTGAATCGGTGTATGAAGCTGAGGTTGATAAATTATATGATAAATAAAATGGCTAAAGGGAGTTGTTATGTACGCTGAAAAAACAGATTATGATGATATTGAAATGTCGAGCAGGTTGCGGAATGTCCTAAGAAGAAATGGATTTGAGTCATTGGAAGAATTGAGAGAATATCCAAAGGAGCATTTTATAAAGTTTCGTAATATGGGGCAGGCGACGCTGCAGGAATTATATCAGATTTGTGAAGAGCAAGGCATAAAGCTTCGTAGTGTAGAAGATCTGAATGATAAGGAACATGGAGTCAGATTTGATGACTTCCTATGTATGGATGCATTTAGAATGGGGATAAAATGCAAAGATGATTTGAGAAGATA
>ENA-ORNY01001416-ORNY01001416.1-human-gut-metagenome-genome-assembly--contig:-NODE-1416-length-13852-cov-3.931434_pt1 | contig 13852 bp, 10 predicted proteins | sample MGYA00242122_ERZ509036 | MGnify/ENA primary metagenome ERZ509036 (study PRJEB26280, sample SAMEA2338696) | human gut metagenome | biome: human gut; feature: human-associated habitat; material: faeces... | reverse complement strand
ACGCGGGACTGGCCCGTCATCAGCTTGTCAAAGTTGCGGCGGATCTCCGCTTCGATATCGGCAATGGTGCGCGGAATAGCGGCCGAAAGGTTTTCGCAGCCGTTTTCCGTCACAAGGCAGTTATCCTCCAACCGGAAGCCGATGCCCCATTCCTCGTGGTACACGCCGACATCCACGCAGAAGACCATGTTGGGCGCGAGGACGGCAGGACGCTCTACCACATCGTGCACATCGTAGCCGATGTGATGCGAGCCGCCGTGCCACATGAGCTTCCCGATCTCGTCCGCGCTCCGGAGAACCCCTGCTTCCACCAGACGCTCCGCGTTGCAGCGGCGGATCGTGGCATCTACCTCTTCCATGGGCATACCGGGGCGAATGATCGAAAACATATAGTCCGAGGTGGCCAGCACGCACTCGTACAAAAGCTGCTGACGAGGCGAGAACCGTCCGTTGCACGGCCAGCCGCGGGATACGTCGGTGATCATGTTGTCGTACTGCGCGCCGACGTCGTTGAGGATCATGTCGCCGTCCTGCGCCTGCCCGGTGTAGCTGTAATAGTGGATGCAGAAGTTGTTTTTCCCGGCGGAAATGATGGAGGGAAATCCGGGGCCGTCCGGGCCGAACTGCGCCAGCGCATAATCAAAATCCGCTTTGTACTGGTACTCATATTTTCCGGGGCGGGAAGCGTGCATCATGGCCAGAATGCCCGCCTTGGTGATCTTCTCGGCTTCACGCAGCGCCTCAATCTCGCAGGGCTGCTTTATAAGCCGCAGCCGGCGGATCAGTATGTTGGCGTTTTCCAGACGCAGGAACGGATATTCCCGCTGGATCACGTTTCGCCAGCTGTGCGCCGGGCGGTCAATGTCAGCGGGGGAGATGCGGTAGAGGTCGAGATACACGGCTCCGTAGTTTCCGCTGTTCGCCAGCGCGGAAAAATCCGTTTCCAGCGCGCCGACGAAGCGCACGTCCTTAACGCCGGAAACGCTTTCCGCTTCCTGCGGCTTGATCCGGGTGCCGGTCCAGCGCTCGGCAATAGCGTCCGGCGGCAGCAGATACAGCCGCTCCGCGACACTGCCCTCGGCGTCTTTCAGCGCGAGCAGCACCGCCTGCCTGCACTTCAGCCCCGTAAAGTAGACAAAGCTCCGATCCGCGAAAAACGGGTAATATTCGTCGTTCGTTTTCCGAACCTCTTCGCCGGAAAAAAGCATCAAAAGCGAACCCGGCTGCATCATGGCATAGAGCCGTTCCCGGTTTCCCTGATAGTATGCGGTATTCATGGTTTATTCCTCCTTAGTCAGTCGTTCTTATTATAATGACTTGGGGAATGTTTGAAAAGAAGAAAAACACAGGATATCTATACGGCATACTCAGCCCCATTGACAAATTTTTCATAAGCGGCTACAATGCCGCCTACCCGCGAAAAACGCGGGATATCAAACGAGAAAAACGAGGGATACCAAAGTGGAACACAGCGAACTGTTCCGAACGGAAAAAATCAGCAAAGTTCTGTTACGTCTGGCGCCGCCGGTGATGCTCGCGCAGCTCATTCAGGCGCTTTATAATATCGTGGACAGTCTGTTTGTGGGCCGGTATTCGGAATCCGGCCTGACAACTTTGTCCATCATCTATCCGATCCAGCTTTTGATGATCGCTCTCGCCGTCGGAACGGGCGTAGGGATCAACACGGTGATGGCGGCAAAGCTCGGCGTGGGCGAGGCGAAAAAGGCGGATGAGTATGCCGGTGTGGGAACACCGCTCGCCGCCGCGCTGTGGCTTTTGTTTGCTGCGGTCTGCTGGGCGGTCATGCCCGCCTATGCGAGAATATCCACCTCGTCTGACGCGGTGATACGCGATGTGACGGTATATGGCCGGATCGTATGCGTATTCAGCTTCGGGCTGTTCTTCGAGAGCATCTGGACAAAGGTGCTGCAATCGACCGGCGATATGAAAACGCCAATGATCGCCCAGATCCTCGGCGCGGTCACGAACATCGTTCTCGACCCGCTTTTGATCTTCGGCCTTTTCGGCCTTCCGGAAATGGGTATCGCCGGTGCTGCCGTTGCTACTGTTGCGGGGCAGATCGTGGCGGCGCTCGTCGTGATGAGAAAGGGCTTTCGCCGCTCGCCCGCGGCAAAGGCGTATCCGCACCACGTCGCAAAGATCTTCCGTCTCGGCATACCGAATATCCTGATGCAGTCGGCGTACACTTTTTATATTTTCGGCCTTAATCTGATTTTAGCGAGCTTCTGCGACGAGGCTGTCACCGCTCTCGGCATTTACTATAAGTGGCAGACGTTCTTCTTTATCCCGCTCGGCGCGATGCAGACGTGCATCGTTCCGGTCATCAGCTACAATTACGCCGCGCGAAACATCGACCGCTGCAAAAAGACGCTTTCGGCCTCTGTCCTGTTCGGCGCGGCGCTGATGGCCGTCGGCACGCTGATCTTCGTTTCTCTGCCGTCACAGCTGCTGCGGACATTCACTTCCGATGCGCTCGTGATCGAGATCGGCACGGTCGGCTTCCGCATCATCGGCCTCGGCTTTATCCCGATGGTCACATCGCTGATCTTTCCGGTGTTTTTTCAGGCGGTGGGCTCAAGCCTGAAAAGCTCGGCGCTTACGGTGATACGGACAGTCGTGCTGTTCGTCCCGCTCGGCTATCTTTTCTCCCGCTTCGGGCTGAGCCGGTTCTGGCTGACGTATCCGGTTACGGAGATCCTGACGAGCATCGTGGGGTTTGTATTCTACCGGCAGTTCCTCAAAAAGGACTATGTCAGCGAGCCGAAGCCGCTGCGCGCGGATGACGGAGACGCCGTGGCGCTCAAACCCTCGAAGCCGGGCGTCATCATCACCATCGCCCGCGAGCACGGCTCCTCCGGCAAGCAGATCGGAAAGCTCGTTGCGCAGAAGCTCGGCATCCCGTTTTACTACAAGGAGATGGTGGCGCTGGCCGCGCATGAGAGCGGACTCGACCGCGAATTCATTTCCGATATCCACAAAAACGCTCCGGACGCGATGCGCGATCTCTATCTCAGCTCGCAGGTGGTCCAGCGGGCCATCGCGGCGCAGGACCGGATCATCCGCCGCATCGCCGACAACGGTTCGTGCGTTATCGTAGGGCGCGCCGCGGATTATGTTCTGCGGGAGCATAATAATGTTGTCCGTGTGTTCGTTCACGCGCCGATCGACTACCGAATCCGCCGTGTCATGGAGGTATACGGGGACACGCTGCGGGAGGCAAAACGCAATATCCGCCACTCCGACAAGGCGCGGGCGTCGTATTACCGGCACATCTCCGGGCGCCGCTGGGGCGATGCCGAAAACTATGAGCTGACGGTGGATTCCTCCGCGGGACTGGAAGAAACGGCGACGATCATCGTCGCCTACGCCCGCGCCGCAGCGGGGGAAAAGGGATCTTCCGCTTATCCCCGATAACAGATATTGATTAGACGCCGTATCCGGTTTTTCCGGATACGGCGTCATTTTATGCGCTTATGCAGTTATCGGATCAGATGTACTGCGCGAGGTTGTAGGCAGCTTTGGTAGCGCCCCAGACGAGGCCAGCCTGGAAGGAATCGCCGATGTTGTAGATCTCCTTGGCGACATGCTGCTTCACGCCCTCGAGATACTGGCTCTCGTCGGCGCGGCGGCCGAGCGCGTTGACGAACAGCTCCGCGTGGTGCTCTTCGACGACCGTTTCGGGACCCATCTTCGGCGCAAGCGGGTTGACGACGTTCTTCGGCAGAACCGGCGTCCAGGTGCAGTAAACGTCCGGCGCGCCCTTGGAGATGTTGCGGCTGACGAGCACCCTGCCCGGCTCAAACGACTTGATCGTCGCGCAGTTGACGAGCTTCGCGCCGTTATCCTCAAGATAGTGGATGATGTGGCCGCGGTTGGCGGTGCAGGCGCCGTCCATGAAGTTGCCGAGCATGTCGATCACGGTGATCCTGCAGCCGTGCTCGTAGCTCAGCCAGTAGGCGGTCTCCATGCCGACCGCGCCGCCGCCGAGGACAACGACCTTCTTCGCGCCGCCGAGCTTTTCGGGATTGCGCAGAAGCTCGGTCGCTTCGACCATGTTCACGGTGTCGATGCCGGGAATGCGCGGGCTGATGCGCTTGGCGCCGACGGCATAGATCACGGCGTCGTAGTTCTGCGCCTTGAGATATTCCGGCGTGGCCTCTACGCCGAACTTCACCGCAACGCCCTTCTGCCCGAGCGTCTGGCGCTTGAGCCATTCGACATAGTTGTGCATGTCGTACTTATTTTTGGGAACGGCGGCGGCGTTCGCAATGCCGCCGAGCTCGCTCGTTTTCTCAAGGATCTCGACGGTGTGGCCGCGCTGCGCGGCGTAGATGGCAAAGTTCATGCCGGCGGGGCCGCCGCCGACGACGCCGATCTTCTTCGCCGTTACAGCGGGCGCGGACTGCTTGGGCAGCACGTCCTCATGGCCGGTGCGCGGGTTGACGGCGCACTGCGGGTGACCTCCCTCGACGAACTCGTTGACGCAGGCTTCCTGACAGCCGATGCACGGACGGATCTGGTCCACGTCGCCCGCATAGGCTTTCCTGCACCAGTCGGGATCGGCGAGCACCGGGCGGCCGAGCATGATCATGTCGCACTTGCCGTCACGCAGGGCTTTCTCGTCCATATCGGGATAGTTGAGCTTGCCGACAGCGACGATGGGAACCTCAAATCCGGCGTTGGACTTCACGCCGCGCTCCTTGAAGTATTCCTTGGCGACCTTCGCCACGTCAAGGAAGCAGCCGGCGGGCATGTACGCGGGCGGATGCGGGAGCCACCAGTTGTCGTAGCAGCCGAGGTCCACGTCGAACATATCGACGCCCGCCTTGACGAGATTTTCCATATAGTCGAGCGTTTCATAAATGGAACGGCCGTTCTTGAAGCCCTTGAGGGAGGAAACGGTGTCCATGCGCTCGCCGTAGGTCTCTTCGAGAGCGCAGCTCAGATCGATGCGGTACATGATCGGGAACCACGGACCGGTACGCTTGCGCATCTCCTTGACGATGTTGATACCGAAGAGCTGCCAGTCGGTATATTTGCCGAGCTTGCGGTGGTTGAACGCGGTGTTGGTGAGCTGATCGATGAGATAGCCCTCGTGGCCGTGCAGATACACGCCGTCGATGCCCATCGTCTTGGCGTCTGCTGCGCCCTGACCAAAGTTGCGGACGATCTGGTCCAGCTCAAGGTCGGTAAGGGGACGGCAGGGAATGCTCGGAATATAGAAGTTCGGATTCCAGGAGGCGGACACGGGCAGCGCGTACTTCGTCATGAGGCACTGCGGGTTGCCGACACGGCCGAGACCGGCGGTGAGCTGGATGAAAATGCGGCTGTTGCGCGCGTGGACGCCCTGCGCCAGATCGCGCCAGCCCATGAAGTTGGTGCGGGTGTTGTCGATGCGGGGGAAGTAGGAGAAGTTGCCCTTTTCCGTCACGGATGAGTCGATGTGGTGGCTGATGGGGATGAGGCCCGTGGTGAGAAGGCCGACGCCGCCTTCGGCGCGGGCAAAAAAGTACTCGCGCATTTTGTCGTTCGGGCGGCCGGTCTCTTCCGCCATCTGGCAGTTGCCCATCGGCGCCATCACAAGACGATTCTTGATCGTCAGACGGTTGACCTGGATGGGGGAGAACATCGTGTCATACGGCCAGAGCTCCCTGGTATAGCGTCCGGTACCGCCTTCGGTATTTTCGCAGTCCTTCTGCACCCAGCTGCCATAGCTGTTGACGAGTCTTTCGACCAACGCATCGGTTTTCAAATCCAAATCCCTCTTTCATACTTTATTTATAATTGTTCTCAATTTCTTAATGATTTGTTCATAGCCGTTGTGAATCCTACACCAACATCATGTTCAATTTAACACAACCAGCACAGATAATCAACAAAAAATAATAAGAAATCCTTGATTATTTTAGTAGAAAGTGATACAATGATTATGTGGTCAAAATCTATAAAAGTGTCTAAAAACGCACACAAATTCATCAAACTGCGCGAAAGGAAACTTGCGATGGAAACAACTGCGAAAGTGATTGCCGTATCCGGAAAGGGCGGAGTGGGAAAAACGACGCTGGCGGCGGCCATGGTGCGCCACCTGACGGAGTGCAAACCGGACGCGAGGATCCTCGCGATCGACGCCGATCCCGCCGTCGGTCTTTCAACGTGCCTCGGCGTGGAGGTTACGCTCACGCTTGACGAGATCCGCAAGCAGATCATTGATAACGTGGAAGAGGGCCGCACGAAGGAAGCGATGGATCTCGTGGAGGAATCCCGTTATCGCATCTTCGACGCACTGGTGGAAAAGAACGGCTTCGCCTTTCTCGCCATCGGCCGCCCGGAGGCGGAGGGCTGCTACTGCCGCATCAACGCCTATCTGAAGGACGTTATCACGATGCTCTCCCGCGAGTTTGATTATGTTGTTATCGACGGCGAAGCCGGTATCGAGCAGATCAACCGCCGCGTGCTTGAGAAGGTCACGCACCTTCTGCTCGTCTCCGACCAGAGCCGCAAGGGCATTCAGGTCGTCGGAACGATCAAGCAGGTCGCCGATGAGCTTGTCATGTACGACCGCATCGGCGCGGTGATCAACCGCGTGACAAACCCGGAGCTCAACAAGTTCATCACGATTCCGGGCGTTGAAATTCTTTCCTATATCGAGTCGGACGACTACCACGCCGCCAACGACATCCAGGGCAAAACGGTGTACGATCTTCCGCCGGAGTCGAGCGTGTACCGCGGAACGAAGGAAGTTCTGGAAAAGTTCGGCATTCTCTGAAAGGCGCGCAATTAAACTTATAAATAAAGGGCAAACAACAAGAGAAAGAAATCAAAAAGGGGTGTGACATTTGAAGGATCTCAAGCATCTGATCTACTTTGAGCAGCTTCTGGATAATGCCGACAACGAGCTTGTGCGAAAGGCAGCCGCGGAAGGGAATCTGGCCATGGGGTACACCTGCTACCATGTCCCCGAACCGATCCTCAACGTTGGCAACTGCTTCTCCGTCCGTCTCCGCGCTCCGCACACCGGCTCCATCGACATTGCAACGTACTACATGTCGAACTACACCTGCGAGTTCGCCAGAGCGCTCACCGAGCGCGCCATCGAGGGTGGCTACCAGTTTCTGGACGCCATGATCGGCGTGGACGCCTGCTCCATGATGAACCGTGCTATGGAGCACTTTGAAATCCTGCAGGTAAACGACAAGCCCAACTTCTTCGTGACCCACGCGGACATTCCCTTCAAGATCACCGACTACACGCTCGAGTCCTATGTGAAGCAGATGCGCTACCGTGTGCTCGATGTTATGAAGGAAAAGCTCGGCGCGGACACGTCGGACGAGGCGCTGCGCAAGGCCGTGGAGGAGCACAACGAAGTCTGCCGCATCCTTACCGAGATCGGCGAGATGCGCAAGATGGAAAATCCGCCCATCACCGGCTACGAGTACCACGTTCTCAATCTGGTCTCCTACACCTGCCCGAAGGCGCTTATCCTGCCGTACCTGCGCGAGACGCTTGCCGAGATCAAAAAGCGCAAGGTCGATGCGAAGCCCTGGTACCGCGCCCGTGTTTCCATCGTCGGCAGCGAGATCGACGATCCCATGCTCACCAAGCTCATTGAAAACTGCGGCGCGTTCGTAGTTTCCGACCGCTACTGCTTCGGCTCCACGCCGGGCCGCGAGGTCATTGAGCTCAACGACACCGACGACGTACTTACGCAGCTCTGCCTGCACTACATGCAGCATTCCGAATGCGCCCGCTACATCTCCGATGAAAAGGTCCAGCAGCGCCGCGACACCGCCGACCGTCTTGCCCGCGAGTTCGGCGCCGAGGGCATCATCTATGAACAGATGAAGTACTGCGACTACTGGGGCTTTGAGCGCGCGCTCGTCAGCCACATTATGGCGGAAGAGAAGAACTGGCCGGTCCTTTCGGTCGACCGTCTGTACAACAACGGCAATTCCGGACAGCTCCGCACCCGCGTGCAGGCGTTCGTTGAATCGCTGGAGATCAAGCGCATCCGCAAAGAGGGAGGGGAGAACTGATGGCGAAAACTCCGAAATACCCCAATCCGGCGTTCTTCCGTACGAAGAACAACATGGATTGGAAGGCGCAGGGCGAAAACCTGAAGGAAGTCTTTGATATCGCCAAGGATATGCTCCTTGCCACCGACTGGAAAGCCTTCGGCGCGCGCCAGAAACAGGGCTGGATCGACTTCGGCAAGCGCGTTGCCGAGGAAGCCGCCGAGATCGCTGCCATGTCCTGCGCCGAGCGCCGCGAGCTTTTCCGCACGTCGGGCGCTGAAGCAGTTATCGGGGAATTGGGGGCGACGTATGAGTAAAGGCGTGCTGTATGGGGTGGGCCGCGCAATCGGCTGGCCAGGGACGAAGGTGGTCATGAAGGCGCGCCGCTCGCTTGCGGACACGAAGCGCATCCTTCGCGAGGAGGGCGCCTTCGACGGTGCCGAGCTCGTAGAGGACTGTGGGCTTCCGGGCGAGCGCGTGTACCGTTCGCTCGACGATGTGCCCGATCGGGGCAGCTACTTCTCGACGATGGTGGTGCGCTAGATGAGGGTTTCCTGCATAGCGTTCACTGAGAGGGGGTATGCGTTGGCGGAGCGCACCGCACGCGCGCTTTCCGATTGCGCACAGACAGGTGAAGATGACCCTGGCTGGGACGTTTCCGTTTCGCGCGGGTTCGGCGAGGGGAAGGCCGACCTGCGCGCATGGACGGCGCTCGCGTGGGAAGCGTCGGACGCGCTTCTGTTCGTGGGCGCGGCGGGCATCGCCGGGCGGGCGGTCGCGCCGCATGTCGCCCCGAAGGCAACCGATTCCGCGGTTGTGGCGATCGACGAGGCGGGGCGCTTTGCCGTCCCGCTTTTGTCGGGGCATTTGGGCGGTGCGAACGAGCTTGCGCAAACTGTGGCACGCGCGGCAGGGGCCATCCCCGTCATCACCACGGCGACCGACGTCCGCGGCGTGTGGGCGGTGGATACGTGGGCGCGCTGTGCGGGGCTCGCCGTTTCGAATCCCGAGGCCATCAAGCGAGTGTCGGCGCGGCTGCTTTCGGGCGGGCGCGTGGCGCTCTATTCCGACATGCCGATTTCGGGACAGCCGCCTGAGGGGGTTGACATTGCGTCCGACCGCGCTCGGGCCGATATCGTCGTGTCACCGTTCGCTGGCGCGAATGCAGGTAAGTCCGTTCGCGCGGCGGAGACAACGGGCGGGGTCGTGCCCGCCGGTGAGACGGGGAAGCCGGCGGGTGTGCGGGCGCAGACGCCTGCGGAGCCGCTTCGCCTTGTCGTGCCCTGCATCGTTGCGGGCATAGGGTGTCGTCGCGGTGCGTGCTCCGAAGCGATCGGGGAGGCGTTTCTTCTCGCGTGCGGGCAGGCGGGCATCTCGCCTTCGGCCGTGCGCGAGGCGGCGACGATCGACGTGAAGGCGCACGAGGAGGGTCTGCTCGCCTTCTGCCACGCGCGCAATATTCCGCTTGCGACGTATTCCGCAGAGGAGTTGTCGCAAGTCGAAGGCAGCGTTTCGCCATCTGATTTCGTGCGCGCGACGGTGGGGGTCGACAACGTGTGCGAGCGCGCGGCGCTCGCGGACGGGGGCAAACTTATCTTCCCGAAGCTCGCTCACGGCGGCGTGACTGTCGCGTTTTCTAAGGTAACTATCGAACTTTCGTTTAAGGAGCGGTGATGGGAAAGCTCTTCGTGGTGGGGATCGGCCCGGGCGGCCCCGACGGCATGACGATTGCGGCTCGGCGCGCGCTCGAGGCGGCCGACATCGTTGTGGGGTACACGAAATACGTGGAGCTCGCGCTCGCCGCCGTGCCCGACGCGGCGCATCTCGCGACGCCGATGATGCACGAGGTCGAACGGTGCCGCCTGGCGCTTTCGCGCGCGCAGAGCGGAGAAGCCGTGGCGCTCGTGTGCAGCGGTGACGCGGGCGTGTACGGCATGGCGAGCCCCGTGCTGGAGCTTGCGGAGGACTACCCCGATGTAGACGTGGAAGTTATCGCCGGGGCCACCGCGGCTCAGAGCGGGTCGGCGGTGCTCGGCGCCCCGCTTGCCCACGACTTCGCGGTCGTGTCGCTCTCCGACCTGCTCACGCCATGGGAGGTCATCGAGCGCAGGCTCGCCGCCGTCGCGAGTGCCGACTTCTGCATCTGTTTGTACAACCCGCGCAGCAGAAAGCGCGCCGACAGGCTCTCACGCGCGGCGAAGATTATGCTCGAATGGAAGGCCCCCGACACGCTCTGCGGCTGGGTACGCAACATCGGGCGCGAGGGGCAGCAGGCGGGCATGTGCAGGCTCTCCGAGCTGGGGGAGATCGACGCCGACATGTTCACCACCGTGTTCGTCGGCAACGCGGACACGAAGCTCGTAGACGGCCGTATGGTCACGCCGCGCGGGTATCGGGAGATTCCATGCGAAAGGTAACGATCATCGGGGCGGGGCCCGGAAACCCCGACTTGCTCTTGCGCGCGGCGCTCGACGCGATCGACATCGCCGACGTGGTCATCGGCGCTCATCGCGCGCTTGCCGGCATCGACGTGCCGCCCGACGTGGTGAGATGCGAGCTCGTGAAGACGGCGGACATCGTCGCCGCGCTCACCGATGCGGCGTCGTGGCAGCGCGCCGTGGTCGTGATGACGGGCGATGTGGGGCTGTTCAGCGGCGCGCGCCGCCTGGTGGAGGCGCTCTCCGGCGACGTGCAGGTGGACGTGCGCGTCATTCCCGGCATAAGCTCAGCGTCGTATCTCGCCGCGCGCCTCGCGCGTCCATGGCAGGATTGGCGCTTTGCGAGCGCTCACGGCGTGGCGTGCGACATCGTGGCCGAGGCCGAGCGCGCAGGTGAGCTCTTCCTCGTCACGTCGGGCGGGGAAGATCCCTCGCGGCTTTCGGGCGAGCTTGTGCAGGCGGGCTTCGGGGACGCGCGCGTGACGGTGGCCGAGCGTCTGTCGTACCCCGACGAGCGCATCACCTGCGCGACCGCAAGTGAAATCGCAGGTCAGACGTTCGACGACTTGAACGTGATGCTTATCGAGTTCGCAGGCGGCGCCGGGTCGCCTGTGGGCTCTAGCGTAGCCTCCGAGGCGCCGGCCGGCGCGTCTGCGCCCACGGCGGCTTCTTCCGCGGCGGACTCTGCGGGCGCATCCCGCGCCGCGAGCTCCCGCTGGCCGTACGCTTCCTCGGGCATTCCCGACGAGCTCTTCATTCGCGGCGACGTTCCCATGACCAAGCAGGAGGTGCGCGCCGTCGCGCTCGCGAAGCTGCGCCTTACCGCGACCGACACCGTGTGGGACGTCGGCGCCGGCACGGGGAGCGTATCGATCGAGGCGGCGCTCGTCGCGCGAGCGGGGTCGGTATGGGCGGTCGAGCGCAACGCGACCGGCGTGCGGCTCATCCGAGAGAACGCGGATGCATTCGGGTGCGGCAACGTGCATGCGGTCCCCGGCGTCGCCCCCGAAGCGCTCGCGAAACTGCCCGTCCCCGACGCCGTGTTCGTCGGCGGGAGCGCGGACGAGCTTCCCTCCATCTTGGAGGCGGCGCTCGAGAAGAACTCGCAGGTTCGCCTGTGCGTGCCATGCGTCACCGTTGAGACGCTCACCGAGGCGTGCGCGCTCCTCTCGGGTTCGCGCTTTAAGGGGTTCGAGGCGTGCCAGGTGTCGGCCGCCCGCGCCGAGGCTGTAGGCTCGCACCATCTTATGAAGGCTCAAAACCCCGTGTTCCTCGTCAGCGCGCGTGGTGCAGGTGGGGAAGGCGGTGCCCGGTGAGCACGTCCATTCCGCGCTTCATGGTCGCTGCGCCCTCGAGCGGGAGCGGCAAGACGGTCGTAACGTGCGCGCTCCTGCGCGCGCTCGCGCGCCGCGGCCTTGCATGCGCGGCCTTCAAATGCGGCCCCGACTACATTGACCCGCTCTTTCATCGCCGCGTCGTGGGTGCGCGCTCGGGCAACTTAGACGGCTTCTTCACCGACGCCCCGACGCTGCGCGCCCTGCTCGCACGCGGCGCCGCGGGCGCGGATGTCGCGGTGCTCGAGGGGGTCATGGGCTTCTACGACGGCATGGCGCCCGGCGTGGCCGACGCGAGCAGCTACCAGGTTGCGCGCGACACGGAAACGCCGGTCGTTTTAGTGGTGAACGGGCGCGGCGCGTCTTTATCGCTCGCCGCCGTAATCCGCGGCATCGCCGAGTTCCTGCCTTGTGCGAACGTGCGCGGCGTCGTGCTGAACAAGACGAGCGCCGCTGCCTGCGCCTACGCGGCGCCTGCGATCGAGAAGCACACGGGCGTCGCGGTTTTGGGGAATATCCCCGCCGACGAGGCGTTCTCGCTCGAAAGCCGGCATCTGGGGCTTGTGACCGCCGACGAAGTCAAGCAGCTCTCCGCGCGCATCGACAAGATGGCCGAGCTGGTGGAAAAGAGCGTCGACGTCGACCGCTTGCTCGAAATAGCGGCGACGGCACCCGATATCTGCGAGGAACCTTACCGGTTGGAGCCGATCGCGGGAGCGCGGCCCATCGTCGCCGTCGCGCGTGACGAGGCGTTCTCGTTCTACTACGAGGAGAACCTGCGCGCGCTCGAGGACCTGGGTTGCGAGCTGGCCTTTTTCAGCCCCCTGTGTGATAGCGAGTTGCCCCGGGGGACAAGCGCCCTCTATCTGGGAGGCGGCTACCCGGAGCTCCATGCGCGGCAGCTCTCCGAGAACGCGCCGATGCGCGAGGCGGTGCGGCGCGCGGTGGAATCCGGCATGCCGACGGTTGCCGAATGCGGTGGGTTTCTGTACCTGCAGCGCGAAATCTCCGATAGCGAGGGGCGGCGCTGGCCTGTTGCGGGCGCCCTTGAGGGCGCAAGCGAGAACGGGGGAAGGCTGTCCCATTTCGGGTACGTGGAGCTCACTTCTCAACGCGACGGGCTCTACGGGCCGCGCGGCACACGCATCCGCGCGCACGAGTTCCACTACTGGCAGTCCACCTGCCCGGGCGGCGACTTCTGGGCGCAGAAGCCCCGGCGCGACAAGGGCTGGCCGTGCATGACGACCACCCCGTCCCTGGTTGCGGGCTTCCCGCATGTGTACTATCCTGCGAACCCCGACGTTGCGCGCGCGTTCGCGTCTGCCGCAGCGTCGTTCGCAGAGAGGAGACGGCATGGCTGAAGCAACCGAAACCGCGCTTGCCTGCATCCGCGAGGAAGTCGAGCGCGCGTTCTCGTCGGCGCCGGGCGCCGTGCTCGAAGCCGCGCTCTCCCGGATTGCGCCCGCAGACGAGTGCGCCCGCGCCGCCGCGTACGCCGCGTGGGATTCCATCGCGCATCCTTTGGGGGGATTGGGCGACTTTGAAGACGCCGTCGCGTGTATCGCCGCAGCTCAGGGGAGCGCCGAGGTGGCCGAGTTTCCCCGTGCGCTCGCGGTATTCTTCTCCGACAACGGGGTCGTTGCCGAAGGCGTGTCGCAAAGCGGGCAAGACGTGACGCGAGCCGTCGCGCGCAACATGTGCGAGGGGGCCACGAGCGCCTGCCGCATGGCGGCGTTTGCGGGTGCCGAGGTCGTGCCCGTCGACGTGGGTATGGCCCGGGGCATAGAAGACGCGCGCATGGTGCGCGCGAACGTGCGGCGGGCGCGTTTTCATTCGGCACTCTGGAAGAAACGAAGCGGCAGGTGGACGGGGACGACTGGATAGAAGTGTGGAAAAAACATTTCCGCCCCATTCATTTATCCCGTATCGTGGTGGTGCCCGAATGGATAAAATACGAAAAACAGCCGGAAGAAGAGGTGGTGCTGCTGGATTCGAACATGGCGTTCGGCACGGGAGAACACGAAACGACTTCGATGTGCGTGGAGGA
>ENA-ORNY01001412-ORNY01001412.1-human-gut-metagenome-genome-assembly--contig:-NODE-1412-length-13873-cov-18.893110_pt1 | contig 13873 bp, 13 predicted proteins | sample MGYA00242122_ERZ509036 | MGnify/ENA primary metagenome ERZ509036 (study PRJEB26280, sample SAMEA2338696) | human gut metagenome | biome: human gut; feature: human-associated habitat; material: faeces... | reverse complement strand
GCGAACGCTGTTCGCGCCTGCCGTTGTATAGTTGACATTGCTGTTTGATTAACGGAGCGTCAAGGACGCCGCCTCTTGCAATGTTACTGTAAATCTGCAGCCTGCCCTTGCCTATCCTTACGCCGTGAAGCCTTTTTAGCGCATTATTCCTGAGTTTACGACAATATCTGTCGCATTCCGGGTGAATAAAAATACTGTTATTCTCGGACAAACGGCGGATTTCCTGTCAAAAAAGGCTGGTTTTGTGCCGCCGTCGTAAATTTTCCTATTAGATTATAGCAGGAATTGTGTATATTTATTCATTTTGCTTCTGTTCGGCAATTTTAATTACCTAAATACAGACATTTCCTGCTTTTTGCACAAAAGCGTTATGCTGTTGTATTATATAGTTTTTTTGATTGTTAGCTTCGTCTTTTGGTGCAATTTTTCGCTTTTCATAAATATTCATGTTGAATTTCGCAAAGTTTTGCGCTATAATTTTATTAATTATATAGCCTTATACGGTTCAAATTAATTGAGGTGACTGAGAAAAATGAATTCAAAGACATTGCTTTACATCGTGAAGCGACTGCTTTTGGCAGTACTGACCGTCTGGGTCGTCATTACGGTGACGTTCTTTGCGACCCGCGCGGTGCCCGGCGGCCCCTTCGCCAGCGAAAAGGCGATAACCCCCGCCGCTAAAGCCGCCCTTGAGGCGAAATACGGCCTTGACAAGCCTGTCCTGGAGCAGTACACGACTTATCTTAAAGATATAGTTCTGCACTTTGACTTCGGCCCCTCGCTCAAGCAGAGAGGCCGCCAGGTCATTGATGTTATAACCGACGGCTTAAAAACCTCCGCCAAGCTCGGCGTCATCGCCGCCTTTGCCTCACTCATCTGCGGTGTTGTGCTCGGTGCAATAGCCGCCCTCAGGCGCAACAAGGTCATCGACCGCGTGATAATGGTCATCACGACCGCCTTCGTCTCGATGCCGTCCTTCATAATGGGCTCGTTGATGCTTGTCGCATTCTCGATAAAGCTCGCGATATTGCCCGCCAACGGCTCCACGACCGAGGGACTTATCCTGCCGGTCATCACCCTCGCGCTCTACCCCACCGCCTACATAACCAGGCTCACCCGCTCCTCGATGCTGGACGTGCTCGGCCAGGATTACATCAGGACCGCCAAGGCAAAGGGCGTGCCCGGCAAGAGGATAATCTTCGGCCATGCGCTGAAGAATTCGCTCATCCCCGTCATCACCTACTTCGGCCCGATGCTCGCTTATATCGTCACCGGCTCGCTCGTAGTTGAGCAGATATTTGCAGTGCCCGGCATAGGCAGAGCCTTCGTCAACAGTATAATCAACCGCGACTATCCGCTGATAATGGGCACCACTATAGTGCTTGCGGCGCTCATAGTCATAATGAACCTTGTGGGCGATATCCTCTATAAAGTTGTCGATCCCCGCATCAATCTTGAATAAGGAGGGAAAGCAGAATGAAAAAAACACCGTTTAACATCCAGATAAATGTCGACGATCTGCTTCCCGCAAGCAGCGAGGACAAGGCATACATGGTCAAAATGCGCCCCTCCACCACCTTCTTCAAGGACGGCGTAAAGAGACTGCTCAAAAACAAGATAGCCACGATAAGCCTTATTACAATAGTAATAATCACGCTTACTTCGATATTCCTGCCGATATTCTGGCCGTATTCATACGATCAGCAGCTCGGCATCAGCCCCGGCGCCCCCGTTGATCCGTCCTACAACAACCTTGCTCCGTTTGAATACGGCAGCACCGAGCAGGCCAAGATCGACGCAGGCGAAAAGGTATTCCCCCACATTTTCGGCACGGACGCCGCCGGCAGAGATTATCTCATCCGTATAGTTTACGGCACGAGGATCTCCCTTGCGGTCGGCTTCTTCGCCAGCATAATTGTCCTTATAATCGGTATGACGATAGGTTCGATAGCGGGCTATGTGGGCGGCAAGGTGGATATGGTGATAATGCGTATAGTCGATATCATCTATGCCCTGCCCGATATGCTCATGGTCATACTGCTCTCGGCGGTGCTCAAGGATTCGCTCCAGCCCGCGATAGAGGGCACGGTGCTCGCCAAGATAGGCAGCAACATCATCAGCCTTTTCATCGTATTCGGTCTGCTCTATTGGGTCTCGATGTCCCGTCTTATCAGAGGTCAGATCCTCTCGCTGCGTGAGCAGGAATACGTCCTCGCCGCAAAGGCGACCGGCGCAAAGGGCAGCTGGATAATCAGAAAGCACCTTATGCCGAACTGCATCAGCGTCGTCATAATCTCGACCGCACTCCAGATCCCGAACGCAATATTCACCGAGAGCTATCTTTCGTTCCTCGGTCTCGGCGTTAATGCCCCGATGCCGTCGCTCGGCTCGCTTGCCTCCGACGCGCTAAACGGCATAAGCGCCTACCCCTACCGCCTCGTTATCCCCGCAGTGGTCATTTCGCTCATCGTCCTCTCGCTGAACCTCTTCGGCGACGGTCTGCGCGACGCCTTTGACCCGAAACTCAACAGCTGAGAAAGGAGAGTATGAATTATGGCTTTGTTGGAAGTAAATGATCTTCATACCTCGTTTTTCACCGACGCGGGCGAGGTTAAAGCGGTCAACGGCATTTCGTTCTCGCTTGAGCGCGGCAAAGTGCTCGGCATAGTCGGCGAATCCGGCTCGGGCAAATCCGTCACCGCATACTCGATAATGCAGATACTCGCCTCGACCGGCAAGATAGTCGGCGGGTCGATAAAGCTCGACGGGCAGGAGCTCGTCGGCGCAGGCGAAAAGGTCATGAAGGATGTCAGAGGCAACAAGATCTCGATAATCTTCCAGGACCCGATGACTTCGCTGAACCCCACCTACACCATAGGCCACCAGCTCATGGAGGCCATCACCCTGCACACCGACCGCAACAAGAAGGAAGCCTATGACAGGGCGGTCGAGATGCTTCGCCTCGTTAACGTCAACGAGCCCGAGAAGCGCATGAAGCAGTATCCGTTTGAATTCTCCGGCGGTATGCGTCAGAGAGTTATGATAGCAATGGCGCTCGCCTGCGAACCGGATATCCTCATCGCCGACGAACCCACCACGGCACTCGACGTTACCATTCAGGCTCAGATACTCGAGCTTATGACCTCGCTCCAAAAGGAGCTGGGCATGGCGATAATCATGATAACCCACGACCTCGGCGTTGTAGCTCAGCTCTGCGACGAGATAATAGTAATGTATGCAGGCTCCATCTGCGAGCAGGGCACTGCGGACGAGATATTCTACAACCCCTGCCACGAATACACCAAGGGTCTGCTTCGCTCGATACCGACTGCCGACACGGCGGGCACCAAGCTGCAGCCGATAACCGGCACGCCCATCGACCTGCTGAATATGCCGGCGGGCTGCCCGTTCGCCCCGAGATGCGACGCGGCAATGAAGATATGCATTAAGCAGCGTGCGGAGCGCGAATGCATCAACGACTCCCACTACGCCGCCTGCTGGATGAATGTCAAGAAAGCATATGAAGAAGAAAAGAAGGGGGACGAAGCAAATGGCTGATAACAACAGGACGCCCCTTATCGAAGTAAAGGACCTCAAGGAATACTTCAACATCAACGTCGGCTTATTCAAGAGCAAGCCTCTCAAGGCGGTCGACGGCGTTTCATTCGCCATCAACAAGGGCGAGACCCTCGGCCTCGTCGGCGAATCCGGCTGCGGCAAGACCACCGTCGGCAGGACGATCCTCAACCTTTACAAGCCCACCGGCGGCGAAATTTACTACAACGGCAAGCTCATCAAGACAAAATCCGACATAAAAGAGTTCCGCAAAAAGGCTACAATGGTGTTCCAGGACCCGTATTCATCCCTCAACCCGAGGATGACCGTCTCCGACATCATCGGTGAGCCGCTCGACGTGCATCATCTCTATAAGACCAAGCAGGAGAGGCACGACAGAATTCTTGAGCTGATGGATCACGTCGGCCTCAACAGCGAGCACGCCGCCCGCTACGCCCACGAATTCTCGGGCGGTCAGCGCCAGAGGATAGGCATCGCCCGCTCCCTTGCGGTCAACCCCGAATTCATCGTGTGCGACGAGCCCGTCTCCGCTCTTGACGTTTCCATTCAGGCTCAGGTCATCAATATGTTTGATGAGCTTCAGGATCAGCTCGGTCTGACCTATCTTTTCATCGCCCACGACCTGCTTGTCGTGCGCCACATCAGCGACAGGATAGCGGTCATGTATCTCGGCAAGATGGTCGAGCTTGCGGACGCCTCCTCCATTTGTGACAAGCCGCTGCACCCGTATTCAAAGGCGCTCATGTCCGCCGTGCCCGTGCCCGACCCCAAGATAGCAAGGGCAAACAAGCGTATAGCTCTTGAGGGCGATATCCCCAGCCCGCTGAACGCCCCCTCCGGCTGCCCGTTCCGCACCCGCTGCCCCTACGCTCAGCCCAAGTGCGCCGAGACCATGCCCGAATTCAAAGAGGTCTCCGCAGGCCACTTCGTTGCCTGCCACCGCACGGCCGAGATAAACGACTGAGTTCATAGTGATCTGCTCGCCGATACCCCGTCGGCGGCGCAGCATCTTTTGAAAAAATAAAAGAAAGGAAGACAAACTATGAAAAAACTCATGGCGCTCCTCCTCGCTGTTGCTATGCTTTTCTGCCTGGCATCCTGCGGCGGAGACAAAGGCGGCAAGACTAACACAAAGAAAGATTCTCTCGCTGTTTGCCTTGCTTCCGAGCCCGACACCATCGACCCCGCTCTCAACTCCTCAGTTGACGGCGCAACGATGGTCGCTCACCTTTTCCAGGGCCTTGCTAAGTGGGCTCAGGATTCCGAGGGTCACCTCAAGATCGTTGCCGACGCAGCGACCGAGCTGCCCGAGGGCAAAGTCAACGATGACGGCACCGTCACCTATACCTACACTCTCAGAGACGGTCTGAAGTGGTCCGACGGTAAGGACGTCACCGCAAACGACTTTGAATTCGCATGGAACCGCGCCGCTTCCACCACTCTTGCAGCCGACTACGGCTATATGTTCGAGGTCGTTAAGGGCTACGCCGAGATTTGGGAGTCCAAGGATTCCGATAAGCTCGACGAGGACGGCAACCCCATCCCCGAGTTCATCAACCCCGACGCTAAGCTCGCTGTCAAGGCTCTCGACGCCAAGACCCTTGAAGTAACCCTCAACAACTCGGTTGCTTATTGGAACGAGCTGCTTGCATTCCCCTGCTACTACCCCGTAAGAGAGGATGTCGTCGCCAACGAATCCTGGTCGACCGACCCCTCCACCTATGTCTGCAACGGCCCCTACACCATCACTTCTTGGGAGCACAACAGCTGCATCACCGTTAAGAAGAATGAGCATTTCGTAGACGCCGCCAGCATCACCATGCCCGAGATCAAGTTCTATCTCTCCGATGACGCCAACAACCAGCTCACCAACTTCAAGAACGGCGACTGGCAGCTCATCGACGACGTTCCCACCAACGAGATAGCCAACCTCAAGAAGGACTATCCCGATGAGTTCAAGATCGTCGGCCAGATCGGTACTTACTATGTCTGCTGGAACATCAACGAGAATATCCTTCCCGCTGACAGCACCCTCACCGGCGTTGAGGCTGAGAAGGCTAAGGAAGAGATCCGCAACGCTATCGCTCTTCTCTTCGACCGCAACTACATCGTCAACGACGTTGCTCAGGGCGGCCAGCTTCCCGCTTCCTCCTTCGTTGCTATGGGTATCACCGATCCCGACGGCTCCGAATTCTATAAGAACGCAGGCCACAACGACGGCTTCGACGGCTACTACAATGTTGCCACTGACGCTTTCAACAGCAACTTCGAGTCCGCTGTAAATACTCTCAAGAAGTATTACAAGTATGATGAGTCTACCAAGAAGTTCACCAACTTCCCGTCCCTCACCTACCTCTACAACACCAACGACGCCCACAAGGCTATCGCTGAGTATCTCCAGGGTGCTCTTGCCAATGTCGGCATCAACATGCAGCTTGAGAACCAGGAGTGGAACACCTTCCTGAACACCAGAAAGAACGGCGAATATTCGATCGCTCGTAACGGCTGGGTCGCCGACTACAACGACCCCATCAGCTTCCTTGACATGTGGGTCTCCGGCTCCGGCAACAACGACGTCCAGTTCGGTAAGGGCGCAAACGCCAAGACCGCTATCTACAACCTTGACCTCACTCCTTACGGCTATGACGTAAAGGTTGAGAACGGCACCTGGGCTCAGACCTATGACGTGCTCATCAGCACCATCAAGGGCTGCACCGATAACGAAGTCCGCCATAAGCTCATGCACCTCGCTGAGGATATGCTTATGGAGACCGGCTGCATCGTTCCTCTCTACTTCTACACCGATCTTTACATGATCAGCAAGAATGTCGACGGCTTCTTCTCGAATCCTCTCGGCTACAAGTACTTCATGTACTGCACCATTAAATAATCAATCGCACCAACGCCCCCTCGAGCGCAATGCCCGAGGGGGCTTCCTTTATGCCGTTTCCGGCGTTATTTTAAAGAAAATGTAAATTTTAATTATTTATTAATTCTATATTTTTCTATTGAATATAATCGTTTTTTCTGATATTATGGAAACAAGAAACGGCAAATTTTGCATGAGGGGGTGGAAACCGAGATATCAGATAAAAAGGGCAGTTAACGTGTATTTTATCATGCGTATTGCAAAACAGGAGGACAAAATGAAAAGACTTATCGCACTCGCCCTCGTCATTCTCTCGCTCGTCGGCCTCGCCGCCTGCGGAGGGAAAGAGGACGGCGAAAGCACTACTCACTCATATGTAGAGAATCTATGGCAAACCATACCGGAGATAACCTCTGACCTCGATTATTATACAATAGCCCGCAGACAGGTGATATATTATTTTACGGAGGGGCTGACAGATAAAGATAAATTAATTCACGAAGTGCTTGAAACACTTGTCTGTAAGCTGGAGGTAGAGGGAACCGAATATAGCATGGCTCAGTGGCAGACGGAGAGATGTGAAGAGGACTTCGACCAAATGTACCGAGAACGTCTTCATATGAAAAAACTGATTGAAAGCAAGGGGCTTGACTACACCGAGGTGATCAGAAGTCGCTGCCAATCCAAATATCGTTTTTTTCTACAAGATTGTGTGATGAAAAAGTGGGAGAATGTAGATAAAGACTCGATCAGCGGCAGCGGCGCTACAGGTCAGGAGCTGCTGGATCAATTCAATGAACTGCAAGATAAAAAAGTTGAGCAGCTTCACAAAGTGATGAACAGGAAATATCACTTTGATAAGGAGATCGAAAAGCTGTTTGTTGAGATATTCGGTAAAGATTACGAACATAAAACGTATGACGCTTGGTATCGCAAAGCGCTGGAGGAATACAACAAGACAACAACAACCGTTCCGGCAACAAGAGTGACGATACCCGAGACCGAGACTTCAACAATACTATATCAATCCAATCCGTCGTTGACCCGCACCCGAGGCGAGAAATACAGCAGGAAATTCGTGCCGAACAAGTATGACAAATACAACAACAATATCGACAAGAGCGCCGCGGCCTCTTACGCTGCGGACGACATTGTGAAAACTTTTCTCTCTTACACCCTGCTTGACAGCCGTACCGTCTCATATGTACTCTCTTTCAAGGATTTTACACACATATATCCGACCGACTGCATGCGCAGTCTCGACGGCAATCTTTACGCCGTATACAGGGTAAACGAGGGCGGCTATTTCTACGCCTTCTTCTCCGACGAAATGCTTCTCTCGCACACGGCGTATATGACCCGCAAGAATTCGTTTGCCGACTTCGCCGATATCAAAAAGGGATCCTCTCTCGCCGACTTTGCCGCCGTTGAGCCTGCCGCCGCTACCGCGGCTCAGTTCTACAAAGGCTCAAAATTCTCACCGTCGTTCACCCTCATCCTCACCGACGGTCTGCTCTCCGTCAGCTTCGAGCCGCGCGGCGACAGCTTCGCCGTCAAAAACATAAGCTATCAGCCCGGCAAGATAAAGGTCGTGAATAATGACTTATTCTATGTGGAGCTGAATTACGGCATACTCGACAAGGACCTGCCCGATTGAATATGACAGCAAAACCGCGCCCTTCCCAAAAGGAAAGGCGCGGTTTTTTTACTCAGCTTTTGACTATCAGTCGGTCAAAGGATCTATGGCTTTTGAGCGAGTCGAGATAGACCCGCTTGCACTTTTTATAGAGGCTGAATTTCTTCCTGGCGGCCTCCTCGTCGCCGTAAACTCTCCATGTGCCGACGCACTTTGCTTCCCGTGCGCCGCAGCGAATGAAGCCGTCCACATCCTGCGACGGATAGCCCAAAAACAACCCTATTTCGTGCGGGAATTCCTCTGCGGCGTTCAGACGCCTTGCCAGCTCCGCAACGCAGCGCTCGCTGCTGCCCGTCGGATAGCTGCGCTGCGTGAGAATGGAGCTTGCGAGCGGGTCGGTCAGATCCTCCCGCAGCTTATCCGGGCGATACATATATATCAGCGCCTTATTGTCGGAGTACCTGACGGGGATCATCCGAACTCCCCTTGGCACAAGCCGCAGATTCATGCGGCGCAGCGAGGCTTTAAGCTCCTCTCTGTCCTTCACGGGGCAGGCAAACAGGTTGCCTGTCTTGAGGCCCGCCATTGTGGGCGAGCAATGGGAAACGATAAGCTCCTCTGACATCGTTGCGCCTCCTTAATTATTTTTTGAAGAAACCGAAAAGCCCCGATTTCTTCTCATACGGCTCGCTCTCAATGCTCTTGAGCTCGTAGCCTGTGTTGCCTATGACCTCGCGCAGCTTGCCCTCGTCCAAGGGTGCCTCGGTGATGACCACCGCCTCGCCCTTTGAATGGGAGGCCGATACCTTCTTGACGGGGAAAGCGCCGCGGATAGCGTCATTGATATGCGCTTCGCACATTCCGCACATCATGCCGTCTATTTTAAGAGTAGTCTTTGTCATCTTTATCTCCCCTATCCAGATCATTCCGCGCCCTTGAGCGCTTTCAGCTCATGGTCGCCGCTCGTGTAGACGTGGCTTACATTTTTAAATTCAACTATAGCCATATTCTGCCTCCCGAATTCAATCCGCCTGCACCAATTCCTCAAGGCAGCTTTCGGGCACCTCGGAAAGCAGGCTGTAGACAGCTTCGCTCACATCCGCCATGCCGGGGAAGCTGCTCCTGAGCAGCCTTGCAACGCCGGCGTAATAGCGGCTGTAGCGGCGGGCAAGCTCGTTGCCCTCATCGGTAAAAAACGCCGCCCCGTAGGAATCCCTGCTGATAAGCCCCATTTGGGAGAAGGTGCCCATCATATTATGCACGCTGGGCTTGGACAGCCCGAGCGCCGTTGCGAGAGCGATGCATCGCACCCCTCTGCCGTCACCGTCAAGCTCCTTCATTGTAAGCAGATAACGGATATTCGAGGCGGTCAAAGTATTTGAGTTAGTCATTGCTAACCTCCTGCTGAAAAAAGGGGAGGCGCAAACCGATTTTTGGCTGCGCCTCCCGGGTGATGTTATCACTTCTTGTTGTGGCAGGAGCCCGCCATTGCACAGTGGGGGGTTTTGGGGGTTGCGGGGGGTTTGCCTTTTTTCTTATTCCTCACCAGACCAATGATTATGGCGGCGACGATAACTGCAAGCACAAGGCATATAATGATGGTTGCTAAATTTTCTGCTATCCACGCAAACATTCTGACCGACTCCTTTCAGAAATTAATCTTTTTTGTGATTACTTGGTTTTAACATTTGCGGTGAGCTTCGTTGCCTCCTTGTAGGGGCGAACGAGCATGTAGATGATGAATGCGAGGGCTGCGAGCGCAAAGATGAGGCCGACTACGCTGACATTGCCCGTGAAGAGCTTGCCGAACTGGTTGATCATCAGAGCGATTACATAAGCGAAGCCGCACTGATAGGCGATTGCGAACCAAGTCCATTTTGCGCTGTTCATCTCACGCTTGATCGCGCCGATAGCCGCGAAGCAGGGAGCGCAAAGAAGGTTGAAGACGAGGAAGGAGTAGCCGGTGATACCGGTGAACGCATGAGCGATATTCTGGTAAACCGTTGCGTCGCCGCCGCCGTAGAGGATGCCGAGAGTACCGACGATATTCTCCTTGGCGACAAGGCCGGTGATGGATGCGACGGTTGCCTGCCAGTTGCCCCAGCCGAGCGGGATGAAGATCCATGCGATGGCGTTGCCGACCTTTGCGAGGATCGAAGAGCTGAGCTCATCCTCGGAGAGCATACGGAAGCCGTCATCCGTGAAGCCGAAGTAGGTGGTGAACCAAACAACGATGGTGGAGAGAAGGATTATCGTGCCCGCCTTCTTGATGAACGACCAGCCGCGCTCCCACATGGAGCGAAGAACATTGCTCGGGGTGGGCATATGATATGCGGGCAGCTCCATAACGAAGGGAGCGGGCTCGCCTGCAAACATCTTGGTCTTCTTGAGCATAATGCCGGAGCAGATGATCGCCGCCATACCGATGAAGTAAGCGGAGGTGGAGACGAGAGCCGAGCCGCCGAAGATAGCGCCGGCTATCATTGCGATGAAGGGCACCTTGGCGCCGCAGGGGATAAACGTCGTGGTCATAATGGTCATCCTGCGGTCACGCTCATTCTCGATGGTACGGGAGGCCATGATGCCGGGTATGCCGCAGCCGGTACCGATAAGCATCGGGATGAAGGATTTACCGGAGAGACCGAAGCGACGGAAGATCCTGTCGAGCACGAATGCTATACGGGCCATGTATCCGCAAGCCTCAAGGAATGCAAGAAGCAGGAAGAGGACGAGCATCTGAGGAACGAAGCCGAGGACTGCACCGACGCCGGCAACGATACCGTCGTTGATAAGTCCGCTGAGCCATTCCGCTGCGCCCGCTTTCTCAAGCAGATTGCCTACAAGGACGGGAACACCGGGAACCCATACGCCGTAATCTGCGGGATCGGGCTCGTCAAAGCCTTTTTCTTCAAAGAGCTTAACTGCGTCGAGATAAGTCATTGCAACAGTGCTGTCAGCGTTCTTCTTGCGGAGAGCCTCTGCGGGAATTGATGAATAGTAAGCGGTCTTTTTTTTCATTGCGAGGGTCTCTTCATCCTCCACCTCGATGGTGGCGGTCTCCTCGCTTGAGGTGAAGCTCTTTATCTCGGAGAGAGCTGCGTCAGCGTCGAAATCCTCTGCGCCGAGGTCGATGCCGGTAAATGCGCCGACAGCCTCGGAGGCTGCGGTGTAGTCGTCTGCGTCTGCGGTGTAGGCCTTAGTGCCTATGCCGAACAGGTGCCAGCCGTCGCCGAACACTCCGTCGTTCATCCAATCGGTAGCCGACGAGCCGACGGTAACCATTGAAATGTAATAGACGAGGAACATGATAACTGCGAATATCGGCAGACCGAGCCAACGGTTAGTGACTATACGGTCGATCTTATCTGAGGTTGAAAGCCCGCCGACCCTTTTCTTCTTGTAGCAAGCCTTGATAACGGAAGCTATGTAGATATATCTTTCGTTTGTTATGATGGATTCTGCGTCGTCGTCCATCTCGGTCTCGGCAGCCTTGATATCCTTCTCGATATGCTCAAGGGTGAGCTTGTCGATATTTAGGCTTGCGAGCACCTTGTCATCACGCTCAAAGATCTTGATGGCGTACCATCTCTGCTGCTCTTCGGGCAGGTTATGTACGGCAGCCTCTTCGATATGAGCGATCGCGTGCTCAACGCAGCCGGAGAAGCTGTGCTGCGGGATCGTCTTACCGCTCTTTGCGGCCTCTATAGCAGCCTCGGCGGCTTCCTTGATGCCGGTCTCTTTAAGAGCAGATATCTCGACTATCTTGCAGCCGAGCTGGCGTGAAAGCTCCGCGGTGTCGATCTTGTCGCCGTTCTTTCTGACGACATCCATCATGTTGATGGCAACGACGACGGGAATGCCGAGCTCGGTGAGCTGAGTGGTGAGGTAAAGGTTACGCTCAAGGTTCGTGCCATCGATTATATTAAGTATCGCGTCTGGGCGCTCATTGATGAGGTAATTTCTTGCGACTACTTCTTCAAGGGTGTAGGGCGAAAGTGAATAAATGCCGGGAAGGTCGGTGATGATAACGCCGTCGTGCTTCTTGAGCTTGCCTTCCTTCTTCTCGACCGTAACGCCCGGCCAGTTACCGACGAACTGATTCGAGCCGGTCAGCGCATTGAACAGTGTTGTTTTACCGCTGTTCGGGTTGCCTGCAAGGGCAATTCTGAGATCCATGTCTGTTTCCTCTCTTTCTTATACGATAAGTATAATTAACCATTAACCGATCATTCAACCTCGATCATGTCGGCGTCAGCTTTTCTGAGCGAAAGCTCATAGCCTCTGACCGTGACCTCGATGGGATCGCCGAGGGGCGCTACCTTGCGAACATAAACCTCAACGCCCTTTGTCAAGCCCATATCCATGATGCGGCGCTTGACCGCGCCCTCACCGTGGAGCTTGACGACCTTGACCGTCTCGCCTATGTTGACCTGTCTGAGAGTTTTCATTGCCTGTATCCTCCTTTTGATTTACACGGTGAATTCACACCATGATCTTTCTTGCCATTTCTTCACTGACAGCAACCCGCGATTCCTTGACGTTGACTATCACGTTGCCGCCGAGTGAATTGATTATCGTGACCGTGCCGCCGACGACGAAGCCCAGATTCTCGAGATGCTGCCTAACCTCGGGGCTGCCCCCGATCTTCTTTATGATATTCTCTTTACCGATATCCGCCAAAACCAAAGGCATCATAACTTATATCCTCTCTTTTCCGTGATATATCGCTTGCGGCGACCGTTTCTTGATTAGCCCCCGCTAACCCGAAGCCCTTAAATAATCGGCTTGCCTCAGCGATATTTCGCCGAACGCTTGCCGAGTTTTTTCGGCACTCGGGAGTATTGAAGCACTTTCGGATTAGCATCCGCTAACCCCGGCTTCAAAATTTTCGGCTTACGCCGACGGCACATCGCCGCCGAACGCTTGCCGTACCCGAGCCCCGACGTTTGTCAGGGCTTTCCGAGAACGATTAGCACTCGCTAACCCGATCCCTTAATAAAATGATTAGCCGCAGCTAATCATAGCCTTAAAATATTGATTAGCACCCGCTAACCAAGAAGTATAATACAACTCTTTTCGCCCTGTGTCAATAGTTTTTGCCGAAAAAAAGCAGCCTTTTTCCAATTTCGTCAGCCTGCTCAAAATGTTAGCCGTTGCTAACCGGCCCTTTGAGCATTTTGACTATGCAGCGCTATCCCCCCTCGCATGAGCATTAAAAGGTAAGATGAATAACTGCAAATCATCTTATACATTGATTCCGCAATGCGTGTCACCGTCAATCCTCCGTCGCGACTGCGTCGTGCCACCTCCTTCTCCAAGGAGGCCGCTATAGCAGACAGCTCGGTGCTGTTTTTATCGAGCGACCATGCGAGTATGCTTCGCTACGGTTGTTAATAATTATGGGCTCCTTTTGAAAGGAGCTGTCGCAGAGCGACTGAGGATTGTCGGGTAGTTGATAAAGTCAAAAAAATTGTTGATTTTATAATCACAAATCTGTAATTCAATCGTAGGGGACGCCGTCTCCTACACGGCAATGAAGCGTTTGCCGTCGGAAAACGTGAAGCAGAGACCTGACGGTTTCTGTGAAGCACTCTCTGCGCTCGCATGAAGCGAAGCGCCCGCATCAGTCCACCGGACTGTTGCTCTGTGCCGCTCGTCCTTCGAATCCCTTCGTTTTAAAAAGAAATCCCCCGCCTCGGTGAGGCGAGAAATTTCTTGGCCCGCTCGAAGGGATTGCGATTCGCGCGCCTGCGGGCGCTTGGTCGCTCGCGGTCGCAACAGTCCACCGGACT
>ENA-ORNY01001410-ORNY01001410.1-human-gut-metagenome-genome-assembly--contig:-NODE-1410-length-13890-cov-3.537911_pt1 | contig 13890 bp, 12 predicted proteins | sample MGYA00242122_ERZ509036 | MGnify/ENA primary metagenome ERZ509036 (study PRJEB26280, sample SAMEA2338696) | human gut metagenome | biome: human gut; feature: human-associated habitat; material: faeces... | reverse complement strand
CGGACGATTGTGCGCAGGGTACCCGCATCGCGCAGGCATTGAAGGTGATTCAACCTGATATCGGCCTGTTTCCGGCAACGATTCGGGGCCGGTTTCTCTCAGCGTGGGTTGCGGCAAAGCTGGAGACGGGCTTGACCGCCGACTGCACGGAACTGGCCCTCACACCGGAGGGGAGGCTCTTGCAGACACGGCCTGCATTCGGAGGCAGCCTGACGGCGGATATTGTGTGCGCCGTGCACCGCCCCCAGCTGGCGAGCGTGCGCCCCGGCGTATTTGGCCAGCCGCCGCCCGGCGAAAGGCCCGAGGCGGTGCGTATGGATTTGCCCGAAACGGTTGGCCTGCTCACGCCCCTTCGCTTTCTTCCATCCGAGAGCGGCATCGCGCTGCAATCGGCACGGGTGATTGTAACGGGCGGAAAAGGGGTCGGCGGCAAACGGGGCTTTGAAAAGCTGCAAGAGCTGGCCAGGCTGTTAGGCGGCATGGTTGGCGCGACGCGGGGAGCCGTTGATGCAGGATGGATATCCTATTCACACCAGATCGGTCAGACCGGCGTCACCGTTCGCCCTGAATGGTATCTGTGTTTTGGAGTGAGCGGCATGATACAGCATGTGGCCGGCATGAGCGCGGCAAAGAAGGTGATCGCCGTCAATTCAGACCGCAGCGCGCCCATCTTCCGCTGCGCTGACTATGGCTTTGTAGGCGATTGGGAAGCTGTTGCAGACCAGATGATAAAACACCTTAAGGAAAGGAAGGAGAAACCGTGAATTACAAAAAGACCTATGTACCTAAAAAAGGCTATACCCCGCTGTGCGAAATTGGAAAATGCTCACTCAAAGAGCTCGAATTCGGCATCATTGAACTGTCCGACGGTGAAACCCTTGACTTCGATACCCGCGACCGGGAAACCGCTTTCATCATCCTGAGCGGCAAGGCGGACTTTCAGGCCAACGGTGTGGGGTATGGTAGCGTAGGAAGCCGCCGCAATGTGTTTGAAAGCCCCAAAGCCGAATGCTTTTATGCTCCGCGGGACTGCAAGGTGCAGATCCACAGCCCGTGGAATGTGAAAATTGCCGTATGCGCCACGCCGGTTGCCGAAAAAACCGAGCCGCAGGTCATTCATCAGGATGCCGTGCGGGTGGTGCGCCTGGGAGAAAAGCCCTGGGAACGCGATACCAGCTTTATTGTAGATGGCTCGACCAACGCAAAAAAGCTGACCATCGGAGAAGCCTACATTACGCCTGGCAACTGGGCCGGCTTTCCGCCACACAAACACGACGTGGACAATATGCCTTCGGAGGGAATTCTGGAAGAAATCTACTATTTCCTCTTTGATCCCCAACAGGGGTTTGGCGTGCAATGCCTTTACACCTCCGATGGTGAAATCGACGAGGCGTATCGCGTAAAAAACGATGAGCTGGTAGAGTTTCCCCGCGGCTACCATACCACCGTGGGCGCGCCGGGATACAACACCTACTTCCTGTGGCTTATGGCCGGCGAGCATCAGGGGTTCTATCGCTCCAACGATCCGGACCATGCTTGGGTAGCAGCCGTGGAAAACCTTCTGAAAAAACGTTGATTTGCCATGCAAATCCGGCCGGGACCGGGATAGCAGGAGGAGGGTTGCCGCTCTCCAGGAAGCGGCAGGGCAACCTGGTGATAACTGCGATCTAAAGGCGGACGTATCGCGCGTGAGAGCATGCTCCCCTCTGCTTTCCAGCGATCCTGCGTAAACACGAAGCAGAACAGAACTTCATCATAACCGAAAAAGCCGGGCCAACCAGGCTCCGGCTTTTTCTCATGTCAAGAAAAACGGAGGAAGAAGCAGCAGCAGTGTCCGGGCTGGAAAACAGCATGATTACCGCAAGGATCGGTGATTGTCACCGTTCCCGTAGTTTTGGTTTTTCACAAACTGGTTTGCGGCCTCTGATTAAGAATGAAGTCAGTCCGCAATGAAAACACCCCATCTCGGTTATGCAGCGCAGGCTCTAAGAGACCACAACAGAAAATTGCATTAGCCCAAAAAACAGGAGGGTTGTTTGCTCCAGTAGCCAAGGTTTTTCTTCAATCCAATGATTTTAAAATCAAAATATTGACATTAGAAGAAAACAATATTAATATACTGATAAAAGTTTGCATATCGCCCCACATTCTTTGTAAGGTCAGCTGTGGTGATCACGACTGTAAGGAAAACCCCTCATGCCTGGATCAGGTGATCGGAAGAATTTGCAAACAAATGGAATCCTGCGCTGTTCAGGCGTATACCTGGAAAGCCGGTGGAGAGTCCTTTTCTCTGACTGGTGCCAGCTCGAATCAATTCTATTGTTTGAGAGAGTAGGGAATATGATGAAAAGGTTTTGCTGTTGGATCTTGATACTCTGCATGGTTTGCAGCTTCAGTGCCGCAATGTCGGAAGATGAATGGACGTGTAAAAACTGTGGCAGCGAGGCGCTGGGAAATTTCTGCTTGAATTGCGGCAGCAGCAGGCCAGATGAAACGTGGACTTGTATCAACTGTGGCAGGGAAAACCAGGGAAATTTCTGCTCGAATTGCGGCGCCGCAAAACCGGAGGGGGAAATGTGGCAGTGCCCGGTCTGCGGCGAATATGCGACAGGCGGTTCCTGCGCCAATTGCGAGGCAAACGGCCTCAACGGCGACATGCTGACGTATTATTACGCCCGGTCCGTATATCAGGATCTTGACATCCCGTATCTTACCAATTTCATGAGATGGCGGGACGGCGCGGAGGAAACCTCGGCTCTGGCTGTTTTCGTGCGTGATCCCGGTTCGGATGAGGTGGGAATGTTCACAGACGCGGGCATCGTTTCGGATGAGCCCTTTCCGGAAAAACGGACACGAAAGCACGTAAAAAAGCGGGGGTGAATCTTTGACATTCAGGAAGACGCTCGTTCATGCTGCCTGAGGTGGCGGAAGGGTGGCCTCAAACTGTGCAGGAGATTGCCATCCTAATGCGGAAGGTGGCCGTACTGAGTTGTAGAAGGCCTCCAGACAGGCCAATACGTCGGTCTGTGCGGCTGGCACTGGTGGGATAGTGCTTGAGATGGATCAGCTCGCGCTTGAGGCGGCTGAAGAAATGCTCTGCCACGGCATTGTCGTAGAGATCACCCTTGCGGGACATGCTCTGCCGGATTCCATAGAACTCCAGCCGTTCCCGGAAGGCGAACGCGGCGCATTGGACGCCCCGTTCACTGTGAAAGATGAGTCCCTTGGGCGGGCTGCAGTGGCGGACTGCCATGTCCAGCGCTTCCAGGGTCATCACGGTATCAATAGCACTGGAAAAGGCATAGCCCACCCTTTTGTAGGTACACAAGCCCTTGATGATGGCCGGATAGAGCCAGCCCTCTCCGGTGGGAATGCAGGTAATATCGCCCCCAGGCCTGATTTGGGTGCTCAAAAAAGAGAAGATTGGAGGCGACGGGATGGCTGTGCCGGGAGTTGGTGGTGACTTTGTAGGCCCAGCGTCTCACAGAGGCGATCCCTGAAAGCCGCATCTGCCGGTGGACACGCTTGCGGGAACAGCCGAATTCCGGCTTCAACAGATGGTAGTGACTGTCCAGGCCCAGGGCGGATGGGTCGAGGGTGCGGACAGAAAGTTGGACAAGTCATACGGCGCATCCAAGGCGCTGTCTATATTCTATAGGGCTGAGTCCGCCTAATGACAGCTTGATGCGTTTGCAGTTATACCAATTGATAGAGTCATCAAGTTCTTGGGCAAAATCGTCTGGTGAGACTCCTATCCATGAGCGTCCATAAAACATTTCGTTTTTCAATTTGCCAAAGAAGCCTTCACAGGCTGCATTATCAGGAGAACATCCCTTTTTAGACATGGATCGGGTAAGTCCAGCTTCCCTCATTCGTTGAATCCATCCGGGCCATCGGTAATGGCATCCTCTGTCTGAATGTACCGTCGGATAACAGCCATCTGGCAACTCGGCAATCACCCCATCCAACATAGTGTTGACCAGATCAGCATTGGGACGAGGGCCACTCCTCCAACCTATAACCATCCCATCAAAGCAATCGATCATTGCGCAGAGATATAGCTTGCCATCGTGAAGCGCAAACTCCGTAATATCGGTCAGTAACTTTTCATATGGCTGTTTTGCATGAAAATCGCGTGAAATAATGTTATCCACTTCCGGGGTAATTTCTCCTAAGTATGAGCTATATTTTGCCCGTTTGGGTACCAAAGCAGCCAATCTCTTTTCCTTCATCATGTGACGGATTCCTTTTTCAGAGAGTGTTATACCTTTTCTCTTCAACGCCAGATGAATTCGGCGATAGCCATATACTCCTCTGTTTTCGTGGAAAACCGATGTGATCTGCCCACGAAAGGGAAGATCTTTATCCGGCTTATTCATAACAGCTTGCTGGTAGTAGTAGCTGCTTCTGGCCATATGAAAGTAGGTCAAAAGCATTGGCAGTGCATATTTCTCCCTCAAGGCGCCGATGATCACTGCCTTTTCACGGTTTTTGAGTGCTGTCAGATCGACGCCTGGGTCTTTTTTGAATCCTGCGAGGGCCTCCTTCAATACATCCACTTCAAACTGTAAATGCCGAACCTGTTCTTGAAGTGACTGCATCTCCTCAGATTGGGACTTGGAGCATCCGGAGGCAACGGTTTTCTTGGAATACTTTTTCTCTTTGCCATAAGGCCAACCATCCCGTACTTCAAGTATTTTCTTCGCCATGTATATATGCTCACACGGCTGTATCCGACTTCTCTCGATACATATTCTACATTCTCGCCCAGCTCAAAGCAACGCCGCAGTACCTCGTATTTGAATTCAGCTGATGGACGCCTTGGATGATCCGGCCTGTTGCATTTATGATCGCTTTTTTCGAGAATCTCTGCCGTATGACCATGCCTATTCTCCAGGCCGGCATTCCGGCGTTCATACCAACGGTAAAGAGTGGACTTGCTCGGATATCCCAACCGTCGGATCACTGCATGCACAGATCCCAACCGTTCATGCTCTTTCAGTGCTATTTCTTCCTGTTCTTTTGTAGACATTCAGTCGTCTCCTTGTTCTCGGAGTCCAACTTTCTTCCCGCACCCCCGCACCGGGAAACCTCTGAGCAGTATAGAATACAGCTTACAGCTTTCTTACGCTGTTGCCTTTTACAAGCTTGGGAACGTATCGAAATTCCCGGTTCCAAACCTCATTCTTCAGCTGGATGCGCTCCACCAGCAATTCTGCGATTTTTCGTCCGATCACATAGGGATTGAGAGTAACGATAGTGGGCTGCACGTAAAGAATGTCCATGTTGATAATATCCCCATAGGAGGCGATGGAAACATCTTCAGGCACCAATATGGCGTTTTCGCGTAGATATCTCATGGCACCCAGCATCATTTCGTTGTTCATCATAATCACAACACTGGGCCTGTCATCCCGATGGTAAAGTGTCTTCATTCCTTGGTAACCGCCGTTGGCCGTAAAATCTGCCTCATAGATATAAGGCGCAAGATCGTCTTTCGTCAGACCAATTTCTCTCATTGCTTTCAGATACCCCAAATATCGTTCCGCGCTTGTACTTGTGTCGAGTGGCCCCAAGACGGCCCCTATTTTTTGGTGACCAAGCGATATAAGATAGGTTGTCAGCTCGTATGCGCCGGAAATATTATCGCTGTCAACAAAATCCCCCTTAAAACCGGCCTTGCTTACATTGCGGTTACTCAGCACGATGGGCAACTCATGGCTGAGTTGAATCACAAAATCATCATTTTTGCTAGTAGTATTGAGAACAAGGCCGTCGATTTGCTTCTCCTTGAGCAACGTTAGATACAATATTTCCTTTTCCGTGTCATTATCGGTGCTGCAGACGATCAGGTTGTAGCCGAACGTGCAGACATAGTCTTCAATTGAACGGGAGACAGCCGTAAAAAAGCTGTTGGAAATATCGGAAACTAGCATGGCAATGGTGGAGGTCGCATTCCTTTTTAGACTGCGGGCAACAGAATTGGGACAGTAATTGATCTTCTGAATAGCGTCGTGAACGGCGTTAACCAGATTTTCCCGCACCCCCGGGCTATTATTGATCACACGGGATACCGTAGCGATAGAAACGCCGGCTTCTCTTGCAACGTCCTTAATCGTTGGTTTTTCCATAGCGACATTGGCGATTGTAGTGCCTTTACCTCCATTTATTTTCACGCACAGTATAAACGTTTTTCCAAAGCAGCGCAAGACAATTCCCCCCAAAACCATGAAAAACGTCGCGCTGCTACATACATATTGGACAGTAAAAAACAATGCTGAGACCTGAGCGCCACCTGATATCGTCGCGTTTCGGAGGTGGCGAAGGCGAGCAAACGCTCAGGCCTCACGGAGCGCATCACATAGAGTAGGAAGCGCCGTTAGATCCTGATGATGTATGCGAGAAAGTGTGGTCCAAGCCGAGCCAGTCACCAATACAGCAAAACCTGACTCTGCGTGTACTTCTGGCTTGCGTGATTTGTAGCTGTGGCTGTGCCAACGCACTGCCGTCGTGTGCCGGGCGCTTCCCAAGAGCCAGCGTCCCACTTTCTCCTCGGACGTTCTTGGAAAGTTTATTCTTACGTTTTGCCTAAGAAGGTGAAAGAATCGAGTATTTCCAGATGAAACGGCTTTGCCAACTGCCAGTGCGGCGCCGAAGCCCAAGCTAGAACAGAAAATTTACCACCGGCTCATCCATCCCTATGCTCCCAGCACACCGAAAAGGTAAAGCGCAGCCGTTAAGAAGGTCAAAAGCGTTTCTACGATATGCGTCGATTTTATGCTCTCGCTAGCTTTGGCGAGCAAGAAGCCGCCCGCCAAAGCTTAGACAATTTCTGCTCCATATATCCTCTCTATTGGATTGTGCTGGGAGACGACCGTTCTTTCCTCTCGTCCCGAACTGTTTAGCAAGTTTCCCACGTCTTGTCTTAGCTTTAAAAATCATCCTTTCAGACCGGTCGTAGCAATCCCCTCGATGATGTACTTTTGAAAAAAGATGAAGAAGAACAGCACGGGTACCAACGAAAGTATGGACATGGCGAATAGCTGCCCATACGCAGACTGACTGGTCAAATCAATAAAACCGCGAAGCGCCAGAGAAACCGTCTTTTTTACCGGGGACATGATATAAATCAGTTGGGTAAGGAAATCGTTCCATGTCCAGATAAACGAAAAAATACTAACGGTAGCTAAAGCGGGCAGGGCAAGCGGCAAACTGATGTACAAATAAATCCGAAACCAGCCGCAACCATCCACAATGGCCGATTGATCTATCTCCACAGGAATGCCTTTAATAAATTGAATCAGAAGATAGACAAAAAACCCTTCTGTTGCAAGCAGCTTTGGAATGATCATCGGCAAATAGCTGTCCACCCAACCGATACTGTTAAAAATGATATATCGTGGTACAATCAGAACATGATTTGGCATCATCATGGTAAAAAGCACCAACGCAAACAGTACTTTTTTGCCGCGAAACCGCATTCGGGCAAAAGCAAACGCAGTCAGAGAGCAGCTGGCTAGGTTACAGATTATAACGGCCAGCACCAATAGCAGTGTATTGACAAAATAGCGCCCGAACGAACCGTCGGCCCCTCCTTTCCAACCCTCGATATAATTCTCAAGAGTAAAGTGAGAAGGCCAAAGTCCCGGCTCCTTGAAAATATAAAACTCTTCCTTAAAAGAACTAGACAGCATCCATAGTAGTGGATAAATCATCACCAGACATACGGCGGTTACCACTAGGTATTTGATAACCAGACCAATGGTTCGTTTTCTTTTGACCATGGTTCCACCTCTTAAACCCCATTATCTGCATATCGGTTGGAAATGACATACACGATGGTCGAGACCACCGCAATGGCCAGTAGGAGAACCCAAGCCATTGCCGCTGAGTAACCCATTTGGAACTGATTGAATCCTTTGATATACATATATAGCGTATAAAACAGCATGGAATCCAACGTGCCGCCCGTGCCGTTTGTTATGATAAATGCTGGTGTGAATGCCTGAAACGCATTGATGATCTCCATAATCAAGTTAAACTGAATAATGGGCATTATCATTGGCAGTGTAATTCTTGTGAACAGTCTTACGCTGCCGGCACCGTCAATAGCGGCTGATTCATACAGTTCCGCAGGGACCTGCTTGATGCCCGCTAAAAAGACAATCATAGAAGAACCAAACTGCCATACTAGCAATACAATCAGCGTATATACTGAGGTTTTGGGATTCGAAATCCAGCTAATCTGTGTGCTTTCAGAAAAGCCCAGCAGCTTCAGCGCCTGATTAAAAATGCCGTTTAGGCCAAACACCTGAGACCATAGTAGCGAAATAGCGACGCTTCCTCCCAAGAGGGAGGGGATATAGTATAGCGCGCGATACAGCCTCAAACAGCGGATGCCACTTTTGAGCAGCATAGCGATGCCTAAAGATACAACCAAACGGATGGGGACCGCCAGCATAACATAGCGTAAGGTTACCTTGCATGCCGAGACAAACCTACGATCTGAGGTAAACATTTCAATATAGTTTTGTATGCCTATGAAATCCATATGGGCCATGTTGTAATTGGTAAAGGAAATATAGAAGGAATACAGCATTGGTATAATAAAGAAAAAGATGGTTCCTAGAAACCAAGGCGTTAAAAACAGATAGGCTGGTCCGTTGCTACGCCTGAGTCGGTTCATCTTCATATGGCCCCCTCTTCTAAACAGACCCAAATGTCCGGGAGGTCCAGTGTACAGGGCCTCCCGGACCATATGTTTAAGCAGCATTTCGGAAAACGTTTTCTACCTCGGTCATGAATTGTTTGGCTGCGTCCTCAATAGACATTACATCGTAGGCCACAAATTCGTTGGTGTCCTGCAGGAGGGTAATGACAGTTTCGGAACCGCTGGGATAAGGAGCGGGCATGGGAATGCTCTCAAGCGTAATGTTCAATACGTCGGTTACGATCAAATCTAGGGGATCGATTTGATCCGCAACAGCCTGCTGCATGGCAACATTTCCGTAAATTCCCTGTTCACAGTTAAAAATTTTGTTAGCACGCTCATCATTCACAAAGAAGTTAATGATGTCGGCCACAACTTCTTTATGCTTAGAGGTAGAGGAAATCGCAAGATAAGCGCCAGCGATAACCTCGCCATGTTCGTTTGCACCGTTGGGCAGGGAAGGCAGACGGATGATTCCGGTTTCATCCTCCATGTTATTCTGATAAATTTTAGCTTGGTTGCCTGCAACGCTGTGCATAGCTACGGCGCCCATTACCAGCGGATTTTCCTCCTTTGGCTTACCTATAAACTCCGCTACACGGTCATAGGGCAAAACTATGCCCTCATCGCGCAGTTCGTCCCACCAGCTCAGCCATTCCTCAACCGTTTCCTGTGTGAATCCCAGTGTGCCGTCAGCAGTCCACCAGTCCTCGCCCTTCTGACGCATGTAACTGTAGAACCAGTGGAAAGCGCCGTTAACGCCGCCTTCGTCATAAATTGCGTACATCCCTTCAGGCAGCTTTCCCGTATTTTTCAGATCAATCAGATAATTCTTCAGCTCATCCCACGTCATTTCCATCTCTGGCAAGGGCATGCCTGCTGCTTCAATCGCCGTGGCGTTGTATTGAATAATGGGAGTGGAAAGGCCCATGGCGATTTCATAAAGCACACCGTCAAGCGTTCCTGCACTCAGGGCCGACTGGCTGAATTGAGATACGTCGATTGTCCCGTCTTCAACGTATGACGTAAGGGGCTCCACAGCTCCCATACCGACATAGGAAGCGAGCTCCCGGTCTGTAAATTGAATGAGGTCGGGCGCATTTCCGCCGGCTACCTGAGTGCTGTAACGAATCCAGTAATCTTCCCAGGAGCCGTATTCGCGTTCGATTGTCACATTTGGGTGTTCGCTTTCATACAAATCGTAAATCTCATTCATCATATCATTTCGCGCGGTTCCTCCCCACCATGCTGCGCGAATTGTAACAATTTCCTCAGCGTTTCCAACGCAAACCGTTCCCAGAAGCAGCAGAATACACAGCGCAATGCTAAAAATGGACTTGGTTAAACGCATGGGAGATCCTCCTTTTTGTTATAGTTGAGTTAGGCTCATAATGGCGTAGTCCGAATCCTTAGGATCTGAAGTTGCATGAACCCTGTCAAAGCCACGGCCATGAAATGCCATAATCAGGATTTCACAAAGGAAAAGTGTGCGACAACCCGGCTCAATATGTCCTGCCCAAGCCTGCTCACTGTTTGAGATGACACCGTGAAGGTGAGGTACACCGTTGGCGATAATTCCTTGAATGCCCGCTACTTCCAGCGCTGTGTCTTTCCATTCCTTAAATAGGACAGCCTTGGCATCCCTGTTGTCCGTAACGAAATGAAGCACGCACTGATCAACCGTGCCGATTCCAGAAATCACCGCTCCGTTTTGGATGTTCCGTTCATTGATTACATTCTGGACACTTTCAAGGATGTCTTCTCCGCGATCCAGGCGAATAACAATAAGCTCGTTAGCGATGCTTGTGAGAAAAGAATTCATAGCGTTTTTCTCTCCTGAGACTTAAAGTACGGTGTGATCCATTTTCATGCCCATCTGTACATAAAGATCCTTCCGCCCTATTTTGTCTTTGTCCAATTCCTGGCGTGCATATCGAGCCACATCCATGGCCATTCTGCGAGGTACGACTACCACGCCGTCGCCATCAGCTACAACCACATCGCCCGGATAGATTACCACGCCGCCTATACAAATGGGGATATCCATTGCGTCAAACTGCAACCGTCCCTGTACCATGGGCTGTCCAACGAAGCGGCTCCAAAACGCAATTTCTTCAAGAATAACTTCATCCGTATCGCGCAGACCACCGTTGGTGACCCAGCCCACCGCGCCGTTGCGTTTTCCCTGAAGTGCGCTGTTCGATCCCATTAGTCCAATGTTTAGTCCGCTTTGGTCGATACAGATAAAATCGCCGGGCTGCGTATGAGCCAGAAAGGGAAACGGAGAAATGTTTTGGTAATATTTATCTGACCATTGGGTATAAGCATCTCCAGTAACTGTGGGCATGGGCCCTTGATAGGGCAGATAACGGACGGTTCGGGCAATGCCAATGGAAATGGTGCGGTACAGCGGTCTGATATCCTGATCCATGCTGCCATAATGCATCATGCCACACCAATCCATGCCATCCCGAACATCTGCAACGCGAAGTCCTTGATACGCTTTAAGGATTCCTTGGTTTTCTTCCAGAGAGAAGCCCATTCAAATCACCTCTTATAAAATTTGTATACGTTATCAGACCTTGAATATACAATAGCATATAAAAGCACCAGAGTCAATAGAAATTCAATAAATTGCTTAGTTTTTAAAAATGCAGGTTGTGCTGATGGCGGGATTAGAAAGACTAATTAGCAGACAAAAATGATAAAACGTTTACATTTAGGGCATTAGCACACATTAAATAGCTAATATTGTATCAGGTAGTGAGAGGGAATGGCACGTTTATCAGATGCCCTTAAATCCTTGTTGAAACAAAAAAGCGCCAAGAAATAAAAAATGTGACGTCTGCGGCGAAATGAAGGATGGAATGTGCGCGGCTATCGTATCCAGAAACAGCAACGGGCAGCAATATTATCTCCATGAGGTGAGATTTTTGGACACGGAAAAAGGTGGGTTCGCTTCCGGTATCAGCGCCACGGATACCGAACCAGGCACCTCTGAAACCGAAAAACAAACTCACCCCATAGACAGTATAATAGATCGTGTTCTTCAGGTCAAGCGAAAGGCGAGTCGGATTTCGGAAAACATTGACATCCACTATCACAAGGCAGGGAGCTTCGCTCTCACCGGTGAACCCATCAGCCAGCAGATGCAGGGAATCACCAAGCGGCTTGCAGCGGGGGAGACGGTACAGCTGACAGATGTGTTGGCTACTCCGGAGGTGCGCTGGGCAGAGGAAAACCAGCTAAGGGGGCTTCTGTGCCTGACGGGGCTGAATATTGGAGCCGGGAAGAATACGCAGAACGAATCTCTCCTGAGCGGGCATCAGTGCAAAACGATGTGATGGATGAGCTGATGGATCGCGGAAGCGCTGTGATTGACAGCAGCGGGAAGGTGCAGTATACTGGGCCCGTAAAGAGAGAAAGGCGACTGGATGTTGTCATCGGGCCCCCGGCGGCCGGCAAGAGCAGCGCGCTGGTCGATCCGATCAGCCAGCACTATGGCAGCCGTGTACTGGACAGCGACGATGTAAAAGCCCGTCTGCCTGAGTTTGACAATGGTCTCAACAGCGGGTATCTGCACAATGAGAGCCGCCTTGTATGGAATCGGATGCAAAGCCGGGCTATTGCACTGGGAGACAATGTTGTGCTGCCCATCGTGGGCGGAAAACAGAGCTCCGTGGAAAAAACCATACAGCCCTATCTCGACGCCGGTTACTCCGTAAACCTGCACTACATGGAACTGGACGGCAACAAAGCCATTGGCCGAGGGCTGAACCGATTCCTTTCCAACGGAAGATACATCACCCCCGAATACTTGTTCAGTGCGAACAATGGCGGAGTCGAAGCAACCTATGAGGCGATGAAGAACGGAGGGAGCATTGATGGCTACTCGAAATGGAACAACGACGTCCCCTTTGGACAGCATCCCCGATTCGTTGAAGGGACCATACTACGAGACCTATATGAACGAGGATCCGTGGGAGTGGAAGGACCCGGAGATGAGGGCCTGGGAGGAGGAGGAGACGAAGCGCTGGGTGGCGCAGCGGGAAGCCCGCAAGAAACAAGAAAGAATCAGAGCCAAGTTCGAAAGGACCTGAAATACATGCAAGGAAACACCCCGCAGCAACAGCAGGGTGTTTCTTCTGTTCCCGGGAAGGTGCCGAAGCAAAGCCCCGCAAGGATAGCCACGGACCTTGCAAAGACGCTGGGGTTGGGAGGCGCGGTGGGTACCCGACGCATGAACAGTGTACCTCAGGCGGTACAAGGATTCTATGATACCCGGGCCAGATATATTGCCGTGCGGTCCAGTCAGGCGGGCAACTACACGGTTACCATGCATGAGGTGTTTCACCATCTGGCGGACCGCCTGGGCATGACGGGGACGCAGGACATGGTGAATAACCTGGACCCTGTTTTTGCCGCGAGCTATGAACCGGCTGCGCTGCCGGGAGAGGCTTTTGCAGAATTTGGCTGGCGGTACATGGAAAGCGAGACGCTGGCCCGTCAATTCGCAGGAGACGCCTTTGTAGACCAATTCGAGGCGAGGCTTCGTCAGGCGGGGCTGCAAAAGACGATACACAATGCAGCCAGACAACTTCGGATCTGGCTGAATGCCACGGTCAATGACCGCATCGGCGCAACCATTGTGGATAAAAACAAGGCCACAAAGCCCGGAAGCATCCGCGCTCAGCTGCGGGCAATGATCTCCCAGCACATAGACGATACTGCTGCGGCGGAACCCGTAAATGCCAGTATACTTGGAAAACCCGTATATTCTCAGCTGCTTGTACAAGGACAACCTGTACCCAATAGGCAATCCGATCAGACGCAACTTCAAAACGCCTTCGAAAAAGGCGTTGAAGAAGGGAAAAAGCCCGGTTACGCCTTTGGATACGACACTGCAAAAAAGAACATTAAGGAACCTGTTGATAAGGTACAATAAGTTGCGCAAAATGAAAGGAGGAAAAAAGAGGCATGGTTTGCAGAATTCTGGTAGAATGAAGTTGCGACACACCATTCTGAAAGGAGACAGCAAACCATGTCTGAGAAGATTGTACAGCTGAACGAGGAAGTTATCAAGGGTCAGCTCAAGGAATTGGTCGGCGGCAGTGTGGAAGAAACACTGAATGAGCTGCTGGAGCAGGAGGCAGAGAAACTCACGCAGGCAGCCCGGTATG
>ENA-ORNY01001402-ORNY01001402.1-human-gut-metagenome-genome-assembly--contig:-NODE-1402-length-13942-cov-14.728235_pt1 | contig 13942 bp, 17 predicted proteins | sample MGYA00242122_ERZ509036 | MGnify/ENA primary metagenome ERZ509036 (study PRJEB26280, sample SAMEA2338696) | human gut metagenome | biome: human gut; feature: human-associated habitat; material: faeces... | reverse complement strand
ATACTCTTTAAATATAATATACAATGTGCAAGTTCCCCACAAGTTGTCAGACAATTTATAAAGAGCGTTTATAAATTAAAACATATATTGTTAACAATTTATTTACAATTATGACACGATATGTTAACAGTAATACAGTATTATATAATCATAAAGATAAAGAAAACAAAGACCTCAAGGAAAGACTTGAAGAAAGAAGGAATTATGAGAATCAATAGTTACAATAAGTTTTTTGCAGAAATAGCAAAGATCATGAATACATCCGTAAAAGCTGTAAAGCCACTTGACGGTAGATATAAAGTTGAATTAGCAAATCATGTATACTTAAATGTGTATAGAGGTGTTGGTGGAAGTCTGTTTATACATGACCATAGAGAGATAGCGCATATTACAAGCTGTTACGATTTTGAAGATTTTAAAACAATGAAAGACTTATATGAAAGACTTGTATCAGACTATAGTGAATCAGCCAAAAAAGAAGTTATGGAAGTGAGGCAAGAATTGAATAGCCGTTTAGGAAAAGAGCAATATTTTGATACAGATACTTTACAGCCAAATAAGACAATAATTGCAAAAATTGAAAATATCAATCGTTGTCCAAATCAAAACACATGTTGTGACTATAACTACAAATCAGGCAGTTGTATTAAAGCGCATAATGATTTTTGCCATGAATGCAAAAAACTGGATAATCAAATTAAAGCAATTAAGAATCCAAATTGGCATCACGTATCACTTAAAACACTTGCCAACATTGATTTTGATATGCTTAACGAAAAGCGCAAGCTTGTATTCAATATCAACCAGATATTAAAAGATGGTATTCGCAATTTATACAAATGTGAGAATCATATTTCATTTGAAGTCTTGGGAAGATATTTAATTAGAAAATGTGACGAACTGATTCGACAGAATCGTTTAAAAGCGTTCTGGTTTTCATATATCGTGCGACAGCTTGATGAGGTTAGAAGAAACACTATTTATTTATATACTCCATATATTACAGCACACAGAAAATAGATTGTAATATCATAGCTGTTCTATCGGTTGCACGGGAAGAAAGAAGGAAAATTATGACAGCTAATATTTCAGATTTACAGTAATGAACTAGGTGCTATTGCATATCAGTGTAAAAATTATGGAAATGCCAATGTTTACAAGTTGGAAGTTGAATCAATTGAGTGGAAAAATAGAAAGTGAGGTTATAGCATGGATAATTTAACACAGATAAAGAAAAATAGACTTTTACAAGAAAGCAAGGATAAAATTTTAGAAATGCCGCTTTTTCATAATGACATTATGAAAATGTATGCGTATATCTACGATTGCACAGCAACAAGCGATACACTAGCAGAAATTCAACTTATGGAAACAGTAAAATCATCACTTGATTTTCTCGTGAGGGGGGTGATAAAATGATTTATTCAGTTGCTGTTTGGGGATTTGATGCAGAAAACGATTATCAGCACGATTGTGACATGATTAAAGCTAAAAGTTTTAAAGAAGCGTTTGCCTATGCTACTAATTATATGTGGCAAGGTTGGACTTTTACAAAAATAGAAATTGAGATATTACAAGAAAATCAGTATATTATACAATATCATGATAACTATACTAATGAAAATGACTTTTTTAGCTGTAAGGCAGACAGTGAATTTGCTGCAAAGATAAAGTTTAGATTGTGTAATTACTTTTCAGATACTAAACGCTACACAATAATCAGTGTAAAAGGAGTAAAGAAATGAGAACGATGAGGCACACATACTGGGTGGAAGTAGCCTTTCTGAATACAGAAAGTGACGATATCAATGTATTGGATATAATGCAAGACAAGCGAGTGATTCTGCTATTGACTATATATCAAAACTACCGTTTGTCAGTCACGTTACAGTAATATCAGTAGAAAGAAAATAACAAAAGAGGGGCTTAAGCCCCTCTTTCTTAACTTAATGGAATATTAAACTCGACACCATACAATTGGATTTCAGTCACACTTGTGAAAGTAGCGTACCCGCTACCGCTTATATCAACCAGTCTAATATAAATACTACCGCTGTCAACCTGTGTAGCATCGAACGGATTGATGGTAAGAACAGCCATGCATTGATGATAACCGCTTTTATCATGAACAATAGCATTACAGTTGCAGATACTTTGTTCATTTACAAAAGAAAGATTGTGACTCATAACTTTAACAGCGGCATTTGTGAAATTCTTGGCTGGACTGAAAGCCAAATCAAGAAAGCTAGCCACATGCCTAAAGCTACAATGTGCGTTGGTATTAGTCAACACAACAGGCATTTTGTAGTCATTCAGTGTGCAATCAACCCCGTCAAGCGCAAAGTCGCCGCTCCGATTCCAGGCAGCATATCCGCCTATTGCTTTATAAATCATATCTGCAATTGAAAATTGCCCAGTAGCGTTTGGGTGGATATTGTCGCGAGCAAGTACACTAGTCCAACGCAAAGCACTATCAGCACCGCTTAAAAACTTAAACTTTCCCCAGTAGGTCTCGTAAAGTGTTTTGATTTCATTGTATGCTTTAACTTTTGCAACACTAGTAAAACCGATGATAGGTGTCGCGATCCAACCGATGTAAAGCGTTGCGTTTGGTAACTGTGACATTAAAGCAATAGTATCTTTTATACCAGAGTTGACCGTGGAAGCTGCAATAAATTGATCATTCCAACCGCCTGCAACAACGACATATTTCACCTGCTTCTTTTGCTTATCAGAAAGGCCTGTTATTGCTTCTGATAGCAGAACAGAGAAGTGAGTATTAGCGCCAAAACCACTTCCGCCTTCACTTTTATTTACGTAAAAGCTAGCATCACTAAAATACTGTTCATGCAAAATGTCGCACCACGGTTTCACCATGCCGTCAGGTGTATATCCTTCACCGTATGAGTCGCCAATTGTTATCAATCCATAATCTGTTAACCATGTATCAATAATATCAGACAATTCACCGCTTGCCTTTAAAGCATCAAGATAATGGTCAATGGCTGCTATATAGTCCAAATTATCAATATAATTTTGAACTTCTGTTTGCCATTTGTTCCACTGTGTATAGTATTCATCCCATTTGGTATCAAGATCCTTTACAGTTTCCAGTAGCCAATCAAGGTTTAAATTGTGAAAATCTGTATACGGAAAATTTGAAAATGCCATTTAATCACCGCCTTTTATTTAAATTGATCGCTAGGAATCACGTTGTACTCGTTGCCGTCCTCACCAGTAACTAAAATCGGTTCAAAGCCTTATCAAAATAATGTGCATCTGGAATTTGACCAAACTTAACTATTGTTATAACAGCGCTTGCTGTTGCTGCGCTATCGTTTTTAAAAACGTTAAAGTTGCACCTTGATTTGCTTTGCATAGGGGATTGATGTAGTTGATATTTTGAAATCCAGTTAACAGAAATGTTTCGTACGAGTAACCATCTGGCAATGTATATACAATACTATTTTCTGCCTCTGCTAATGTTATACGTATGTTATTACCTTTTATCATAACTTCCATTATAGCATACCTCCTTTTTCCCAACCATACCCCTCAATAACACCTATTGAAATGGTTTCATTTTCTCGCCCACAATGCATAAAAAAGCCGTGTCCTATATCGAGGGCGATGTGCCTACCAGTGCCGCCAAAAGTTGTATACAGTAAATCTCCGTCTTTAGTCTTGTCAGGAGTCGTTATATTTGTGCAGCTGTTTATGTATGCTGTCGAATACATAAATTTCCCTGTTACAAGGTTGATAAAGCCGCTACAATCAATCACTGTCTTTCCTAAACAGAAAGCCTTGATTTGCGCTTTCTGTTGAGCGTTATACTTTTTAAAATAATTTGGCTCCGCCGCCCAAAGTGCCTCGAAAACCTCAGGTGTACACTTCTGCCCCTTCGCTCCGTAAAGGTAAGCGTACTTGTCACGGTTTTTGTAAAGCTCTCTAGCCTTAGCAATATAAGCAACGTTCTTATCTGGAATATCATAAATCATAGCTTAATTCTCCTTTTCTTTTACTATTGTCAACAGTTCGGTTATCACCTTAGTGTTATTGTTCAATGCGTCAACCCACTTTGCACTTTCCTGGTCGTGCTTCTCATACCATGTTTTTCTTTCTTCTCTCTGTCTCACGTCAAGTGCGTTTACATACCACATTACAGCGCCGAGGCAAACACACGGTACACCAACCATTTGTGCTATTTGCGCAATTGTGTTCATAATTTCCATATCACCACACTCCTATCAAAAGTCTATCTGCATACAGCTTACACACCTCATCAAGAAAATTGTAAGCTTTAGTCAGATCAATTTCCGCTTGCATCATTTGTTGCGAAGTTGTAACACCTATGTTCCCATGAATCCTTCCCTCATGTGTTCCGCTTGTGGTTGACTCATCCAAACCATTGGTAACACTTCCAGTTGTAGTATCAACCCCAAAACTTTGTGTATCACTTCCGCTGTCTGTTATGTTGTCAGTGTTTGCCACCTCAGGAGTACTTGAGTTAAAAGCGGCGACTTTATGAGTTGCATCAGATATCTTACCAAAAGTCGTTGTTGCAGTTCCCTTCTGGTAAGTTTCCTCTGTGTTCACTTTGCCTTTTTGAAAAGTGCCGTTTCCGCTGTCAGTCCAACTTTCCATCCTATCATAATTTTCTATAGGATGGTATTCAAGCTGCGTCACTTCCCACAAGTGATCAATAGTCCATTGTAACGACTTTGCTACACTTGTAATGTGCCGTCTTAAATAAGTAGGCTCCTGGTAAACAGGTGTCAAATCTCCATATGAAAGCAAAAAATGTTCAATAAGTTGATCTTTTGAAACACCTTTAACATATATATCGTTAAAGATACTATTATCATAGTCATACAGAGTTGATATTGGAATAATTGTTCTCACGCTGCTCACCCCCTCTATTGTAAGGATACCGCAAACGTGCGCGAATGTCAAGGTTATAATGTGCGTTAACTTTTTCTAAACATTCGTTAATAGTTTCCACCCACAACTCACATTTTGACATTACCGCGTTTTTGGTTTCTTCCACTTCATCCGTTATCATACGTTCTTTTTTATCAGGGGCTGTATAAATACCTATTTCCATATCAAAAGCATGTTTAAGACTCTCAACAGATTCCAATGCTGCCTTAACAACATTGTAACATTTTTCGATGTCATTATTAAAGAACTCATACAATGGCTTTCCCGTTTCCTTATCATATAGCGCTTGATTGATCACAACAGCAAGCTTTCCAGACATGATATCATCAAAAGCAACTTTAAAGGTGTCAGCAGTGCTTTTGTTTTTGGCTGTAAAAATAAAACCAAACTTTGCAAGTGCACTAGCAACGTCACAGTTTGAGAGCGTTAACGCTACACGCTGCGCATATGAATTGATAAGATCTCCAATACCGCACCAATCAGGTGTTAATTTTACAATCTCACAATCTTCACCGATAACCAAATCGCCATTAAAACTAGCGTCAAAAGCTGGATTAGCAACTATATAATTTGTAGGCTGATATTGTACATCAAACCCATACGGATTTCCGTGTTGTGGTATGATACCAAAACGAGCGGTGTTCATAACACAATAGTTTCCTTTTAAAAACAAAAGAGGATAGATATAATTTTTAGACCAGTTTTGAGGCATACCATCGAAAACGATAAGACTTTCTGCACGTTGTAAAAAGTAGCGAAAATATGTTGCATAGTCCCAAGTATTGTTAATATGGATCATGTTTGGATTTTGCCTTGATTCATATTCGTTAATAATAGGACTTGAAACACCTTCGCCCACATAGTACCCACTATATACAAAAGGTTTCATTCTATAAAAACACCCCCATTCAAAAAATCGTTTATGATTGCTTTTCCGTTCTCAGTTGCAGAGCAACTTACATCTGCACTTTCGCATTGCAAAAAACCAGATAAGTTAGATAAACTTATCTTTTTACAAACTGGATAACCAAAATGTTCATAATCACGGTTTGGCTGATTTGCAAAAATCGCTCTCAATGCAATAACGTTGCTGCCTACCATTGTACCACCACTGCCGCCACTTGTTTCAACAGTTGGGGCGATGCTAGAAATACCAGATTCAATTGCAGAGATACCGCCTAAAATATTATGAGTTGCAAAAGAAAACGCTGCACCTATTGCACTTGATACAGTTCCTATTACATTTGTAGAGCGTGATGAGTAACTTACAGGAGCGCCACAGTTTCCAGTTGCTGTGAAAAGAAGTATGCTTCCCGCTTTAACTGTAACGAAAATAGCGCCGTTTATGTCAACAGAATATTTTACAGATAGCGACTCAATGTCAGCAAGCTCTTTACTTGACAACCGCATCGTACCAATAAAAGGCAAAGTTAGAACGTATTGTGTAAAAGGTTCATATAGCATGTATTTGTTCGTCTCGCTCTCACTGTGATGAGGAATTGCGAGTTCTACAGTATGCGTAAACACTTCGCCCGTGCCCACGTCTCTACCACTGTAACTTGTAGATACATACCCGAGTACAATTTCTGTTGGTGTTCCGTCTGTAACATCAAACGGAACCCATATTGCACTTTGTAAGTAGTCTTGCGGTCGAACTATTTCTTTCTGCACATCAGATGGTGTTTCCAAAATTGTGTTTAAACCGTTTAAATAATCTGGCGAATATAAATATTTTGTTACAGCTTTAAACGTTGCGGGATGTAAAGACAAAAAAGAATTTTCGCCATTACCGATAATGCAGCACAAAATCGAGCCTGTTTTCGAAGTTGGTAAAGTTGCTGTTGACTGTGAAATGGTTGGTTGAGCTGTAGTCGGAAACATTGTATCAATCAAGTATCGATTAAAATTTGCAACATTTGATGAGCGTGTTACATACATAGAATTGTTTAAAATCTCACTTTTGTAACTTGCCAAATAATCACAAGTGCAAGAAATTTCATATGTAGATTCTACATATGTAACATCATTGATAAAATAATATCTTCCAAAAGTTTCACAATATGCAACATTCCAATCAAAAGGGGATACAGACTGCAAAATAAAAGTTGGATTTTCTACGCTTGTGCCGCTTTTAAGTACACAAGATACCCCTTCTGAAAATGTTGGAATTTTCGTGCTATTTATTCTTTTGTCAGATTTTCCAAATTTAACTTCAAATGCCATGTGTACCCCCTTCAAGAAAAGGGGCTTGCAGCCCCTTTGTTTAATCTAATAAAATCAAGATTGCATTCTCAGTAAAATCCACAGGTGTTTTGAATGTGTAATGATTCCAACCGTTTCTAAAAAGATAACGAGCATTTAATGGTTCCATAGCGCTTGATTGATCAACAGGGACAATTCCTAGCGTGTCAATATCCATCATAATTCCTAAAACATTTTCGACAGTCTTGTTTGTAAGTGTAAACTTACTTGTACCGTCTGCATTGACACCTTCCGCACTTCCCGTAATCGTCATAGGTTTTTCGGGATCTGTCCAGAAAGTAACCTTCTCATAATCGCCCAGTTCTGCCTTTTCTGGATGGAAAAACTCGCTTCCGTTTGCCTCAAAATAGTTTCCAAATTTTGAAACAAGATAGAAACGTAAGTCTCTTGCCTCCGTGTGCCGGTTTACAACTTTGCCTGTGAAATCTCCGTGAAAACGGGTTCCGCGAATGGCAAGGTTTTCCTTCAGCGTTTTCAGTTCAGCGCTTAACCAAATCATAAACGGGCGGAAATCAGCTGGATTCATGATGGTTTTTGCAGTCATAGCCAAACCGGTTTCAGCGTTATACTTTGTTAACGCATGAAATACTTGTGCCGGTTTACACAGGTTACCGATTGTCGGGCTTTTGCTGCTGGCATCTGCTAAAATAATTGCAAGGTTGGCAAGCTGCGCTCTAGCAATATTTTCAAGATCCATCTCATAAATGTTTGAAAATTCAGTCATTAACATAGAGAAGTAGGACGCTACTCCGCTTTCAGAGTCAAAAGCAGCGTTTAACTGATTCTTCCAAATAGTATACTTTCGAGCGAAAGTTTGTCCCCCACTTGCGATTGTAAGAAGTACATCATACTTTACGGGCTTTGTTCCCGCTTTCCAATCCTGGCTTGCCTCTGGTTTAGCAAGTTCCGCTTTTATATTCCACTCATCATTGTCAATGTTGGAATCGTTTACAATAGGTGTAAACTTTCTAATATAATTGCCGTAGCGTTGCGCATCCCAAACCATACCAGAAAGTTTTCTTGAATAGGGGCGAATGCTAAAAATAGTCTTTGCAAGGACTGTTGGAATAATTTGATAGAGGTTATCATCTTCCCTCTCAAATCCCATTTTAAACGTGTTTTGCATCTGCCCAAAGCTTAAATTCTGCCCCGTTGTTCTTCCGGTGTATTCCTCATACATGGTATTCAAAATAGCAGAAATTTGTGTATAATTTAAACTTGCCATAGTCTGCCCCCCTTAGAAAAACTTACTTAAATCGGTATTGCCGTTTGAACCACCAAAATTAGCCTTGCCATTGGCTAGCTGCTGCGCTTTTACAAGTGCTGTTGCAAACTTGTCATAGTCAAAATCATTTTGGGATGCTTTTGGTTCTGCCTTTGGTTCTGCCTTTGGTTCTGCCTTTGGTTCTGCTTTAACGTCAAACGCTGCAATTTCATCTTTACTGTAGCCCGCGTTTACAAGCTTTAAAATCTCATCAATTTTCATATTTTAACCTTCTTTCTTTATTTTGTTGACAGCTGTAAACAGAATCGAACTGTTACCTTGTGATTCAAAGTCACATGCGCTACCCATCTACGCTATACAGCAGTAATAGGCGGTCTGTCTGTCGTCCCCGACTCGCACACACTGGCTAGTGTTTGGATAGTGCAACCGCCTATTTATTATATATCATTTATATAATTGTTTGTCAATTACAACTTATAAAATATCATACCATGATACACAGTCAAACGATGCCAAAAAATCGCACTGTGTTTCATAGTCTGAAAATGTTATGTCACCACTTATAAACATTGGTTTTAAATACTTTTTACTACTTGTTTGCCACCTCTCTAGCGATGATGGCGAAGCATCAAAAACATCATCACAATAAGCGCGCATAGGTTTAGTCACGTAAAATTTAAAGTCTGACTTATGCAGCCACACTGAAAACAGAGGTGTTTTCATATCGTGTGTATATTCCTTTAAGTTTTGATGTCGTATTCTGTCATCTTCCAAATCCATAAATTCGTTATCAAGTTCCATTTTCGCTCTGCCTTTTGGAAGATTTCTGTAAAAAGCGTTTTGTCTCTTTTTCTCAGAAATAGGAGACTTAAACGGTAGTATAAGTGTTGTCTCGCACCTATCTACTTGTGTAATTTCAGTTCTTTCTTTTACCGCCTTGTAACAGTCTGGGATAAGTCTATATCCAATTAAAATGTTAGACATAATTGCGTTAGAGTTCCCAAAAAACCAAGTTCTTATTTTTTCCGTTTCCGAGTCTGGGCGGTTTCTGAAAAGTACTTCCATAATATTTTTGTATGCCTGGAATTCATTTTTTATAGGTCTGTCACCTTTTTGTGGAATGAATTCATCAAAAATTACATCATAAAAACGCGTAAAGTCTATACCAGTTTTGTTTTGAAAAGTAGACAGCGAAACACCTACTATAAAAGGTTTATCGTTTTGCAAATCCTCGTCTGTCAGGTATGCCTTGCCATAACCTTTTTTGTCGTTATATTTCAAACGAATATCTTTTCCAAACCAATCAGGTTTTACAAAGTCGCCTATAGTCGAAAAGCTGTTCTCAAGTGCAACGTTTGTTCTACGCACGTATAAAATAGGGAAGTGCCCATCATTCCATATATCACATATCAAATGCGATTTTCCGATACCTCTTCCGCCTATGATATCTATATATCGCTGTCCAATATCACAAATATATTTATAATTCAAATATCCGTTTTCTTTGTATAAACTCATAGTCATATTATCACCTCTTTAACTTAAAGAGGGAAGTCAAATTGACTTCCCTTCCTGCCTTATACAAGCTCAAGATTCATATAAGTCCTGCCTGCTTTGCTCTGCGAACGTGTCAGCTTAAACTGTAAATTGTAGGTGTCCATAAAATCATACGCACTTTCTGCCGTCTTGATAACTGTTGGACTTGACGTTGCAATTGTTACAATTTCACCTGTCTCAATGTTGGTGTGATAAAAAACAGACACTTCCTTATTGTCATCTGTCGTGTAGCGTACATAATCTGTAACATTTACGATAGTATCATCTGGTAAATTCTTCATTAACAAATGATTGTCATTTGCCATCTTAAACATTTCTTTCTTGTCAAATTCTCTTGATTGTCTTTCAATTCTCATTTTCGATATCCTCTTTTCTTTTATTTAAGGTTATTATCCTTTACAAGTATATAATAACTTATTTACAAAAGTTTTGCAACTAAAACGTTATTTACTCTACTATTTCATCAACTATAGTGTAATTCTTGATCTGATCATCTGATAAACCTATCTCATAATCGCGAGCTATCATACAACTATAGCCTGTATACTCTGTTATTGCTTCTTTGCCTTGATAATCAACAACTTTTGCTTTTGTGACAGTATCGCTGTCATTATACCAGATTTGAAAACCGCCGCTATTCTTTATTTTGAACCCCTCTCTAAAGTTATCAAGGTTTTTAATTACTTCTACCCCCCTTGCCTTTTTAACTCCTGATATAGTACAACCAAAATATGTTTTATCTTTTGTTTCTTTATACGCATTAAAACAATACTTCTTTGCCCCTAGCGTTTTAAAATCTTTGTATTCGGGTTCATACCTATTTTCAGATTTTACATCGCTTTCACAGTCAAAATATCCGATATAATATTTTTTGCCGTCAATATCAACAAAAGTATTAGTTTCTTCACACAGCTCATATATCCAATTATTTAATTCTGTCAATTTCTCAAAATTAAAGTTAGTTGCTTTACAACTGTCTGTATCACAATAAATATAAGAGCTTTCCGCACATGCTAAAATCCTACGCAAGTGTTTTCTTGCATGTGCCGTTGTATATACCCCCCAAACATAAGGCAGTACACTTTTTTCACTTTGCTCTGTAATGCTCTTTTCATCTGGAATTTTAAAGCCGCTTGCATCAACTTTTTCTTTATATGCAATATCATTTTCATACCTTGCATAAGAAAATTCTTGCCATTCGTTTTCCAAATACAACATAATAGGATGAACAGGGTCTGTTGCCGCCATGCCATAAATACCGTTTAATTTATTTTTAGCTTTCATTAGATCGTACTCCGCTTCTTCCCTCTCTTTTGAATTTGGCGCTGCTTTCTTTACGGCTATTTTCAGTTTTGTTTTCGCCGTGAAATATTCCATGATAACACTTCTTACATCATCTGGAATATACCCATAACGTGCGGTATAGAGGGTATCTTCTATAATTTCAATGCTGTCAAAATCGTAGCATTCTTCTATTATGTAAAAGTCTATATCTGTCACAGTTGTTTCAAGCTCTGCCGCTTTCCACACTCTGCCGTTGTCGGGGTCTACCCCTTGCAAGTTACGGCATTTGCTTATAGATATATACGGATTGTATTGATCTTCTTTAAGTCTTACGTTTGTAAGCTTTATTTGTGCTATCCAGGCAAGATTTTTACTTTTTATATATTTTAAACATTTGGATGTTACGGGCATTTTTTCAAATGCTGTTACCGGAAACTGCATCAAAAGAAGCATAGCCGGATACATACTGCTAGCATCAAAACTATATACGTCATGATAGATTTTAGCACATTTTATCATGTTGGCGTGAGTATCACCACCACGAAAAGCCTCTTTTAAAAGCTTATATGTTTTGTCTGTTAAAGCTAACTTTTTCTTTAACATCCTTGTGGTAGTGCCTTTTCTTATAGCTCTTTTCATATCACGTCTCACATACGAGGTACTTGTTAGAGGTACTGCTGCAATTTTATCTCCATCTTTTGTAAGCATGTATGTTAGTGCTTCCCAAAGTCCTAAAGTATCATTTATTATATATCCCCACTCTATAGGATTGATATAACTTTCGTTGTGCCTGATAAGAGAGTAATCTAAGTCCCCCTTTGCTTTTATGTGTTGGCATCCCGCCATTTTTTTCGTGAAGTTATCAAGCGACATATTAGTTAGCTTATAACTACACCTCAGTTCAATTCCACGCTTCTTTAATCGCCACACAAGCGGTTTACGTTTACCAGTTGCAAACACTTCGCTATAATCGTTTAAATATCCAATCATAAAGGAAAATTCAAACGGAAGATTGTGAACGTAAATCACAAAATACCGTGATTCACTTGTTTTATAGTAAGCTTGTATTTTATCGAGCAAATCAACAAAGTCTTTCCAGTATCTGCCTTGCACTTCTTCGCCATCAATGCAAGCCGACCACACATACATAAAAGCATCAATAGGCTTTGTCACTTCTTCGCCTTGATCATCTTTTTCAATCCGTGTCCGTGATGTTGTTTCAATGTCAAATGTTCCAAATTGATCAATATAATAGGGACTGTCTTTCTTTTTGCCTAAAGGTTTATGCAAGGAAAAACCATGTGACGGCACATAGTCCGTCACTGACTTAACTTCTATATCATCATATTTATTTGACCTATTTAAACATTGAACTATCATAATTTACAACTCCTGCCTTATAGACTTTGGTTTTGGCTTCGCTCGCTTGCTCTTATATAGTTTGTTTGCCGCTTTAAATTCTCTAGCTTTATCTTTCCATGATAGCGAACTGTTCTGTATAAGTGCAACTCTAAATTCCGCTTGATCTTTCACAGACGGGTATAAATCTTCAAAAGTGCTAAAGATTTCATTCAATCCCTCACGTGTGTTTGTATTAAGTGCCTCAGTTAACATTGTAACTATTTGATCACTTGATAGCTGTGCATACTTTTTATCTGATATATAGTGCAACGTGTTAAAAAGTTTATCACGGATATTTTTGGAAAGATTGGAAATGTCAACCCCGTAACGTTCTTTAAATGTTGCTACTCTTTTATTTTCTACTTCGATGCTACCGCGGGCGGTTGAAGCTTTTGCTTCAAGATAGTGCAAAAGCTTGTTTTCTAACGCTCTCAATTCACGAATTGAAAAATCTTTGTAAACTGCTTTTCCCGCTGAAACATAAGAAGCGTTATAAGAAACGCGCTTGTTAAAGTAGTCAACTGCATCTTGATATCTGAAAAGTGCTGTTCTATCTTCCGTGATTCTGCCTTTTGATATTGCTGTTGTTAGTGTTTTGGCGCGCTTGTTTGCAACGTTGGCAAGTTTGCCAACACGGGCGATATACTCCGCTTTACTGGAAGTGGACTTGATATAATCGTAGTGCCAACGTGTGAAATATTTTGCCTGGATTTCTGTTTGTTTCATAACTCGATACCTCTCTTTGCTAATTCTTCTTTTACAATTTCATATTTATAGTTGTGTGGTGTAATTTCTCTGAAAATGTCGCCAATTTCCTTTTCAGTGTAACCGTGATTTTTCAAGACTAAAACAATATACTGCACAGCCTCAGCACCCTCTTTGTATGAACACTTCATTCCATCCCGTGGCAACTTGTACCATGTTGTCGTTTTAATATCTGACACCGCTTGCACTAACATTGCGTGTTGCAGCATTTCATAAGGTGTTAGCTTACTATTTATAATGCCGTCTTTAGGTCTTTTCATTTTCTTTATATCTCCTTGAGTTTTTCTTTTATTGTATCATGGAGTTGTTAATAAATAAAGGATAAATTATGAACAACGTGTAAACACAATTATTGTTATAGTTGGTATAGAACAGTAAGAACAAATGTGCTAACAGAGGAGGCGACAGCCGACCATCGACCGAGGGCGACAGCCCGAGGGAGTGCCGATAGAGTTGTCTGACAATTAAGAGGGAACTTTCCTTTTGTATTTACTACTTAAAGAGTAT
>ENA-ORNY01001400-ORNY01001400.1-human-gut-metagenome-genome-assembly--contig:-NODE-1400-length-13944-cov-4.825761_pt1 | contig 13944 bp, 10 predicted proteins | sample MGYA00242122_ERZ509036 | MGnify/ENA primary metagenome ERZ509036 (study PRJEB26280, sample SAMEA2338696) | human gut metagenome | biome: human gut; feature: human-associated habitat; material: faeces... | reverse complement strand
TCTCCCTCATCGCCAAAGGCTCTTTTGAACCACGCGTCTAACGCGTGGTTTTCGGGTATACAAAAAGGCCCTGCATCCGCGGATGCAGGGCCTTTCTGCCGGAAAAATCGCTCTGCGGAGGAAACAAACGAGAGCGGGGACGGCGCCGGTCAGCTCACCGTCCGGATCACTGCCGCGCCGTAAGGCGGCAGCGTATCGGTAAATTCACAGTTTTGGAGAACGATCTCCCCGCAAAGTTCGGGTGCGGCGCATTTCGCGCGGCTTAGATTGCAGACGACCGTATACGTTTCCCCCTCCCCGCTGCGCTTGTAGGCGAACAGCTGCTTATGTTCCGGATAAAGCATGGTGAAGCTGCCGCCGCGGAGCGCCGGGGCGGAATTCCGCAGGCGGATAAGTCCTCTGTAGAAATGGAGCACGGAGTTTTTGTCCCGGCTCTCTGCTTCGGCGTTGATCTCCGGGTAATTGGGATTGACGGCGATCCACGGCTCGGCAGAGCTGAACCCGGCGTTTTTCCCTGCGCTCCACTGCATCGGTGTGCGGGCGTTGTCCCGTCCCTTCGTCTGAATACCGTGCCATGCCCACGCCTTATCCGTGCTCTGGTGCAGCAGGTTGAGACTTTCCACGTCGCGCAGCTGCTCCTCTTTTTCGAACGGGAAGTTCGTCATCCCCAGCTCCTCGCCCTGATAGATAAACGGCGTACCGCGGAGCAGATACATAGCCGCGGCAAGGCACTTGCTGCTCCGGACGCGCAGTTCTTCATTCTCCGTACAGCCGAAGCGCGAAACGGCGCGCGGCTGGTCATGGTTGCCCCAGAAGAGCGTGTTCCAGTCGAGCGTCTTCTGCCATCGGGCAACGATCTCCTTGAATTTTATAAGGTCGAACGCCTGGAGATCCCATTTGCTTTCACCGCCGTCCACGTCCATCAGATCAAACTGGAAGATCATATCGAGCTCCTGCCCGTCGCCGACGAGGGAGGCGGCGTTTTCCGCCGTTGCGAACGTCGCCTCGCCGACGCACATGCAATCGCGGTCTGCAAAGCAGGCCTTTCTCATCTCGCGGAGATGCTCGTGGAGCCGCGGCTGCATGGCGAAGTGTTCCGGGCTGAAGGCATAGGGTCTGCCCGTGCCGTCCGGAAGCATCGGGTCTTTTGCAAGGCAGGTGATCACGTCCATACGGAACCCGTCGACGCCCTTATCGAGCCAACGGTTGATCATGCCGTTAATTTCGCGGCGCAGCTCCGGATTTTCCCAGTTGAGATCGGGCTGCTTTTCGGAGAACAGATGCAGATACCACTGCCCGCTCTCCGCATCGAAGCTCCACGCAGACGGTGTAAAGAAGCTCGCCCAGTTATTGGGCTCCCGTCCATTTTTTCCGTCGCGCCAGAGATAATAATCCCGGTATGGGCTTTCCTTTCCCTTTCGGGATTCGATGAACCACGTGTGCTCATCGGAGGTATGGTTTACCACGAGATCCATGATGAGCTTAATGTCGCGCCGGTGCATCTCTTCGAGCAGCTGGTCAAAGTCCTCCATCGTGCCGAATTCCGCCATGATCTTCCCGTAATCGCGGATATCGTAGCCCATATCGGCGTTCGGAGAATCGTACACGGGGCAAAGCCACACCGCGCCGATCCCCAGCTCCTTCAGATAGTCGAGACGTGAAAGGATGCCGGGGATATCGCCGATGCCATCGCCGTTGGAGTCCTGAAAACTGCGCGGGTAGATCTGGTAAAATACCCGCTCCTTCCACCACTGCATAGAACCTCCCTCATTTCCTTTCAAAGAGCGCATATCCTCGTGAAAGCTGTGCATCGCCGAAGCGAAGGTGCATGCCGTCCGGGACGGCAAAGCATTTTTCCCCGCCGGGCTCTGCTATAAACGCCATATAATCCCCACCGGAGAACGTAAGACGGAGAACTCCGTCCTGCACGCGCATTTCCGTGACGTTCATTTCTCCCCGATGCTTCTCTTTGAAGCGGATCATGGAAATGTACAGAGGTTTTATCCCATCGCTCTGCTCTCCCCACGCCATCGCGCCGCGGTTTGCCGGATCCTCGCCGCCGGACATACCGAGCTCATCGCCATAATATATGCTCACCGCGCCGCCGAGGAGCATCTGCAAAAAGAGCGCGGCCGCAAGCCGGTCCGTATCCCCGCCGCAGACGGTGAGCGGCCGCGGAATATCGTGGTTGCCGCAGAACGCAAGCTGTCTCGGTCGGACACAGTCCGGGGCGGAGAGAAAGACATCCTTTATTCTTTCGGCGAAGGTCTCCACGCCGTCAGTGCGCTTCATGGCAAAATCGCGGATCGCAAAATACAGCGGATAGTCCATCGCACCGTCAAACACCCCGGCGCGGAGCCACGCCGTACTCTTCTGCCATATTTCACCGATAATGTATGCCTCCGGATTTGTCTCGCGGATACGCTTTTTGAAATGCTCCAGAAAACGGAAGCTGACCTCGTCCGGCACATCCAGCCGCCAAGCGTCAACACCGTATTTCCGTGTCCATTCCGCGGCGGTTCCGATGAGATAATCCTGCACCGCGGGGTTTTCGGTGTTCCACTTCGGCATATCCGCGGCGAAGGCAAAGCTCTCAAAGGGCTTTTCCCCGCGCATAACGTCCGCCGTCAGCTCCTTTGATGTTTTGCCGCGCAGCACCTCCATGCTGACACCGCAGAACCAGTCAAAGTATGCGGATTTCTCTCCGTTTTTCAAAACGTCCTGCCAGAACGGATGCTGCCAGGAAGCGTGATTGTAAACGCCGTCGAGCATGACGCGCATACCGTTTTCGTGCAGTGCGCCCACGAGCGAGGCAAAATTCTCTTCCGTACCGAGCTCGGGGTCGATGCGCGCATAGTTTGCGGTATCGTACCGGTGATTGGACGGGCTTTGAAAGATCGGATTCAAATAAACGCCCTGCACGCCGAGCGATTTGAGATACGGGATATGCTTTTCGATCCCCCGGAGCGTCCCGCCGAAGCGGTTTTTTCGCGTCGGGACGAACTCCTCCGTGCTTTCATTGTCCCGGCTGAACCGGTCGGGAAATATCTGATACCACACGGTATTGCGCGCCCAGGCGGGCGCGGCGTAGTGCTCCGCCGGGTACACATACGGCACCTGAAACGCACGAAGGAACTCTTCTGAAAGCGGCTCCGTGACCCCCGTTTCGGAGAGAAACACCGTTTCCCCGTTTTCCAGAACGATCTCGAAATGATACCGGAGCTTTCGCGTCTCCATTTCAAGCGTGACCGAATAGAACGTGTCGCCCAAAAATGTCTTTTTGTCCTCGACCGGCAGCGTGTGGAGGTTGGGCCGCCGTCTGTCCCCATGCAAAAACCAGAACGGGTCGCCGAACACAACGTTTATCGACCGTACCGGCTCGTTGCAGCAAAGGCGGAGTGTGCAGGTGTTCCCGGTAACGAACTGCCACGGGTAGTCCACGCGATGCTCCATGGAATAGTGTAAGAGCCGCATAGCTTTATCCTTTTACCATGCCGTCCATGGCCCCGCCATGGATGAGCTTTTTCTGCAATACGATGTAAATGAGCAGGATCGGCAGCACCGCAATGAGCGACGCCGCGAAGATCAGCCCCCAGTTATTCAGATTCTGCCCCTGAAAGAGCTTAAGTGCGATGGGAAGCGTGCGCTTGTCGGGCGTTTTGATCATTGTGAGCGCGATGAGAAACTCGTCCCACACGTTGGAATACGCGAGAATGGCGAACGTTCCGAGCGCGGGCTTGGAAAGCGGCAGGACGATCCTCCAGTAGATCTGCCAATGATTTCCGCCGTCCACAATGACGGCCTCCTCCATCTCCCGTGGGAGGCTGAGAAAGAAATTGCGGAGAAAGAACGTATTGCTTGGCACACCGATCCCGATGTAGATTAAAAGGAGGCCGAGATAGCTGTCCACCAGCTTCAGTTCCTTCATCAAAAGGAACTGCGGGATCAGGTTCGTGACTGTCGGCACCATCATCGTAAAAAGATAAAGATAGAAAACGAACTCCCGCCCGGGGAAGGAAATGCGCGCGAACGCATATGCCCCGGCGGAGGATACGAGCATGATGATCACCGTCGCTGCCGCGGCGACGAGCAGGCTGTTGAGAAAATACCGGCTGAAATGGTTGGCGTTCCACGCCTCAACGAAGTTGCCGAAGTAGGCCGATTGGGGAAACAGGATCGGCGGATACGGCATGGAATAGCTCTGCGGCGTCATGGCCGTCGCAAGCATGTACTGAAATGGGATCAGCGCGGCCACCGCGAAAACAATGAGTCCGATGTACGTCGGGAGCTTGGCGAGTTTTTTCATTCCGGGGCTCCTTTCAGTTGATCTGGTCTTTGGACACGCGGCGCTGGATCATCGTCAGCACCAGCACGATCACGCCCATGAGCACCGACTGCGCCGCCGCGGAGCCTATGTTGTAGGTGGAAAACGCGGTGTTGTACATATAGTTCATCAGTTCGTTCGTGCTGCCGAGAGGCGCGCCCTCGGTGATCATCATAACGTGGATGTAAGCGCCGAACGCGCCGATCGTAAGTACGGTCAGAAGATAGTTCGTAGTGTTGCGCACCATGGGCAGCGTCATGGAGAAAAAGCGGCGGACGCGCCCGGCGCCGTCAATCTCTGCGGCCTCGTAAACGGACGTCGGCACGCCCTGCAGCGCCGCGAGATAGATGACCATGACCCAGCCCACACCCTTCCAGATGCCGAAAAGCCAGAGCACGAGATTGGCCGTCCACTCCCCCTGCAGCCACGCCACGGGCTTTGAGATGATGTGCAGCTTCATCAGGAAGTAGTTTACAAGTCCGCCACTGCCGGACATGAAGAGATACTTGAATACGAGCGACACGACGACCCACGACGTGATCACCGGCAGATAGCATATGACCTTAAACGCCGTCTGTCCGCGGCGCACAGAATTGATGAGACTTGCGAGAACGAGACCGAGGAACATCTGCCCCGGCACCGTGACGAGCGTATAAAGAAGCGTATTGCGGAACGCCGTAAGATAGTGCCGGTCTTTCATTGCATCCACATAGTTCTGCACACCGACAAAGCGCACGACTTCGTTTTTGATGACATTGAACTCGGTAAAGCTGATCCATACGTTGCGCAGCAGCGGATAGAGAATAAAAAGTGCCATCAGCACGAAGCCCGGAAGAATGAACGGCAAGGCTTTCCCCCATTGCCGCCCTCTCCGGCGGAGCTGGTCGATTCGGCGGTCCATCGGATCACTCTCCCCTGATCTGCCGCGGTTCGCCGGACGTTGTCCGGCGAACCGCGGACATATTTCTTGCTTATCTATTCGGCCTTATTCGGCTGCAAGCAGCTCGTCGATCTGCGCGGCGGCATCGTCCAGTGCCTCCTGCGAGGTCATCTGGCCGCGGAGCACGCTTTCAAATGCGGTGTTCAAAATCGTTTCGATCGTCGGCCAGCTTGAGCAGGGGATGCGCGCTTCCGCCGTTTTGAGCTGTTCCATGTAAACGGCAACATAGGGGTTGGCGGATGTGTCGACCTTCTCCATGGCCGTTGCGGTCACAGGGATCATGCCTGCCGCCGCCATTGCCACCTGCTGCTCATCCTCGAGCATGAAGCGGATGAACGTCCACGCGGCATCCTTCTTGGAGCTGGTGGCGGTCATAACGATGTCCTCGCCGCCGACAATGGAAACGCTGCGTCCCTCCACAGCGGGGATGAGTGCCGGGGTATAGGTGTCCATCTTATCTGCGGAGCTGAAAAACCAGGGGCCTTCCACGAACATGGTGTAGTTGCCCGCTTCAATGCCGCCCCAGCCGTCCGGCTGCTCGCCGAGGATCGCGGGGCCGATGGTCTTGTCGTTATACCATCCGGCGATCGTGTCCAGCGCCTTTACGGTCGCCTCGGAGTTCAGATAGCCGGACGCTTTGGTGTAGGCGTCATTGGTGACGCTGCCGCCGAGCGTCCAGATAAAGGGCAGCATCGCCCAGTTATAGGAACCGGAAACGCAGAAGAGGTATTTGTCGTTCGCCGGGTCGGTTTTGTCGCGCGCCGCGAGCAGCTCGTCCATCGTCGCCGGAGGTGCGTCAAAGCCGTATTCCGTGAGCACGGCGTTGTTGTAAACGGCAACCGTGGTGTTCGCGTTGAGCGGGAGACCGTAGTTTTTGCCGTTATAAAGCGTGGTGTTCAGCGATCCTTCGAGCGCGTTCGCCGCGATCTCGCCGAAGCCATCGTAGCCGTTCAGACACTCAAGAGCGCCGAGCTTCGCCATCTGCGATACCCAGGTGAGATCCATGCGCATGACGTCGGGCGCAACGTCGCCGCTGACCGCGGTGACGAGCTGCTCGTCCATACCCTCATACGGCATACGGATCGCATTTACCTTGATGTTGGGGTACTTTTCCGCAAAGGCGGTAAGCACCGTTTCGGTGAAGATCTTTTCCTCGCCCTCGCTGTAGGAATGCCAGAAGGTGATCTCTACGGGCTCTTCACCCGGCGTCTCCGCCGGCGTTTTTGCCGGAGCTTCCGTCGCGGGTGCGGCGGTGGGCGTCTCCCCCTTCGCGGGAGCACTGCCGCAGGCTGCGAAGGAAAAAGCCATGGTTAAAACGAGCGCAATGGTCAGCAGACGTTTCATCATACGTTATTCTCCTTTTGTTTTTTGCAGCAAGGAATCGGATCGCACGGATCGGCGGAGCTCATATTGTAAACGGTTACAATTCGAGGCAACAAAATAACTCGGCATATAGCCCAGTTATTTTGTCGAAGCCCTATGGATGATCCTTGCAGGCAAAAGATTCTGTCCCGGACACAGATCTTCTGCCTGAAGCTGTGCAATGAGAAGCCTTGCTGCGGATTTTCCCAGATTTGTTACGTCTATTTCAACGACCGTCATCGCGGGGTCTGCAGCCGCCGCAAGGACGCTGTCGTCAAAACCGATGACCTGTACCTCTTCCGGAACGCGGACGCCGCGCCGGGAGAGCTCACGCAGGAAGTAGAATCCGATCGTACTGTCAGACACGACATACGCATCGCAAAGGTCGGAAAAATGCTGCCGGACAAAGGCGGATATGCTCGCGGCGTCCGTCAGCCCATCGCTCACAAGAGCGCGGTTTTCTTCGATCCCAGCCGCGGCAAGCGCATGACAGTAGCCAGAAAAGCGCTCGGAAACAAATGTTTTATCGAAGCTGTTTGCGAGAAAGCCGACCGCCGCGGGCTTCGTTTCCAGGAGCCTTTGCGCGGCGAGCTCTCCGGCGGAGATGTTGTCGATATCGACCCAGACTGCGTCGGGATCGTCGCTCCGTCCGGCGATCACGCACGGGATCCGGCTCTCGTTCACAATGCTCATAACCTCTTCCCTTGCAAGCGCGCTGAGCAGCACGAGACCGTCGATCCTATTTTCGTTGATGAGCGAGCGAAGCGTCAGCGCGCCGTCCGCACCGCCGATATGGCAGATCATCAGGTAATATCCGTTTTTGCTCAGCTCATGCTCGAGTCCGTACTGGATGCGCAGGAAGTAGTCGTTGCCGTAGGTCTCGGAATCACTGTAATCCACGGCGAGAGCCACGGTCTTGCTGTTTCCGTGCAGAAGCCCGCGAGCCATCATGCTGGGCTGATAATCCAGCGCCTCGATCGCGCCGCGCACCTTCTCTACAGACGCCTCGGCGATCAGCGGGCTTTTATTCAGATAGCGGGACACGGTCGCCACGGATACCCCGGCATACCGCGCCACATCCTTAATGGTTGCCTTCATTTATCTCTCCTGTAGGGTCGATTAACAAGGGCGCGGGCTCCTGCCAATCGACGCTATTGTAACCGATTACATTCACAATTTGATTATAGGTTTCCCCTGCCTTTCTGTCAATAGCGGATTTCATTTTTTTCTGAATCCGCAGCAAAAAGACGGCTGCGCTATACCGGCAGCCGTCTTTCTTACATTTTATCGATTTATCTGTGAACTGCCGTGCGGCGGGATTTGGCGAAAAGCGTCGTCAGCACTGCGAGCCAGAGCAATGCCAGCACCGCTGCTGCGGCGGTGATATAGGAAACGGTTCTCACCGTTTTCCCCTTCTGCGCGCTGAACACCGCGCCCGCCTCCACGCTCTCGCCGTTCGTGAGCGTCACGGTGAGCATGCCGTTTTCCCCCACCTGCACGGAAGAAATGCCGACGCCGGGCGCGCCGTCCTCTCCCGTAATTTTGCCAAGATTCGTTTCCGTTCCGTCCGTGAGGGCGACGATCAGCTCCCCGGAGTCGTTCAGCGATACCTCCCGGATGCCGACGCCGTCTTTTCCGTCTTTTCCGTCTTTGCCGTCCGTGCCGTTTCGTCCGGCGGCGCCGGTCGCGCCTGTGGCTCCGGTCGCACCCGCAGCGCCCGTGGCTCCGGTCGTTCCGGCGACCCGCACACCGGTGTCCGTATTGCCCAGCCACCAGTTGCCGTTGCCGCCGATGGAGGGCGTCAGGCCGGGCGCGCCCTGCGCGCCGTCCGTGCCGTCTTTTCCGTCAACGCCATCCTTGCCGTCGATGCCGTCTTTTCCGTTTGCTCCGTCCTTCCCATCGACACCGTCTTTACCGTCAGCGCCGTCTCTGCCGTCCGCAGCGGCGGCTTTTACGCCGGTGTCCGTGTCACCGATCCACCAGTTCCCGTTTTCGCCGATGGTCGGCGTCAAGCCGTCCGTGCCATCCTTGCCGTCCGCACCTCCGGCCTTTACGCCGGTGTCGGTATCGCCGATCCACCAATTTCCATTCTCGCCGATGGCGGGCGTCAGACCGTCCGCGCCATTCTTACCGTCGACGCCGTCCCGTCCGTCTGTACCGACCGCTTTCACGCCGGTGTCCATACTGCCGATCCACCAGTTGCCGTTCAGACCGACGGAAGGCGTCCGGCCGTCCCGCCCGTCCTTTCCGTCCTCTCCGGTGGCTTTCACACCGAGAGATTTCCATGTGCTCCCGCTGTCGTAGGATACCTCCCACTCGTTCGTAGCGGGATTGACGCGCAGCTTTGAACGGAACGGATCGTCCATCTGAATAAGGCTCAGCGGCATTCCGCCCGGATAGGGACACGTCTCAAAGATAGACGGCATATAATCCCTGCTGAGATCTGTTTTCCAGCGGTAGAACTCCGCGCCGATATACAGCCCCATCTGGCCGCCAAAATTCTGATTGGCAGTAAAGCTCCCGCCGTTAAAATAAAGCCCTTTTCCCTCCGCAGAGGTGCTTGACGGCCGGAGATCGTCGGTGATGAACGTTCCGCTTTCCATCGTCAATCTGGTGATGTTCGCTGTTCCGCCAACCAACGTGAGTGAACCGCTGCCTCGAATGGTAATGTTCTGAGCGATGATCGGATAGTATGAGGTGTTCACGCTGAAGCGGTTTTCTCCCGTCAGATCTATAACAAGCGGGATAAAGACCGAGAGTAAAGCGGAGCCCATCGGCTGATTTCCCGTTCCCTTAAGATCGGCGTTTCGCAAAAACAGCGTCGTGCCGTCAAAATAGAAATTGTAATCATCCGCCGTTGCTTCGGAAAAGCCGCGGTTATCCGACGGATCGTTTTTATAGTAGGTACCAACTTCGAGAAACGTACCGTTGATCTTCGGATCGTTCCAGTTCGCCCGAACACTCGGAACGTTCGCCGCTCCCAGCGGCTGAGCGGTCATCTCTTCGACCGACGCTCCAACCGTCTCTTCCACAGGCTCCACGACCGGCGCGGGCGTTGTTTCCGCCGGTGCGGGCGTTGCTTCCACGGGTACGGGTGTTTCCGCTTCCGTATCGTCGGCCAGCGCCGGAACACAGAGGCTCGTCAGCGCAAGGCAGACGCAGATCATGGCGGCAAGAATACGATGCTTCATAGTTTTGTTCCTCCCTGTTTCTGTCTCTCGGGCGGGTCTCCCTGTATTTACTTTGTATTATGCAGGAACAGCGCACGCTTTGCAAGACATTTTGGTCTGCGTGCCAGAACAGGTAAAAAATCGGCTGTTTTTCTTCGAAACAGCCGATTTTCGCGCTTATTCGATTTCCGCCGGAGGCAGCAGGCGCGTCATGCTCCGGAGACTCACGGTGAGCGTATACGCATTGTGCAGCAGCGCCGAGGTCGCCGGGGGCAGGATGCCCGCCACGCCAAGACAGATCAGCATAAAGTTGAAGCCGATGATGTTTCGGTAATTCGTGTGGATCCGGTCCATGAGCGCGCAGCTGAGCCGCCGCAGTGTCAAAAGCGAATAGAGGTCGTTCGCGCCGATGGTGATGTCCGCCACCTCGCGGGCGATGGCCGCGCCGTCGCGGATGGCGATGCCGGCGTCCGCCTCGGAGAGCGCCGGGGAGTCGTTCACGCCGTCGCCGAGCATGATTACGCGCCGTCCGGCCTCGTGCTCGCGGCGGATGAAGTTGGCCTTATCCTCTGGAAGGACCTCGGAGTAGTACTCGTCCACGCCGACCGCCGCCGCTACGGACTTCGCCGTGCGGTCGCTGTCGCCGGTCATCATAACGAGCTTCGTAAAGCCGAGAGAGCGCAGTCCCCGGACGACGTCGGCAGCCTCCGCGCGCAGCGGGTCCTCAATGCAGATGACCGCCGCGAGCACACCGCCCGCGGCGAGATAGAGATGCGAATACTCCGCCGGGAGTGACTCGAACTTCTCCTCCTCGCCCGTGGGGATGACGCACTTCTCGTCCTCAAACACGAAGTGGTGGCTGCCGATGATGACCTTTTCGCCGTCCACGCTGCTTGCGATGCCGTGCGCGACGATATAGCTCACGCTCGAATGGCGTTCCTCATGGGAGATATGGCGGTTTTCCGCCTCGGCCACGACGGCCTTGGCCATGGAGTGCGGGTAGTGCTCTTCAAGACACGCAGCGAGCGCGAGCATGTCGTTTTCTTCCTTGCCGCCGAACGGCACGACTGCCGCCACGCGCGGAGCGGCATGGGTCAGCGTGCCGGTCTTATCAAAGACGATGGTGTCCGCCTGCGCCACCGCCTCCATGAAGCGGCCTCCTTTGACGGAGATGTGATGGATGCCGGCTTCCTTCATGCCGGAGAGCACCGCGATCGGCATGGAGAGCTTGAGCGCGCACGAGAAATCGACCATCAGCACGGCGAGCGCGCGGTTAACGTTGCGCGTCAGCAGCCAGATAAGCCCCGTCGCGCCGAGACTGTACGGCACGAGCCTGTCCGCCAGATGCGAGGCCTGCGCCTCGGTGTCGGACTTGAGCTTTTCGGATTCCTCGATCATATGGACGATGCGGTCGTAGCGTCCCGAGCCCATGCTCTTATCGACGCGGATCGTGCATTCGCCCTCTTCCACGACCGTCCCGGCATAGACGTAGCTGCCCGCCGTGCGGCGCACGGCCAGCCCCTCGCCGGTGATGGACGCCTGATTCACCATCGCTTCCCCCGCGACGACATGGCCGTCGAGCGGGATCATGCCGCCGGTGCGGACGATGATCCGGTCGCCGGGGCGCACGTCGCCGACCGGCACGGCCACGCTGCCGTCCGTCGTTTCGAGCCAGACCTTGTCCACCTGCAGCGCCATCGTCCCGGCAAGGTCGGCGACGGACTTTTTGTGCGTCCATTCGTCGAGCAGCTCGCCGATGCCGAGCAGGAAGATGACCGAACCCGCCGTTTCAAAGTCTCCGCGCAGGATCGATACGGCAATGGCGGTCGCGTCGAGCACCGGCACTTCGATCTTCCCGTGCAGCAGACAGCGGATGCCGTCGCGCAGGAAACGGAGCGAGCGGATCACGGTACGGATCGCGCGCAATGGCGCGGGCAGGATGAGCTTCAATGTATACCGGCGGACGATGCGGAAAATGAGCTTTCCCTCGTACTCGCGGTTGATCACGCGGACGCTGTGCTCCGGCGCGAGCGCCGCCGACTTCTCATAGGAAAACGCGGCGAGCGCCGCGACGATGGGCGCGCGCTGACCGGTATAAAGAATCGTAGCGTTGCCGGTGCGGTCGTGGACCGTCACATCGGCAACGCCGGGAGTATTTCGCAGATACGCCTCCAGAATGTCCGCTTGGAGCAGCGACATGCGCGGCTGCTCCAGATGGACACGGATGCGTCCCGCCGTATCGTGCAGGATCGTGCATTTCATGGCGAATTACTCTGCGGCGTCCTCAATCGTCTCGGGCGCGTCCTCCGCGGCATACTTCTCGTTGAGCGCCTTCGCGTCGGCGAGAATGTCGTCCGCGCCCTCGCGGATATTCGTTGCGGTTGTCATGACGGCTTCCTTGGCGCGCAGCGCCGCCGCGGTCGTGAAAGCGTAGACCTTCTTCGCGTCGCGGCTGGTGAGGATCTTGATGCCTGCCGTGCCGAACAGCACGCCGCCCGCGAAAAGACCAACTTTACCCCAATTCATGAAAGTATCCTCCTTATCTTTTTGGGATTTCGCCCGCATTTTATCTTTATGTTCCGGCATTGTCAATAGATTTTCTGTTAATATTTGCATTTTTCAGCAAAATATTAGCACAGGCTTCCTTTAGTTAGTCATAATTAACTCATTGACTTCGGAATGGCGGACTGCTATCATACATCGCGGAGGCGATACTATGAAAACGTTACTCAAGGAATTCAAGGACTTCGCCGTAAAGGGGAACGTGGTCGATATGGCGGTCGGCGTCATTGTCGGCGGCGCATTCGGAAAGATCGTAACGTCGCTCGTCAACGACGTCATCATGCCGCTCGTCGGCGTGCTGACCGGCGGGATCGACTTCAGCAATCTTTTTCTCCCGCTCGACGGGAACACCTACGCTACGCTCGCCGAAGCGGAGGCCGCGGGCGCGGCGGTGCTCAAGTACGGCTCGTTCCTCTCGCAGGTGCTCGATTTTCTGATCGTTTCGTTCGTGATCTTTATTTTTGTAAAGAAGATCATGGCGCTCGGCCGGAAAAAGGAAGCGCCCGTGGAAGAAGCGCCGAAAACGAAGGTCTGCCCCTACTGCAAGAGCGAGATCGCCATCGACGCCACACGCTGCCCGCACTGCACGTCCGAGCTTCCGTAAGAAGTTCACCACGATTAACTACAGTTCTGGAGGTGACCCATGCAGACATTTGAGACCGAACACTATATTTTTCACTATGGCGCCGGTACGGCGGCGGAGCGCGATATTGAGAAGATCGCCGCGCTGCAGGAGGGCTGCTTCTCCCACATCTGCGCCGTGCTTGGCCTGACGCCGGATTTCAAGATCGAATACTTTCTCTGCGATTTGCCGGAGGAGGTAGGCCGCATCTGCGGCGGCGACGACGAGCCCTGCAACGGCTTTGCCGACCTGCCGAGCCGCATCTACGCCGTGTATAACGAGACCGTCCAATGCGTCGGCTTCCACGAGGATGCGCACCTCATCAGCTTTGTCCACAACCGTCCGATCTGTCCTGCCGTAACGGAGGGGCTTGCCATGTACTTTGACCGCAAATGGTGGGGTATCGAAAATCTGGACTGGACGGGCTATTATCTCAAGACCGGGCGGTATCTGCCGATGGACAGGCTGCTGGACCGGGAGGTTTTCTTCGCGCACAACTGCGCCTTCACCTACCCCATCGCGGGCGCTTTCACCGACTGGCTGCTCACGGTCTACGGCAGAGAGCGGTATAGGAAAATGTACTCCCAGCCGAACCCCGCCGCCGTCATGGAACAGGTGTACGGGAAAGCTCCGGCGGAGCTGAACGCGGATTTTGAAGCATACGTCCGCCTGTTCCGCACCGACGAGGCGCTGGAAGCGCGGATGGAAGAGCTGCTGCGGCAGGAGGGCGTTGAAGCCTGACCAAGCAAAATTCTTTGGCTTACAAAAATGGCCGGATGCGTCGGCATCCGGCCATTTTATTGCTCTTTATTACTTTTTCGCCGCCCTACCGAACCGGCGTTTGACAGCGCCGGAAAGCGTGTAGACGCCCGCCGTAGCTGCCGCACCGCCGGCGGCCCAGAACAGCCCGCTTCCCGCGCCGGACGCCTTGGCCGCAAGATCCGGCGCCGGCGTTGGAGCCGGT
>ENA-ORNY01001397-ORNY01001397.1-human-gut-metagenome-genome-assembly--contig:-NODE-1397-length-13960-cov-2.562316_pt1 | contig 13960 bp, 14 predicted proteins | sample MGYA00242122_ERZ509036 | MGnify/ENA primary metagenome ERZ509036 (study PRJEB26280, sample SAMEA2338696) | human gut metagenome | biome: human gut; feature: human-associated habitat; material: faeces... | reverse complement strand
CTCCCGGCACAGTTACCCCCTGTACCGAACCTTCTGCAGCGAAAGTTCTCTTTCGACCAGCCAAATCAAGCCTGGGTGAGCGATATTACCTACATTCCCACCGCAGAGGGCTGGCTCTATCTGTCCATCGTTAAGGACCTGTGCACCCGAAAAATGGTGGGCTATGCCTTTTCTGAGCGCATCGACACATCCCTGACGCTGGAAGCCCTCCATCTGGCAGTCCGTCGCTGTAAACCGCCCAAGGGGCTCATTTTTCACAGTGACCGGGGCGTCCAGTACGCCTCTGGGGCCTTCCGGGAGTGCCTTAAGTCCTATGGAATTCGGCAGAGCATGTCCCGCAAGGGCGATCCCTACGACAACGCCGTGGCAGAAAATTTCTTCAGCTGTCTCAAGTGCGAGCTGATCCATCTCAAACAGTATCCCACCCGGGCCAGTGCACAGGCCGATGTATTCGCCTACCTGGAGGCCTTCTATAACACGGTCCGCCCACATTCTGCACTGGGCTGGCTGTCTCCAGCCCAGTTTGAAGCAAACCTCCTGCCATCTTGCGCTGCATGAACGAGCTTCCCGCAGAATTTCAAAGATTCATTCTGCTTTTTTCGGTAATTTCGTGTCCGTTTTTCCGGGAAGGTCTCACTCCTTGATCTGTACTTCTGCGCATACACCATCAGGGACTGGGTTTTATTTTGATGAGACTTGAGCTCCTTTCGTAGTTGTCCGCAATCCAACTATGTCAGATGGGCGCTCAGGTCTCATCTTTTTTTCATTACCGTCCAATATGTATCATAACACTACATTTCGAAATTTTTTCAACAAAAATTATTGCTATTTTATCCTTTATACGATAAAATTATTGTTGAAATATTGCTGGAGGTTTCTCACATGAAAGATTGCGTAACATTAAGCGTAGAAATCGCCAAAGAAGTTACTGACAACCTGAGCCGCGTCGATCCTGAAGCCACAGAGGCGCTACTGGAGGCCATCCGTGAGGCAAAGCGCGTATTTTTCGCGGGCCGGGGCCGGTCACTTCTGATGCTTCGCGGCCTGGCCATGAGGCTGATGCACCTGGGCCTCTGCGTCTACGTGACGGGCGAAACCGTCACGCCTGCAGCCGGTCCGGGCGATCTTTTGCTGATTGGATCGGGCAGCGGAGAGACCACCACGCTGGTGCCTCTGGCGCAGCAGGCGCATAAGCTGGGCATGCGTGTGGCGCTTCTGACCATCTTTCCCGATTCCACCCTTGCTCGACTGGCGGACCATGTGGTGGTGATACCCGGTACATCGGGCAAAAGGCCTGGAAACGACGCGCCGCTCTCCCTGCAGCCTGGCGGCAATCTGTTTGAGCAGTCCATGCTGCTGCTGTGCGACGCTGCTGCCCTGTGCGTGGCCCAACGCATGGGCCTTGCGCTGAACGACGATACCATCATGAGCCGGCACGCCAATCTGGAATAGCTGGTGCGCCAACTATATAAGGAGGTAGGAATGCATGCGAAAACTTCTCAACAACCCCAGGAAATATGTGGATGATATGCTCACCGGCCTGCTCAGCGCCTATGGCGACCGCCTGGTCCCCGTGGGCGGAGACCCCCGCGTGCTGGCGAGGCGCGATCCGCCTCCAACACCTCGCGTGGGTGTGGTCACCGCAGGGGGAAGCGGCCATTTGCCACTGTTTCTGGGCTATGTGGGCCAGGGCATGCTGGATGGATGTACCGTGGGCAACGTGTTTGCCTCACCCCCGGCACGGCGCATGGCTGAAATGATTCGCGCCTGTAACTTTGGCCGAGGCGTGCTGTGTGTGTACGGTAACTATACCGGCGATGTGATGAACCTGTCTCTGGCCCGCGAAATGGCCGATTTTGACGGAATTCCCACGGCCGTGGTGCTGGGGCGCGACGATGTGGCCAGCAGCCCGGAGGAGACGCGCAACCGGCGCCGGGGCGTGGCGGGCATCGTATACGTATACAAGATGGCAGGTGCGGCCGCGGCTGCCGGGCTGAATCTGGAGGAGGTAGCCCGTTTGGCGCAAAAGGCCGCAGACCATACCCGCTCCATGGGGGTGGCACTGTCACCCTGCGTGCTGCCGGAGGTAGGCCGCCCGTCCTTTTCCATAGCGGAGGGACGTATGGAAATCGGTATGGGAATTCATGGCGAACCTGGCATTGACGAGTCTCCCTTGCTGACAGCCAATGAAACAGCCGACCTGATGCTGGAAAAGCTCACCGCCGACGCGCCCCTGCACGCAGGCGACGAGGTATCCGTAATGGTCAACGGGCTGGGTGCCACTCCGCTGGAAGAACTGCTCATCGTGTACGGCCGGCTGAGCCGGCTTATCAATGAGCGGGGCGCACGGGTGATCATGCCGCACATCGGCGAATTTGCCACCTCCATGGAAATGACGGGCTTGTCCGTATCCCTGCTGCGGGTGGATGACGAGCTGCGCCCCTACCTGACCGCGCCGGCCATGACCCCCTTCTACTGCAGTATGAACAAGTGAAAAGGAGGCTTTTGCGTGAACAGCAATGATGTAAGGCGCGGCGTCGGCCGAATCAGCAGGCGCATGGCATGCGAGCGAGAAGCACTGTGCGCTCTGGATGCTCAGAGCGGCGACGGCGACCTTGGCGTATCCATGAACGACGGATTTGCCGCCGTGCAGAACTGGCTTGTGAAAACCACTGAAACCGACCTGGGGCGGCTGCTGCTTGGCATGAGCGGCGCGTTCAACGAGGCAGCGCCCTCTTCTCTGGGAACCATCCTGTCCCTGGGCATGGCGGGCATGGCGCGCGCGCTGAAGGGCAAGACACAGTGCGACCCGGGCCGGAGCCTGGGCCGCCGCCGCCATGCGGCGTGGCCTTGAAGTGATGATGGAGCGCGGCGGTGCCCGGCCAGGTGAAAAAACGGTGTTGGATGCCCTGTGCCCTGCGGTGGAGGCCCTTGAATGCCATGCCTCAGAGGGGCTGACGCAGGCTCTGGCGGCGGCGGCCGTCGCTGCGGGCGAGGGCGCGGAACGTACCCGCGGTATGACACCCCGACATGGGCGCGCAGCTTATTACGGAGAAAAAAATCTGGGCCGTCTGGATGGCGGCGCGGTAGCGGGACAACTGATTTTTGAGGCTCTGGCCGCGAAGGACGAAGCGGAGGACTGAAGAAATGTCTCGGGCAGCGGGGGAGATTTCCCCGCTGCCTTTTGATCCATAAAAAAACCGGCCCGTTTGCGAAAATCCTTCGATTGGGCCGGAAGCGGCATAGGGAGGCGTGTCAGCCAATGGGGGCGAACACAACAGGGGTGCCCAGCTCCTGAAAGCTCTGCGGCTCTTCGGGCGTGCAGCCGTCATCCGTAATAATCAGGCTTACTTCAGACAGCTTGCAGATGCCATGCATGTAGGTTTTGTTGATTTTGGTATGGTCACACAGCACGATGGTGCTTTGCGAATGAGAGGCCAGCAGCCGTTTGACAGGCATGCGGTTGGCGGAATCCTGCAGGGTGCAGGTGCAGCCGTTGGCCTTGGAGATGCCGTTGATGCCCATGAAATAGTAATCAAAAAACATGTTGGAAAACAGGTTGAGCGAGCTGGTGGTATCAAAGGCGTCCACCTCGGGCGCATAGATGCCGCCGGCCAGCGCCAGACGAATGTTGGGGTTGGTGACCATCAGGTTGGCAATGTTGAGCGAGCTGGTAGCCACATTGAGCGGAAAATCGCATTTACTGATGCTCTGCGCTGCAATATAGCAGGTGGAGCCCAGGTCGATCGCGATGGACTGATTCTGGCGAAGCAGCCCGCTGTCCATGATGTAGCGGGCGATGGCCTGCTTTTCGGCGGTGTTCGTGCCCAGGCGCGAATTCATACGAAAGGTGTCCAGCGGGGGCGTTTTGGCGTCCGACAGACGGGAAGCCCCACCGTGGGTGCGGGTAATCATGCCTGCCTTGTCCAATTCGCGCAGATCGTTGCGGATGGTGGCCTCGCTGCACTGCAGGGCGTTGCAAAGGTCGTAGGTACTCATGGCGCTGTTGGCGTCCAGCAGCTCCAAGATCCGGTTTTGACGTATGCCGCGCTTGGAAAACATGGAAGCAGGCGTATCAGTCATGGCGAATACCTCTCGATCCTTCATCAATGATTTTCAATTCAATTATATAATAAGCGAAAATATCCGTCAATCCTGAAAAATCGAAAAAAAACAAAGCGGTAGAATGTGTCATATACGGCATCTTCAACCGGCTGATTAAAAATCCGGAAGGATTTCGCTAACAGGAGAGGGCTGAAACGAGGTTAAAACGAATGTCATAGATGCTGTTTTATTCTGAATCATCAATGATTTTACTTTTTATCACAAAAACAATCATTTTTTTATCGAAAAATGATTGACAACAAAATTTTTTGCGTTATAATAGGGATAAACGATAAAGGTGATGCCAAAAACAAAAAAACGCGCAATATTCTATCGGTGCGCGAAAGGAGTTTTTTCATATGAAGCTGCAATACGCCATGGATACGTTTTCGATGGAAGAAGCGTTGGATAAGGTAAACTGTCTGCTGGGCGTGGTGGATGTGTTTGAAATCGGCACCCCCATGTTGCTGCGTTACGGACTGGAGGCCGTGCGCACGCTGCGCGCACGCTACCCGCAGGCCTGCCTGCTGGCCGACGCCAAAATCATGGATGGTGGCGAGCTGGAGGCTGACATGTGCTATCAGGCCGGTGCAAACATCACTACGGTGATGGGCCTGGCCAATCCTGGAACGCTTGAAGGTGCTCTGCGAAGTGCCCGCCGCTGCGGCGGCCGCCTGCTGGCCGATATGCTCAACGTGACTGATTTGACGGCACAGGCGGCCCACCTGCACGACATGGGCGTAGACCTGATCTGCGTGCACAATGCCACCGATGTGCTGGATATGCAACGCACCGTTGCAGAGGCGCAACGAGTAGCGCAGGCCGTTCCGCCGGAATGTCTGGTCATTGCAGGAGGCATCAACCCCGATACGGTGGCGCAGCTCAAGCGTTTCAATCCCGGTACCCTGATTGTAGGGCATGCCATCACCGTGGCCCACAATCCCAGGGAAATGGCGCTTACCCTGCGTCGCCTGTATGAAAACGCCTGAAGGGAGCAAAGAAACGATGGAAATGTTGCAGCCGATGTTGGAAGCGATTCGCCATGAGGTGGAGCCCGTCATGGAACGGCTGGACCCCCATGCCCTGGACCGTGCCGTCCAGAGCATATGCCAGGCACGGCACATATTTGTGGCAGGCATGGGACGCAGCGGCTACATGATGCGTGCTTTCGCCATGCGGCTGATGCAGATGGGCCTATTGGTTTACATGGTGGGAGATACCAACACCCCCTGCGCTCAGGAGGGTGACCTGCTGGTTCTGGGGTCGGGTTCCGGAGAAACCGAAAGCCTGAAAAACTACGCCGCCAAGGCCCATAGGCTCGGAGTTGAAACACTGGTGATCACCGGTCACCCCGAAAGCACCCTGGGCAGAGCTGCGGATGTGCTGGTGGTGCTCCCTGTCAACGAGGAGGCTCACAAGGATGAAACCGGCGCGATGATTGTTTATCGCCGGGAAAACGGGGGCGAGCGCATGCTCCTGGGTTCGCGCGTAGAGCTGTGCCTGCTGCTGGTGTGCGAGCTTTTGACCATGCTGGCCTTTCGCCGGCTGGGTGTGGAGGAGGCCGACATGATGCGCCGTCACGCGTGCTTTGAATAGAGCGTTGCTATGCTAAGGCATAGTGGCCAATACAAAACATGAAAAAGGAGCGAAGAAACATGACTAAGAGAATCGTTGGTTTCCTGGTGGCAATGTGCCTGCTGGTGGGCATGATGGCAGGCGGCAGCGCTGAAAAGCTGTGGGATGCGGCCGATTTCAAGTCCGACAAGCCGTCTTCGGAGTGGAAGCTGGCGCTGGTACCTCAGTACGGCCCCGCCTCCTGGTGGGTACGCGGCAACGAGGGCACCAAACAGTTTGCCGAGGATACCGGTTTGAACGCCTTTGAGGCCAGCCCCGTAACCCAGGACGTCGCCTCCCAGATTCAAACCGTAGAGGACCTGATCGCCCAGGGTGTGGATGCCATCTGCATTTGCCCCATCGACCCCGGCTCGATGGAATCCGTATTCGCCGAAGCGCTGGAAGCCGGCATCGTGGTGATTACCCATGAAGCAAACACCAACTGCAAAAACATTCTGTATGATATCGAAGCCTTCTCAAACGAGGACTTTGGCGCCATGACCGGTGAAAAAATCATCGAAACCATGGGCGGCGAAGGCACCTACGCCACGCTGGTGGGCCAGGTGACCAAGGCTTCCCACATGGCCTGGACCGAGGGCGCCGTAAACTACATCAAGGAAAACTGCCCCGAAATTCAGCTGCTCAACGACGAGTATCCCAACGGCACGTCCGACGATACCTACGAGGGCGCCTACAATGCCGCCAAGGAGCTTTTGACCAAGTATCCGGAAATCAAGCTCTTCCGTACCTGCAGCTCGCTGGAGCCCACGGGCGTGGCCAAGGCCATTGAGGAACTCGGTCTGCAGGGCCAGGTGAAAATCGTGGGCACCGGCACTCCCAACGACCTGCGCGGCCTTGTGGAGGATGGCACCATGTCCTACATCTGCACGTGGGACCCCGCTGCCGCCTGCTATGCCATGCTGACTCTGGCCCAGAAGATTCTCAGCGGCGAACCCATTGAGGATGGCGTGGACCTTAAGGCCGAGGGCTGGAATGAGATGCATTTCTTTGACGAGGACCAGACCGCGCTGGCCGGTCAGGGCTGGCTGGTGATTGACAAGAACAACGTCAACGATTACGACTTCTGATCCGCTTCCGGCAGCGCATGGCGGGGAAGGGGAATATCCACCCCCTTCCCCGTCTGTGCTCTGGCCCGCTTCATTTAAGGAAGGTGTCCGCATGGATGACGTAGTGATCTCGGTAGAAAACATCAGCAAATCCTTTGGCGGCGTTAACGCGCTTCAGCAGGTCTCCATGACCGTTCGCAGGGGAGAGATTCACTGCCTCGCGGGCGAGAACGGATCCGGCAAGTCCACGCTGATCAAGGTGATTTCCGGCTATTACAGGCCCGATTCCGGCACCATCCGGATTGACGGGCGCACCTTCACCTCGCTTACGCCCGCAGAATCCATCCGCCATGGCGTACAGGTGATCTATCAGGATTTTTCGCTGTTTCCCAACCTGTCGGTCATGGAAAATCTGGCCCTGAACGCCGAGGTGGCGCGCGGGTCCCATCTGGTCAGCTATCGCCGCATGCGCGAAACCGCACAGCAGGCGGTGGAAAAAATCGGCCTGGATGTGGATATGAACGCCCGTGTCGCCGACCTGTCCGTGGCCGACCGGCAGATGATTGCCATTGCGCGTGCGCTGGCGCACAAGGCCAAGGTGGTCATCATGGACGAGGCGACCGCCTCGCTGACCCGCAAAGAAGTCAACCGCCTGTTTGATGTGATCCATGCCATGCGCGACGAGGGTGTGGCGGTGGTGTTTGTATCACATAAACTGGACGAGGTATTCGAAATCTCCGATGCCATCACCATTTTCCGAAATGGCAAAAACGTGGTTTCATGCCCGGCGAATGAAATGGACGAGGCCCGGTTTTCCTACTGCATGACCGGGCGAGAAATACAGGCCGCGCAGACTACGCCCCCGGTGGGCGACCCAGGCCAGGTGGCGCTGGAGGCTCGTGGCCTGTGCTGTGCCGGTTGCTTTGAAAACGTGGACTTCGAGCTGCGCCGGGGAGAAATTCTGGGCATTGCGGGGCAGCTGGGTTCAGGCCGTACCGAGCTGGCCATGGCACTCTTTGGCCTGCGGCCCATCACGGGCGGCGAGCTGCGCGTGGGGGGCAAGCCCGTGAAGCTGCGCAGCGTTCACGACGCCCAGCGCCTGGGGATTGCCTACGTGCCGGAAGACCGGCTTACGGAAGGGCTTTTCATGCCCCAGTCCATTGTGCGTAACGTAGCCATCACCCACCTTGGGGCAGTCAGCCGCCGTGGCGGCCTTTTGGACAAGCACCGCGCCGCCCGGGAAACCGACAACTGGATTCAAACGCTGTCCATCGCCACAGATTCGCGTGAGGCCGCGGCGCAGAAGCTGTCCGGCGGCAACCAGCAAAAGGTGGTGTTGGCCAAGTGGCTGGCCATCAAGCCCGATATCCTGATTCTCAACGGACCCACTGTGGGCGTGGATATCGGCGCCAAGCAGGACATTTACGATCTGCTGCGCCGCTATGCCGGAGAGGGCATGTCCATCCTCATTGCCTCCGACGACGTACGCGAAGTGGAAACGCTTTGCAACCGCGTGCTTGTGCTTAGGGGAGGGCGGGTATCCCGTTTTTTGACCGGCGCTGAAATTACTCAGACCTCACTGACAGAAGCCGCGATTTGATCAAAGGAGGGATTTGTGGCATGCGCCTGGTCAAAAAGCTGCTCAACCACACGGAAACCTATGTGATTTTGATTGCCCTGCTGTTTGGCGTGGCGGTGGAGGCCGTTTCGCACCAGTTTTTCAGCAATACGGGCATGGTAAACCTGGCCCGCATCTCCATGATCTACCTGATATTTGGCGTGGCGGAGATGATCTCGCTCGTTTGCGCCGGGCCGGACGTATCCTACCCGGCCATCGCCAGCCTGTCAGCCTTTCTGGCCGCCAGTCTCTTTGGAGGCGAGGATTACCAGGGCTCCATTTTGACGGTATTTCTCTTTGCCATGCTCATCGGCGCGGTGTGCGGAGCCGTGAACGGGGCCATTATTGCCCGGTTTAACTTTCCCTCGCTCATTGTTACGCTTGGCACGTCGTCCATTTTCAGCGGGCTGATGTACGGACCGCTGCGTGCTTCCAACACGGTGCTGCACGGTAAAATGGCCGAATTTGGTGCGGGAAGCCTCTTTACCGTAACCAACCCGGGCAGCGGCCTGACGGCCCAGATGCCCACGCAGTTTTTGATTGTCATTGTGGTTTATGTGATCATGCATTTTGTGCTGCGCTATACCATGTTTGGCCGCGGACTGTACGCCATCGGGTCGGACAGCGTAGCGGCAGAACGCGCAGGCCTGAAGGTGGGCCGCATCCGCTTCTTTGCCTACGTGCTGGGCGGCGCGCTGGCTGCCCTTGGCGGTACCATGTACACCTGCAACGTAGGCGCCATCGCTCCCTCTGACCTGATGGGCGGTGAACTGCTGGTCATCGCGGCATGCATTCTGGGCGGAGTGCGTCCTGGCAGCGGCATCGGCAACCTGTTTCAGGTGATCATTGGCATCGTGCTGCTGACCATGATTCAAAACAACCTGCTGATGCTGGGGATTCCCCTGTACTGGAAGGATGTGTTTACCGGCGCCATTATTCTCATCGGCACGGTGGTATCGTTCCATTTCCACGTTCAAAGCCGTGGCAAGGCCCGGTCTGTAAAGGAGGGATGAGCATGGTAAACCGCATCTTTTCCAAACGGACGCTTAACAGCCCGGTCTTTCGTATGGCGGTACTGATGATTGTCGTGCTGGTGGCAGGCGCGTCCCTGCAGGATTCGTTCCTTACCCTGCGCAACGTGCAGTCCATCTGCAAGCAGCTGGCCGAATACGGCATTCTGGCCGTGGCGGTGTTCATTTGCATGCTTTCGGGCGGTATCGACTTGTCGGTGGTGTACATTGCCAACCTGTGCGCCATTGTCATTGGCAACATTCTGATTGCCACAGTGCCGGCGGGCGCCACACTGGCGCAGAGCTGGCACCTGATTGTACTGGCTCTTCTGGTGGCTTTGGCGCTGGGCGCTCTGTGCGGGCTGTTTAACGGCGTGCTCATCGGCCGGATGAACGTGCCGGCCATGCTGGCCACTATGGGCACTGGCACGCTGTTTCTGGGGGTGAGCACCGTCATTACCGGCGGCAAGGCCCTATCGGGCATTCCCACAGCGTTTACCTCCATCGCCCGGGTCAAGGTGCTGGAGCTGCCCGTAAACTTTGTGGTGTTTCTGCTCTGTGCATTGGTCATGGGGCTGCTGATCTCCCAAACCGCCTTTGGCCTGAGGGTGCAGATGATCGGTACAAACAGCCGCGCCGCACGCTTTTCCGGCCTGAACTGCCCGCACGATCTGATGCGCGTGTATACCATCTCCGGTATGTTCGCGGCAGTTTCCGGCGCAATCAGCATTATGCGCATGAGTTCGGCCAAGCCCGATTACGGCACCAGCTACATCATGTTTTCCATTTTGATCTGTGTGTTTGGCGGCACCCACCCCGACGGCGGAAAGGGCAGCGTGCTGGGCGTGGTACTGGCTACGCTGGTTTTGCAGATGGTTTCCACGCTGATGAACATGTTCTCCGGCCTGAGCGCGTTCTATCGAGACGTAATCTGGGGCGCGCTGTTGATTATCATGCTGATCGTGAACCACACGCTGGACGCCCGCCGGGCGGCCGCGCGCTGAAGGAAGGTGCGAGGGATGGCAAATGCGGCGCCAAAGCTGCTCATTGTGGGCAGCATCAACCGCGACCTGATTTTCTATGGCCCGCACGGCTCACAGATGAAGCCCAACGCCTGCCTGGTGTTTGATTCCTGGGCCGCCTATCACGGCGGCAAGGGAGCCAACCAGGCGGCAGCCGCCGCTGTGCTGGGTGCGCATCCCACCCTGGTGGGCGCTGTGGGAAGCGATCCTGCCGGCGAGGAGATTGCCTCCGCCCTGAAGGCGCTGGGCGTGGACGTATCCGGAGTAGCCCGCGTGGCGGATACGCAGACGGGACTTTCCGCAATCTTTACCATGCCGGATGGGGCCTACGTGGGCACCAATGTGCTGGGGGCCAATGGACGCATCACCCCGGCCATGGTAGAGGCCGCTCTGGATGCGCAACCATTCGACATGGTCCTGATGCAACTGGAAATGCCGTTGGAAACCGTATACCGCACGCACGAGCTGGCGCGTGAGCGCGGCCTGCGGGTGATACTGGACGCAGGACCCGCACAGCGCATCGACCTGACGCGCCTGAAGGGCATCTACATGATTTCGCCCAACGAGGCCGAAACAGAGGCGCTTACGGGTGTGGTTCCCTCGGATGAGGACAGCGCGCTCAAGGCGTGCCGCATTTTGGTGGAGGCCGCGCAGGCGCGTTATGCGCTGCTGAAGCTGGGCGGCCGTGGTGCTTACCTCTATGACGGCGAGCGGGGCATTTCCTTCCCCGCCTTCAATGTGCAGTGTGTGGATTCCACCGCTGCCGGCGATACCTTTACCACCGCTCTGATGATGCGTATCTGCCTGGGGGAAACGCTTCCCCGTGCGATTCGCTATGCCAACGCGGCGGCAGGGTTGTGCGTATCGCGCAGGGGCGGACTGGCTTCGGTACCCACCGCGGACGAGGTTTCCGCATTTTTGAGAGAACAGGAGGATGCACTATGAAACACCTGACGGAAAGTCAAATTGCCATGTCCAACTTCCCCTACTTCCGTTATACGCTGGACTGGACGCTGGACTCTCTGGCGCGGCTGGGGGCCGGCCCCATCGAATTGTACCTTAACGACCCGCACTTCCATGTGGAGGACAGCGGGACGACCCAGTGCCGCGCCCTTAAGCGCAAGCTGGCCGAGCGCGGCATGCGGGTCATCAACCTGTGCCCGGAACAGGTGAAGTATCCTATCAACATCGCCTCTGCCAACCCCTACGCCCGGCAGCGAAGCGTGGAATACTATGTGAAATGCCTGACCTTTGCAAACGAGCTGGAATCGCCGACGGTGCAGTTTTTCGCCGGTTGGCCCTGCATGGATGAACCCTTTGAGGATGTGTGGAAGCGGTCGGCCGAGTCGCTCGCATACCTGGCGGATATCGCCAGGGGCTACGGCGTAAACCTGACCATTGAGGCAGCCGATCCACTGGTAACGGTTTTGCGCGATACCTCCTACATCGTGCGCATGCTGCGCGAGGTGAACCATCCCAATCTGCACGGCATGCTGGATTTGTACTGCCTTGGCATGTGCAATGAGACCATTGAGCAGGCGTTGGAAAACCTGAAAGGCGAGATCTACCACATCCATTTCAGCGATGCGCAGTACGAGGGCCTGTCCGCACATGTGATTCCCGGTACGGGTGTGCTGGACATGGACCACATCCTTACCCTCCTGGATGAGGCCGCCTACCCCTACTACATGTCCCTGGAGCTGATGACCCCCTACGAGCGCATGCCGGAGGAAGCCATGCGCCAGTCCGTGGAGTGGATGCGCGAGCGGATGGGCAGCCCGGCGAAGAAGGTGTGAAACATGGTTCTGAGCGACGCGACACAGATGATCATCCAGGAATGCGAAAGCGCGCTCGCCAGCATTGACGATCGCCAGGGAGAGGCGCTGGTTGAGGCCATTCTGAGCGCGGAAAAGGTTTACTTTTATGGGGTCGGGCGTGTGTTCCTGTGCCTGCAGTGCATCTGCAAGCGCATGGCACACCTGGGCGTGGACGCCCATTGCGTGGGCGAAATCACCGAGCCCGCCATCACCCCCGCAGACCTGCTGATCGTGGCCTCCGGCAGCGGCGAAAGCCTGTGCCCAACGGCCATCGCCCGCAAAGCCAAGCAGCTGGGGGCCAAACTGGCCTGGATTGGGTCCAACGAGGAAAGCACCATTGCCCGCATGAGCGACTGGCAGGTGCGCATACCCGTGCGCACCAAACTCAACCGCAGCGATGAGCTGGATTCCCGTCAGCCCATGACTTCGCTGTTTGAGCAAAGCCTGCTGCTCTACGGAGACGCGCTCGCCATGGTCGTGCTGCGCGCCAAGGGCATTGAACTGAGCCGTCTATGGCAGTATCATGCGAATCTGGAGTAAAAAGTCATGAAGCATTATTTATCCCCTTCCCTGATGTGCTGCGACCTGCTGAATGTGGAGCGTGACCTGCACATTCTGGAAAAAACGGGCATGGACATGATTCATTACGATATCATGGATACCTCCTTTACCACCGGCACCATGCTTCCAGCCCTAATGCTGGAGCGCGTGGCGCGGACCACAAACCTGCCGATGGACGTACACATCATGAGCCTTTCGCCCGAATGCTACTTTCCCCAGGTACTGCCGTGGTGCCGCGGCGGCTATGTAAGCATACATGCGGAGGGACTGCGCAACCTGCCCCTGCTTTTGAGCGAAATCCGCAATGCGGGAGTCGGAGCAGGCGTGGCGCTGAACGCCGGTACCCCGCTGTGCTGCCTGGAGGAGGTGGCCCCATTGGTGGACATGGTAGTGCTGATGAACGGCGTGGCCGGCTGCAACCGCATGAAACTGGACATCGACTCCCACATGGAGAACCGCATCCGCCGCACGCGTGCCTTGCTGGACCGCATGGGACGCACGCACGCGCTGTTGTCAGTGGATGGAAACATATCGCTGGACAATGCGCGGCGCGCCCGCAGAGGCGGCGCAAACACCTTTGTGCTGGGCACGGCCAGCATCTTCCGGCCGGAAAGGCCGCTGGAGGAAACCTGCCTGGATTTTCGCGCACAGCTGGAAAACGAGGCCTGGAAGGAGGCATCCCAATCGTGAAACTGCAAATTGCGCTGGATTTGGACAGTGCGGACAAGGCGGTGGCCATGGCCGCACAGGTATACGGACTGGTGGACATTATCGAACTGGGCACGCCGTTGATGCTCAAGGAGGGCGTAGGGGTGGTAGGACTGATGAAGCGCCGCTTCCCCGATGCGCTGATTTTAGCCGATATGAAAATTGCCGACGGCGGCTACATGGAGGCTCGCTTTGCCGTGGAAGAGGGGGCGGACATTGTGACCGTGCTGGGAATGGCCGAGGATGAAACCATACTTGGTGTAAAGCAGGCCACGCACGAGGCGGGGCGCCTTGTTTATGTGGACATGCTGGCGGCGACGGACCTTGCCGCCCGCGCCCGTCAGATCGACGCACTTGGCGTAGACATCATAGGCGTGCATACAGCCTATGACGTGCAGCGCCTGGGCCGTACCCCCTTTGATGACCTGGCCACGCTCAA
>ENA-ORNY01001392-ORNY01001392.1-human-gut-metagenome-genome-assembly--contig:-NODE-1392-length-13975-cov-5.001868_pt1 | contig 13975 bp, 11 predicted proteins | sample MGYA00242122_ERZ509036 | MGnify/ENA primary metagenome ERZ509036 (study PRJEB26280, sample SAMEA2338696) | human gut metagenome | biome: human gut; feature: human-associated habitat; material: faeces... | reverse complement strand
GCCGTTTTTGAACGGCGGCCGGGTTTAGTTATTTGCGCCACGCGGCGGGGATGAACAGCAGAAGCATCGGATAGAGCTCCAGACGGCCGAAGAGCATGGAGAAAGCGAGCAGCACCTTGCCGAAAGGCGAGAAGCATGTATAGTTGGACATCGGTCCGACGAGCTCCATACCGGGGCCGACGTTGTTAAAGCAGCTCGCCGCGGCGGAAAATGTTGTGATGAAATCCAGCCCTTCCAGCGCGAGCAGGACCAGAAGCAGCACAAAGAGCAGCGCGTACACGAGCAGAAACGCGGAAACGGAGCTGCAGGTGTCCTCGTCGAGCGGCTCGCCGTCGATGTGGATGCATTTGACCTGCTGCGGGTGGATGGCGCGCTGCACGCCCCGGCGGGCAAGCTTCGCGCCGATCACGATGCGCACGATCTTGATGCCGCCGCCGGTCGAACCGGCGCACGCGCCGACGAACATCAGCACAACAAGCAGCGTTTTGGAAAGCCACGGCCAAAGGTTGAAATCCGAGATAGCAAAGCCCGAGGTGCTCATCACGGACGCGGCGGTGAATATGGCGTGGCGGAATGCCTCGCCAAAGCCGCTGAAGAGCGGCAGAATGTTCACAGCAACGGCGAGGGAAACGGCGGCGAGAATGCCGAGGAATACCCACATCTCCTCGCTGCGCAGCGCCTGCCGGAGCTTGCCGATCAGCAAGAGATAGTAGAGCGTGAAGTTTATGGAAAAGAGGATCATAAAAACGGTGATGACCGTCTGTGAATAGGCGCTGTACACGCTCATTCCGGCGTTGCGGATCGAAAAGCCGCCCGTGCCCGCCGTGGCGAACGCCGTGGTGAGCGCATCGAAGAACGGCATATCAAAAATGAGCAGCACGAACATCAAAACCGTGAGGCCGATATAGATAAGATAGAGGATCGTCGTGCTGCGGCGCATCCGCGGCACGAGTTTTCCCACGTTCACGCCCGGCGATTCCGCGCGCAGAAGATGCAGCGCGTCACCGCTGTCACCGTTCGCCATCGGGCTCACGGCCAGCACGAACACGAGCACGCCCATACCGCCGAGCCATACCGTAAAGCTGCGCCAGTACAAAAGGCTCACCGGCAGCGCCTCCACATCGGCGATCACGCTCGCGCCGGTCGTGGTAAAGCCGGAAACAGTCTCAAAGAAGGCGTCCACAAACGACGGCACCGCGCCGCTCAGACAAAACGGCAGCGCGCCGAACACCGAAAGAAGCACCCACGAAAGACCGACCGTTACAAAGCCCTCGCGGGCGTAATACTCCCGCCGCCGGGCCTTTATGCGCCGCAGCAGCGCCGCGAACACGAGGATCGCCGCCACAGCGACGGCAAAGCCGACAGCGGCGCTGTGCTCGTGCCGTGCAAGCGCGATTGCGAGCGGCGGTATCATAAATGCCGCTTCCACTCCCAGCGTCAGGCCGAGAATGCGGCAGATCATGGCAATGTTCATATCCGATCACCCACGCTCGGCAAAGATCTGCCGCAGCTCCGCGATGTGCCGCTCGCGCGGCGCGACCACGATGACGGTATCGCCCGCCTGTAAGCTGTCGCCGCCGCCGGGAAAGATCACCTTTGCCCCGCGCGAAATGCACGCGAGCAGAATTCCCGGCTGAAGCGTGACAGAGGCAAGGCTCTCGCCGAGGTGCGGCACGTCCGCCGTGACGAGAAATTCGAGTGCCTCAACGCGCCCGCCCAGCAGACTGTATACGGAAAGGACGCTCTCGGCATCGGTGCTCTCCATGGCGCGGACATAGCGCGAGATCTCCTGCGCGCAGATGTCCTTCGGGCTGACGGTGCTGCGGATGCCGCAGTTCTGGCACACGGCGGCGTATTCCGTCCGATTTACCTTCGGGATCGCCTGCGGCACGCCCTGCATCCGGGCGTACATACAGATAAATACATTTTCCTCGTCCAGATTCGTGAGCGCGACAACGGCGTCCATCTGCGAAATATTCTCGCTGAAAAGGAAATCCTGCCGCGTACCGTCGGCGCAGAGGACGGAGACGTCCGGCAAACGTTCCGCAAGCTCCCGGCAGCGCTCGGCGTTATGCTCGATGAGCTTCACGCGCACGCCCGCTTCGCGCAGCAGCTCCGCGAGCGTTTCGCCCAGCCGTCCGCCGCCGACGATCATCACATTCTTCGCGTGTTTTTTCCGCAGCCCCAGCTCGTCTACGGTGCGCGAAAGGGTCGCCGCCGGCGCGGTCAGATATACCTCGTCCCCGGCCCGGATCGCAAACGAGCCGTCCGGGATGAACGCCTCCTCCCCGCGGCGGACGGCGCACACAAGCACGCGGTGGCGCAGGACACGCGGCAGCTCCATGAGCTTTTTGCCGCAGAGCTTATTATCCGCATCGACCTCCATCGCCACGATCTCGGCACGGGATTTGGCAAACGATTCCCGCCGGAGAAAAGCGGGCAGCTGCAGCTGGCGGAAGATCTCGCGTGCGGCATAAAGATCCGGCGTGACCGCCATGGAAAGGCCCAGCTCCTCCCGCAGGAGCTGCACGCCGTCGAGGTAGTTGCGGCTGCGGATGCGGGCGATCGTGTTTGCGCAGCCGATTTTTCTCGCAAGCATGCACGCGAGAATGTTCGCCTCGTCGTTCGGCGAGACAGCGATCAGAAGATCGCTGTCCGGCACGAGCGCAGCGTGCTGCACGTCGAGCGCGGCGCCGTTTCCCTGCACGGTCATACCGTCGAGCGCGAGAGAAAGCCGGTCACACACGGCACGGCTGCTGTCGATGATCGTTACGTCGTGTCCTTCGGCGGAAACCTCGCGGGCGATGGCAAAGCCGACCTTGCCTCCGCCGACAATCACAATTTTCATAAAAGCTCCTTCATTTTCAAAAAGCGCTTCGGGCGATATATAGTAAGCGCAGTATAGCATCTGGCAGAGTCGATGGCAACCGCTTCCCGTCCGCCTTGACGGCGATTTTACGTTTTGCAGAAGTTTTTGGAAAAAAATTAAATTTGTTCTTGACAGAATGCTATAACGTTTGCTACAATGACAAAGCCGCGAAAAACGGGAGCATAGCTCAGCTGGTTAGAGCACATGCCTTACAAGCATGGGGTCACAGGTTCGAGTCCTGTTGTTCCCACCATATCCCGTCTTTCAAAGCAAGCCATTTGCCTCGGTAGCTCAGTAGGTAGAGCAGCGGACTGAAAATCCGCGTGTCGCCAGTTCAATTCTGGCCTGAGGCACCATTTGCGGGCATAGCTCATTTGGCAGAGCGCCACCTTGCCAAGGTGGAGGTAGCGAGTTCGAATCTCGTTGCCCGCTCCAAAAGTTCACCGGAATCATCTCTGGACGGTTCCGGTGTTTGCTTTGTATCCCGGCAGATCGTTTATTTAAAAACAAAGAGAAGAACGGGAAAATGCAAGCAAAAAGAGCAGCAGCCGGACGGCGTGTTTCCGCAGACGATACGAAAGTCCCGCTCGTTGTGCGCCCCAAAATGTTCAAAAGCCCTTCCGCGGCCGCGGAAGGGCTTTTTCGTCTTTATCTCTTTACCTGTCGCTCGGCGCGGTCTCGCCGCTGCCGAAAATGAGATCATCGATATCCGGTCCCATGTCAACACCTCCATGCATATACGAGCCAGTATATGCATGCCGGGGTGAAAAATTCCGGGAAATCAGTAACCGAGATCCTCATCAACGAGAATCGCATGAAACTCTTTGATGGATGTGGGCGGCATGAAGAACACCGTCATCACGCCGCAGACCTTTTCCGGGCTGCGGCAGTCGTGGCAGCGGGGCTCGCCCACGGCGCACGGCGTATGGCGGTTCAGCCGCCGGGCATTGAGCGGCGCGGCGATGTTGCGCGCCCGGTCGATCGCGCCGGTAAGATCCGGGGCGATCTTGTTTCTGCCGACGACGAGAAACACGCGCTCCGGCCCGTAGATCGTACCGGCCACGCGGTTGCCGAAGCCGTCGATGTTGACGATCTCGCCATTCTCGCTCACGCCGTTGGCGCTGCAGAGATAGGTCTCCGCCTTCCCTGCCCGCTCTCTCGTTTCCGGCGCATGGTTCTTCCAGTGCCAAAATACTTCGTTGCTCCCGCAGAGACGGTCATAGACGCCGAGCGTATCGATCGTCACGCTGCCGCCGATGCCGATGCTGGTGCCGTGCAGCGTCTGCACGAGAAACTCCGCCGCTTCCGCGCCGGAAGCGAAGCGATGAACGCGAAAGCCCCGGCCTTCCAGATTCTTTCCCGTCTTCTCCAGATCCGCCATGGCGTTCAATCCTCTTCTATGCTTTCAAATCCGTGGCCGTATATCGTGCGGGCGTCGCCGACGATAAGGAACGACTTCGGGTCGATCTCGCGCACCATGCGGCGGAGGGGCCCCAGCTGACCGGGTTTCACGGCGCACATGATGACGCGCTCGGTCTTGCCCGACCACGCGCCGTGGCCGTCGAGCAGCGTTACGCCGCGGTGCAGCCGCCCGGTGATGGCCGCGCTCAGATCGGCGCTCTTGTCGGAAATGATGTAGCACAGCCGGGAGTTGATCGGGCCGTACAGGATGAGCGATTCGATCTTGTTGGTGATGTACATGCAGATGAGCGTGTACATACAGCTGTCGAAGCGGTGGAACACAAACGCGAACGTAACAATGATGACAAGGTTAAACGAGAGGATGAACGTTGTCATATTGATGTGCGGGTACTTGCGCCGGAGCATGCGCGAAGGGATGTCCGTGCCGCCGGCCGTTGCGCCGGACGTATAGCAGAGACCATAGCCCGCACCGGAAACGAGTCCGCCATAGACCGCCGCGAGCATCGGCTCTTCCGTGACGGTATAGGGGAAATGCGCGAGAAGGTCGATGAGCAGCGAGCTTGTCAGCATGCAGAGAAGCGTAAGGCCGACAAAACGCTTGCCAAGCTTCTTCCACGCCCAGAGGAAGAGCGGGGCGTTGATCGCGACCGTAACAATACCGACCGGCAGGCCGGTAAGCAGGTTCACGATCTGCGCAATGCCGGTCACACCGCCGGAAACAATGCTGTTCGGGAACGTGAGATAGCGGAACGAGATCGCAACCAGGGACGATCCCACAAGGATCTTCAGAACATCAAACCAGAGTTTTCCGTGAAGTTTTGCTTCCATAGCTCAATCGGTTTCTTTCTTTATTATTTCGTATTTTCCTCCGCGCCGTCGAGCAGCGTCATCTGCCGTTCGCCCCGGTCCTCCTCGCGGAGGAGCGCGCCGGCGGCGGGGATGCTGCGCATACGGTAGCGCACAAGATTCTGGATGGTTGTATCGGCGAGGAACGCGGCGCGCTCGAGCCGGAACTTCGGCTTGAGCGTCATGACCGCCACGCCCTGTGTGGCGCGGGAGGTCTTGGGCGCGAGCAGCGCCGTGTTGAATACAAGCGCGCGTCCCTCCGTGGAAAACACCGCCACATTCTGCTCCTCCGTGAGGACGAGCAGCGCGCGGAGCGGGCTCTTGTCGCAGTAAGCACCGGTGAGCCGCTTGCGGTTCGTCTTGGTGGCGTAGCTCTCGAGCGGCACGCGGGCGCATTTGCCGTTTTCAAAGAAGAACAGCACCTCGCCGCGGTAATCGCCGGGCAGGACGAGAGAGAATACGTTCTCGCCGTCGTCCATGCCGAGATGGCCGGGCAGATATACGCCGAGCTGCGAGGCCTTCGTATCGGCAAAGTCCGCCGCGCGGCACTTGTAGACCTGCGCCTTGTCGGTGAATACGAGCATTTCGGCGCGGTTCGTCGTCTCGAAGCTCTGGCTCGGTCCGTCGTTCTCCTTGTACTTCTGCTCGCCGCCCATACGGAGCGAGAGCGGGGTGATCTTTTTGAAATACCCTTCGCGCGAAAGGAACAGGTTGACCGGGTAGTCCTCCACGTCGTCCTCCTCCGGTGCTTCGGGCGCGTCGGCGGCATAGGTGATGACACTGCGGCGCGGCGAGGGGTATTTCTTCATCACCTGCTGCAGCTCGGAAATGATGATCGCGCGCAGCTTGCGGCGGCTCGCGAGCGTATCCTCCAGCTCGGCGATCTCGCGTTCAAGCTCGTCGGTCTCCTCGGTGCGCTTGAGAATGTATTCGCGGTTGATGTTGCGCAGCTTGATCTCGGCGACATATTCGGCCTGTACCTGGTCGATGCCGAAGCCGATCATAAGATTCGGCACAACGTCGCTCTCGCGCTCGGTGCTGCGGATGATGGAGATGGCGCGGTCGATATCGAGCAGGATCTTTTTGAGACCGTTGAGAAGATGGAGCTTTTCCTTCTTCTTCGATACGTCAAAGTATACCCGCCGCCGGACGCATTCCAGCCGCCAGGCGATCCATTCGTCCAGAATCTCGCCGACGCCGCACACGCGCGGCGTGCCGCCGAGCAGAATGTTGAAGTTGCAGGCAAAGCTGTCCTGCAGCGGCGTCATGCGGAAGAGCTTCTGCATGAGCTTTTCGGGCTCCACGTCGCGCTTGACATCGATGGCGAGCTTGAGACCGTTGAGGTCGGTCTCGTCGCGCATGTCGCTGATCTCCCGGAGCTTGCCGGCCTTGACGAGCTCGGCGACCTTGTCGATGATCGCCTCGACGGTCGTGCTGTACGGGATCTCGTAGATCTCAATGATGCGCTCCTTGGGATCGAAGCGCCAGCGGGCGCGGACCTTCACACCGCCGCGGCCGGTCTTATAGAGCGCTTCCATCTCGCCGGGATCGCACACGATCTCGCCGCCGGTCGGGAAATCCGGCGCGGGGAGCGTTGTCAGAATATTATGTTCCGGGTCGCGCAGCAGCGCGATCGTCGTTTCGCACACCTCGCCGAGATTGAACCCGCAGATGTTCGACGCCATGCCGACGGCGATGCCCATGTTCGCCGAGACAAGAACGTTCGGGAACGTGGTCGGAAGGAGCGTCGGCTCCGTGGTGGAGTTATCGTAGTTCGGGACAAAATCCACCGTGTCCTTGTCGATATCACGGAAGATCTCCGCGCAGATGGGCGCGAGCTTCGCCTCCGTATAGCGCGAGGCCGCCCACGCCATATCGCGCGAGTACACCTTTCCGAAGTTGCCCTTGGAATCGACAAACGGCGTGAGCAGCGCACCATACCCCTTGGAGAGACGCACCATCGTATCATAGATGGCGGAGTCGCCGTGCGGGTTATAGTGCATCGTCGCGCCGACGATGTTCGCCGACTTCGTGCGCGCGCCGGTGAGAAGCCCCATTTTGTACATGCAGTACAAAAGCTTTCGGTGGCTCGGCTTAAAGCCGTCAATCTCCGGGATGGCGCGCGAGACGATGACGCTCATCGCATAGGGCATGTAGTTGTTCTCGAGCGTTTCGGTGACGGGCTGCTCCACAACGGCGGAGCGCAGCCCCATTACGTTCTGTTCCTCGGCCGTCGCGTGGCGCGGCGTTGGGTTTTCCTTCTTTCTTGCCATATATGCTTCCTTATACGGTCAAAATAAGTTTACATAATCAATTTACGTAATATGAATTACATAATTTGGTTTCCATAATTTACGAAAGGTCTGCCAGATCGAGATACCGGCTGCCGACCTCGGCGATGTGCTCCTTGCGTCCGGCGAGATTGTCGCCGAGCAGGAGATCAAAAACGCGCGCCGTTTCGTCGGCGTCCTCCGGCATGACGCGGATGAGCCGTCGGGTATCGGGGTTCATTGTGGTGAGCCACATCATCTCCGGATCGTTCTCGCCGAGACCTTTGCTGCGGTTGATGACGATCTTCGCATTGCCGATGGACTCCACAATCTCCGCCTTTTCCCGGTCGGAGTACGCGAACCACGTCTTCCCCTTTGCCTGGATCTCATACAGCGGCGATTCGGCGATATAGACGTAACCCTCGCGGATGAGCGTCGGCACGAGCCGCCAGAGCATCGTGAGAATGAGCGTGCGGATCTGGTAGCCGTCCACGTCGGCGTCGGTACAGATGACGACCTTGTTCCAGCGGAGGTTTTCCAGCGAGAAGTTGTTGAGCTCCTTGCCGTGCTTTTCGACCTCCACGCCGCAGCCGAGCACCTTGATGAGATCGGTGATGATCTCGCTTTTGAAGATGCGGGCATAGTCGGCCTTGAGGCAGTTCAAGATCTTGCCGCGCACCGGCATGATGCCCTGGTATTCCGCGTCGCGCGAGAGCTTGACGCTGCCGAGAGCGGAATCGCCCTCGACGATATAGATCTCACGCTTGTCGGCGTCGCGCGAGCGGCAGTCCACAAACTTCTGCACGCGGTTAGCAAGGTCGAGATTCTTCGTGAGGTTTTTCTTGATGCTCACGCGCGCCTTTTCCGCCTGCTCGCGGCTGCGCTTGTTGATGAGCACCTGATCGGCAATGCGGTCGGCCTCGGCCTTGTTTTCAATAAAGTATATCTCCAGCTTTTCCTTGAAGAAATCCGTCATTGCCTCGCGGATGAAGCGGTTGGTGATGGATTTTTTCGTCTGGTTTTCGTAGGACGTGCGCGTGGAGAAGCAGTTCGTCACAAGGATCAGGCAGTCGGCAATATCCGGGAAGGTGATCTTGCTCTCATTTTTCTGATACTTGTTGGTTTTTTTAATGTAAGCGTCGATCGCGTAAACGAACGCGGTCTTGGCCGCGGCGTCCGGCGCGCCGCCGTGCTCGAGCCACGAGGAGTTGTGGTAATACTCAATGGCGTTCGTCCGGTTGGAAAAACAGAACGCCGCCGACATGCGCACCTTGTATTCGGGCTTATCCTCGCGGTCCTTGCCCTTTCTCTCGGTCTCGATGTAATAGGGCTGCGTGAGAGGGCTCTCCCCCGCCAGCTCCGCGACATAGTCCGCAATGCCGTTTTTGTAGCAGAACTCCGTCGTTTCAAACTTTGCGCCGTGCTGCGCGCGGAAGCGGAACGTCACCCCGGCGTTCACGACGGCCTGGCGGCGCAGGATATCGAGAAAGTAGCTCTCCGGAATGTTGATATCGGTAAATACCTCAATATCCGGCTTCCAGCGGGTCGTTGTGCCGGTCTTTTTCCGGTCCGAGGGTTCCACAAGCATTTTGCCCTTGATCTTGCCTTTGGCGAAATGCAGCGTATACTTGTTCCCGTCGCGCCAGACGGTGACGTCCATATACTCGGAGGCGTACTGCGTGGCGCACGCGCCGAGACCGTTCAGACCGAGCGAGTATTCATAGTCGCCGCCGTCGTCGTTTTTGTACTTGCCGCCGGCGTACAGCTCGCAGTAGACAAGCTCCCAGTTGAAGCGCTTTTCCGCCGGGTTCCAGTCCACGGGACAGCCGCGGCCGAAATCCCCTACCTCAATGGACTTGTCATCGTAGAGAGTTACCGTTATAATATTGCCGAAGCCCTCGCGCGCCTCGTCGATGGAGTTGGAGAGAATTTCAAATACGGCATGCTCGCAGCCCTCCAGTCCGTCGGAGCCGAAGATAACGCCCGGACGCTTGCGCACCCGGTCGGCGCCCTTGAGCTGGGAAATGCTTTCGTTGCCGTATTCCTGCGGTTTTGCTGTTGCCATCTGGTTTCTCCATATATAGTGGTTTTAATTTCCGTAAAAAAGCGCTATATAGTATAGTATACCTCGATAAAAAAATCAAGCGGAGTCTAACGAATCAGACTCCGCCCGTCGAGAGAGTTTTCTCTTTCCCGTCTCTTCGGCTTGCGGCGGCTGTTGACCGCCGCCGAGCATAGTATATGCCGCGCCGGTTTTGTCATTCCATCCATTTTTCGCCAAAACAGAAAAGGAGAATCGTTCATGTCTACCGCTTCCACGATCGTTGTCATTGTCGTTGCCGTCATTTTTCTCGGCTTTTTCATCAAGCTGCTCAAAACACCCATCAAGCTGGCGTTCAAACTGCTGCTGCACGCCGTCGGAGGGTTTGTGATGCTGTTCCTTGTGAATTTCTTCGGCTCGTATCTCGGGATATCGCTGGAAATGAGCTGGCTCAACGCAATCGTCTCCGGCGTGCTCGGTGTGCCGGGCGTCGTGATATTGCTGCTTTTCAAGTATGTTCTCTGATATGTAATATGAACAGGCAAAAACTGCGGATGCTTTTGAGCATCCGCAGTTTTTGATTTTTATTCTTCGTCGGTCTCGAGGACGACCTCGTCCGTGCCGGTGACCTTCTTCTCGAACTTTGCCATAAGGAACGGAGAGAAGATGCCGACAATGCTCAGGGCGATGAGCACCCAGCACACCGGAGAGGCGAACAGAACACCGATATCGCCGCCGCTGACGCGCAGCGCACCGCGCAGGCCCTTTTCACTGATCGGGCCGAGGATCAGTGCCAGAACGACCGCCGCAGTATTCAGATCGAATTTCCGCATCAGATAGCCGAGTCCCGCGAAGATCATCATGACGACCACGTCGCTCATGTTGCGGTGGATGGCGTAGGAGCCGATGAAGCAGAGCACCGTGACGCAGGGGATCAGAATGGCGTCGGACAGGCGGGAGATCTGCGCAAAGCCGCGGCAGCCGAGCATGCCGATGAACAGCATGAAGAACTGCACGAGAACAAAGCCCGCGAAGAACGTGTAGGTCATCGCCGCGTGCTTGGTGAAGAGCTCGGGGCCCGGGGTGAGACCCTGAATGATAAGACCGCCCATCAGAACCGCCGTAACGGATTCGCCGGGGATGCCAAGCGTCAGCACCGGGATCAGCGAGCCGCCGGTAACGGCGTTGTTGGCCGCTTCCGAGCCGCAGACGCCTTCGATGGCGCCGTGGCCGAAGTCCTCCTTGTGCTTGGAGAACTGCTTGGCGTTATTGTAGCCCATGAAGCAGGCGATGGACGCGCCCGCGCCCGGGAGAATGCCGATGATGTTGCCGATGATCCAGGAACGGATGACCGTCGGCGCGAGCATCTTCTTCTCGGCTTTGGTAAGGGCGATCTTGTCGGAGAACTTGGAGGCCTTCTGGCGCTCCTTGATCTTCTTCTCGGCAAGGATGAGCACCTGCGACATGGAGAAGAGACCGATGAGCGCGCACGTCGTGTTGATGCCCTCGGCGAGGAACGCATGGCCGAACATGAAGCGCTTGGTGCCGTCGATGGGGTCAAGGCCGATCGTGGAAAGGAGCAGGCCGAGCGCGCCGGACATGAGACCCTTGACGATGGATTTACTCGAAACGCCGGCGATGATCGTAAGGCCGAAGATACCGAGCCAGAACTTTTCCGCCGACATGAATTTCAGCGCGAGCTGGGCAAGCAGCGGGGCGAAGAAGTACAGGGAGATGCAGCTGAGTAGGCCGCCCCAGAAGGAGCTCCAGCAGGCCGTGGCGAGCGCCTTGCCCGCCTGACCCTTCAGCGTCATCTGGTACCCCTCTATCGCCGTTGCCGCAGACGCCGGGGTGCCGGGCGTATGGATGAGGATGGCGGAGATGGAGCCGCCGAAGATGGCGCCGCAGTAAATGGCGCCGAGGACGATGAGTCCCGTGTCCGCCGGCATGGTAAACGTCAGCGGCAGCATGAGCGCAACGCCCATCGCCGCCGAGAGGCCGGGCAGACAGCCGATGATGATGCCGAGCGTGACGCCGCCCACCATGGCAAGGAGGTTGATGAGAGTGAGGGCCTTAACAAAGCCCTGACCCATAAGAGCCAATGTTTCAAGCATAGATCACATTTCCTCCTTAAAACAGAATGCCTGCGGGAAGCCGCACGCCAAGGAAGAGAACGAACGCAAGATAAATGAGAAGATCGATCGAGACGATTGAAATGACCGTGGCCAGAATGGGCACGCGCAGGAAGAGAAGACACGCGAGCATGAACAGCGTTGTCGAAACGAAGAAGCCGACGTACTTCATAAGGACGAAGTACACGAGGATCAGCGCAACCGATACGATGAACTGCATCGGCTTGAAGCCGGCGAAAACGGTGTCAACGCCGCTCTCTACGCCGAAGCGGCGGGCATTCAATATCATCTGGACGAGATAGAAGCTCGTGAGGAAGAACAGCAGAGCTATGGTGAACTTCGGGTATGTACGGCTCGTGTCGGAAAGCTTCGAGCTGTAAGCATAGAAGAAGCCGCACACCGCGTACATGAATACCACGACTCCTATATCGGTTTTTTGCATTTTCATAAGCAGGAGTCCTCCCGTGAGAAATTTCTGCGGGGATGTTTTACGATGATTTTTTAAGAAGCCCGGAGGGGATACCTCCGGGCTTTTGGTATCAGCGAGGATTATTCGTACCAGAAACCGGTAGCAAGGCTTTCGGTGAACGTCTGCTGCTGCTCGATGAGAGCGGCGGTGGTGGCGGCGTCCTTATAATCGGTGGCGAAGGAGGCGGCAGCCGCGAGATAATCGGGATCTTCCATGGTCGCCTTGAAAGCGGCCTCGTAGAACGCGATGACTTCCTCGCTCACGCCCGCGGGAGCGACGACGCAGCGGGAGGAGCCAAGCCACTGGTCATAGTAGCCCCTCTCGCCGAGAGTCGGGACGTCGGGGAACTCGAAAATGCGCTCGGTGGAGAACACGGCGAGCGGCTTCACGTCGGTGCGGCCGGCGATATCGGCGGCCTTCGCCACGCACCAGTCGGCCTCTTTGCCGAGAAGGCTGGTGAGCTCATCGGCGGTGTTGCCCTGCGGCAGGTCGATGTACTTGAAGCCGGCGGAGTTGGCGAACGCCTGCGCACCGATGTGGTTGGAGGCCTGCGCGCCGTTGGTGGAGGCGACGGTCTGGTTTTCCTTGGCGTAAGCGACGAGATCGTCAATGTCGTTGAAGCGCTCGTCGTCCGCGCGCACGAGGACGAGAGAGGTCTCGGTCACATGGTTGCAGATGGCGGCGAAGTCCGCGGTGGTGTAGGTGCCGAGTCCCTTTACGATGGATGAGTTGAAGTTCGGGAGATTCATGAAGCCGATGGTCATGCCGTCGGGCTCGGATTCGGCGAGCTGGGACCAGCCGATGGAGCCGGAGCCGCCGTCAACGTTCTCGATGACGATGGTCTGGCCGACGTACTTTTCGGCGTACTGCGCAAGGATGCGCGCGGTGACGTCGGTGCCGTTGCCGGCTTTGTAGGCAACGATCATGGTCACGGGGCCGTTGGGGGCCCAGCCGGTGGTTTCCGCCGGAGCTTCGGCGGGAGTTTCGGTCTGGGGTTCTGCGGGAGTCTCGGGCTGCGCGGGAGCCTCGGTCTGGCCGCAGGCACACAGCGCGAACATCATACAGAGGGCAAGGAACAGGGCAAATGCTTTTTTCATTTTTTCTTTCCTTTCTTTCTTTTGATGAATTCAGTCTCTTTGTTCCTCCCAAGAGATGCTGCAATGTTACCAGAATGTTCCGTTATTTGCAAGGAAAATTTTACAAAAAATCCAAACAGAAGAAAAACATGTTAAATCCCTGTAAAATCTCCGTGAACTTTCTGTTTTCCCCGGCAAAAAAGCATCCGGACGGCTTTACACTGTCCGGATGCTATTTACCTATAAAATCTTTGCAGTTTCCCAACACGCTTTTACGCCGCGCCGAAAAAGCGGAACACGGCGGTCACATAGACCAGAAGCTGGTCGCGGCTGGATGCCGCGTCGCGGTAGAGCACGCCGTTGCGGATGACCAGCCCGTTTTTATCCTTGTAATTGTAATAGTCGCCGTTGATGGCCAGAATCGCATCGTGGCGCTCGGCGATGGCGCTGGTGGCCTCCGCGTTGTTCTTGGAATACTGCTCCCCGGCGAACGCGGTCTGCATCTGCGCCGGGTCGCTGACATAGACGTTCGCCACAAAGAAGCGCAGGTTCGTGCGGTTGAACGCATAGCACCACTGGTCAATCGTGATCTTGATCGTGTCGCCCTCGTAGGTCGTCGTATCCTCGATGGTTTTGGCGTTCGGTTCGGTCGCCGCAAGCGCGCAGACCGGCAGGCAGAGCGCCAGCATCAGCGCCGCCCAGCAGATGATTTTTTTCATAAATGACTCCTTTGGTCACGCATGGCGCGTGTCGGTTCCCTTAAAGTGGGAGCCTCAGCTTGCCCACATAAGCAAACTTGGCTTGAATCGCAAAATCAAGAAATTCAGCTATTCTTTCATTTGCGGAAAGG
>ENA-ORNY01001391-ORNY01001391.1-human-gut-metagenome-genome-assembly--contig:-NODE-1391-length-13985-cov-4.386863_pt1 | contig 13985 bp, 7 predicted proteins | sample MGYA00242122_ERZ509036 | MGnify/ENA primary metagenome ERZ509036 (study PRJEB26280, sample SAMEA2338696) | human gut metagenome | biome: human gut; feature: human-associated habitat; material: faeces... | reverse complement strand
CGGTCATGTTCCCGATCATCATCGTCTATTCTCTGCTGTTCCACAACTCCATCCGGGAGCGCTACACCGCCTGTGACGAGTCCGAGGGCGTGCTGTCCACCATCGCGCAGGAGAATCTGACCGGCGTGCGCGTTGTGCGCGCCTTTGGCCGCGAGGAATACGAGCGGCAGCGCTTTGAAAAGCAGAACGAGGACTATACCACGCTCTGGGTGCGCCTGTGCCGCACGCTTTCGGACTTCTGGGCCGTCGGCGACGCGACGGCCTGCATCCAGACGATGCTCGTCGTGCTGATCGGCAGCATTCTGTGCGTGCGCGGCGAAATGACCGAGGGCGAGTTCGTCTCCTTCGCCATCTACAACACCATGAGCATTTCCCCCGTGCGCCGTCTGGGCCGCGTGATCTCCGAAATGAGCAAGGCGGGCGTCTCCGTATCCCGTATCGGCGAAATTCTCGACGCTCCCTGTGAGCAGGACAGGCCGGACGCGAAGGAGCTGCCCATGGACGGCGATATCGTCTTCGACCATGTTTCGTTCCGCTATGAGACGGGGCCGGACGTGCTTTCCGACGTGTCCTTCACCATTCCCGCCGGGTCGAGCTTCGGCATTCTGGGCGGCACCGGCTCCGGCAAGAGCAGCCTGCTGCTGATGCTGTGCAGGCTCTACGCGCCGTCGGAGGGCCGCGTGACGGTCGGCGGGGAGGATCTGGCCGATATGCCCGCAGCCTGGGTGCGCGACCATGTGGGCGTTGTCTTACAGGAGCCGTTTTTGTTCTCGCGCACGATCGAGGAGAACATCGGCATCTGCGGCGCGGACGGCGAAACGGTGCGCAAAGCCGCCGCGACGGCCTGCATTGCCTCCGATATCGAGCAGTTCGCGAACGGCTATGATACCATGGTCGGCGAACGCGGCGTGACGCTCTCGGGCGGACAGAGGCAGCGCGTGGCCATCGCGCGGATGCTGACGAAGAAAACGCCCGTGATGGTCTTCGACGATTCCCTGTCCGCCGTCGACACGCAGACGGACGAGCACATCCGCGAGGCGCTGAACCGGGATCTGGCCGGGACGACGACCATCATCATTTCCCACCGCATCACGACACTCATGGACTGCGACAATATTCTGGTGCTGGAGCACGGAAAGGTCCTCCAGCGCGGCACGCCGCAGGAGCTGCTGCGGCAGCCCGGCCTGTTCCGGCAGATCTATGATATGCAGATGTCCATCGGAGAGGAGGAGCCGGCATGAAGCAGGAAAAAGAAAAAAAGGGCCTGCCGTTTTTCGGCATCCCGAAGCTGGCCCCTTATTTAAAGCCCTATAAAATGCTGTTTTTCTGGATGGTCGTGACCGGCACGGTCGGCAGCGGCATGGACGCGATCATCCCCCTGTTCCAGCAGCACGCCATCGACCATTTTATTGCCGATAAAACCATGCAGGGCGTCGGCGGCTGGCTGGCGCTGTACATTCTGGTCATGATCATTCAGACCGCGACGAACTACATTTCCGCCTACGGCGCGTGCAAGGCCGAGCTCTATATCGGCCGCGACTTAAAGCGCGAGACGTTCAATCATTTGCAGACGCTGTCCTTCTCCTACTTCAACCAGAACAGCGTCGGCTATACCCACGCGCGCGTCATGTCCGATACCGACCGCATTGCAAGCACGCTTGCATGGGGGTTGATGGAGGCTGTGTGGTACATTGCGTATCTGCTGCTGGCAATCGTGATGATGTTCGTGCTCAACTGGAAGCTGGCGCTGTGTGTGATGGTCATTGTGCCGGTGCTGGTGCTCTCGGGCGCGTATTTCCAGAAAAAGCTCGTCTTTTTTCACCGCCGCGTGCGCGAGCAGAACTCGAAGATCACCGGCGCGTTCAACGAGGGCATCACCGGCGCGAAGACGACCAAAACGCTGGTCATTGAGGACAAGGTCGAGCAGGAGTTCGACGATCTGACCGGCGAAATGAAGCGACTGAGCGTCCGCGCCATGCACTTCCGGGGCGTGTTCATGTCCACGACGGCCTTCGCCGCGTCCATTGCGCTGGCGATCGTCCTGTGGCGCGGCGGTGTGATCACAAGAGACGGCGTGATCCTGATCGGTACGCTGTCGGTGTTTATGAACTATGCGCAGGGCATGATGGAGCCGATCCAGTGGCTCGTGCAGGTCATGTCGTCGCTCGTCAACGTGCAGGTCAACGTCGAGCGCTTCACCACGCTCATGGAGACGAAGTCCGATGTGCAGGATACGCCGGAGGTCGTGGAGAAATACGGCGACACGTTCAGCCCCAGAAAGGAAAACTGGGAGGAGCTGCACGGCGATATCGAGTTCAAAGACGTGACCTTCCGCTACCCCGACGGCGACGAGAACATTCTCGAGCATTTCAACCTGAAAGTGCCGCAGGGAACGAATGTCGCCATCGTCGGCGAGACCGGCGCGGGCAAATCCACGCTCGTGAATCTCGTCTGCCGGTTCTATGAGCCGACGGAGGGGCAGGTGCTCATCGACGGGCGCGACGCGCGGGAGCGCAGCCAGCTCTGGCTCCACTCGAACATCGGCTATGTGCTCCAGACGCCGCACCTCTTCTCCGGCACGGTGCTCGAAAACCTCCGCTACGGCCGCGAGAACGCGACCATGGGGGAAATCGAAGCGGCGGTCAGAGCCGTCTCCGCCGAAGGGATCATCGAGAGACTGCCGGACGGTTATCAGAGCGACGTCGGCGAGGGCGGCAACAGCCTTTCGACCGGCGAGAAGCAGCTTCTGTCCTTCGCCCGCGCGCTGCTTGCCGATCCGCGCATCTTCGTACTCGACGAGGCGACGTCCTCCATCGACACGCGCACGGAGATCAAGATCCAGGAGGCCTTCAACCGTCTGATGCAGGGCCGCACGAGCTTCATCGTCGCCCATCGCCTCTCGACCATCCGCGAGGCGGATGTCATTCTGGTGATGAAAGACGGCCACATCATCGAGCAGGGCAACCACAGGACTCTGCTGGAGAAAAACGGCTTCTATGCCGAGCTGTACCGCAGCCAGTTTACGGATGAGGAACAGCCGGTGGGTTAACGCACAAAATGCAGCCTTCTCTATTCGAGAGAGCTGCATTTTTTATTTTCTGCCATACCGCACAAAGCTGCGTTTTGCACTTTGTGCGGTATTTTTTGAATATCAATATAGTGGAAGTTTTAGTCAATGCGTTTGAGGAAATCAAACGGCAAAACGATTATGATAGAGACATAGGCGAACCTTGCCCGGACTGCGCATGCGCAAACTGCGAGCGGAACGCCTTCGGTGCACAGCCGTAGCGCTCCGTAAATAAGCGGTAAAACCGACTTAAGCTGTTAAAGCCGCATGCACCGCAGATTTCAATGACGGGCATGTCCCCCTGCAAAAGCAGCTGCGCCGCCAAAGACAATCGCTTGCCGTTGATGTACTCCGTCGGCGTCATGCCGATGTAGCGGCGAAACGACCGCGTAAGGTGCTCCTGCGACATATTTGCAAGCGCCAAAAGACACGGAAGACCTGTGGTGTAATTTTCGCGCTGCTCCATTTTTTCAAGCAGCTCCGAAAACCACGCAGGCAAAATCGCTTCCGGCGCGGGTGCTGTAAGAAACAGCTGCACCAAATACGGAAACAGGCTTAAAATGTAGCGGCACGCCGTTTCGTTATCAGCAAAGCGGTTCGTTTTCAAAAGCTTTTCCTGCACATCCGTTAAGGTGTGGCCGGAAAGCACACAATGTAACGGCAGCTCCGGCGTATCAAATATGGCGCGGTCAAGCTGCAAATAATCGCACAAGCGCTCAAACACCGTGCGCGGAATACCGATATCGAGCAGCTCGAAATCCGCGTTGTTGAAAAAATCATAGCGGTGCACGTCCCTCGGGCGCATCAAAACGAACGAGCCCTCGGAAAGCAGCTGCGAGCGTCCATTTACGGCGTGGATGGCCCCGCCGTGCGAGACGAGAAACAGCTCGTAAAAATCATGCGTGTGAATTTTATACGTCGCCGGCACACCGCACTGGTGCAGAACGCGCGCACCCTCACCGGTGTGCAGATTTTCTTCGGAAAAATGCAGAAGCTCAACGTCGCTCATTTCGGCGCCCCCTTTCTTCTGCTATTATAACGCGTCAAAAAAACGGAATCAAGAAATTTCAATTCTAACTTTGGGAGGATAACGGTATGTTCAAGACCGATGTTCAAAAACTGCGCAATGCGTTGGAATTCACGCGCGTTTACAAAGAGAACGCAAACGACATTTACCTGCGTGAAGCCGCCTGCATGGATTTTCAGCTCCGTCATATCTTAGTGCCGATGGATGAAAACGACGGCATCGCGGGCCGCTATGAGCACGACTTTGTGGGCTTTTCCTCGCAGGTCGGCGGCATTTACACGTATTACTTTAACGAGCATGAATTTTTGAACGCATACATGGCTTGTAAGCAAAACGGTGAGATCACCGCTGCGGAGGACTACGCTTTGCAGGCTGTGCAGGCCTATTGGCACGAGGAAAACACCGCGCGCAAGGTTGAATTGGAATTTTCGAAGCGCTACGGCTATGTGCCGCCGAAAGCTTTTCCCGGTGCGGGCGTGGGCAACTGCGACTGCCGCGTGGCAGGTACAAACCTCGATTTTGAAAAGCTCATCCGTCTCGGCTTTGACGGGCTCGATCAGGAGATCGACCGCGCGGCGGAAGTGAACGGCGCGTCTTCGTTTTACACGGCTTTAAAGCTGTGGATTGAAAGCCTGCGCGGCGCATGCGAGCGTTACCGCGAACAGGCATTGGTGCTTGCCGAAAAAGCAGAGACCGAAGAAGCCAAAACGCGCTTTACAAAGCTTGCCGAAGCACTTTTAAACATTCAGCACAGCACACCGAAGACGTTCCTTGAGGGCGTGCAGCTGATGTGGATCTACGCTGTCAGCAGCGATATTATGAATTACAGCCGCATGGACGATTACCTTGGGCCGCTCTATGCCGCGGATATCGACGCGGGGCGCATCACGGAAGAAGAAGCCGTGCAGACCGTGCTGTATCTCTATAAGCACTTTAAAGAGATTAACAAGATCCATGACTGCCGTGTAATCATCGGCGGCGTGGGCAGAAAGCACCGGAAGGAAGCCGACCGCCTCGCCATCGTCATCATGGAAGCTTCCCGCCGCTTCCGCGAGACTGTGCCGCAGCTCACCCTGCGCTATTACAGCGACATGGACGAGACCGTTTTCCGCAAGGCGATGGAAGTGAATGCGGAGGGCACCACGTTCCCGATTATTTACTCCGATGAGACGAATGTACCGGCTGTGGAAAAGGTCTTTGGCGTTTCGCATGAGGAAGCCGAGCAATATGTGCCGTTCGGCTGCGGCGAATACGTCATGGTCGGTTACAGCGTAGGCACACCGAACAACGGCATCAACACGCTGAAAGCGCTGGAAATTGCGCTGCACAACGGCCTTGATTTCTACCAGAACGTTCCCTGCGGCGAAAAAACCGGCGACCCGGCGCAGTTTGATACCTTTGAAAAGCTGTATGACGCCGTGCTTGCACAGCTCAAGCCGACCATTGACCGCTTTGCTGTACACAAATACCTCAACTATAAAATTGCGGGCGAAAACGCGCCGTATCTGCACCTCAGCCTGCTTTTGAACGACTGCATCGCGCGCGGCAAAGCTACGTTTGAAGGCGGCGTGCGTTACCTGAATGCTTCCAGCGAAATGTTCGGCATCATCAGCTGTGCAGACAGCCTGACGGCCATTAAAACGCTCGTTTACGACGAGAAGAAGCTCACTTTGCCGGAGCTCATCGATGTGCTGGATCACGATTTTGAGGGGCACGACGATATTCGCCGCATGTGCCTTTCCGCACCGAAATACGGCAATGACGACGACACGGCTGACGACATCGCAACGCGCCTTTTCACCGATATTGCCGACCTTACCATGGCGGCAGGTAAAGCTGCGGGGCTTGACCACTACAATATTGTCAGCGTCAACAACTCCATGAGCGCAGAATGGGGTAACTTCTGTGCGGCGTCTGCCTGCGGCAGAAAGGCCGGCAGCCCCATGGCAAACGCCAACGGCGCTTCCATCGGCGCAGATAAGTGCGGCATTACGGCGCTGCTCAACTCCATGTCGAAGTTTGACAATACAAAGCACGTGGGCGTTATCAACAATGTGCGCTTCACAAAGGAGCTCTTCAAGGGCTCTATGGATAAAGTAGAAGCCGTCTTGAAGGCGTTTTACGACAACGACGGCGTGCAGACGAACCTGTGCGTCATCGGCAAGGATGACCTTGAAAACGCCATGGTGCACCCGGAAAACTACCAGAACCTCCTCGTGCGTATCGGCGGCTTCTCCGCGAGATTCGTCACACTGAATCCTATTGTGCAGCGCGAGATTATTGAGCGTACGACCTACGGCGCGTAAGCGGAGGCCGATATGCGGGATCTTATTTTTGATATTCAGCGTTTTTGCGTGTATGACGGGCCGGGCATTCGCACCACCGTGTTTTTCAAAGGGTGCAACATGCACTGTGCGTGGTGCCACAATCCGGAAAGCTTTTCAACCGATGCCGAGCTCTTGTTTCGCCACGAAAAATGCACGTCCTGCGGGGCATGCACTGCGGTATGTCCGAACGGAGCGCATGAAATAAAAGCAGACGGCACACATGTTTTTGACCGTGCAAAATGCGCGGCGTGCGGCAAATGTGCCGAAGTATGTCCGAACGATGTTCTGGAGCTTTCCGGGCGCGAAATGACGGTGGAAGCCGTGATGAAGCAGATCGACAAGGACGCAAAATATTACCGCTCGTCAAAAGGCGGCGTCACCTTTTCGGGCGGCGAGGCTTCTTTGCACTTTGAACTCCTGAAAAAGCTGCTTACAGCCTGCCGCGAAAAAGGGTACCACACCGCGCTGGAGACAAACGGTTTGATCTCTGCCGCACATTTAAAAGAACTGATACCGCTCACCGATCTTTTTCTGTTCGATTTTAAGCACAGCGACCCCGATGCCCTCAAAAAATGGGCAGGCGCGCCGCTTGCGCCGATCCTCGAGTCCCTGGCAGCCCTTGAGGACGCGCATGCGCATGTGTGGTTGCGCTGCCCGGTCATTCCGGGCGTGAACGACACGGACGCGCACTTTGAGGCGATTTGTGCGCTCAAGCATCAATATACCTGTATTGAAAAGGCCGAGATCATGGCATACCATGACATCGGCAAAACGAAATGGGACGCGCTGGGGATACCGTATTCACTCGCCGCGCTGAAGACCGTTTCGCCGGAACAGAAACATATTTGGGAGACTAAAATAGCCGATTAGCGGCACTTTTGGGGATAAGAGAGGGAACGCTTCGTTCCCTCTCTTTGCTTTATCTCCCACATTTTTTCTAAACATTTGACAGATTTCCCGGAATATTGTATGCTATGGAAAACACCGCAGATTTTCCCTGCGGGACCACAAACATTAGGAGGTCACTTATGTTTTGTATATACTGCGGCGCCACCTTGCCGGAGGGCGCAAAAAAATGCACGCTCTGCGGCAATCCCGTTGTGCGCACGCCGGAAGCCACTGCACAACCCGTAAGCGAACCGGAGTCGGAATCTGCCCCCGCACCGGAAACGCCCACGGAGCCTGCCGTGGAAGACATCTCCTCAAATTCGACAGAGAGTCTCTCCGAAGCGGAACCGACACCCGAAGCTGAAGATACCCCTTCAAACAGTCCGGACAGCGAAGATATTTACAACCATTCCCCAATGGACTTCACGGAGGATATTTCCTCCGGCGATGCGCTCGGCGACAAACCCGAAGGCATGGAGCACGAGGGCACATTCACCGTCTCCCCCACCCCGGAGGAAATTTCAGGATCGGAGCCGCGCGTGCAACCCATAGAATATACGTATAACGACGGCTACGCCTACGAGGAATACGACGAAAAGCCGAAGAAAAAGCGTTCTTTTAAATGGCTTTTCATCGTGCTTCCCATTCTCATCGCCATCGGCGCTACAATCGGCGGCATTTTCTGGTGGTACAATGCACCCATGCAAAAGCTCACCCGCGCGCTTGACGCTTACGATTATTCCGCTGCGGCGCAGGTACTTCCCACGCTTTCAAAGGACGAACTCGCTTCGGTCTCCGACCAAATGCAGGAATATGCCCAGACGGTCATCGACCGATACAATAAAAGCGAAGCGAACTACGACAGCTCCTATGAACTGCTCGACCGCCTGCAAAAGCTGTTCCCGAACATCGGTCTCGACGATCAGCTCAACGGCATTCAATCGCTGAAAGACTCCAAAGAGGCCTACAAAAACGGCAAAAGCCTGCAGGCACAGGGCGAAGACGGCCGCGCCATTACGGAATATCAGAAGGTCATTCACGCCGATGTAAACCACGATGACGCGCAGACGCAAATTCAGAACATCCGCACCGCGTACAAAGAAAAAGTGTTAAGCGATGCGCAGAGCCGCGCGGACGAGAAAGATTTCCTCGGTGCCGAAGCCATTTTGATGAACAGCGCCGATATCCTCGGCGATGATAAAGACATCCAGGCTAAGCTGGAAGAGATCAAGAACGCAGAGCTCAACAACTACGTGGAAACGCTGCTCGGCACCGCAAAAACGCTCGCGGATGACGGCGACTTGCCCGGCGCTGTTAACGTGCTGCAGGACGCCACACGCAGCGACAAGCGCATCGACGCGCAGATTGCCACCTACAAAAACCAGTATAAGCAAAAAATTCTCGATGCTGCCGCAAAGCAGGCCGGTGAAAGCCGCTATTATGACGCGGTGGAAACGCTGCAAAACGCCGACGACATCCTCTCCGGCGACAGTGACATTGCGGCTAAGATTGAAGAATACAGGGCGCTTTACCCCGTTTCGCTGACAGATCTTTCCCCAAGCGGCGGCGAAGATTGCAGCCAGAACTGGACAGCCTATGACGCAAACGGCAATGCGTACAGCAACGGCCTTAACTTCTCGCTGTACCCTGTCATCGCAAAAACCGTCTACACCGAATACGCCCCGAACGGACAATATAAGCGCCTGACGGGAACATGGGTCGTGGAGGGCGATACCTCCGACGATTTCATCGGCACGGTTCGCATTTATGTGGACGACCATTTGCAGTATGAAGTTTCCTCGCTCACGGTGAACAGCCCCGCAAGCGCGCTGAGCCTGAGTATTTCCGGCGCTTCCACCGTTCGCATTGAAGTGGAGGGCGCGTTCGCCTCGCTGCGTGCCGTCGGTTATCTGTACCTTGCAGATGCGAAATTTGAAAACTAAACCGCTATAAAAAGAGATACCGCACAGGGTAAACTCACCTTGTGCGGTATTCTTTTGCGCAAAGCCTGCCGTGCGGTCTATGCACGCGCGGCTGATCCTTCCACAATACAGAAAAACTCTGTGGAAAACACAACGCGCATAAGAAACGGGATGTCCCTTTTTGGGGGACACCCCGTCTTACTTTGGCTTACGCCTTATGCTTTTGTTCCATCACGCGTTTGCTGCGTTCTCGTCTTCGTCGTTTTCGTCCTTCTTCTTTTTGCAGAGGACCATAACAACGACCTGTACCAGCGCGATTACAACATGGAGGATTGTCCACTTGTCGACGAAGATCATCGGCAGGGTCATGTCTTCGGTGAGGATAAAGACGATGATGGCAATCAGAGCCGGGATGATGCTGATGAGTCTCCAAAGGCCCTTCTTGTTCTTTTCGTACTCCATAACCTCTTTGCCGTTCTCATCGAGAACCACGTTGCCGTCTTCGTCTTCCAACGCCTTCTTTTTCTTGCCGATATAGCCGATGAGAAGGAGGATGGAAAGGAGGGTCGTCACGATGGTGAGGATCAGGTTGATGAGTGCCCAAGCGCCCGTGCCAAGACCTGCGAGCGGCGTTGCGTTATCTGCGATGTCTTCACCGTTTGTAAGCGGTGTTTCGTTATCGTTGATCGTTTCGCCTATTTCGCCGTCATTATTGCCATCGCCTTTTCCGCCGTTATCGCTCGGCGTTGTGGAAGGTGTGGCAGTCGGTTTCGGGGTGGGTGTTGCAACCGTAGCCGGAACGACCGGAGCTACCGGCGTCGGAGTAGGTGTTGCTGGGTTCGGGTCCGGGTTCGGATTTGGAGCCGGAGTAGGTGTAGACTCTTCTGTCGGAGCGGGTGTAGGTGTGGGCTCTTCTGTCGGAGCCGGTGTAGATGTGGGCTCCTCTGTCGGAGCGGGAGTAGGTGTAGGCTCTTCTGTCGGAGCCGGAGTAGGTGTAGGCTCTTCTGTCGGAGCCGGTGTAGGTGTAGGCTCTTCCGACGGAATCGGGGTCGGCGTGGGATTTGCTTCCCAAACAGCCTTCAGCACAACGTCCTTAGCCGGCATCGTGAACTTGCCGTTTACTACTTCTACTTCTGCGCTCGTCCAACCTGCGAAGGTATAACCTGTCTTTGTCGGGTCTGCTTTTACCTCAACTTCTTCGTTGTACTTCTTCGTGTACGTGTAGGTCGTATCGTTTTCCCACTCGCCGCCGTCGAGGTCATACGTCAAAGTATAGGAATTCGCTTCTTTCGTATACTTTGCCTTATACGTTGCATCGCCAGTAACCGTCTCAATTTTCGGTGTCCAGCCTGCAAACGTATACGTATACTCTGCATCTGCTTCTCTCGTCGGGTTTGCCGGTGCTTCCAGTTCTGTGCCATACGGTACTTCTGTATCCGTTCTAACTTCGCTGCCGTCCCAGTTTACCCATTTTACCGTGTACGTCTTCACCTGCCAAACCGCATAGAGATCGTTATCGCCGTTAGCGTCGACAAAAACTTTGGTGTTCGGCCGATATTCAACATTACCATTCGGCGCGGTTGCCCAGCCGAGGAACTTGTAGCCTGGGGGGGCGGTGAAGCCGACATAGTCATACGATCTTACGGTTGCGGTCGTATTCTTCGGGTAACCGCTGTCTATAAAGGGCTGCGTGCTGCTGCCCTCGAAATTATAATGATACGTAATCGTCTCGGTTTGGGGCTTATTGGTGTAGACTGCCGTCAACGTGATGTTCTTTGTGACGGTAATCTTATCGCCCGGGTAGATGAGCTTGCCTTCCATTTCCCAAGCGCGGAAGTTTTCGGAATTTTCCGGCGGAAGTACGCGGGCGGAGCTGCCGCTTACATACTTCTGGTTATCCGTTGCTACGTTTTCGTTTTTGTCCTCAACGTATGTGACCGTGAAGCCGTCCTTTGCGGAGGGGAAGAACGGGGAAATCGTAACGGAGCTGTAAAGCTCGGTATCTACATTGAATAACGCGCCGTTGTTGGAATCAATCCAAGCGGAGGGCTTTTCTTCTGTGAATTTCTCTTCAAGCAGCTTTTTAAACGCTTCGGAATCCGAAAGTTTTTTGCCGTACTCAACATTGATCGTTCTTACTTCGCCGTCCGCAGAGGCCGTCAGGTAAACCGTAGCTTCAATAACCGGCGCCTGCCATTTTGCGTAGAGCGTAATGTTCTGTGCGGGCATCGTCTTGCCGTCGAAGACATATGCCGTGCCTGCGCAAAGCTCGTTATCATACCAGCCTGCAAACGTAAAGTTTGCGGGTACACCAGCCGGTTTTTCAGGTGCGTAGTTGACATTGGAAATATCCTGCTGATACTTGAGCTTAACTTCGCTATCCTTTGTACCTTTATTCATGAAAACGATACTATAGGAATTACGGGTATAGTAGAATCTTGCGTTGTTGTAACTACGTCCATTTTGCGTACCACTACTGTACGTAAAGCCAGTAATTGGATACTTATCTTCTTTTGATACTGTATAACCTCTACCAGGACTTGTATCGTGGTGATCTTCTTTATAGGTTACTCCACCGACAGTAGTTGTTCCCTTTTCGCCCGGCAGAACTTCTACATAATAGTATGCAGTCTCCACTGCCTCTACCGGTTTTAGGGCCATAGAAAGTCGCACCATTCAATGGCATGGTATTAATATTGACCTGATAGGTACTACCGCCATCACTTGTGCTCCATGTGTTGCTGCCATTGTAAGTAGGCCACTTCTTACTGATGTTCGCGCCATATTTTGCCGTAATTCTAAGACTTGTATACTCCTGAGAAGGAGAATATTCCCAGCCCCAACCACTACTATAACTGTAGAACTTAACGTCGTAAATATTTCTCTTATAATAAACGTTTACGATTGTGGAACCGTCACCGGCAATGGTCTTCTGCTCAATCTTCTGTGCAGTAAAGCCCTGATAATCTTCATCTTTGCTGCTTTTTGCAGTGGCAGCTGTCTTTGCGCCAGTAGTGCCAGATCCTTTGAGGAATACTCGTCATCATTTGCATTTTCCTGCCAATGGATAACGGTATACTTCGTGTTGCTGCTGGCTTTCCACTGTGCAGTAACGGTTGCTTCTGCGGAAACAGATGTTACTTTCTGACCATCGATATACCAACCGTCGAACGTGTAGCCGCTGCGGGTGGGGGTGATCGTGCTCAGGTCAAGCGGCGTTCCCATCTGGAACTGCGGCGCCACGTAGTCGCCGCCCTTGGTATCAAATGTGACCCAGAAACCGGTTTTAACTACCGGGTAAACGCATGTAACGCCGGCTGCAAATGTGATGGTTTTGTCGGGGGTATCGCTGCCCTGCGTGGTGCTCCAGCCGACAACGCCTTTATCTTTGCTCATGGTGAGCTCGACTTTTGCGGTCGCGGCGTTCAGAACGTCTTCGCCGACCGTTTCACCGGCTGTGCCCGCGGCGGTGTGGTAAACCACGGTATCGCCGTCTTCATCCAAGAAGTACACGTAGCTGTACTCCTCAAACCTCGCCGTAACGGTCACTTCCGTGCCGCTGACAGTCGCGACTTCGCCGAAGCTTAACGGGGTCTCACTCTCATCGACATACCACCCAACAAAGCGTGCGTTTTCCTTTGTCGGTGCAGTCGGCTCGAGGAGCACTTCGCCTTCGGCGACGGTCTGCTGCCACTCGGTCAGCTCCTTGCCATCTGCACCATAGAAACGGTAGGTATCGACCGTGGGCTTCTTGTCGTCCGGAAGCAGCATAGTCATTGCAATGCCCGTTTCCGCGCTCTGTTTCGCCGGTGCAGTTTCCTCTGCACCTGCGGCGGGGGTCGCCTGTGCTTCCACTTCAACGGGAGCCGGGGTCTCTACCGGGGCAGGAGTAGGCGTCTCCTCCGGGGCGGGAGTGGGTGTCTCCTCCGGAGCTGCGGTCTCCTCGGGCGCGGGCGTCTCGTCAACGACCGGCGTTCCCCCCTGCATAACATCCCCTGTTGCAGTGTAGGTGTTTGTTTCCTCATCACTCATTGCAAACGCGCCCGTAGGACATGCCGAAACCAGCATACATGCGCTCAGCAACACGGCGATGATCTTCTTTTTCATAGTGTTTTCCTCCAATCCTGTGATTTGTCCGTTTTATAACAAATATGGATTCCTAAATTGATGTGTGTTACTGTGCCAAAACCGTTTCCATTTGGATGAGCAGCTCCAGCACACTGCGGAACGCGGCCTCTTTGCCGCCTTTTGTCCATCGCAGTCTCCCCTGCCAGCTGTAATTCTGGCGGAACAGGATGTCCAGTTCAAATGTGGGTGTTTCCGTACATTTTATGGGAGAAGCTTTCGGCGCGCCGCCTGTATCCATCTGCTCTTCCAAAAGCAGGATCAGGCGTGAAAGACTTCGGAATAGGGTTTCCTCCGGGAACGTCCCGCCAGAGACCCTGCCGCGGATGACACCGTCCTCCGCTTCATCCACAAAGATACGGAAGGTCTCTGTGCCGATCGGTAGCATACGATTTTCTTTCACCTAACCCCTCCCTTTTGTATTTTGTAATTCTATTTTACACAAAGGTGCTATGAGAACGCTATGATTAAGAAGTTTTTTCATAGAAAAACGACCTATTTTCTCATAAAAAAAGAAAATAGGTCGTAGTTTTTTTGTTAACTGTGCTGCGTCAACCGGTTTATTTTTTCAGGTGACGGTTTTAGGCCTTTCGGCGCTCCGTTTTCTCCGTTCCTTTTTCTTCTGCGCT
>ENA-ORNY01001378-ORNY01001378.1-human-gut-metagenome-genome-assembly--contig:-NODE-1378-length-14053-cov-14.156451_pt1 | contig 14053 bp, 22 predicted proteins | sample MGYA00242122_ERZ509036 | MGnify/ENA primary metagenome ERZ509036 (study PRJEB26280, sample SAMEA2338696) | human gut metagenome | biome: human gut; feature: human-associated habitat; material: faeces... | reverse complement strand
TTCCTGGGAGCTGTATACCGTGTTCGGCGTGGAAAACATCATGCGCATCGGCTCGGCCGGTTCCATCAACCCCGATATCCACGTCCGCGACATCGTCATCGCCCAGGGCGCCTGCACCGATTCGAACTTCCTGCACCAGTATCACATCGACGGCACGTTCGCACCCATTGCCTCCTATGAGATGCTGCGCCGCGCCGTTGCGTCCTGCGAACAGGTCGGCGCGACGTATCACGTCGGCAACGTCCTGTCAACGGACAACTTCTATAACGACGACGAGGGCATGCCCGAGGTCCTGCAGACCGTTCCCGCCTGGATCAAGATGGGCGTCATGGCCTGCGAGATGGAGGCTGCCGGCCTGTATATGACTGCCGCCCGCTGGAAGAAGAACGCCCTGTGCATCTGCACGATCTCCGATCACATGCTCACGGGCGAGGCCCTGCCCGCCGAGGAACGTCAGACGTCCTTCACGCAGATGATGGAGGTCGCGCTCGAAACGGCCGTCAAACTGGAAAAGTAATCTAAAAAATTCGGAAGCGTAAAACAACGCTTCCGAATTTTGACCCCTTATTTTCTTTCTCTTCTCAAATTTCTATCACGACAAAAAGGAGCAAATACCAAAATGAAGCGCATTTTTCTGATCGTTCTGGATTCCTGCGGCGCAGGTGAAATGCCCGATGCCGCAAAGTTCGGTGATTTCGGCGTGAACACGCTCAAGAGCTGTTCCACGTCCAGCAAGCTGCACATCCCCACGATGGTGCACTGCGGCCTCGGCAACATCGAGGGCCTGTCGTTCCTCGGCACGGATCCCGCGCAGACGGGCGCCTGCGCCCGCATGGCAGAGGCCTCCATGGGCAAGGACACCACCATCGGCCATTGGGAGATCGCGGGCCTCGTCTCGCCGCAGCCGCTGCCGACGTTCCCGCACGGCTTCCCCGAAGAGGTCCTGAAGCCGTTTTCCGAGCAGACAGGCCGGGGTGTGCTGTGCAACCTGCCGTATTCCGGCACCGAGGTCATCAAGGACTATGGCCGCGAGCACGTGCAGACCGGTGATCTGATCGTCTACACGTCGGCGGATTCCGTGTTCCAGATCGCAGCGCATGAATCTGTCGTCCCGCCCGAGCAGCTTTATGAATATTGCCGCATCGCACGAAAGCTTCTTGTCGGCAAATACGGCGTGGGCCGCGTCATCGCCCGCCCGTTCGAGGGCGAATGGCCGTACATGCGCACGTCCCGCCGCCATGATTTCTCGCTTGAGCCGCCCGCAAAGACCATGCTTGATGCGATTGTCGAGGCCGGACAGGATATGATCGCAGTCGGCAAGATCCACGATATTTTCGCCGGACGCGGCATGACGGAGTTCACCTACACCTCCGGCAATACTGACGGCCTTGCAAAGACGCTCGAAATCGCGGACCGGGACTTTACCGGCCTGTGCTTCGTGAATCTCGTTGATTTCGATATGCTCTACGGCCACCGCAGGAATCCGGACGGCTACGCACAGGCGCTGCATGAATTTGACACCTGGCTGCCGGAGCTGCTTGCAAAGCTCGGAGACGACGACTGCGTCATCATCACCGCCGATCACGGCTGCGACCCCGGCTATCTCAAGCATACCGACCACACGCGCGAGTATATCCCCATGATCGCGCTCGGCACAAAAGTAAAGCCCGTCAATCTCGGCACGCGCGCAGGCTTCTGCGACATCGCCGCGACCGTGACGGAGCTGCTTGGCGTCCCGTACCAGACGCCGGGGAGGAGCTTTGCTGCGGAGCTGGTTTAAGAGGAAGGAAGGGAGAACGCCCATGACACCGGAAGAGCTTGTCCGTCAGGCGCTTGCCGCGATGAAATTCGCCTATGTGCCGTACTCCGGCTTTACGGTCGGCGCGGCGCTGCTGACAAAGAGCGGGAAGGTCTATCTCGGCTGCAACATTGAAAACGCGGCCTACGGCCCCAGCAACTGCGCGGAGCGCACCGCATTTTTCAAGGCCGTCTCCGAGGGCGAGCGGGAGTTTTCCGCCATCGCCGTCGTCGGCGGCAAGGACGGCGACGCCGCCGATATTTTCCCGCCCTGCGGCGTCTGCCGTCAGGTCATGCAGGAATTCTGCGCGCCCAGCTTCATGATCTACATGGGCCGCAGCGACGGCACCTATGTCGCCGAATCCCTTGGCGCGATGCTGCCGTACGGCTTCACCGCAGACAAGTATATGAAGTAGCTTCCGAAGCTGAAACCAGCGGGAGCACGCACAGAACTCTGTGTGTGCTCCCGCTGAATTTTGAGCCGCGCTTGCAATGGAATGCCGCGCTGCAGATCTGTATACGCTCTTTGGCGCGCCGGGTACGTGCTGCTGCGCCGGAATGGAACAGAAGTATAGAATTTTCCGGAAGAAAAAATGAAAAATTGCGGTATTTTCTAAAAACCGCTTGACAAATCACGCCTCCTGTGCTACTGTGTTAATCGCTTAATACAGCAGTACAGGAGGTGACTTCATGTCCTGGCAATTTCAGGCCGATCAACCCATCTACACGCAGCTCGTTGCGCGCCTTCAGCAGCAGATCGTTTCCGGCGGCTATCCGCCCGGCTGCAAGCTCCCATCGGTGCGTGACCTTGCGTCCGACGCCGGTGTCAACCCGAATACCGTGCAGCGCGCCTTTGCAGATCTTGAACGCGCGGGACTGATCTACACGCAGCGCACCGCCGGCAAGTTCGTCACCGAGGATGCAGCCGCCGTCGCCGCTGCGCGCCGCTCGCTCGCCGAGGCGCAGACCCGGCAGTATCTCGCGGCCATGCGCGCGCTTGGCTGCGGAAAGCAGGAAATTCACAATCTATTCGATCAAATGGAGGAACAGGAACATGCCGATCTTTGAATGCCGCGCGCTGGAAAAGCGCTATGGCGCGGCCATGGCGCTCGACCATATCGATCTCGCGCTCGAACCCGGCCGTATCGTTGGCCTGCTTGGGCCAAACGGCAGCGGAAAATCCACCCTGGTCAAGCTTGCCATGGGGCTGCTGCAGCCCACCAGCGGAGAAGTGCTGATCGGCGGCCAAGCACCGTCACCGCAGACCAACGCCGTCGTGTCCTATCTGCCGGACCGCATCACGCTCAGCCCCTGGATGAAGACGCGCCAGCTGCTTGATTTCTATGGCGACTTCTTTGCCGATTTTGACCGCGCAGCCGCCGAACGGATGCTCTCGCAGCTCGGTCTGGATCTCAACCAGTCCGTCCGTCAGATGTCCAAGGGCATGAAGGAAAAGGTCCAGCTCGTGCTCACCATGAGCCGCAGAGCGAAGCTCTATCTGCTCGACGAGCCGATCGGCGGCGTCGATCCCGCCACGCGCGATTATATCCTGCATACCATTATTTCAAACTATAACCCCAAGGCTGCCGTCATCATCAGCACACACCTGATCGCCGATGTCGAGCCGGTGCTTGATGATGTCATTTTCCTCGATCATGGACACGTCGCGCTGCACGAGAGCTGCGAGGAGATCCGCGAGACGCGCGGCCAGTCGGTCGACGCCCTGTTCCGGGAGGTATTCAAATGCTGGGAAAACTGATCAAACACGAGTTCCGCGCCACAGGCCGTCTGATGGCGCCGCTGTTCGGCGCGCTCTTGCTGCTGGCTGTCTTTTCCCGCGTCGCAAATCAGATCCTGCAGCAGGTGCCGAATCCCACGCGCGTCCTCTATATTGTCAGCGTCCTGCTCGCCATTGTCTATGTGCTGGCGGGTCTTGGCGTGATGGTCTTCTCCACCGTTCTGATGATCAAGCGCTTCCACCAGAACTTCCTTACCGACGAGGGCTATCTCATGTTCACGCTTCCCGTCGGTGTCCACAGCCTGCTCTGGTCGAAGCTGATTACCGCCGCGCTCTTTTTCCTGTTCACGTTTGCGGCGGAGCTGCTTGCCCTCGCCATCGTGATCTGGCAGGGCGGCGTGTCAACAGAGCTATATAACAACTTTATATCCGGACTGCGCGAGCTGGGCAGCTATTACACCGGTAACGGCATCGCCATTGCGCTGGAGACCTTTGCGATGCTGTTCGTCAGCCTGCTTGTCACCTGCCTGCTGTTCTACGCGCCCATGTCCATCGGCTACAGCTTTGCCAACCATAAGGGGCTTCTTTCCGTCGTGTTCTATTTTGTCATTCAGGCCGTGCAGCAGATCTTCGGCGTCTGCACGCTTGCAGGCCTTGCAGATGACAGCTCCCTCCTGAACCACCTGCTGCAAAATGTCTTTTCAGGCGGCCGCATGGTCATCGTCAATGGGGTCGTCAGTGAGGCTCCGCACGCCGTCGCCCAGTTTTTCCACGGTACCATGCTCCTGTCCCTGCTCGCAGATCTTGTCCTCGGCGCGATCCTCTATTTTCTCACCTACTTCATGCTCCGCAAACGCCGGAACCTCCAGTAGGCGGCATAACTGGCCTGCGGCCCTCTGGCTGCAGGCCGTTTTTTGCGTTCCGGAAAAAAAATTCGTGCCCTGTAAAATGAATTGCAAGAAAAGGTTTTAAGCCTTTCTTGCAATTCTTTTTTTATGCGCAGAAATGTGAGACAGGAGGTGCAGAGCATGGAAAGCAAGGCAAATGTCCGGCGCGGCGCGAAGGATTTGCAGCTGTTTGAGCGCAAGCGCATTGAGCAGATGCACAGCGCAGGGCACAGCGCAGAAGAGATCGCCGTCGAGATCGGCGTGTGTTACGTCACGATCTACCGCGAGCTGAAGCGCGGCGACACAGGTGAGATGGACGAGCTGGGCCGGAGGGTCTACGATGCGGAGCTGGCACAGCGCAAGGCCGCCCTTGCCCGGCGGAACAAGGGTTCCAAGAATCCGGAGAACGACGGGAGGTGCAGGCGGCGTGGCAAGAACGAAGGCGGCGAGGCTCGCCAGGATTCCGGGCAACAGGTATGAGACGTGCATCGGATGCGGGCTGGATTGGAACGTAAGCCTCTTCGCCCCGAAGGGCTGGTACATCTGCCCGCAATGTGAGTATCGAATGAGAAAGGAACGACGGTATGAACAAGCTCAGGCGCAAGGATTTGAGAGAGAGATCACAGACCAGCTTGAAACGCTGCAGGAATTGCTCCAGGAACTGCAGGAACAGGAGGAAGAGTACCGGGACAATATGCCGGAGAACCTTCAGGGCAGCGAGAAATACGAGCGGGCCGACGAGGCCTGCAGCAATCTGTCGGACGCTTATGACAGTCTGCAGGACGCCATCGACAACATCACGGCAGCGATCGAAGGATAGGAGGAAGACATGGAAAGATACGCCATCATCATTAAGACCGACGGGGTCTGCGTTCTGCTGCACTGCTACCCCGGAGACTGCTTGAGTCTGGAAGAGATGCAGAAGATCGTAGAAGGCCACATCGAGGCGGTGCCGACAGCGCTGGCACAGGGATGGAGCCAGGAACCCGGCGTCGGCCTCGCACTCATCGTCAACGAGGAAGGAAAGCTGCAGAACCTGCCAGTCAATCAGACGGCGACAGATCTGTCTGCTGCCTACAATGACGTCATCGTCGGGAACGCCATTCTCCTGGGGACGACGGACGAAGACTTCATCGGACTGACAGAGCGGGCTGCACAGAACATTATGAAGAAGTGGGAGCTTGGCGTATGCTGAACAACTGCATCATCATGGGGCGGCTGACAGCAGACCCAGAGCTGCGGCACACGAACTCCGGCGTCGCCTGCTGCAGCTTCACGCTGGCTGTAGAGCGGGACGGAAAGCCGAACGAGCAGACCGGCCAGCGAACTGCTGATTTTATCGACTGCACAGCCTGGCGGAACACGGCAGAGTTTATCTGCAAATGGTTCTCCAAAGGACGCATGGCCGTGGCTGCGGGCCGGATGCAGACCAGGACATGGAAAGACCGGCACGATCAGAGCCGAAAAAGCACAGAGCTTCAGGTTGAAAGTATGTATTTTGCGGACAGCCGGAAGGACGCAGCCGCAGACGTGCCGCTTGCGGACGACGATCTGCCGGGTGCATGGACAGAGTTGAGCGGCAGCGAGCCGCTGCCATTCCTATAAAGAGAGGACGAAGGAAGATGGAGCAGAAAATCATTGTGCTGCGCGAAAGAACGCGGCGAACACGGCACCGCAGCCGGAAGGATGTGCGGGCAAGACGGAGGATTTGCGGCGTGCTGGCGGCGCTTTGTTTTCTGCTTCTGCTGGGCGTCGTCGGTGGTATGGAGAACGGAACCATGGCGCTCGGCATCGGCACGGTGCGCGTGATGGGAACCGGCACGGCTGGCGTGCTGCTTACTTGGGCGGCGGGAGGATTCCGGTATGCAGCAAGGCCATAGACGCAGGTACTCCCGGAGGCGGCGGAGAAGAATCCGCCAGCTGCAGCTGCTGGTAGCGGCGTGTATCCTGGTGACTGGCGTAGTGCTGGCCTGCACTGCGCGGAACCGCAGCAAGCAGGAAGCGAAAGAGGCGGCTGAAGCCGCAGCCGCGCAGCCGGTGACGCAGGAGCTGGAGCCGGACGAGCCGCCCGCTCAGAATCCGGAACCGGAAGAAGAACCGGAGCCGGAGCAGGACTGGGACGAAGAGGCCCGGTACATGGCGCAGGCGTGCTTCGGCGAGGGCTGGATTTGCCAGTCGAAGACGGAATGGGCCGCGATCTATTGGAACATCCTGAACCGCGTAGACAGCGATGACCCGTATTATCCGGACAACATCATCGGTGTCGTCACGCAGAGTGCACAGTATCACGGGTACGACCCGACGAACCCGGTGCTTCCGGTGCTTAAAGAACTGGCACTGGACGTCATCGACAGATGGCAGCGGGAAAAACAGGGCGAGACAGATGTGGGCCGTGTGCTGCCGCCGGAATATCTCTTCTTCGGCGGCGACGGAAAACACAACACATTCAGAACCGAGTGGGACGGCGGCGAATACTGGGACTGGAGCTGGCCGTCTCCATACGAAAGTTAGGGAGGAAAGACCATGATGTATCGGGTGCGCCGCGTGCAGATCGGAAACAGCGGCGAGATTGCGTGGGAGTCGAAGCGAGCGGAGATCATACCGTGGCCGATGGAGCTGACGGTCGGCGGGCTGTATGCGCTGCGAAGCGGCAGGCTGTACCGCGTGGAAGGGAGAGAAGATCATGGAGCAGAAGGTTGACCCGTATATGCGGGAGGCGCCATGGGTGTGCTGCCCGATGTGCGACGAAGAGGTCTGCGTGGGCAGGTTCAACTGCCCGGAGATCGCAGAGTGGTGCAGAGAAAAACGAGAGAAGGACGACACGGAGTGGAAGTGACGGTATGAAGGCTATGACGGCAGAGCGCTGCAGCGGCATCAAGAGCGGGTACTGGAGCGCGGAGAAGAAAGAAGACCTCGTGCAGCAGCTGGGGCTGTATGAGCATCAGGTTCTAAGCCCGGCAAAGATCGAACAGTTTCAGAAGCTGCGCACACGTGTGAAGGGGGCCAGGGAGATCGTAGAACTGGCGAACGAATGTGGGAGGCAGGTCTGCGACGAGGCCAGACACTTCGCCTGCCCGTTCGGAGACGAGAGCATGGAGAACTGCGCCCTGCGGCTGGAAGCAAAGTACGACGAGACCATAGGACTGCTGCTCGATTTGGCAGAGATGATGGGCTGACGGACAGATTCAGGAGGAAAAGATATGTTTGACATCACAAAAAGAACGACGATCACGACGGACTGGGCGCAGCTGAAGACCGTGCAGGAGCAGATGAACCTGGCGGAAATCATGCTGGAGGTCGGCAGCGAGTTCCCGATCTGCCTTGAGGCGGACGCGGACAATGAGAATGATGTGTTTGAGCAGCTGACGGCGCAGGTGGTGCACGTCACGAAGGAAGGCCGCGTGATGGTTGTACTGAAGGACTGCATGGAGAAGATGCGCGCAATGAACGACCACGCGACGAACAAAGGCGGCTGGAAGGACAGCGCGATGCGCAAGTGGCTGAACGAAGATGTATTACCTCGACTGCCGAAAGAGCTGCAGGCGATGATCGTGCCGCGCACCATCCGGCAGAAGATCAACGGCGAAGAAGTGCAGACGCAGGACAAGCTGTGGCTGCCGTCGTTTACGGAAATGTTCGGCGCAAAGGCGGCGGTTGAGTGGGCGACCGGCGATCTGGGAGACGAACAGTTTGAACTGTTTGACTCGGAACGCAGCCGCGTGAAGGAAGTTCCGGGAAGAGGAACATGGTGGTACTGGCTCCGCTCGCCGGATGCCAGCTACTCCACGGCTTTCTGCCTGGTCTACAGCAACGGCAACGCGGACATTAGCTCCGCCAGCGCTGCCTTTGGCGTGGCCTTCGGCTTCTGCCTTTAATCCGGAATCTACCTATGATCTGCACGCCTGTGCGCGTGCAGATCGGCGCAGAAAGGAGCGCACGATGCAGAAACAGGCTCAGAACTATCGCTGGCGCGTGACGCACAAGGCGTATGGAACGGTCGAGGTAGAGGGCGTCGACCGGCTGCGGGCCATCATTGCGGCGGCCATGACATGGAAGCAGCGATGGACGCTCATTGCCAGAGCGTGCGAGACAGAAAAGCTGGGGCCAGCGTGACGAGGAAGCAGGGATGCAGCAGCTGCGCATGGGCCTTCCGCGAAGAGCAGCCGGGCGGCATGACGGCGCTTCGCTGCGGGTACCGAGCAGGCGCGGCGGAGCAGACGCCTCCGAGGTCGGACGGAATCCGGATGCTGCAGCCAAGTACCTGCTATGGAAGAATTACCCAGCTATTTCCGACGCGAATGGACGGCTGCGCAGACGGAAGGCCGCCAGCCTGGTGCCGAGGATACTTCATTCAGAAAGAACATTAGCCGAAACAGGGCGCAGCTGCGCCCTGTCTGCCGGGGACAGCCTCCCGGCACTGACGATGGCAGGCTGGCCATATACATTATATATTCGCGCGTACGCGCGAATTAAGGCTTGTAAGCAATCTTAACTTAGCAACCATTCTCTGAAGGAGGACACAGGGCCATGTATCAGGGGCGCACCTTCATCCGCGAAAGCGTATATGTCTGCGGCAATTACATGGACGCGGACATATATCCGGTGTTTCAGAAGCCAGGCCGCAGACGCAGCCGCTGCAAGCCGACGAGCGAGATTCAGAGAAGACTTAACCAGAAGAACGCGGAGAAGAGACTCACGCGCCTGGTACATACGAATTTCACGGAAGACGACATCGCTCTGCATCTCACCTACCGGCCGGGAGAAGAGCCAGAGACAAAAGAAGGTGCTCAGCGCGATCTGCAGAATTACATCCGCCGTCTGAAGCGGCGGTACACCAAGCTCGGCAAGGAGTTCAAGTATATCAGCTGCACGGAATACGGAAAGAAGACAAACCGCATCCACCACCATCTCATCATCAGCGGCGGACTCGACCGCGACGAGATCGAGAAGCTGTGGGGACGCGGCTATGCAAACAGCATCCGTCTGCAGTTCGGGCCGGATGGCGTAACGGGCCTTGCGCACTATATCGCGAAGGACAAGCTGTTCTTCCGCCACTGGAACCAGAGCCGGAACCTGATACAGCCGGAGCCTGCACAGTACGACGGGAAGATCACGCTGGACGAGGTGGGAAGCCTGGTAGACGCCATCGAGGAAAAGAACGCATGGGTGCAGCTGGAGCAGCGGTATCCGGAATATCAGCTGACATCCATCAGCTATGTCCGCAACGCCGTCAACAAGGGCGTTTATATTCACTTCGAGATGAGACGGAGGTGGGGACGATAGGCATACGGCTGGAAGCCCTGCCGCTGCGTGCGCAGCAGCAGGCACTCGCTCAGCTCAAAACAGCGCAGATACAGAAGGCCAGGAAGTACCGGAACGAGCCGGAGATGGCAGAGGGCATCCGCTTTGACAGCAAGAAGGAGGCCGGAAGGTTTCGGGAACTGCAAGCCATGCTGCAAGCAGGACTCATCCGCGAGCTGCGGCTGCAGCAGGACTTCACGCTGCAGGAAGCATACACCACGCCGGACGGAAGACGCATCCGCGCCATCCGGTACTGCGCGGACTTCTGTTATGAGCGGAAGACGCAGACCGGCTGGGAGAAGATCGTCGAGGACGTGAAGAGCCGGGCGACGCGGACACAGAAGTATATCATCAAGCGGAAGATGATGCAGGACAGATACGGAATCGAGATCAAGGAGATATGAACATGAAGATCGGAGACATCGTACAGAGAATCCCGGAGACATTCGGGGAGACGGAGATCGTCCAAGCAAAAGACAGAAAGCAGCCGAAGAAGGAGCGCAAGCCATTCACGGGGACGGTGACGTACATCCACCCACTGAGGAGATACCACGTCGTCAGCTTCCGGGTGCGCGGCGGCGTCATCCGCGAGAGCTTCGCAGGCGCATGAGACAGACGACGGCGTAAGAGAAAGAGCGTGAGGGAATGTTCCGTTTCAAATCTGGCGTGAAGGTAGACTACAACCGGCAGGGGTATATCTATTTCACCTCACGCCTTTACAAAGACCTGCCGGAAGAAGACCAGCGGGTCATCCTCAACCTGTGCCTGGAACATGGCGGGGAGAGCTACCAGGCGCTGTTTGAGTTCGTGACAACAGACGCGACGGCGACGGCGGTGTGCATGAAGCACTGCCTGAGCAAGTCCACGCTGCACCGGATGGTGCGAAGGTACTACGAGGATTTCCCCAAAAAGCTATAATTTGGGCAACGAAAAGCGGGACTGCAGGCGTGCAGCCCTGCTTTTTTGTGCAAGGTGCCGAAAAAGTTGACACTTCGTGACGCGACTTTTCCAGTATCATGGCATCGTGACGGGGCGTGCACTCGATATTGCAGCAAGACCCTGCGGGAGGGCGCCGCGCATTAGGCGGGATTTGAGCGGTGCGGAGAGCATATTTGAATTTTTCCCCACGACAAGCGCACGCATACGGGTGCGCACGCGCGGGAACCTTAGAGCGCCGGGACGGGAGGTGGCGCAGATGGCGGCAGGAAGGCCCAAAAAATACACCAAAAAGAAGCTGCGGGAGGAAACGGAACGGTATTTCCGCAGCATTTCGCGCACGATTCTGGCCAGAGACGACACGGGCGGCATCATCCGGAACGACGACGGCGATGAGATTCAGATTTTGCAGTACGTTGTGCCGCCGTCGATCGCCGGACTGTGCCTGCAGCTGGGCATTGACCGCAGCACCTGGCAGAACTACGCAGACCCTGCGCTGCATCCGGAGCTGGCAGACGTGGCAGCCGAAGCCAGAGCGCGGATTGAAGCGTATCTGGAGCAGGAACTTTTGACACGGGAGAAGGGACTGCAGGGCATCATCTTCAATCTGCAGAATAACTACGGCTGGCGGCAGAAGCAGGAAGTTGAGCTGGGCGAAAAGACGCGCAGCTCGATGGGCGCCGGTGAGCTGCGCATTGCAGACAAGCTGGCACTGCTGGCCGAGGAACGCGACGCGCTGCTGGAGACGGAGCGAGAAGACGATGGCGAAGAAGCAGACGCAGAAGGAACTTGACCTGAAGGTCGAATGTGCGCTGTGGTTCCGGAATCTCCGGGAGACGAACAACCGCACGTTCCTGCCGCTGTTCTGGGACGAGCACAGATACCTGGTTCTGAAGGGCGGCGGCGGTTCCGGAAAGTCGATTTTCGCAGGACGAAAGATTCTGGAGCGGGCCATCACGGAGCCGGGACACCGGTTTCTGGTCTGCCGGAAGGTCGCCAGGACGCTGCGGGAGAGCTGCTTCAAGCAGCTGCTCGGACAGCTGGCAGACTTCTATCCGGACAGCGGATACAAAGCCAACAAATCAGACCTTGCTATTTCGTTCCGCAACGGAAGCGAGATCATCTTCGCAGGTCTGGACGACGTCGAGAAGCTGAAGTCGATCTACAACATCACGGGCATCTGGATTGAAGAAGCGAGCGAACTGCTGGAGGGAGATTTCAACCAGCTGGACATCCGACTGCGCGGCCGGACGCGGGAGTATCAGCAGATCATCCTCACCTTCAACCCGATCAGCATCAAGCACTGGCTGAAGAAACGGTTCTTCGACCGGAAAGACCCACGGGCACGGGTGCATGAGTCCACCTACAAGGATAACCGCTTTCTGGACGACGCGGCCATCCGGACATTGGAGAGCTTTCAGGAGACGGACGAGTATTACTACCAGGTCTACTGCCTGGGAATGTGGGGCGTGACCGGCAAGACGGTCTTCGACGGCAAGGCTGTGGCGGCAAGGCTGCAGGCCATCCGGCCGCCGAAGCGCACGGGCATTTTTGAATTTGACGACGACGGCGTGAAGCTGTCTTCGATCAACTGGACGGACGACAAGACCGGCTGCATCCGCATCTACCGCGAGCCGGAGCCGGGCGTGCCGTATGTCATCGGCGGAGACACCGCCGGAGAGGGCAGCGACAGCTTCGTGGCGCAGGTACTGGACAACAGAACCGGCGTGCAGGTGGCGCAGCTTCGCGGGAAATTCGACGAGGACGTCTTCGCCCGGCAGGTCTACTGCCTGGGCCTGCACTACAACACGGCGCTCATCGGCCTGGAGACGAACTTTTCCACCTACCCCGTCATGGAACTGGAGCGGCTGCGGTATCCGCGCCAGTATGTGCGGGAGACCATCGACGACTACACGCACAAAGTCCGGCAGTCGTTCGGATTTCTTACGAACACGAAGACGCGGCCGGTCATCCTCGCTGAACTCATCAAGGCTGTGCGGGACGACATCGAGATCGTGAACGACGAGACGACGCTGGAAGAGATGCTGTCGTTCGTGCGAAACCCGGAGACCCTGAAGCCGGAAGCGGAGCCAGGCGCACACGATGACTGCGTGCTGTCGCTGGCCATTGCGCACCACATCCGGCCGCAGCAAAGCTACCTGCTGCAGGAGCCGAGGGCGCAGGGCGTGAAGTGGTCACGCAGCCAGTGGGAGGACTATGAAAACGCATCACCTGCGGAGCGGGAGATGCTGAAGAAGAAATGGGGAACCCCGGCTACCTGACAGGCAGCCGACGACATAGGAGTGAAGATCATGGCGAAACGAGCGAACAACGACAAGCTCCGGCTCTGGCAGGACAGGCTCTCTCGAAACGAAAGCGCTTATGAATCCGAGGCAAGCCGGATGGACGAGCGGGAGGCACTGTATGCAGGCGTCAACCAGCTGCGGGCCATCGTCCGGGGCGAGCGGAAAACGCAGACACCGCACGTCCGGAACATCTGCGCGGAGCTGATCGAAGCGCAGACGGACAGCAACATCCCGCAGCCGAAGGTCACGGCCCGGCGGAAGAAGGACGAGATGAAGGCCAAGCTCATCGAAGATATGCTCCGCAACGAGCTGGACAGGATGCCGTTTGAACAGCTGAACGACATGATGGAACGCACGGTGCCCATCCAGGGCGGCGCTGCGTTTTTGGTCGAGTGGGACAACACACAGCGGACGCACTTCACGATCGGAGAGCTGGCTGTGTCCACGCTGCACCCGAAGCAGATCGTGCCGCAGGACGGTGTCTACACAGGCGTGGAGGACATGGACTATATCATCCTCAAAATTCCGCAGACGAAGGAGTACATCCGCCGGAAATACGGCGTGAGTGTGGCAGACGAGTCGGAGCGCGAGCCGGACGTCAAGGGCACGGGCGACACGTCCACGGCGGATGATCTGGTCACGCAGTACGGCGGCATACTCGTATTCCATCATCTTCGCCGCTTCCTTCATCTGCTTTTCCAGGCGGGCGATGGTTTCGGCGATTTCCGTCTGAGAAACGCCCAGCATCACGGACATCTGGCTCACCGGCGTACGGGCGTCTTCCGTAAGAATATCCAAAATGGAAAGCTCCAGGCTTCGCATGGGAAGGACCTCCTCTTTTTTCAAAAAGCGGCCGGCAGACGCCGACCACGTACATTACCCTGAGTTTAGTTTATCACACTGGCACAGACCTGTCAACTGTGTGCCGCACACAATTGACTTTACTGGGGATACAATATATAATATAGCCGCAGCAAAACGAACAGTACGCTATGCTTACAGGAGGATGCGTCATGACGGATACCGCACGCAATTTTCGCCGGGAACTGAACGCGGAACTGGAATATTTTGAGGATCGTGTCGGACGG